>OBJA01000152.1_pt1 | contig 67756 bp, 51 predicted proteins | sample 1519751 | NCBI WGS metagenome assembly OBJA01 (sample SAMEA3881238, study PRJEB22517) | soil metagenome | biome: lake sediment; feature: soda lake sediment; material: sediment, water from around vicinity | place: India | collected 2013-12-23 | depth 3 m | reverse complement strand
TCATTCAGGAAAGAGAGAAAAATCAAAACTGTTGCATTTACTAATTGAATTTTTCGTCGTTTACACATACAAATTTACCTATAGAGCATTGGGGATATAGAAGCTTTAGGCGTTTAGTGAGGAAGGTGGAAACGCAATAATATCTTGAGATAACAAAGCTACGCTCCTTTGCTTGTTAGCTCCATGTATACAACAAAGATTACAGGGTTAACGCCCTTTGTTGCTAAGGATGTAACTCTCTTGATTGCAAAACACAGCAACTTCTTATTACGGAAGCATGCCTACTATTCGCGTATGTTCGTTTTCAAATTTTTGACCTTGCGGGCTGCCTAAATCTTTCCAGATTTGTGTAATATTTGCTTTTCTGTTTTCATCGTAAGGGTGAGTCCGTAAAAATTCAAAGGAACCACTTCCTTGCGAGAGACTATCAGCTTGCATTCTATCAAAGAAGTCGATAATTGCCGTTGCCTCATAGTTTCGCTTAGCTCTAATTGTATGTAAATACTTTACCGCAGAAGCATCTGCCTCATACTCATCTTTTCGGCTAAAACTTAAGGCAGCACCACCCATAGCTAATTGTGCGGCTATCTGTTGCAATTGCGAAGGATTATTACCTAATAATATAGAAAACAATACCTGAAAACCATACAATTTTGTTAAACGTGTTGTTGAGTGTCTATGGTCAGAATGTGCAACTTCATGAGCCATAACTCCGGCAAATTCTGCCTCAGATTCTGCATATTTTAAGAATCCGGTGTAGAAATATAAATATCCACCGGGAGCCGCAAAGGCATTTAAAATATTCTGATTTATAATACGAACCTGCCACGGAAAATCATCACGATGCTTTACGTCATTTGATTCAAGAACCTTATACATAATTCCTTCAACATAATCATACACCTCTTCGTATCCGACACGCGGTAACAGCGGATAATCTTCCGGACTGTTAACAATTAATGAGTCTAACTGTGATCCAAAGGCAATATCATCTTTTATGGTAAACACATTGAATTTACCGTCTTTTGTACAGTTCATTAAAAAAAATGAACTAAGCAGCGTAATAAAAAATATCTGTTTCATAGCTGTAATCAAGCATTAAAAATGAATAATTTTCTTCGGTAAATATACTAAAAAAGAAAGATGATATACCATTAGTGTCCGGCAAAAAATTCTCAACTCGATGTTCACGCAAAAAATGTATTCTTTTTTCAAATTTAAGTACGTAAAAATACCAACACCCCTGTCTTTATTATAAAGTTATATATTACCTGAAGTGTAATAAAGATTCTATATTGTTAAAGAAGATAGTTTACATATTATTCATAGTATGTGGCATAATACATCATTCATACGCTCAGTGCGATGGTTGTCCGATTATTGCCCATGATGTTGACTTGCGTGCAAGTCCCAACATGACTTGGATTAGTGATGTGTTAGATAGAGCTCCGGAGCAGTGTTGTAGCCCCCCGCTTCATACATCTCGTTGCGTACGTTTTAATGTATATACCCATGAAGATGCTCAAATGTTAAATTTTGAGATTAATTCGGGTGCGTCTCCTCCGGGGCACTCGTATTCGTTAAACTGTGGACCATGGGTTCCTATGGGGACTCCGGTATGTTTAACCGGTCCGGGGCCGCATTGTGTGCTTGTTTGTAAGCCGGGTGGAAATGAGAACAGTTTTAGAATTACTCAATCTCGTGCGGCTGACATATCGCCTCCTATAACTATTGGAGAGGGCTGTCAAGATACGATTTGGGTTAGTGGATTAATTGTTCCAACCATTCAGTGGACTATTGTTAATCCGGGACCTGCATACAATTCCTACCTAAGTGCAACAGCAGCTGTTGAAGAAGTATACGTATCTTCGCCTCCCTTAGCAGCGGGAATTTCTTTTTTTGATGTAGAAGTAAGAGGCGAAATTGATGGTGCATGTTCGGGGGTATATTTTATTGATACGGTACGAATCAATTTGGTGAGTGATAAAGAACTAACGATTTTACCCGAAGATCCGGTAATATGTTATGGTGGCACTCCCATTAGCTTAACGGCTCATGCTGCGGGTGGGCTGCCACCGTATACATATTTGTGGAGTACCGGGGCTACCACACAATCTATTACCGTAGGAACGGAAGGGAATTACTCGGTACAAGTATGGGACGCAACTGACTGTCCGGTAATTGAGGCAACAACATTTGTTAAAACATTTGAATCGCCTATTCGTGTTGAAGTTGGTGATGGCGAAGTTTGTCTTTCCTCACCAACTATTCAACTGCAAGGCACTGTTTACGAAGCACAGGGGGGTGTTTGGTCGGGCGGAGGAGGGCTTTTTTCTCCTTCCGCTACTGACCTTTCCGCTCAATATACATTATCTGCGGCAGAACTGGCTGCTCAAACGGCAACACTTACACTCACTTCAACGGGCAATTGGGGCTGTCCGCCTGCTTCTGCTACCTTAACGGTTACGGTTTCTCCTCTCCCATTTGTAGATGCGGGCGAAGATGGTATTGTATGTGCCAGCACCTTATCTGTTCCGCTTAACGGAAATGTATGGGGCGATGCAACACAAGGTGTATGGACAAGCTCAGGCAACGGTTCTTTTCCAAACCCTAACAGTTTAACCGGACCATACCTCCCTTCTCCTGACGATATTGACCGAGGATATGTTGACTTACAATTATCATCTATTGCTAATGGGTTATGCGAACCGGTAGAAGATAACGTACGTATTTTTTTCGGAAACGAACCAACACCTCATTTTACATTTCCTCAACCGGCATGTAGTGGTATACCAATTCAATTTACCGACCTATCTACGGTTGAATGGGGAATTATAGATACCTGGGAATGGGACTTTGGAAATGGACAAACATCAAGCATTAGAAATCCGAGCACCATATATGTAAATCCCGGAACATACACGGTAACATTACGTGTTACGTCTGATAAAGGATGTGCAACCGAAACAAGTAGAACAATTCTTGTTTCAGAAGACCCGGTTGCAGATTTTAGCTTTTCGCATACCTGTTTCGGACAAGGAATGAATTTCACAAACCAATCTACCAATGCAAGTCAGTGGAATTGGACATTTGGAAACGGATTAAGCAGTACACAACAAAACCCGGTTGGTATTCTGTATCCCAATGCCGGTGAATACTCGGTTAATTTAGAGATTATCAGTGCTCAGGGGTGTAGAAACAATATTACAAAACCGGTAACAGTGTTCCCTACTCCATTAGCAGATTTTACGGTTGGAACTATCTGTGTAGATAACCCAATTCAGTTTTTGGATAACTCTACCGTTCAAAATGATGTTATAACCGACTGGTTATGGAATTTAGGTAATGGCACCAACAGTACGGATACAAATCCAATAACCACATACACCTCTCCTGTTCCGGTTATGGTTTCTTTGCAAGTTTCTACGGCACATTGTTCTCACACCATTCTAAAACCGGTTACGCCATATCCGCTCCCGCTTGTTTCTTCGCCAACAGTAAGTGGTTGTGCTCCTTTGCGTGTACCTATGAATAATACACCACAAGCAAATACCTTATATCAATGGAATTTTGGCAATGGCTTTCTTTCTAATGCTGCCAACCCAACACATACCTATACAAATACTACCACAATAACTCAAACCTACACACTTAGAATGCGTGCAACCACGGTATACGGATGTACAGACTCTACGTCTTCAATAATTACGGTATATCCTGAATCAAAAGCAGATTTTTTACTGTCGCAAAATAGAATTTGTAGTGGCGAACCGATTCAGTTTACACAAACAGCTCAAAACGCGGTTCTGTATTCTTGGGATTTTGGAGATGGTAACACCTCAACAGATCCTCATCCATCTCATACCTTTGAAAACACCACAACTGTTACTCAGTTTTATCCGGTTACCTTACGCGTTTGGTCGTCAGAATCTTGTGTTGATTCTATTACAAAAACCGTTACCGTATATCCTGAGCCGATTTTCTCCATCAATCTAAATACAAACGCTGCCTGCCACCCGGCACATATTCATTTGCAAACACAAACCGGAGGACAGATTTATTATTGGGATTTTGGGAACGGTATTTCTACAAATGGCGGAAATGCTATTACCCATACCTTTCAAAATCCGGGACTTACTAATCAAGATTTTACCGTGAGTGTTCTTGTTACCGATATGTTTGGCTGTATTGCCCACGCAGAAGAAACGGTAACCGTGTATGCCAGTCCTATTGCCGACTTTTTTATTCCTCACACGCAAGTTTGTGCTCCTGCCGAAATAGAAATTCAAAACAATTCATATAATGTTGCAAGGTATTTGTGGGATTTTGGCGATGGAAATACCTCAACGGCTTCATCGGCATACCTGCAACACAACTATCAAAATACCGGACTAAGTCCTATTGAACACACAATACGATTAGACGTTGAAAGTGCGAGTGGCTGTACCCACATAAAAGAACAAAAAGTTGAAATATATCCGCAGGTACAAGCAGATTTTACTTATAATCCACACGAAGGATGTAGCCCACTCTTAGTTTCTTTTCAAAATAATACCATTGGAGCTCATGCTCATTACTGGAGCTTTGGAGACAATATGTATTCTTCTCAAATTAACCCGAATCATGTGTACTCTCACACTAATTTTTCGTCTACTATTTTTGAAATAGAATATGTTGGCGTATCTCGATATGGTTGTTCAGATACCCTAAAAAAAACGGTTACGGTAAAACCGCTTACAAAAGCTGATTTCAACATGTCGCACACCACCGTTTGTAGCCAAGATGAAGTTACGTTTACCAGTAATGCAATAAATGCACAATCATATGCCTGGGATTTTGGAGATGGAGCAACATCTACAGCTCAACATCCGGCTCATACATACAGCAATACCGGGAGCGAACCGGTATTTCGCACCGTAACACTCGTGGTAACATCGGCAGACAATTGTACTGATACCATGAAACGAATTATAACGGTATATCCACTACCTGAAATCGACATTGCCGTAAACACAGATGCAGCCTGTAGTCCGGTAGAAATTACCTTTAACACAGAAGCCGGAGCACAATCATATTTTTGGAATTTTGGAGATGGAACCACAAGCTATGGTTCACATACCATGAAGCATACCTATATAAACTATGATGTTACCGACCGTCATCACGACGTTCATCTACGCGTTAGAACAAAAGAAGGATGCGAAGCAACAGCTGAAATCCCTATAACAATTTTTGCCGCACCAATAGCACGGTTTAATGTAACCCACGATTATGGTTGTGCACCTCTTTCTGTACTCGTTCAAAACACAAGTTTTAATGCCAGTTCATACAGTTGGAACTTTGGAGATGGCTCTGTATCAACTACGTCTGCACCAACCTTTACACACATCTATCAAAATACAACAACCGACGAGATAAGCTATAATTTACATCTTTTTACCGAAAGCAGTAATGGTTGCACGCATCAAACCTATAAAACCATTGTGGTGAATCCGCTTCTTGAGCTCAATATTAGCACATCAGAGCTCAATGGTTGTAGCCCTCATCGAGTAGATTTTACCAATAATTCTATTGGTGTTGATTTTCATCAATGGCATTTTGGAAACGGAAAAACATCAGCAGATGCAAGTCCCTCACAAGTCTATTTTAATGATTTATTTGTACCACAAGAATACACGGTAACATATAAAGCCGCATCAATTTTTGGCTGTACCGATTCAATAGCATACACCGTAGAAGTAAATCCACTTACCCGAGCAAACTTTACACAAACAGCTACCGAAGTTTGTAATGGAGAAACAGTATCATTCACAAATACCTCTATTAATGCAGAAAGTATTATGTGGGTATTCCCTGATGGACAAACCAGCACGGAGCAAAACCCAAGTTTTGTGTTTGTTAACGAAGGTAGCACTACTCTTTACATGCCGGTATATTTAGAAGTACGGTCAGCATTTAATTGTATAGATTCTATAGAGAAAATTATTACTGTTCATCCGCAACCACAGGGCGAAATAGTAATGAACACAACACAAGGATGTCATCCGGTTGAAGTGAGACTTACAGCTCCAAGCGGAGGGCGACGGTATGAGTGGACTTTAGGCGATGGCACATTTGTGAATGGGTCATACACATTGCTTCATACCTTTACCAATCAAACAACAGAAGACATTACTTATCCTATTGAAGTGAAAATAACTTCGATGAATGGCTGCGAACAAACACTCTATAATTCCATTGAAGTATTTTTCAGTCCACGTGCATTATTTGATATTGACACTAACATTGGCTGTTCTCCATTACAAATTACCTACACCAACAGGTCTGAACGAGCAGTTCATTACAGTTGGGATTTTGGAAATGAGATTTCATTTGAAAATGCACATTCGTTCGCTAAAACGTATAGTAACACTAGCGATATGCAAATATCCTTTGTAACTACCTTAACCGCTACCAGTGCAAATGGCTGTACGCATACATTTGATTGTACACTCTCAGTATATCCAGAAATTAAAGCAGATTTTACTACAAACTATACCGGAAGTTGCACCCCGCTACAGGTATCATTTATTAATGAGTCAATTGGAGCAGATTCATATCAATGGCATTTTGGAGATAATAACCGTTCATCAAACTTTAATGTAAACCATGTGTACACAAATACAAGCACACACACACGAACACACACTGCATTTTTAGTAGCACGGTCGGCATATAATTGTATAGACACATCACACAGCATTGAAATTCCGGTACATCCTAAACCCTTAGCAAACTTTACCGCAAGTACCATATCTGCCTGTTCTCCTTTTGAAACAAGCATAACAAACACCTCACAACGAGCAGTTTCATATATATGGGACATTGACGACAATACCTACTCATACGCAGAAACACCACAGGCGTTTACCTTTGTAAACACACAAAACGAGGTGCAACATCATATGCTTAAACTAACCGCAATAAATGAATACATGTGTGTAGATACAAGCTTACAACCAATATCGGTATTCCCTGAAGTTATTGCAGAATTTACTTTTGACGATGCGGGTTGTAGTCCGTTTACCGTTGAATTTACCAACACATCAGAAAATAGCGTAAGTTATTTATGGGATTTTGGAAACGGAAAACTTTCATCGGTTTCTACTCCAACCAATACGTTTGTAAATACAGAACTCACAAATATGGTATATCCAATAACACTCCGCACAACTTCTGAGTATGGATGTACCTCAACAACAACAAAATCATTACTTGTATATCCCTCACCGAATCCCGATTTTACCACCTCAGCATCATTTTTACGAATACCGGAATCAACTATTAGTGTTACTAATATAACAGAAGGGTATTGGAATTACATTTGGAGTTATGGCGATGGAGCAAAAAGTGATTTACGGCATCCGCGTCCACACACCTATAATTCTCCCGGCGAATATCAAATAATATTAGAAGCATACAGCGAGTATTGTAAAGATACTATTAGTCACTTTGTTGTGATTGCCGGAGCACGCATATATGCAGATTACGATTCTTCATTTGTAGGGTGTGCACCCTTAACCGTTACATTTGAAAACAAATCTCGCAATGCCGAATGGTATATATGGGATTTTGGAAACGGAGACACCTCAACCGAAGAACATCCCACATATACCTATACTGAATCAGGGACATATATTGTTGAATTAACAGCGGGACGAGGTGATATACGAGATGTTTCACGAGCTCACACCGTGTCGGTATACGATAATCCAAAAGTAGATTTTGAAATAGCACCGGAATACGCATATCTACCAAATGCAATAATAACCACCTATAATAAAACTACCCATGGCTATGATTATGTGTGGTACTTTGGAGACGGAACAACATCTACGGAATATCAACCTTCACACGAATATTTTGAAGAAGGAATATATGATATTGCCCTTGCTGTAACAACCAGGCAGGGCTGCTATGACTCTCTTATGATTGAACAAGCAGCTCATGTATTGTTAGAATGTGTGCTACTATTCCCCAATGCATTTACCCCGGTTCCTGTTTTAACAGATGGATATTTTGATCCCGAGCAACCACAAATAACAAATGATATTTTCCATCCGGTTTGGAGAAATATTATTGATTATGAATTACAGATTTTTAACCGTTGGGGCGAAATGGTGTTTGAAAGTCATGAATTAAACCGGGGATGGGACGGTCATTATAAAGGAGAACTTTCAAAATCGGGAGTATATGTGTGGAGATCTCGGGCGAGTTGTTGGGGCGGAAAAACAATTAACGTAAAAGGAAATGTAACATTATTACGATGAGATTTTTTTGTGTCATATGTGTAGTTTTATGTGTAAACAGTGGGGTACAAGCTCAAGACCCACAGTTTTCGCATCTGTATGCAATACCATTATTCTTGGGACCTTCATTTGCGGGTTCTACCGGAGGTACTCGTGCTGCAGTAAATGCACGCGACCAATGGACTGCAATTGCACAAGAATATATCTCGTATTCGCTTTCGGTAGATCATTATATTGAAGGAACAAACAGTGGTGCCGGACTCATCGTATATCAAGACCATGCCGGAGCAGGACGGTTAACAACTACCTATGCCGGATTGCAATACGCTTATTCGATTAATGCCGCAGAAAACTTTAGTTTACGCCCCGGAATACAATTAACAGTAGCAAACAGAAGAATTGATTATTCACGCTTAATCTTTGGCGACCAACTGTCATTAATAGAAATAAAAGATCAAACTATTGAACCTCAACTTGAAGATGGGGTTAATTATATTGACTTTTCGAGTTCATTACTGGGCATTTACCGCGATTATTGGTTTGGGTTTTCAATAGACCATTTGTTACGTCCAAATCATTCCTTACTCGGACAAAAAGCATATATACCGATGCGGTTTAGTTTTTATTCAGGAGGAAAATTTTCTATCAATACAAAAATTGGCAGAAAGCGTGCTCGTGAAACCCTCTATGTAATGCTCCATTACAATAAACAAGACAACTTTAACCAAGCACTTTTAGGAGCGTATTATACCCGTAAAGATTATTTATTTGGGCTCTGGTATCGAGGAATTCCGTTTATAAAAACCTATGAAAATTATATAAATACAGACGCATTTGTATTTATGTTAGGATTACGAAAAGGTCATTTCACCTATCTATACAGCTATGATTTAACGATATCTAAACTTATTTCAGATTCTGCAGGTTCACACGAAATAACCATAACATGGAATTGGAAAAACAGTAATTCTAAACGAGCTCAAAAAGCAAGAATGAAAGTAGTTCCTTGTCCCATGCAAGAATCTCCATGGAAACGATACGATTCACAAACAATGTAAAAAAACTATTATGAAAACAATACAAACATATAAGAATACCGCCTTTGTTTCATTTTTTATGCTTCTTTCAACATTGGTTACTGCACAACAAGCTGTTGTTTCAGCAGGTTCTTCGCACTCAAATTCTTCAGGTTACATATCGTACTCTGTTGGACAAACAGCAATTGGGTATTCTTTCTCCAACACCGGCTCTGTGCAGGCCGGTGTTTTACATTTTTTTGACACACAAGTACTTGTAGAAGAAATTTCCGGCATGTCTGTTTCAATATTTCCTAATCCTACACAAGGACAGGTATGGATTCAGTTTAGTGAAATTATTGAAACCGAATATGTATTTGAAGTATATACTATTACCGGAATACAATTACAATATGGCATATGCCAATCGTTTACAAAACTTGATTTTGCGGAATATCCTCCGGGAATATATCTCATTACAATCCGCGATATGCACAAAAATCTCATAAATCAATATAAAATAACTAAAAAGTAAGGGTATGAAACGAATAGTTACAATTTTAGGGTTCAGTTTGATAATAATTCAAGGTGTTTTAGGGCAAACACCATTAGGATTTACCTATCAAGCTGTGGTAAGAAATGCAGAAGGATCGGTACGTTCCAATGAAATGATAGCCCTCCATGTGCGAATTCTCTCCGGAAGTGCAAGTGGCACAGTTGTATTTGAAGAACCTCACGCTCCTATTACAAATTCTATGGGATTATTTTCTGTAATTATTGGTAGTAGAAATCCGGTTGATTTTAAAAACATTACCTGGTTGCAAGGACCGTATTTCTTGCAAATTTATATTGATAATGTTGAAATGGGAACAACCGAATTAGTGAGTGTACCGTACGCAATATTGAGCAAAACCGCCGAATATGCCTTAGCAATTCATTATTCATCAATAGTAGATGTGCCAAACTGGAATGACAGTATACAATTTTTAGTGCAAGACGAACTACTTGTTATGCAAAACGAACTGCTGCAAAAAGTACATAAAAACGAAGTGTATACAAAATTCCAAACAGATAGCATTCTACAAGAATTAGAAACAGACTCATACAGCAATGCACAGATTGACAGTCTCCTATTAGACCTTAGCACGAGTCAGAATGATTCTCTTAACGAGCTTAAAGATATGATAGACACAAAAGCTGATGTAAGTTCAGTGTACACAAAAGAAGACACAGATGCCGGCTTAGCAACAAAAGCTGATGTAAGTTCGGTTTACACTATAGCCGAAGTTGATGATTTACTTGTAGAAAAGGTGTCTTTTGCCGCTATTTATCTCAAATCAGACATTGATGAATTTTTAGGAGCAAAAGCAGATACATCCGAAGTCTATTCTAGAACATTTATACACGCACGATTAGCCGAAAAAAGTTCTATTTCTGATATGGCTCCGGTTGCATTTAGCGGAGATTACAATGATTTAGCAAACAAACCGGTAATCCCGATTTTGGTAAGTGCCTTTATTAATGATGCAGGATACATAACCATTGACGATATGATTACCGAGCCCGAAATAATAGCAATGGTTACCAACAATGGCTTTTTACAAACAGAAAGCGACCCTTTATTTATAAGCTCTACGGCACATGGCATAACCGCAGCCGACACCATATACTGGAATGCAAAAAGTGAGTTTGACGGAGAATATACGAGTTTAACCGGCACTCCAGATTTATCGGTATACGCCCTATCAACCACCGTGTATACCAGAACATTTCTTGATGCAGCCCTTGCACTAAAACTTAACACCGCTGATGTTGCCCCCGTTGCTTTATCAGGAAACTATACTGATTTACTAAACCGCCCAACTATCCCCGTCCTTGTAAGTCAATTAGTTAATGATGCCGGATATGTAACCACAGACCGTGTATTATCTGAAGCAGAAGTAGTAGAAATGGTTCAAAACAATGGCTTTATTAGCAATGAAACCGACCCCCTGTTCACATCTTCACCGGCATCGCTCATTACACTTTCAAACATAAACAGTTGGAATAATAAAAGTGATTTTGACGGACAATATTCAAGTTTAACCGGCACACCTAACCTTGCACTCTATGCACTTACAAGTACGGTATATTCTAAAACAGAGGTAGATGCAGCCCTTGCCGAAAAAGCAAACACCGCGGGCTTAGGTGCAGTAGCTATTTCTAATGACTATTTTGATTTAGAAAATCGTCCAACAATACCAACATTTACAAATCAACTCACCAACAATTCAGGTTTTTTAACCCTTGACGATTTATTGGATAATGACCCAACAAATGAAATTCAAATACTTACGCTTGTTGGTAATACATTAACAATTTCTCATGCAGGAGGAAATAGTGTAGTATTTGAAGGATGGGACACCGATGCGTCTAATGATGTTACGCTTGATGATAATCAAACCATTACCGGAAATAAAATATTTGAAGGTAAAGTTGAAGTAAGAACTCCTATTGATTTGCAAGATGCCGCAAATAAAGCATACGTAGATGCTCTTGAAACTCAAATTGAAACACTCAAAGAGAGTAAATCGACTCTTGAACAGCAAATTGCAATAATGAATACAATTTTATTACAAGCCGGATACAACGGTACCGTAAAAGATCTTGACGGAAATGTATATAAAACACTCCGAATAGGAAATCAAGTATGGATGACAGAGAACTTACGTACAAGCCGATATAATACCGGCACAGAAATTATATTTCCGGGAGCAAACAACACTCTATGGGCAAATAATACCGAAGGGGCATTTGCGTGGTATAATAATGATGAACATAACGCAGCACTCTATGGCGGATTGTATAATTGGTATGCCGTAAACAACGAAGATATTTGTCCGGAGGGCTGGAAAGTTCCCACAGATGCAGACTGGCAAATACTAGAAACATATCTAGGGATGACAGATGCAGCAAATACCGAAGAACGAGGAACTGATGAAGGATTGCAATTAAAAGCAACAAATCTTTGGGCGGTTGACGGCTTTGAAGAACCGGGCACAAATAGTTCCGGATTTACTGCATTACCCGGCGGGTCACGAGCAGGAGCTTCCGGCAACTATTCTAATCTCAGTTTTTATGGGTTCTTTTGGACCGCAACAGAAAACGGAACTAATGCATGGATGCGTTCATTAGACTATTCGAGCGGAACAGTATATAGAAATTTTTATTCAAAAAACGAAGGATACTCAATACGTTGCATACAAGAATAGTCTTTTTTGTTATTTTTGCATTATGAGTTCAAAAAGACTTTTTACTGCATTTTTACTTTGCACAAGTATCTATTTCATATCATGTAAAAGTGTTGAAATATGTTCATCCGTATCACAGCATTTTGATATAAAAACCATTGAATTACAAGGAGCTTTTTACTCAAGTCCGATAGTTACCCCAAGCGATAATGTAGTATTTGGGAATCATAAAAAGAAAGTGTATTTTTTTGATAATACCGGAACGCTTCTCTCCTCTCATAAAACAAAGGGTTGGGTACATGCAACCCCATCTGTTATCTTTGACAGTCTGGTTATAATTGGAGCTTATGATGGAAACATGTATGTATTTTCAGAATCCGGTGTTTTCCAAAACAGTTTTAAACCAGGGGGCTTTGTATTTACCAATACCGTGCAATTAGATTCATCAATTTTAGTATTTGGGACAAATAAAAAACAAATAACATTTTATAATTATTTTGAAAATACCTACACTTCATTTGAAGCTCAACGCAGAATAATTCATGGCAGTCCGGTTTTATTAAGCAACAATACCGTTGCAATTGGCGGAAATGATAAACGCTTGTATATTTTAACCCCCGAAGCTTCTAAGTACAGTTCGTTTAAAACCGAGGGCTGGATAATGCATTCTAAACCATTAGAATTAGGAAATCAGAAAATAACATTTGGTTCGTATGATAAACATCTCTATACCGTAAACAAACAAGGAGAATTACAATGGAAATTTCCTACACAAGGAAAAATTCATGCCTCGCCCCGCTTAACACAAGAGGGGCATATTGTATTTGGTTCTTTTGACAATTCGGTGTATATTTTAAATAAACAGGGCGAATTAATAAACAGCTTTACCACCGGTAACAAAATAGTTTCATCGGCAGCAATAACAGAAGATAATTTAATTGTAGTGGGATCGTACGACAGGCACTTATATATTTTAAATTCGCAAGGAGAAAAACTGTTTTCAATACCCGTTGGAGGTAAAATTTTTGCAACACCACTTGTTTTACAAAACGGAACAATAGTATGTGCTACTACCAATGGGAAAATTCATTTTATTAGTCCAAAAGCACCTTCTCCTAACACAAGGGAATCAAATACCCTGTAAAACCTCACGTTCTGTATCTCAAAAAAATCCGAGCACATAAAAAACACGGGCATTTCCAAACAGAATGTACATGAGTAAAAGAGGTAAGACATACAAATTATAATACCGTATTAAAAAATAATATTGCACCGTATTTCTTTTAATAACAAACATCAACATTCCCAGCATACATAATGCAAAAAAATACAGTATTGCAGTATTGTAAAAGGATGCAACTACCATTCGAATATGATGTTCACCATCCGGCACATAAAGATTCTTAATCTGTTTAAAATATTGCGTTGTTTCTACCAGAACATAATGATGATAGTGCAATATAAAATTTTGCTCAGGAGTAATAGGAATCATTCTATCTTGGATAAACAATGTTGCATTATCATGATAGTCTAAATGCTCAATCCCTTGAATAGGTTCCCATTCTATTATTGAAGGAGCATTAAAATCAATTACAACAAAAATTCCAACACAACACGCAATAATAGCTAGAAATCGGGAGATACTATAGTTTTTAGACAATCGAAACGAACGAATTGCATCACGTAATTTTTTTTCTTCACGTTCCTTTCGTTCTCTTTGTTTTTGTCGAGCTCTTTTAATCCGCTCTAAACGCTCATCGGTAACAACAATATCTTCGGATTGAAATGTTTCGCGAAACTCAAAAAATGCCTGAATTGTTTCATATGCTTGTTGAACCATTTCAAACTTTTCACGAGACCGATATCCTGAATGAGAATCGGGATGATATTTTTTAACTAATTGCCTATACTGAGATTTAACCTCTGCTTTTGAAGCCGTATGAGGTAAGGAAAACACCGCAAAACATTCCGAAATTCTCATGAATTTTTTTTAGAGTATTCTTCAAAAATACTACATAATTCCCTCATCGGCAAAACTAACGTAATTGACTTTTATAAAAAACTCGATTACACTAATCAAGTAATATAAAATATGCATTACCGGGCTCAAAACTATCTATAGAATTAATATCATTCGGTATCCAAAAACCATCAAAGTTTTTTATTTGTTGTACCTGCACATCAGTAAAAACAGAACTAAATGCTGTTTGATTTTGATACGGACACCCGACTAAATTCCAACCTGCAACTAAATTCCAATCTGGAATTTCCATTACAACACCAGAAATCTGAAGCATTCCGGGAGTATTCATATACACTAAATATCCATTACCGGGTATAATACGTTTGATAGATTGGAATTCAGAAGGCAAACCATTTCGCCAAAAACCATTCGCAGATTTATTACTATGAACATCAAGTCCTTCAAAAAGAGTTGTAATGGTATTATCTGTTGGAATTACGTGTATTGAAATAAGATTCCAACCCTGTTCTAGTTCAATATTCTGAGTATATATGCTTTGCTGAACTATAACCTCTATAAAAGCACTATCACTTTCACAATTATCAATAGTTTGTGTAACATAATACATAAGGTCTCCCTCATTATTTGTATTTGGTGTTGGTGCAAGTGGTAGTCCTTGTTCTCCAATCCCATCAAAATACCACATCAAATTAGAACCATTTGCAGATAGTGGCTGTGCAGGTTCATATTGTTGATATATAACCGGAGAGCTTACTGTTGGAGCATGTGGAACAGGGTTTACATCTATTGAAATTTGATTAGACTCTACAGACATGAGATTAGCTGTAACTTCTACCGTATAGTTACCTGATTGAGTTGCATAATATGACTCTGAGGTTGCTCCGGGAATTAATACCGAATTCCGTTTCCACTGATAACTATAATCAACTCCGGCAGAAGCCAATAACAGAACGCTTTCTCCTTCACATATGGTTGTTGCACCTACAGCAGAGATAGTTGCTACGGGAGGTGTTCCAACTAATATAAGATTACCAAACACACTCGGATTCTGCCATCCTACATCAGTAGTTTTATGCCATGCAATTTTATTATTTCTTGTACCGCCACCATCATCATCATTTACACCTATATCAAATCCAATAATTCTTCCAATAGTTGGTGTTCCGCCAATACGTGACCATGGAATAGATATTTCCACATCATATCCCTGTGCTGTTTGAACAAAACTACGTTGAATTCCGGTTGTTGAATTTGGAGGATTATTAGCACCTGCAAAAATTGATGTAGCACCCCATACAAATCCCCATTGAAAACAAGAAGCATCATATGATGACCCTTTTGTGTTATTTCCGTCTATAAATACTTCAACACCATCATCGTTCCACCAACTGTTTCCGGAATCATTTTGCAAATCATTATCGGTTACAGAAATAAATAGATACACATTGGTATTATCCCACAATCCTGTCCATGCAGCTGAAAGATCAGATGCCGTTGGAGTCCCGACTAATATATTTGTAATTGAACGTAGCTCAGGATAGGCAGCGTCACAAATTCCATTTACCGTTATTGGATTATCGGTTCTCATTAATGATGGAGGGAGAGAAATTACAACTTCATCAGACACACTTGAGCAACCCTCACCGCTTACAGTAACAGAGTATACCCCTTCTTGTGTTACCATAAGTGTTCTTGTTGTATGAGACAATACTACGCCATTTCGTTGCCATTGATATGTTAATGCACTGCCATGACCACCGGCATCAAGTATAATGGCATTTCCGGTAAGTTCTCTATCTTCGCCTAAATCAACACCAACAATATCATTATATATTACAATTTGATCACTTGTTATACAATCTAAAGAATCAACAATTACACGATACGTTCCCGCTTGATTAACGGTTAAGTTGGGTTGATTACCTGAAATAGTTTGCCCATCACGTTGCCACGTAAAGGTTTTATTTACAGAAGAGAGATGTGATTGTAATGTAACTGATTCCAGTCCACACAAATATACATCAGGACCTAGATTTGGTCTTCTACAGTTAGCTCTTCCTTCCTGAATTTTTGCATATACAAACCATGCATGTCCATGAAAAGAAGTTCCGGCATTACTTGTTGGCGTTGTTGTAGTATAATTAATCCAATTCGAAGCATTTGTTCCCGCATCACCACGTATCATTGAGGTTGCCTGACCGTAATTTACCAGATGCCATGCTGCCCAACTAATATTATTATCACGCATCCAATCTGTCCACCGCTCTGCTTCTTCATGACAAACAATACCGTCATCACCTCCATCAGCATGAGTTGCCCCCCATTCTGTACAAAAGAGAGGTAATCCTCTACTTAAAGCATAATCGCCATGTGCTCTCAGTCCTGCACCATGGGTGCATGAATAAAAATGAATGGTATACATAATATTAGTTCGAGGAATAGGATTATTTGCGGCTTCATCTACCCGTTGCGACCACTCTCTGGTACCACATACAATAATATTATTAGTGTCATATAATCTTATTCTATCTATTACCGCTATATGAAACGGACGGAGAACATTATCCCAGCTCACATTTAATGGTTCATTATATGGTTCATAAATAATATTTGGTAAATGACCATAGGTTTGAGCTATATCAGTAAAAAATTCTAACACATCATCTAATCTTTGATGGGCACTATGGTCATGCCAATCAACAATAACATAAATACCATTTTGAATACATGCATCAATCAAACTTCCAACTCTTGCTCTAACCCCTGTTTTATTTTCCAAGTAACCGCCCTCATACTCTACCCCCATAGCAATTCTGAACACATCAATATTCCAATTTTGCACAAGCCAGTTTATTGTATTTGGACTTGCAATTCCGGCATCCCATTGCAACCAACCGCTACTGGGACCTCTCAGTTGAACCGGATTACCATATTGGTCGCACAAATTTGTGCCAATTATTTGTAACTGACCATATTGTTCAACCGGGGTTTGAGCTTGGGAAGCAAAGTATAAACACCCCAAGCATAGGAATACGAGTAATTTTCTCATTGTATGTATATTTTAGGATACTATAAAAACCATGAATGCAAAATACATTCATGTGTAAAATTCTTAACATATTGAATTTTTCAATTTCAATAATAATTTTACAATAAAGGATTTTTTTGTGTATAAAAAAACTATTTAGTGTGACAAGCACACATATTTAACATTTTTTTAACAAAATTTACCAAAAAAGAAATCACCTAAAGAATCCTCTAGATTTGAATATAAGCTAAAATAGCTTTGACTTTAGCATTTTCACATAATTCCCTCATCGGCAAAACTAAAATAGGATTGTTGAGCAATAATAATATGGTCGAGCACACTACAATCGAAAAGCAAAGCAGTTTGCTTCATCTTTTTTGTTATAGAGATATCTGCGTCACTCGGTTGCGTATTACCAGAAGGGTGATTATGACAAAGAATCATTCCCGAAGCTAAGAGTTCAATAGCACGTTTTGCAATAATCCGAACATCAATTACGGTTCCTGAGACGCCCCCCATACTTACTTTTTCGCTTGCTACAATTGTGTTATTTCTACGAAGGTAGAGAACCCAAAACTCTTCATGCGGTAAATCTGTGAGTAAGGGGAACATACACGTAAACACATCGGCACTAGAAGATATTTTTGTTGCCGCTTGTTTTTCGCCTACTGTTCGTCGCCGTCCAATTTCAAAGGCAGCCATAAGAGCAATTGCTTTTGCCGGGCCTATTCCTTTTATTTTCAAAAAGTCTTGTAAGGAGAACTGTGCGAGTGCATGCAAATCATTTTGAGCAGCATTCATTACACGCTTTGCAATATCTAAAGCTGACTCAGTTTTAGTACCGGTTCCAATTAAAATAGCACACAATTCGGCATCAGAAAGAGCTTGTACTCCTTTTAATTGTAATTTTTCGCGCGGGCGGTCTTCTACAGCCCACTGCTTAATAGATAAATGTTTCATATACAGAATAGTTGTAAGAACAGTTATTGTCTTACGTATTGGTGTTGCATTAAAAAAACCACGCAACATGCATGGTTTTTAATATTATTTAATCTTTAAAACATCTGATACTCAGACCGGATTTTTCGTAATGTTTATAGCGGACAATGCCCGGGTAACTCACATCAATTTGACGCACCCATACATACTCACCTTTTTCGTCAACTCCGGCAGTAGAAGACCAAAATACACCGGCCTCACCGAGTTGTGCAAAGGTTCCATTAATACTCATATATCCACTAAATTGAAAACCATGATCTTCAATCATTTTTTGTACAACTCCGGTTGACGCACCACGATTAATAACCGTAACGCCTGATTTTGTTAAATCTTGAATAGGCATGCCAAGAGCCATTTCAAAAATCATCCACTCTGTATCTGTTGGAATATGGTATCCATCCGGACAAAGTCCCTGAATTGTAACAAGTGTTCCACTCGTTTTAAGTTGATTATACTCTTCTAAAAGACTGTTTGCTATCAATACAGCTATATCATTCATAATTTGCTCAGCTAACTGCTCAGCTATAGAAAATGCAATTTGTTCAAGTTCATTTTTAGGGATAACAAGATCAAATCCTGTTTCTTCAGCAATTTCAAGAATTGCCTGTGTTACAGCTAAAAAGATTTCTTGTTTAACATATTGTAGATCTACATAATCATTTTTATCATATAAAGCCGAAAGAATAGAAGATTGCAATGCAGCTTCAAGTTCTTGTTGAATATAGAAAGAGCTAATTTTTTTAGGTTTTGCCGCATTTTCAAATTCTGTTTTTACCGAAGTTACTGCGGCATCAATATTATTTGATATTAGGTTTGGTATATTATTATTTCTAATATTTTGAATATAATCCTGAATACCATCACCATTTGAATCAACACTATGCGTTGCACTTGCTTCCAGAATTGTTTCAAAATCAGTATTTAAACTTGTTTCAAAAGAATACAATGCACCATATGTATCGCAATTTCTAGAAAGATTAAGATAGCATAATCGTTGCCCCGAAGGAACTAAGGTAGCTGTATCTGAACCCGAACCACTTTGAGTTGGACTAAACAATGGCTTACCATCGGGTGTTTTTGTAGTATTAATATTTGTACCTAATACTTCTATTACCGCATCAGCAATACCATCACCATTTGAGTCATACATTACCGGATTTGGTTCTCTATAATTTTTACCTTGAAATTCAATATATCCATCAGGAGGTCCATCAGGTTTACAAGAAACAATAAACAAAACAGAGAAAAATAAAACTACAAGTGGTACACGATGCGTATTCATAAGCCAGATAATAAAATGAATATTAATTTTTTATAATAGTTCCCATAGCTTCTCCTAAAACAATCTTCCGCAAGGTATCTTTATTATTGATATTGAACACTATAATAGGAATATTATTTTGTTTACACATAGTAAAAGACGTTAAATCCATTATCTTAAGATTTTTCTCATATGCTTCATCAAAAGAAAGTTCATTAAATTTAACAGCATGTGGATCTTTTTCAGGATCAGCAGTATACACACCATCAACACGAGTTCCTTTTAATAACACATCAGCACCCATTTCTGTGGCTCTAAGAGCCGCTGCAGTATCAGTAGTAAAAAACGGATTTCCTGTTCCTGCACCAAAAATTACAACTTCTTTTTGAGAAAGAGCATGTTCTGTTCGCAATTTAGAGTAAGGTTCACCTATAGGTTCCATGCAAATAGCGGTCATTACACGAGAACGGACGCCAATACATTCAAGAGCAGACTGAAGAGCCATTGCATTTATAACAGTAGCAAGCATACCCATATAATCACCTTTCACACGATCAAATCCTTGGTTTTGACCTTTAATGCCTCTATAAATATTACCTCCTCCTATAACAACTCCTACTTCAGTTCCAAATTCGACAATATCTTTAATTTGCTGAGCATAATCATTAAGAATAACAGGGTCAATACCATGACCTTCTTCACCTTGGAGAGACTCTCCACTTAATTTCAATAAAATTCTTTTATACGTTACCATGCGATACATAATTTAAAGCTAATGTATAAAAAAAAAAGGAGAGTTTAATAAAAAACTCTCCTTTAAGATAGTAAAATATCTATAATATTTTTATTGTAAGCCAAATCTTTTGAAAGCAACTACGGTGAGAGCTTTATCAGAAGACTGTAGATATTGACTAATAGTAAGTTTAGAGTCTTTTACAAATTCTTGATTTAACAAAGTGTTTTCGCTATAAAATTTGTTAAGCTTACCAACAGCAATTTTTTCAAGCATTGCTTCGGGTTTACCTTCGCGACGAGCTTGCTCTTTACCTATTTCAATTTCTTTTTCAATAATATCAGACGGACAATCATCTTTATCAATTGAAACAGGGTTCATTGCTGCTATTTGCATAGCAACATCTTTTCCTATTTGAGCATCAGCTATAGTATTGTTAAAACCAACAAGCGTAGCTAATTTGTTACCCGGGTGAATATATGCGGTAACACTTTTCCCTTGAATAAAATCATAAAAACCTAATTCTATTTTTTCACCAATTTTACCCATTTGGTCAGTAACAATATCTTCTACTGTTAAATTCCCAACTTTTAATGCTTTTAATGCTGATAAGTCAGCAGGTTTATTTGCAAGAGCTGTATCTAAAATTGATTGTGTAACAGCTATAAAATCCTCATTTTTAGAAACGAAGTCTGTTTCACAATTAAGCACTACAATAGCTCCCCATGAACCATCTGCAGTAACTCCTCCGAGCACGCAACCTTCTTTTGCATCGCGGTCTTCACGTTTAGCTGCAATTTTTTGTCCTTTTTTTCTAAGAATCTCAATTGCTTTCTCAACATCGCCGTTACTTTCTTGTAACGCTTGCTTACAATCCATCATTCCGGCACCGGTTATCTTTCTTAAGTTTGCAACTTCTGAAGCTGATATTTGTGTCATAGTAGTATCTTTTTTCTAAATTATCAATTATTCTTTTGTTTTACGAGTTGTTGTTCTTTTACGAGCCGTAGTTTTTTTAGGAGCTTCTTTTTCTTCTCCATCTTCTTCGTCAACAACAACATCTACCGCAACATCTTCTTTCTTTGTTTTTGTCTTAACAACTTTCTCTGCAGCTCTTTCTTCTTGTTCCTTTTCTACTTTTCGTTCATCTAATCCTTCTTTAATTGCATCACACATTTTAGATAAAATTACCTCAATTGATTTTGAAGCGTCATCATTTCCGGGAATAACAAAATCAACTAAATCAGGATTTGAATTCGTGTCAACAATAGCAAAAATTGGAATATTTAACCGTTGAGCTTCTTTAACCGCTATATGCTCTCGCACAACATCTACAATAAATAAAGCCGCCGGAAGACGAGTTAAACTCACAATACTTCCAAGGTTTTTTTCAAGTTTTTCACGTTGACGAGAAATTTGAAGTTTTTCACGTTTAGAAAGCGTACCAAATGTACCATCAGTATCCATTTTATCAATGGTATTCATTTTTTTAACCGCTTTACGAATAGTAGGAAAATTTGTTAACATACCACCACTCCATCTTTCAGTGATATACGGCATGTTTACTTCTTTAACTTTTGTTGCAACTATTTCTTTTGCTTGTTTTTTTGTAGCAACAAAAAGGATTTTTCTTCCTGAGCGAGCAATTTTTTGAAGTGCATTAGCAGCTTCATCAATTTTTGCTACTGTTTTGTGAAGATCAATAATGTGGATTCCATTACGCTCCATAAAAATATAGGGAGCCATTGCAGGATGCCATTTTCTTTTTAAGTGACCAAAGTGTACTCCTGCTTCGAGTAGTTCATCAAAGTTTGTTCTTGCCATGTTTTTGTTGTTTGCATTCCATTAAAGCAATTTGTAAGTAGCACAAAATGTAGTCTTACAAATTTAGAGTCTAAACAACGCTCTAATAAGAATAGATTTATATAAATATTAACGTTTACTGAACTGGAATTTCTTACGAGCTTTTTTCTGACCCGGTTTTTTACGCTCTACTTCACGAGAGTCACGAGTTAAAAAGCCATTCTGACGAAGAATTGGTTTAACCTCTTCATCATTTTTTACTAATGCACGAGCAATTGCTAATCGTAAGGCTTCTGCTTGTCCTTTAATTCCACCGCCAACTAAATTAACTTTAATGTCAAATTTACCTTCAGTTTCAGTAACTGCTAATGGCTGTTTTACAATATATTGTAATCGTGGCTCCGGAAAATACGTTTCGAATTCTTTATCATTTATTGTGATTGAACCTTTGCCTGCTTTAACATAAATTCGGGCAATTGCTTCTTTTCGTCGACCTAATGCATTAATAAGTTCCATATACTATATTATGTAATTAAAATTTTAATTCTTTTGGTTTTTGTGCGTCTTGACCATGCTCTGAACCTTCATACACAAACACGTTACGCATAATTGTACTACCAAGCTTATTCTTTGGCAACATACCTTTTATTGCATGCTCAATAATACGAGTTGGGTGTTTTTCTAATAATTCTGCAGGTGTAGTAGCTCTTTGTCCGCCCGGATATCCTGTGTGACGCAAATATACTTTATCAGTAAGTTTTTTACCTGTTAACTTTACTTTTTCAGCATTTATAATTATTACCTTATCTCCACAATCAACATGAGGTGTATATGACGGCTTATGTTTTCCTCTAAGAACTTTTGCTACATTAGAGCATAAACGACCAAGAACTTGATCAGTTGCGTCTATCACAAACCATTCTTTTTGTACCGAAGCTTTATTTGCTGATTTTGTTTTATAACTTAAAGTATCCACGTGTATATTATATTAAATTATTACATTAACCCCAATTCGGGACGGCAAAATTACAAATTATTTTAAATTATCAAGCATTATTGAATTATTTTTTTCGGATAATCGGCTCTTTATTGTGCTGCCAAAAATTGTTTGATAAAGCGAAGGTCGTTTTCAAAAAATAACCTGATATCTTTTATTTGGTATTTTAACATTGCTATTCGCTCTATTCCCATACCAAATGCAAATCCCGTATATTTAGAACTGTCTATTCCTGAGCTGCTAAGCACATTTGGATCAACCATTCCACATCCTAATATTTCTACCCAACCGGAATATTTACAAACACCGCACCCCTTGCCACCACATAAAGAGCAAGATATATCCATTTCTGCCGATGGTTCGGTAAAAGGAAAATATGAGGGACGCAAACGAATTTGTGTTTGTTCTCCGAACATTTCTTTTGCAAAGTACAATAAGGTTTGTTTTAAATCGGCAAAAGAAACCTGTGTGTCTATATACAGCCCTTCTACTTGATGGAATATACAATGAGCTCGTGCCGAAATAGCTTCGTTCCTAAATACTCTACCGGGAAAAACTGCTCGTATTGGCGGCTGTGTATTTTCCATAACCCTCACTTGAACCGAAGAGGTGTGAGTTCGTAAAATTACATCCGGATTAGATTCAATAAAAAAGGTATCTTGCATATCGCGAGCCGGGTGCTCCAAAGGGAAATTTAAGGCAGTAAACACATGCCAGTCATCTTCAATTTCGGGACCTTCGGAAACGGTAAAGCCAATCTTAGAAAAAATATCAATAATTGTATTTCTCACTATTGAAAGCGGATGTCGACTCCCTAATCGAAACGGTGTTCCCGGTAAACTAACATCAAATGCAATTGTCTGATTAGCAGAGTCATCAAACGATTTTTGCAAGGTATCGAATGTGTCTTGAATCGCTTGTTTTAAGGTGTTGATTTTTTGACCATATTCTTTTTTCTGTTCTGCCGGAACATCTTTAAATGCTGCAAACAATGTTTGCAATTCTCCTTTTTTTGATAAAAATCGGAGACGAAATTGTTCTAATTCTTCTTTGGTTGATATGTGAACTGCTGAAACTTCTTGCAGTAATTCATCTATTTTTTGCAACATATGCATTTACTTTTTTGTTATTGTTATTGTAACATCCGTTACGGGTCTGTCTTGTTTTGTTGGCACCTTTGATATGTTCTCAATAATTTCCAATCCGGATACCACTTCTCCAAACACCGAGTATTCATAATCAAGAAAAGGTGTTCCCCCAATGGTGGTATATATTGAAATGTGCTCAGGCGAATATCTATATTTTTCTAATTCAGCAATATCTGATTTGAGCATCTGTTTTACTTCCTCAATTTTTTTCTGAAATTCTTCACGATTCCGACTTCGTTCAAGAGCAATAATTTCGTTACGCAATTCTGTATTTTCGGACTTTTGAATATATGCAGAAATTAGCTCATATGTTTTCTTTTCTATTCGCTGATTTTCAATCATTTTCAACTCTTCCTCAGAATACGTCCGTCCCTGTACAATATAAAACTGTGAACCGGAAGATGCCTTTCTGGGATTTTGCTGATCACCCAAACGAGCAGCAGCAAGAGCACCGCGTTTATGAATAAGATGAGGATGAAACTCAGCAGGAACCGTATACCCCGGACCACCGTCTCCGAGCATTTTTCCTTGCGATGCTCCTTTAGACTGAGGGTCTCCGGTTTGTATCATAAAATCAGCAATAACACGATGAAATAATAAATCTGTATAAAACCCCTCGGCTACCAACTTTAACATATTATCTCTATGTGCAGGCGTTTCATCATATAAAACGACCTCCATATTTCCCATGCTGGTTGTAAGTAAAATCATAGATTTTGTTTTTTTAGATTGTAATAAAGAATTAGTAAAAAAAACAGTCGCTCCCAATAATAGTACAATAAACGTAATCTTCTTTTTTACCATAATGTTTTTTTTAGTATTTTTATCTAAAATAATTGAGTGCAAATTAAAAAATATATTTGCTAACTCACATATATTTTTTAAAATTTTAATTTTCTGTTATTAATCACACGTAAAGATACAAGCAGGGCTCAAACCTTTATTTTGACACTTTTCTCATATCTCTATGTGTGAAAACACCGCACTAACTGAAGCACTAGGAATGAGAAAGAACCCGGTGTTATCTCCATATATTACAGCCCCTCCCCATTTGAATAGCTATTCTAGTGCAAGGACGTTGAAACCTATACCCTAAGTAGAACAAATGCGTTTATAGGGTTTTTCTACGTAAAACATCTAACTATTTATCTCTCAATTCCAGAATGTAAGCATACTCCGCATGACTACCCCCATGTTGATGAATCTTAGACCAATAGGTATAAAAATCTCTTAATCCCTCATACCCATCTGCAATTTCATGTTCACCATTTTGTCGCCATACGGCAATATAGTGATCTTCTCCATACAGTTTTACCTTTGCCGAGTCTACTAACAAGTGAAAATAATTTTCTCCAAAGCCCCCGCGTTCCCTGCTTTTCCACTCCAGAGATATTAACTGTACACTATCCCTTTTAGGAATCATACTATACGCAGGTATTTTACTTTTATAATTCGTATGACTTACATAGAGGTATAACTCCACATCTTCATCAAGCTTATTATGAAAAGAATAATCAGCATTAACATGATAATAATAGCATGAAGTTAATGCTAAAAAAAAGCATAACATAATGCTAAAACACAAACTCTGCAAATATTGCGGTAATTTCTTGTTGACGTCCATATCTTTGAATTAAACGGTTACGTAATTGCTCATGACTTCTCACATCGCTGGTAAGACAATCGAATATTTGTTTTTCAGCTTAGTGGGATTCTTTGAACATTCCTATTATTTTCTAACACCCTCAAAATTTCTGATTAAAACCAACAATCCGAACTACTCTTATCATAGATGCAAACGATAGTCATTACACCACTATCAAATAAATCAATCACCTTGTTTTTCTAGAACATAAGTGTATTCTACATGAGAACTACTATGATGTATTGTTTCAATCCACTCACAAAAAAAGTTCCATCTTAAAACATTTTCTGTTTTATATATTGGTTCCTCGGAATTCACCCAAATTACCAAATAATCACTTTCTCCTTCTATCTTCAATTTTGCTGAATCGATCTGAGTACAGAAAAACCCCATTCCATAACCATATCTATCGGCAGACTTCAAAGAGACGAAACTAATTTTTTCTCCACTAATGATATGATAAACTTCATAAACTGATTCTTTTAAAATATCACTATTAGTGAAGATAAATAATTCAACTTCTTTATCAAAATTATTTCGAAATGAGTATTCTTCAACTCCATCTTGTTTACATGAAGTAGAAAAGAAAGCGAAAAAAAAACTAAAACCCAAAATGAGTAAACACTGCGGTAATTTCTTGTTGGCGTCCATATCTTTGAATTAAACGGTTACGTAATTGTGTATGACTTCTTACATCGCTGGTTAAACAATCGAAAATCTGCTTTTCGGTTAAAGGATTCGTTAATCGAGGTCGCCATGTTAGAGCATTACTAGTTAATTGTCTAATAATTCCATGTTCAAACCAATAAATCCTCGTATCAAACCTATCCCCTCCATACTGCCTCGATGTAAGTAAGCCGTCAATATAAAAGCCCCACATTTCACCAACACCACAAATGCCGGCATTTTTATCGGTGGCAGAACCATACGCCCCGAATGTAATAATATAGGCAATATACTGTGTCCAATACCAACTGCCAACATTGCTAAAATGACTGGCATGAGCCAGTTCATGGCAGGTACTGCTATATAGATTCCTATGTGACGAATTCGTGTTTAAGGTAATATCAGGTCTTACGCCAAGAAGTTGAGCGGTAGTCTTAATGGAATAAGCAAGAGGTACTACAGCCATATTAAGAAAAAAAGTATTCCAGCCGGAATTCGTATTAACGTGTATTGGGTGATTTATTCTACTTATCATTGGAGCAGATGCTCCTATCCAAGACCAGCCAATTGCCCAAATCCCTAGATTTCTTGGAGGTAATGATATGTTATTATTACGACACCAATTATAATAATCAAAAGCAGCATTGCTAATAATACAAAAAGGAGCAGCACTACTACTTGAACGAATATCTCTATTATGCCCTCTTTTATTATGATAACCAAGTCCATAACTATGTGCTTCTCTAAGAGATGCTTCAGTAGGAACATTTCTTATAGTATACGTCCCATTATCAGGATAAAAAAACATTCTATAATGTGGTCCAAGTCTAAATCTAGCATCAATCCTATAAAAGCCCCTTTCGTTTGTGGTTCCTTTTCCAATTTTAACTCCCAACTGGCATCTAATAGTAACACCTCGCACCGGAGTCCATCCTCCAATTTCATTATCCCAAACCCTAATAGTACCTTCCGGTCTTCGTAAGCCCTTTAGTTCATTATAGGGATCATTATTTTTTGCTATTTCTACGTATCCTGCATTTAGTAATGCAAGATCTTCAACTTTACTATAAACACTATAAGATTCAGATTTAAGCTCATCATCTTCGGGAATAAAACATTCAGCAAGCACTTCATATTCCACTTCCGGAAATTCAAAATCAACCGAAACAGTTGTATAAAACCAGGTAAATTGATCTTCCGGAATAGAAGGATCGTGATAATAACTACCTTCCTGAACTATCTCATAATCTAAAGGATAATCATACAGCAATAAATCAGGAGTTCTATCTAATAAGAAAAACTCGGCAGTATCCTTGGGTAAAAATCTCACGTACAGATGAGAAACATCAATTTTTATCTCTGTTGAAGATTTAAGAAGCCCCTTATCTACTAATTCTTTATATGCTTTACGCATATTTTCTACCGAATAGGGATTTTCAAGCTTTTGACCAAGTTGAATAAGCCCATCATACAAATTTTGTTCAGAATGCACACCATTAGAGGGAGCTTCTTCGGACAGTTCTTTAGGTGAAGTATCCACATCTTTATTACAAGAAATAATTACTAACACAAAAAAGAAAAAAAGGAGAAAAAAAGGAGAAAAAAAGGATTTACAATTCTTTCTTTCCATATTACAAAATACGAGTTTAGTTTTTGCTTCATTTTAAATATAGTTTTGCGATGAATATTTTTTTTAAAATCTTTTGTGATGATTTTATGCAACAAAAATAGTTTTTTTAACAAGACTTAGATCTTTTTTTTATTTTTTTTCAAAATATTTTATCGCACAGGGTAAATGCATCTTAATTAGATGTATAATTTCTTTCGACATGCAGTGGCATGTTTTTTTTCAAATATACATTATCCCTGCCCCTCGGCAACTAATTAAACTCTACTCGTCTATCACCGCCCTTCGAGAACCTCAAGGGCCTCGTTATTCCGGAGAACAAAGACGTCTCGACTGACGCTCGACGAGAAGGAATTTCATTCACTTCCGGTCGAGTTTATCGAGACCTTTTTCTCTAAAAAGGGAACAGAGGTCCCTGAGGTTCTCGAAGGGCGAAGGTGTCACAACAAATGGTTTTTCAAAGGACTGTTCCTAGAATACGAAGGGTTATTATAGTAACTATATTGTCTTTTCAGGAGGAAAAAATAGCGTATCTTATTCAGAACCAAGGCATTGCCACTGGGCTGAATTAGATATGGCTTTCAGCCAAAAAAAACACATGTACAATAATTCATATTTAATGGATATTTATATTAATATAATGCGACGTCAAAAATTCATTATTTTTGTTTTCGCAATACATGTAATAAAAAAAAACAAAATCAATAATTAATAACGAATTAAAACGCCACAGCGTGGCAATATAATTCAGCCCAATGGCAACGCCTTGGGCAACATGGAACATACAAATACAACAACACCCTGAAAGGGTAACATACAATTATTTAACGTGAGTTTGACGTAATTTTTTAAGTTCAGATTAGCTACGTTGAGCTCGCACTTCGTACTCGGTTGATGTAAAATATTAAGGCAAATCGATGAATCTTATCGGGAAGATGAAGAGATTTAACGCCAATAATGAAGATTATTTGTGGAGTGATTACTATGTTGTCCTTTCAGACGCTTTTCCACATATCATTACTATTATAACCCAAAGCGTTGTCTTTGGGCTGAAATAATAAATGCTTTCAGCTTTTTTTTAATTAGATGCCTTTGCCCTGTGTCCCCTAACATCTTCGTAACACAAAAAAATTATTAAAAAACCTTCATGAAATTGAAGGAAAATATTTACATTGTATCGTAATCATTTTTTTTATATTAAACAGAAAATATTTGAGAAATGAGAAATATACTCTGATAGACTTATAATTGCTAATACTAGTAACTTATGTATCAGTATTGACAATCAGATAAAAAAAACAAATCACTACATTCTCACTGTTTGTAGCACATATTTTAAACAAGTCATACATGCACGACGAAAACGACAGATTTTTTTTGGAAAAAGCGGTTAAAATATCGCTTCAAAACATTTCTAAAGGAGGCGGTCCGTTTGGGGCTGTAATTGTTGAAGACAACACCATACTCGCAGAATCGGGTAATGCGGTTCGCATTATAAACGACCCTACGGCACATGCAGAAATTGAGGCAATTCGCAAAGCATGTGCAAAAAAACAATCATATTCTCTTGAAGGATGCACCATATATTCTTCATGTGAACCTTGCCCCATGTGTCTTTCTGCGATATATTGGGCAAGAATATCTCGAATTGTATTTGCTGCTTCGCGATATGATGCAGAACAAGCCGGATTCAGCGATAACTTTTTATATCATGAGCTTGTACAACCACTTTCATTACGGTCAATTCCAACAGAACAAATTCCAATAGAAAAAACAAAGATTGCTTTTAAAAAATGGAATGATTTTCTGGATAAACTCAGCTATTAATACTATTTTTGATGCACAAGTATATTGTATGAAACAAGTCATCTACATTTTTTTATCTATTTTTTTATTCAGTGGCTGCATTGATGATTTTTTAGATAAAAAGCCCCATGATGCTGCCGAAAAGTCTCTTGTTTTTTCGTCAATAGAGGGGGTAGAATCGGCATTGTTGGGCTGTTATAGTGCTCTGCAAAGCCACTATTACTATGGCAGAAATTTCTTTATTATTCAAGAAACGTATGCCGATAACGCAAAGCCGTCTTTACGAAACACCGGACAGTTTACATCCTTTTACTCTCTTCAACTTACAACCGGTAATTATGAGCTAGAACAATTATGGCTTACAGCATATCAAATAATTGAAAACTGTAATGCCATTCTATCTGCGGTTACAAAGGTGCCCACTCCAAATCCTTTAGTAGCGAAACATATTGCCGGCGAGGCTTTTGCTCTAAGAGCATTGGTGTATTTTGATTTAGTTCGATTATTTAGTCACAGCTATGCCATTCCGGCATCAAGTGGATTTGAAGGTGCTAATGGCAAAGGCGGGCATGCCGGGGTTCCCTTATTACTTTCTGCTCAAAACACCGACAGTTTACATCTTCCACATAGAGCTTCCGTTGCTGAAGTGTATTCTCAGATTATTAGTGATTTAGACACCGCAAAAACACTTCTTGAAACAAGAGAAATTTCTTCCTATCGTCTTTCAAAACACGCAGTACATGCCTTATTATCTATGGTGCATCTCACACAAAGAAATTACATTACTGCCCTGCAGTATGCTGAAGCGGTAATTTATTCAGGTGCGTATTCTCTCCTATCGGCACAAGAATACATAGAAAGTTGGAGTAAAGAATATACAAACGAAAGTATTTTTTCCTTAGCAATGACTCCCACAGACTATCCCGGCACAAATAGTTTATCTCACATGCTGTCGCCACGAGGGTACGGTGGAATAATCCCTTCAGAGGATTTATTACAAAGATTTTCTGCGATAGATATTCGTAATGATTTTCTGCAAAAGCAACAAGAAACCTACATTATAAAGTATCCGGGACGGAATGGTACCTTGGGCTTAGACAACATTCCAATTATCCGCCTGAGTGAACTGTTTCTCATTCAAGCTGAATGTTATGCTGAGCGAGCAAAGACAACACCCGGCTTTAATCACCCTGCTCAACAATCAGTATTATTTATTATAAACAGAGCAAATTCTAACATTCACTCTGTTCCGGAAACCGGCACCGCTTTATTACAAAAAATTTATGATGAATATCGAAAAGAGTTAGCATTTGAAGGAAAACGTTTATTTCAATTAAAACGGCTCCACGCCTCATTCGAAAGAACAGATTGCAGCTCATCAATTTGTGGATTACAATATCCACATCCTAAATTTACTTTTCCGATTCCGCTTGCCGAAATACTTGTAAATAATAATCTCACACAAAACGAATCGTATTGATTATGAAGCTATCAAGAACTACATATATATATAGTATACTCATTGTGGTTTTTCTATATTCATGCTCAAAAAATGAATATATAGATACATCTATTACACAGACTTATATAGAATTTCCTAACACCCACTTTATGGGGGATATTCACTTTACAGAAACTCCACCATACACGCTACGCATCCCCATTCAAATATTCGGCACATCTCTCAGCAAAAAAGATTCAGTAAGGTTTACCATGAGGCAAACTCAACTTTCAATTGATATTGACACAACTATTAGTATTAGCCCTAACCAGAATCAAGATACCATACATATTTCATTCAAAGGGAATGCACCTTTTAGTCCCGGCGTTGAATACAGTAGCATTATTCAGCTACATTCACTTGGACGTTCATTAGACGTTTCTGCTAATACCGCAACACGCACGTACATCATTCAAAAAAAGTCCTTATCTCAATTTCTGTCGGGCAGCTATTCCTGCTTTGAAACAAGTACTAATGCACGCTACACGGTAACATTTACAGCAATATCTGCGACACAAAACACAATTATTAATCATAATTTTTGGGATTTTCCTTTAGAAGGACAAACCGTAGCATACACACTTGCTACAGACGGCAGTAATACAATAGAAATAGCCCCAACAAACTTTACCGACAAGCTGGGGAACACCTATCTAGTATATGGTTCTGGCACATACGACACGTCAAACGGGTCAATGACCGTAGATTTTTTTATGGAAGACGCACAGGGAAATATGTATCAAAACGGCACACATATTTTTACACGAAAATAAAATCAAAAATTATCTCTTTAGTGTTTAATAAGTGTTTGAATATAGACTTCACCGCCTGAAGAATGAATTTTCAAAACATACAATCCTGGTGTAAGACTTGAAACTGTAAAACATGTATTACTATTTGGAACTTGTAAAAGCATGTTTCCGGTGATAGAATAAATTGAGATATAATCAAATTCAAAATTTGTTTTAAGACAGAAGTATTCATAACATGGGTTCGGAAATACAATACATTCTTTTCTTTCTATTTCTTGATTATCAACGGACAATAAGCGAGACTGAATTGAAAGATTATCAATAGCCCATCCCCAACCATGTCGGTTATAATCTGATTGTAAGCGAAACCGAATAAAGATGGTATCTTGTGTTCTAAAATATTTATTTTCCAATAAATTTATTGTGTGTCGTTTATACATTTCCTCGGTTCCTACGGCAATTGAACTATTATTATTATCAGGTATTAATGCAGAATAAAAAGTTTCTAGCCACTCCGGGTGTAGGCGAGAATCGTAGCCATTTTTACCGAGCGGGTGCCATTCTCCTGAAGCTCTATCTTTTGTAGCTTCAACAACCACATAATCCCAAAAGCCAAACATTGTATAATAGTCAACTCCCGGCTCAGAAGGTTCAACAAGAACAACTTGGTCGAACTCCATAATTGCAGGGTTTTCAGCAATAATAATTGGATTTCGTAACTCAGCAATGTATTGGACATACTGTCTATCAATAAAAGAACTAACATACGGATGTTCCGTATGAAGTGCTTTACTTGAAAATCCATCTTCTAAAGAAATAGTAAATCTATCGAGAATAAAACTATCTGCAATTGATTCATCTTCAAAGTCTGTTACAAAATATCGAAGCGGCTCCGGCTTATCAAATATAGTAACAATCTGATAGTCGCCCGGCACAAGAAAAGATGAAATATTGCCCACCCCATCAACAGCAAAAATATTATACGCAATTTGATCGTCATGTACTACACTTAGGGTATGCAACGGAATATCTACATAATATCCAAACATATCTTCTTGCATTGCTATAGTAGTATTTAACAACATGGTAGAAAAATCATTTCTTCCAATAAATACACGAACATAGGCAGAGTCTACCATAAAATTATCAGTAATCGTAGCACGGAGTCTCAGAAAATCTTGGTCAACAGTGGTGAAAATTGGTGGAATATGAGAAATTACGGGCGGAATAATATCTTCACCTACAAAAAACTCATATGCATACTCCGGAAAAAAGGCAGGAAAAGATATTGTGTCACCAAACAAGCTACGCGTTCTAAAGCCATACCGTACGGTACGTTCAAAGGGATAGGGCTCGAAAAATCCGGTAAATACGAGAGAATCTTCATTATAAGAGAGATTTTCAGAGACAAAGTTTTTACCATTATCAAACGAATATACAAGCTCAACAAAAGATGTATCAATATAATCAGTATGAAACATAAGAGAAAAAAATACGGAATCAGATACAGATGCGTGATTTTGTATATTTGTGTGTTGCATGAAATAATCAGTCCATCCAATATCAGCAAGCACTGCTATTGTCGCTATTCCGGGGTCATGAATATATTCTTGAGAAGCAATTCGTGGAGTCATTAAAGCATTCACCGTACCGGCAGGATAAAAATCTTCATCAAAATGATAAAAGGTTGAGCCATGATTAAAGCTAGTTGGAGCATATAAAGGAGGATAATATCCTAGAAACGCTTTTGCATAAGGCCCTTTCCAAATAAGATTTTTTGAAGTTGCTGCTCCCAAAATAGAATCTTGCGATACCTGAGGGTTTTGCAAGAGAGATAAAAACTGAATTGAATCAGTATAATACATATAAGAATCAAATAACAAGGGGATGTTATCAATACTAATACTACCATTTTTAAATACAAGATTCCCAATAAACCCAAGACCATGAGCAATTTCATGTAACACAATTGTAATAAGATCTCGAGTTTGTGGAGAAGGAGGCGATACAGAATCTAAATGCCATGACAAGGTAGAATTTATCACAATTTCAATATCAGGAGAATTAGAATTCAAATTTTGCTTTACAAATTTTTCAGCTAAACAAACCGGATACCCAAGGTTTGAAAATGGAAGCCCCGAAAGGTTTTGAAAAATTTCGGTTGGACGAGCAAAGGCATTTACATTAGATGCGAGTTCACGCCATGAAAATTCGATAACAATGGGAACATCAGAAAATATGTATTGTTCCCAAACAGAAACAGCGTATTCTATAGATGGTTTCACAGAATCGGGAACCAAAGGAGAATACTGAATAATAAACGATTGTTGAGAATGTGATTTTAAAATATCATGAGAATAGCTCTGAGCATATGTTGTAGTAACATAAAAACAGAAAAAGAAACATACTATTTTAAAGAAATGTATCACCTTTTGATATTTTAATATCATGAACAAATTGACGAATTTTTTGTTCATCTTGTTTTTTGCAAATTAATAATTTCTCATCAGAATCTACAACAATACAATCAGAAATTCCATCAATTACCACAAGTTTTGAGTCTGCTGCTGTAATCATATTATTATGAGCATCGTGCACCATTATATTTCCCCCTATTACCGCATTATTTTTTGAATCTTTTTGAGAAAGTTCATATAAAGCACCCCAGGTACCTAAATCACTCCATCCAAAATCAGTTTGCATAACATATACGTTATCTGCCTTTTCCATTACACCATAATCTATAGAAATTGATGGACATTCAGCGTATACTTTTTCAAGAAGATCTATATTAGTAGAATCGGATAAATCATGAGCAAATAAATTATACACATCGGGTAAAAGCTGTTCAAATGCTTTTTGAATAGTAGGTACTGACCATAAGAAAATACCGGAATTCCAAAAGAATTCATTACTTGAAACAAAAAATTGTGCAAGTTCAAGATTAGGTTTTTCGGTGAATGTTTTTACTTTATTAATAGTAAAATCATTCTTAACAATAGTTTCTGTATTAATTTGAATATAGCCATAGCCGGTGTCAGGACGAGACGGTTTTATACCAAGTGTTAATAACACATTGTTTTCTGCAACAAATTCCAGTCCGGCATGTAAGACAGAAATAAACTGAGATTCCTGCAAAATAACATGATCTGAAGGAGCTACGATAATTTGAGCAGAAGGATTTCGCTTTTGAATTTCATGAATACCATATGCGATACAAGGTGCGGTATTTCTTCTCATAGGTTCTTTCAATATCTGTTGAGAAGATAACTCTGGTAACTGAGAAAGCACAATATTTTCGTACTCTTTACTAGTAACTATATAAAAATTTTCAGGTAAACAAACATGTTTTAGTCTATCATAGGTTAATTGCAAAAGCGTTTTACCAACACCTAAAATATCAAGAAACTGTTTTGGATTATCAGAAGTGCTTAAAGGCCAAAAACGGCTACCAATACCTCCGGCCATTATAATACAAAAAGTATTTGTCATAAAATTACAGGTAAAAAAAAACCCAGAAAAAATTTCCGGGTTTTTATATTAGATTAAAATTCCCAAAGGTCGTGCTCAAATTCGAATATAAAATTCTTAATTCGTTCAGCTTCATAAAGCTGCTCTATACCAAGTTGGTATGCATTTATTTCACGATTATTGTGAGTATTTGTTTCCATTGAAATAAAACTACTGAACATTCTGAACATAAATAAATCATAGAATGTTTTTTGATCACCATCTGTTTTTGGATTAAATACTTCATTACGAGCATACAATCCCTCGGCACTTGGATAGTAAATTTTAAATGGAAGACTCTTACGAATTTCTAAAGTTTCTGGTTGACTTGGATCTCCTGCTTCATATTCACGAACAAATTTTATCCACATAATTCGAGGATCAAGAACTGAGCGTTGTTTATCGAATATCCATTCCTCAACTAAAATTATAAAAGTTAACTCACTAGGGCTTGCCTCATTTACAATTGGACGTTCTTCCTCAGTACCATCTTCATTATAAATAATAATTATATCAGTTCCAGCACCAAGACGAGATTCAAAATCTTCTTCTGAGATCGGTACTGCCCCAACAGCCATTGGATCATATGCTTGGAAAAAACCTTGACGAATACCGTTTACAGTTAACGCAGCAAAACTAAAACGTGGACCTATTCTTCCCTCTCTGTTATTTGGAAAATACAGCGTATGATTTAATTTTTCACGTAAAGGTAAGGTTCGCTCTAATTTTTTAGACCACATAACATCAGAATATCTGATATGTTGCATTTTAATAGGTTTTCTATTAGTTATATGCGGTTTATCATACGGACTTTCCGGATATTCCTGCGAATATAACGAGCTTGCTAACGCAACTGAGACCAATAAGAAAACTAACTTTTTCATAATTATTGTATTTAAGTTTTATTGCACGGTAAATGAAAGTACACCAAGATTTCTATCACGTCCATCAGGACCTCTCGCAACAACATTTTCAAAATATAATCGAGCTCCCCGATTTAACTGATTAAAAATACTCTGTTTCATTTGATGTGTAATTCTATCAGAATTTGAAGCCTCTTCAACGAAGTATTGACCAACACGAGCGGTAACTCTAAAAGATTGTACCGTAAAAGTTAAATCAAAATCAAAATCTTTCATTTTAGCTTCAACTCTATTAGCCGCTTGAAGTTCACCACGAGTTATATTGCCACCTTCTTTTCCAAGTATAGTAGCAACCGGATCCGGAACACGTCTAATTCTAAACTCAGAAGCTCCCATAGATTGTCTTCTTCCTGCAATTTCAGCTGTTACTTGAATTTCGCATCTTCCTGGTCGAGTAACACGTACAACATATTCATCACCACGAACTCGAGTAATAGTTCCATGTGTAGAAGGGCTAAGTGTTGCTGTAATTCTATCACCAGGAACACCAGGAACAGAAATTTGGACAGGGTTATCCGGACCAATATAGAACACGTTCATTTTGGTAGGTGAAATAACTACTGAAGGTTGAGCAACTTGATAATCGCCTTCAAACTTATAAGAAATATACTCATCTGTAGTACCAGGTCGTAACACCTTAATCAAACCTTCATATTTTTGAGGTCCTAAAGCCGTACCTCGACGAGTTAAAATACCTCTACCTACATTATCAACAGGTACAATATCAGGATTCTGAATAAAAAGATTACCATTCTCATCTCTTTGAACTCTACCAATCTCAACAATTGGTGCCTGAGTGGTATCAAATGCGGCTAAGAATATCTGAGCGGTATACTCACTACCTTGCATAACATAATTAGAATTTGCTTGAACAATTGGTTCTAGTCTATTAAATCTAAACGTACCAGCATCTAGACTTCCAAGCATTAAATTTAACATATCACCTTCAGTATTTCTAACAGCAGCCTGCATTTGAGTCATTATTGTAATAACCGCCATTAACGGTAAATGCTCGAAATTTCTACTTTCCCAAGAAATCATACCACTTTCATGCCCGGTACCTCTAATTCTATCTGTATTAAAAGTTCCACGTATTCCAGAAGCAAAAGAAGATGTTGAGTCAGCACCAAAATCTACAGCAGTTTTAATTAACCAATCTCTGTAAGAGTCAATCTCAGCCTTTAGCTCACGTGCCTTACCCGGATTTGCTTCTTGACCAACCATAATTTGAGCTGGTATTGACTTATTATCCTTACTAACAACATCACGTTCAAGTCTTATCGTATCACCTTCTTTTTCGCGAAATCTAAAATAACCAATTTCGCCAGGACGCGTAAATCTATCAGCGGGTTTAATTTGATCTGCATAGATAATAATAGTATCCTTGTAATACTGAATTGATTGAACTAAGCTGTCAGACTTTTCTTTAAGTCTATTTGCAGCATTATATGCATTAATATAATTTGGATTTTGTTGATTAGATAAATATGCTTGTGTTAAAGCATCATACGCAATTCTATTATTAGAAATAAAATTCTCATTTGTATCAATTAATCTATCATTAATATTGATGAAAGCATTTAATACATCTTTCGAAACGTTTAATGCAAGCATACACGTTAAGAAAAGATACATTACATTAATCATCTTTTGTCTTGGAGATAATTTACCGCCGCCTCCCATATTATTTTGATTTTAAAATAATTTATACCTTAATTAATTATATTATGATTTTATACTCATAGCAGAAAGCATGTTTCCGTATACAGTATTTAATGCAGATAAATTCTGACTTAATTTAGAAATTTCTGCTTTGTATTTTGAAACATCATCTGCAGTTGATTTTAAATCATTCATAATAGAATTAATACCGCCAGTAATTTTTTCAGTTGCTTCAAGATTAGTGCTAGAATTTTTTAACTGTAATTCATATACTGCATTTAAAGCAGCAAGGTTTTTAGTTAATGCTTCTTGTTGAATTGCTTGACCTTTACTGTTATCACCTATAGAAGCAAAATTTGCATTGAGACCTTGCAATAATTTTTGGTAACTTGTTCCAGCATCATCAACAATAGAAGCAGTTTTTTGAGCTGAACTTGTAATAATCTCAGATGTTTTTTCACCTGCAGATATAATTGATTCAGATGCTTTTTTAGAAGACTGAGCAATACTCTCTGTAGTTTGAATAACTTTCTCAGTAGTTTGATTGAAAGAATTCGCTAGACCATCAACTGAAGTAGCAGCTTTAGTCATATTAGAAACATATTGTTCTGTAGCTAATGATGCATTTGTGATAGTTCCCATACTAGAAACATTAACATTAAGAGCCTCTAAACTAGAACCTAATTTTTCGAATAATTCAGGACCTAATTTTCCTTTTTCCAATAATTCATCAAATTTTTGTAAGGCAGTACCATCTTGTTGAGAACCAACTTTTTTTCTATTTGAAACAACCTCCAATTCATCATCAACATCATCTAAACCTGCTAGTTCAGGATATACTAGTGTCCAATCTAAATCCTCATGTAATGGTTCAAATGCTGAGAAAAAGAATATTAACGCTTCTGTTGATAATCCAACAATAAGCATTAAACTCGCTCCGGGATAATGCTGAATTTTAAAAAGTGCACCCATTAGAACTACTGCTGCTCCAATACCGTACAGCTTACCCATAAACTTCTTATAGCCTTCTGACTCTACAATTTCTGAAATACTCATACTATTAAAATTTAAAAAATTATTAATATTTAATTTTTACTCTAAAAACTTTATTATTGATTAATATACTTGTGATTCGCCTTGTCTTCCGTCATTTCTAAAACTTCTTCCTAAATATGTTTGCACACTACGGAATCCGATATAACTTTTTGCAGAATCTTGATATTCATATGTTCTTGTACTTGTTTGAATATAATATGCTATATCTTTCCAAGATCCACCACGAACAACTTTTCTTTTCAATACAATTGGATCATCATCTAAAGCACGATAATAATTATGTGTATTCGCATCATGAGTAAAGCTATATGAAGACTCTTCAAAAGCGGTCATTGTCCACTCAGCAACATTACCTGCCATATCATAAAGCCCCCACTCGTTTGGTTCATAATGACCTACAACAACCGTATGCATACCACCATCATCTGTGTAATTTCCACGCAATGGTTTAAAGTTCGCAATAAAACATCCAAGATAATTTCTTGTATAATTACCCCCCCAAGGATATGGAGATGAACTTAGACCTCCTCGAGCAGCATATTCCCACTCTAATTCAGAAGGTAATCGATAATCATTTACAATAACTCTATTTAATGAGCGTAAATAACCATTTTTTAATTGAGTTCGCCATACATTAAAAGCAACAGCTTGTTTCCAAGAAACCCCAACTACTGGATAATGATCATAAGCCGGATGCCAAAAATACATAGAAGCCATTGGATCATTATAAGAATAGGTAAAGTCACTTATCCAACATAACGTATCTGGATACACATTAATTTCTTCACGAATAATATATGAAGATCTGTCTCTAATAGGTTGTCTTGAACCATCATAGGTTAAAACTTCGCCCTCATACCTTCCGGTTTGATAATTATACGCTCTATTCTCTTTACCTTGAACTTTATTTTTAACAGCAGCTTGTTTTAAATCCATCCAATAGAATACATAATTTAATTGTCGAACATCAAGTTCTTTCTTTTTATAAAAACGCTCATCGCCTTTCAAAAACATCTCATCTAAATATTCCCTATTTTCAGCATCTGCCCAATCAATTCGCATACTCCAATTAATATATTGATCCTCTTCTAAGATGTCCTCTCCAAAAGCATCAACTGTTACAAAGAAGTCTTCCATACCCCCCTCATCACGAAGTTTAACATACGCTAAAGAGTCACGAACCCACTCAACAAATTGCCTGTACTCATTATTGGTAATTTCTGTTTCATCCATCCAAAACGCTTGTAATGAAACTGTTCTATTTCTCGCTGTAAGAGCCCATGGCACATCTTGATCACTTGGACCAATATTCAAACTTCCTAATGGAATATAAAGCATTCCAAACGGAACTTCAGCTTCCCACACAGGTCGGTTTGATGCTCCAACAAGTTCTCCTGATTGATAATTTTGACAACCATAAAAAACGAGAATAATGCTAAAAAACAATAACTTTTTCATATGCACTTTTTTTAAAATATTTTGCAATTTAATAACTATTCTTTAAAAACCTATAAAAATCTTATACTTTTATAAGATTTATTTACTTTCTCAATTTGTAAACTATAACTATAACCTATCATAAACTCAAGATTTCCAGATGATTGAGCTCCAATTTTCGAAGTAACTAAATCATAAGAAAAAATTGCTCTCATACCTTCAAATTTTCTTCCTTCCCCAAATTTAACCCCAAACAACAGTGATACATCATTACTACTGGTATATGATATGCCGCCTAAAAACATACTATTATATTGCGCAACACCATCAAAACTTACTTGTGTTGTTGCTGTTATATTTTTAATTAAAAATGATGGATGAAGTGTTATCATCGGATTCATTGTTCGGTAATCATAACCGGCTGATAACCAATAATGTCTTTTAAAATACGACCCATTGGTTCCATCATCATATTTTAATTGTGGTTGATTCATTTCTGTAATCGCAAACGTTGTGTATAGATTCTTTATCTTGTAGTATACGCCAAAACCTAACAAAAGGTTCAAAAAATTTTCTTTACCTGCAATTTTAGAGTCAATATAAGAATCTGTAGGACCATCAGGATACACAGGATTTTTGATTTCCCACCCCAATGATGAACCACCGGCACTTAACCCTAATCCCAACACTCCTTCTTGTAATTGAATACGATACGAGTAATTTGCTTTAAAATCAAACCGCTTTTCAAATCCCTGCGTCTGATTAAATAATGAGAGTCCAACTCCACCTTTTAGTTTTTCTAATGGTAATGATGCATTAAACCACACAACACTTGGTCCGGTAGAACCGGGAAATGACATATATTGTTCTCTTACCACTAATGTAACATCACCTTCTCCTAAAATTCCAACCTCAGCGGGATTATAGGAACTTTGATGCTGCATATGTAACGTGCTTCGAGGAACCTGCTGGGCATGCACCTGAACACATAACACATAACACATTATGCTTACTAAAATTTTAAAACTATTTCTTTTAAACACAAATTTAAAAATTAAGATGTTACTATTCATCTCATTTCAAGCTGTAAAGAAAACAAAAAAAAAAGAACAATGCAAGTATCCATGCATATTTCAATACGAATATTGAGTATTTTACAAAAATTATCTTTTCTGAAACAATCTATTAAACTCTAATAACCATTCTTCGGGCAAATCATGTTTAGTGGCTCTTTCATATTCTAATGCGGTACAAGGCATTATTCTCGTTATTTTATCATTACAAGGAACTTCAACCCACATGCGTTTTGTTTTTTTGCTTTCGTAAAAAACTATACTCTGATGTATATAATTATTTTTCACAAAATATTTATTACACACACCTTCGCTCAAAGGAGATTCTTGTTTACGTTGCGATACGCCATCAATATAATGCCATAACAATTGTGCTGATAATAAGGCCGAAACTTCTTTTACATCATTATATGGTGCATACTCGCTTAAAACAAACACTTGATTTTCTTCGGAAAATCCACTATACCAAGCCAACTGACATATCTGTTCGGAAGTTAATCCCGTTGGGGCACATTCACACACACCCGGATTATCAGAAAAACGCACTGACTTCAAATCAATATTTATAACTTGAGACTCTCTTAATAAGGGCTCTGCTATTTCAATATTTTTAAGCTCTGCAAGTCGTTTATGTGGATAGTAATTCTGTTCGAACCAATCTATTGACTCTTCTGTGGTAAAATATGTTTGATGTGCTAAATGATTAATTCGAATATCCCTAAATGATTCTGCAAGACTACTAATAAAGGTAGTGTTATCAACCTTTTTCTGTTTTTGAGAACTGTAATCTATTTTTGAATCAATTATTGATATAACAGGAAAAGTACATGTTGAATAAATTGGATTGCACATTTCAACAAGCATATCTTGAGAGCCGCCTATACAGATAATAGGTTTATGAAATTGTAAGAGAAATGTAAGTACTTCTTGTAATGCAAAAGCACTATCAGAAAGACTAGAGCCGGGATGTACATTACCAAGATCTAACACCGATATCTTTTTTGATACGTTTGTTAATCTGTTACATTGCTCTCTTATTCTATCTGCGGCTTCAACAAATGCTCCATCACAAAGATTTTTATTCTCAAGATTGCCAAGTAAAAAAACATCAAAATCAGAATAATTAACTTGTTCTAAAGCATGAAACGACAAAATGTGTGAAGTAAATAATGAGCGTTGCTTCTGTATTTGAAAGCTTACGTGAGACGGACGTAAAAAGTCTGAAATGTCCATGCTGTCTTTTTTATTTTCCTCCGGCAATTTTATAACAATCTTCTAAACTAAGATTCTCAGGATTATCTTTTTTAGAAATCCTATGATATTTACGTTTATAAAACACACTTGGGTGTCCCCATCTATCATACACTACCTTAATTTTCGCATCCTCTTTAAAAACTTTTATCGTTTTCTTTGTATCTGCTTCTCTTTTGGCCACAATACTTGCTATTGCTTGATCAAGTGTTATCTCAAACACATCAGGATCTGTCTTTTTTAAAGATGTAAAGGTATTATTATGTGAAATATACGGACCAAATCTACCAATATTTACTTTTACCGGCTTATCTTCAAAATTACCTAAATCTCGAGGAAGCCGTAATAGTTCCATAGCTTCTTCTAATGATATTGTATCTGGCGATTGCCCCTTAACCAAACTCACGTATCGTTTATCTTCATCTGAAGATTCTCCCAACTGAACAAAAGGTCCAAACCTGCCTACTTTTGCATATACATTCTTACCTGAAACGGAATCGGTTCCTAAAAACCTACCATCATTACCTTGCTTTAACACGTCAAGAGCTTCTTCTAATGAAATTGTTTCTATTAATTGCCCTTTTGTTAAACTTGCAAAAACAGGTTTTTCATCATCATCTTGAGAACCCAACTGTACCATTGGGCCGAACCGACCAATTCTTACAGACACTTGCTTGCCGGTTTCAGAATCAATCCCTAAAACCCTCTCGCCATCGCCTCTTTCAGATGTTTCAATAGTATCTTCTACCGTTTTATGAAAAGGAGAATAAAAACTTTTAAGCATATTTCTCCATACTATTTTTCCTTCAGCAATTTCATCAAATTGTTTTTCAACTTTAGCAGTAAAATTATAATCTAAGATTTTCTCAAAGTGTTTTACTAAAAAATCGGTCACAACCATTCCGATGTCTGTAGGAAATAATTTTGCTTTTTCAGCTCCAAACATCTCATTTTTAGTCTCATCTAAAATAGTGTTATTCCGCAAACTCAATACAGATATTGTGCGTTTTTCCCCTACCCTGTCTTCTTTAACAACATATCCTCTTTTTTGAATTGTAGAAATAGTTGGTGCGTATGTAGAAGGGCGACCGATACCGAGCTCTTCGAGTTTTCTTACTAAACTTGCTTCTGTGTATCGTGGAGGATGCAGCGTATATTTTTCTGATGCCGTAATATCTTGAATATCTAAAGACATACCTTTAGAAACAGGAGGTAACATATCGCTGTTTTCTTCATCAATATCATCGTCAGATGATTCAATATACATTTTCAAAAACCCGTCAAACACTACAACCTCTCCTTTTGCCTGAAACTGTTGACCGTTCATATTAGGCACATCAATATATACAATAGTGCGTTCTAAACTTGCATCTGCCATTTGAGATGCTATTGTTCTCTTTCTAATTAATTCATATAATCTTTGTTCGTCTGAATTAGAAGAAACTCTTTCTTCGGAAATATGTGTTGGGCGAATTGCTTCGTGAGCTTCTTGTGCTCCTTTAACTTTTGATGAATATTTTCGTGTTTTTGAATATTGACTTCCAAACTGTGTAACAATTAATTCTTTTGTGGCTGCAATAGCAAAATCTGAAAGATTTACAGAATCTGTTCGCATATAGGTAATATGACCTGACTCATACAAACGCTGAGCAACACTCATTGTTTTTGAAACTGAAAATCCTAATTTTCTACTGGCTTCTTGTTGTAAGGTTGAAGTTGTAAATGGTGGAGACGGGGATTTTTTTCCCGGCTTTTTCTCAATGTCTGATATACAAAACACTTGGTTTTTACAATGCTCTAAAAAAGATTTTGCTTCGAGATGCGTTGAACATCGTTTTTGCAATTCAGCTTGAATAGTGTATGTTTTATTTTGTTGACTTACAATAAAATTTGCAACTATTTTATACGAAGATGTTGGCGTAAACTGTAAAATTTCGCGCTCTCTTTCAACAATAATTCTCACAGAAACCGACTGCACTCTTCCGGCAGACAGTGAAGGTTTAACTTTTTTCCATAAAACCGGAGATAATTCGAAACCAACTAATCTATCTAAAATTCTTCGTGCTTGCTGTGCATCAACAAGATTCATGTCTATTTCACGAGGAGATTCAATTGCCGAAACTATTGCATTTTTGGTTATTTCATGAAATACTATACGTTTTGTATTTTGTTTTTGGAGACCAAGCACTTCACTTAAATGCCAAGCTATTGCCTCTCCTTCACGGTCCTCATCGGAAGCTAGCCAAACAGTTTTTGAACTCTTAACTAATTTTTTTAATTCTGTCACAAGCTTTTTTTTATCAGATGATATTTCGTAGTCCGGCTCAAAGTTTTTTGAAATATTGATACCTAGTTCTTTTTTTGATAAATCTCTCACATGACCAAAACTTGAGGCAACTTTATAATCATTCCCTAAAAATTTCTCAATTGTTTTAGCTTTTGCCGGAGACTCAACTATTACTAAATTATCCGCCATCACACATTTTTAAATAAACATAATTCTGCAAAAATATAAAAAATGATAAGAATAACAGATTTTTACAAAAAAAGAAATGGTTACACACTTACAATACATCTTAAAAAATGCTTTTTTCACACTCTCAACATCACACAATAGTATTTGAATTTTATTAGAAATCTTATACGCACGCTCTAAACCTGAGTTCGGTTATTCTTTTACGTTCAGAACCTTGTTCGTTCACCAACGAACCGCGTATTAATAGTAAGATTCGATTTAAAAATAACGAGTATTATCGGGATAAATCGAGATATTTTTAAGAAGAAGATTGTTGTTTACAAACGGTTCGTTAGTAAACGAACAAGATTAATCTTCAATATTTTACATCAACCGAGCACGAATTAAGAGCTCAACGTAGCTAATCTGAACTTTTAAATAATAATCGAACTCAGGTTCTAAGATTCAGATTAAAAAAATAAACATATCGGGATATTTTGTATTTTTGAAAAATATTTGAAAAATCATATGATATATTATGAAAGAACAAAAAAAAACACGTACGTCTTCAAATAAACCATACATTATTATATGGTCTTGTTTATCACTCCTTATTTTTTCGGGAATTTTATTTTTCTTTCTCGTTTCACGCGGTGTTTTTGGTTTTATGCCAACATTTGACGAATTGGAAAATCCAAATACGTCTTTAGCAACAAAAATTATTTCTGCAGACGGGGTTGTTCTTGGTACTTTTTTTCAAGAAAACAGAATTGAAGTTGAGTTTGAAGATATTAACCCACATGTAATAAACGCCCTTATTGCTACAGAAGATATTCGCTTTCACAAACATACCGGTATAGACTTTAGAGCTCTTGCCCGAGTTGCGATACGAACACTTGGGAGAGGTGACCAAAGTTCAGGGGGTGGCAGTACAATATCTCAACAGTTAGCTAAATTACTTTTTCCCCGAGAGCGTTTCTCTTCTAGTATAGATATAGCGTTGCGTAAATTTAGAGAATGGGTTATTGCGGTAAAACTCGAACGAGCATACACAAAAGAGGAGATTATAGCTTTATACTTAAATAAATTTGACTTTCTTCATAATTCAAATGGCATAAAGATGGCTGCTGAGGTATATTTTAACAAATGCCAAAGCGAACTCACCATTGAAGAATCGGCAATGCTTGTAGGAATGTTACAAAACCCCGCACTATTTAGTCCTATTAGAGCCCCTGAAAAAACACAACACAGACGTAACACGGTACTTAGTCAAATGAAAAAACAAGAGAAAATTTCTCAACAAGAATATGACTCAATAGCGGCACAACCAATTGTAATAAATTTTCAGCGAAGAGATCATAATTTTGGCTTGGCTCCTTATTTTAGAGAATGGCTTAGAGTTTCTATTACAGCAAGAGAGCCAAATAGAAATAATTACTGGAGTCATATGTTGTATCAACAGGATTCTATCCGTTGGGTAGAAGATCCTTTATATGGATGGTGCAATAAAAACCAAAAAGCTCCCGGAGAATTTTATAATATTTATAGAGATGGATTACAAATCTATACTACAATTGATTCTCGCATGCAACAATACGCAGAAAATGCAATGATTACGCATATGAGCGAGACCTTACAACCTGCATTTAATGCAGAAAATACGCGTAATTCAAAAGCCCCTTATGCCTATAACTTAACACAACAAGAACACGAACAACGCGTAAGAGCTGCAATAAGACAAACTGAACGATTCAGAAATATGAGAAGCGACTCTCTTAAATGGGAAAATGTAATGAAAATTTTCAAAGAACCAGTTCCTATGACTGTTTTTTCATGGAGCGGAGAAATTGATACAGTACTTTCACCGCTGGATTCTCTTCTATATATGAAAAGTTTTTTACGTGGTGGATTATTTTCGGTTGAAGCAAAAACAGGACACGTAAAAGCTTTTGTTGGTGGCATTAATTATAAGTATTTCCAATATGACCATATTATGCAACAACGCCGTCAGGTTGGGTCTACCTTTAAACCATTTGTGTATACTCTTGCAATGCAAGAGGGCATGTCTCCATGCACAAAATTCCCTAATGTTCCTACATCTTTCTATATTAATGATACGGTATGGACTCCTCGAAATTCAGATGATGTAAGAATGGGCGAAATGGTAAGTCTTTCTTGGGCATTAGCGGTTTCTAACAACTTTATTTCTGCTAAACTTATGCAGTTGCTAAAACCTGAACCGGTTATCACTATTGCTCGTCAAATGGGAGTTAAAAGTCCTATTGACCCTGTTCCTTCTATTTGTTTAGGTGTTGCCGATTTAACACTACAAGAAATGGTAAGTGCGTTTGCTACCTTCCCAAACAAAGGAATATATACAACCCCTCTTTTTGTAACTCGAATTGAGGATAAGCATGGGAATGTTATTACCGAATTTGCACCTCGTCAGTATGAAGCTATTAGCGAAGAAACTGCATATTTAATGGTTAATCTCTTAGAAAATGCGGTGAATATGACTGGAGGTACGAGCATCTCTCTTAGATTCAGACATAATATTTATGAACCTTTAGCAGGCAAAACAGGAACAACAAATGACCATGCAGATGGTTGGTTTATTGGATTTACTCCTGAACTTGTTACCGGAGTATGGGTTGGTGGCGATGAAAGAAGCATCAGATTTAGAAGCTTCCGTTTTGGTCAAGGTGCTCGTATGGCATTACCAATGTTTGCATACTATATGAAAGATGTTATTGCCGATTCAACAAATTTAGGATATCATCCTGCTATAGATTTCGAAAAACCACCAACGATACCGTCTCGTAGTTTTTGCGACGACCAAACAGTTCGCAGATTTGGTGTAGTTAGAGATCAGCAGCAACAACAACAATCAAGAAATACGCATGTAATTGACAGGCATTTGATGGATTAAAAATTTCTTGTATCAAATACATGACATGTGCAATATTAATCCTATTCACCAATTATATGGTACGCACAAGGCGTAGCCCTACGGGATGTATTATTTTTTGTGAACAAAACCAATTTCCCTCATGACTTCTCATATTTTTACTTGCAAACAATTTTCTATTTCACAAAAAAATGCTGCTCTTAAAGTAGGCACAGATGCGGTTTTATTGGGTGCTCTCACACATCATTCTAATGCCAAAACAATTTTGGATATTGGTACAGGAACCGGGATTCTATCCTTATTCCTTGCACAAAAATATCCGTCGGCACATATTACTGCTATTGATATTGACAATGGAGCTGCTATAGATGCACAATATAATTTTGCAGAAAGCAAATGGTCAGGGTCATTAGAATATATTCATACAAGTATTCAAGATTTTACCCTCTCAGCTCAGCAGTGCTTTGATATTATACTATGTAATCCCCCTTTTTTTCATAATTCATTATTATCTGAACGTGCTAATAAAAATCTTGCACGTCATTCTCATAGTTTATCTCCGCAAACGCTTATGCAGAGTGCTAAAAAACTATTACATTCACAAGGTATTCTGTCTATCATAATCCCCTATTCAGATAAAACCTTATACACAAGTATTGCTCAGGATGAAGGCTTATATATTCAAAAAGAGATTTCTATTAAACCAACTATATCAAAACATGCAAATAGATGTATTCTCTCATTTGCACGTGATTTTTTTGCAACAATTGAAATAAAAACCCTCATTATTCGAAATGATGATTCAACATACACGTCTGAATACCGAGATATTACAAAGGATTATTTATTATAATTTTTGTTCTATTTTATTTTTGTAGATTTGTATATGGTTTTATCTGATATGTACGTAAGCGGTATTCTAATTGGGCTTGGCTCTTTTATAATTACCGGTGTTTTTCATCCGGTTATTGTAAAAATGGAATATCACTATGGCAAACAATCATGGCCATGGCTTTGTATTCCGGGCATTCTTTTATTAGTCTGCTCACTTTTTGTGACCACCTTACTTTCAATTGCTTGTGGTGTATTAGCATTCTCTTTATTCTGGTCGGCTATAGAACTTTTTAAACAACATACGCGCGTTATTCAAGGAAGGGCAAAAAAGAATCCTCAAAGAAACTATGACTGAAATTATTCAAATAGGTACACAAGAAATTAATATAAGCGGATTACTTGTTGGGGCATACAGTTTTATAAACATTGTAATTGCTCGACAAGTTTGCATAAGCGGGGAATACTATTTTACAAAAAAACTCTGGATTGGATTTCTTCTTATAGGCATAGCAAGCTTAGTTGCTTCATTATATATTGAATCAATTATAATAAGCACCATACTTGGAATAACAGGATTTACCTATTTATGGGGAATTCACGAAATAATTGAACAAGAAGAACGAGTTACTAAAGGATGGTATCCCAAAAACCCGAAACGAAAATGATTCCTTCTCAAGACCTTATAACAAAGTACCAATATAATGTTCCGCGATACACCAGCTATCCGCCGGCAAATTTCTTTACTGCTCAATCTGCAGAAACGTACAAACATCATATTATTCTTTCTAATAATACAAATCCCCAAAATATATCTATTTACATTCACATTCCTTTTTGCAAAAAAATGTGCTGGTACTGTGGGTGCAACACCTCACTATGTGCAAGCAACTCTGAACTAAACAACTATGTTGATGTTCTTGTACAAGAAATCAATATGATTATCCCTCATATTGATTCCACTCGTGCAATCAGTCAAATTCATTTTGGCGGAGGCACTCCATCGATTCTTTCGCTTGATGAGGTTTCAAAAATTCTTGCTCCGTTTACAGCACATTTCACCTTCACAAATCAGGCAGAAATTGCAATGGAATGTAATCCGGCGAGTCTCAGTAATGAATACATACAAGGTCTTGCCCAAAGAGGATTCACCAGAATTAGTCTTGGGATTCAAGATTTTAACCATCGCGTTTTACAAGCAGTAAACAGAGAAGTTCCGGAAAGAGAAATATCAGAAATACGTGCTTTTATACAATCATGTAACATGCAGGTTAACTTTGATTTTATTTATGGTCTCCCATTTCAAACGTTAGAATCTTTTACCGAAACCATTGAAAAAGCTATTGTATGTAATCCTGATAGAATAGTAAGTTTTTCATATGCTCATGTACCGCACATAAAACCATTACAAAATAAAATTGAAGGACTCCCTATGCTAGAAGGCATAGAAAAACTCTCATTATTACACACGGCATACACTCTTCTTACAAAAGCGGGATATACCCCTATTGGTCTTGATCATTTTGCGAAACCAACTGATGAACTTTCTCTTGCTTTGTCTCATAAAACACTCCACCGAAATTTTCAAGGATATTGCACACGAGAGTCTACCGGACAAGTGTATGCGTTTGGAGCGTCGGGAATTAGTCAGTTTTCTCATTCGTTTTTCCAAAATTACCGAGACCCTGAGTTATATTCACAAGCTATTTTAGCAGGAAAACTTGCAACACACGCCGGCTATATATTACATAAGCAAGAGCAAATCATTTCGCATACCATTGAAACAATTATGTGTAATGGATATATTGACCTTGCAGAAATTGCTCAATCATATGAAATTAGTATAGAGCAAATTCCCTATTCAAAAGAGTATATGCACATACTTATTAAAGACGGACTTGTAGAGAATGATGGCTATACATTTAAAGTAACTAAATTAGGCACATTCTTTTTGCGAATAATTGCATCTTGTTTTGATCCAAAATTTCAATTGTCTAATTCTAGCTTTTCGAGTTCAATATGACACAAAAACGAGTTGCAATACTAGGGGGCGGACTTAGTGGATTAAGCATTGCCTATTTTTTACACAAAGAGGGTTTACATGCTGATGTGTTTGAGCAAAGTTGCCGAATTGGCGGTGTTATAAAGTCTGTGGCTACAGAAGATTTTTTATACGAATGTGGACCGAATACCGGTGTTGCATCAAATATTGAAACTGAATTATTACTTTCTGATTTATCAAGTAATTGCACCCCGATTTTTGCACATGAACACGCAAAAAAACGATTAATCTGGAAACAGAATAACTGGCATGCACTCCCGAATAGCTTAGGGAGTTTTATAAAAACACCTCTTTTTAGCAGCTACGATAAATTCCGCATACTCGGAGAACCATTTAGAAAACGAGGAACAGACCCATTAGAAAATCTAAAAAACTTAACTATCAGAAGGTTAGGCGAATCATTTCACGACTATGCCGTAGCTCCATTTATAAATGGCATTTACGCCGGAAATTCAGAAGAAATAATACCAAAATATGCTCTTCCAAAACTGTATGAATTAGAACAAACGTATGGAAGTTTTATACAAGGTGCTTTTGCAAAACATGCACAGATAAATAAAGGAACAAAACATACACATCATAAAAAACCTATTTTTTCTTGTGAGGGCGGACTAGAAGAACTAATTACCGCACTGGCAGAACCTATTGGTGCAAATATATACACCAACTGTTCCGGCTTACAAGTAACAAAAACAGCTGAAGGGTATAGCATTACATATACGCATGCACACACGCAAGAAAAAACACATGCAGAATATGATATACTTGTATCAACAATTCCCTCATATGCCTATGCGAGCGTATTTCCTTTTATAGCAGAAAAAGAGCTCAGCATTATATCGGCAATTCCCTATGCTCCTGTTGTTCAAATTTCTTGTGGCTACAAAAAATGGGATGGCATGCCACTTAACGCATTTGGCGGATTATGTCCACCCAAAGAATCCCGAAATATATTAGGCGTTTTATTTACCTCAGAAATGTTTTCGGGAAGAGCACCTGAAGAAGGAGCATTGCTTTCTGTTTTTTTAGGCGGAATGTTACAACAAGAATACGCATCTAAAAGCAAAGAAGAACTCATAGAAATAGCACTTGGCGAAATACAAGAACTTTTACAATGTTCATCTCCCGAACCTGATTTAATAGCAGTTAACACCTACCGTCATGCTATTGCGCAATACACGAAACATCATATGCAGGTGTATGCAAGTAAAGAACGCATTGAACAAGAACATAAAAACATATATATTGGAGGCGGATTTGTTAACGGGATTAGTATTGCAGATAGAATAGCCCAGGCAAAAAATATTGCACATAAGATTTTCCTTTAACCCGAAACGGGCGACATGATTATATATTCACAAAACTATAACGACGTATTCTTCCCCAAATATTTAAACGCTGCTTTTTCTAATCTATCCATAATAGCTATACCCAGACCTTGTTTTGGAACAGACAAAATATAGATTTCTTTTACATCTTCGGCATCTTCCATAGTATGTAAAGCAGCAAACAGCTCAGTAGCAATTTCGTGCACATTTCCATTGAGAGAGGTGTACATAAGATGAGCAACCGAAGGTTCTTTTGATTCGTACGCATGTGCAATGAGCCCGGCATGTTTAGGAAAATCACGCTTACAATCATCAATAATATATAACGGTTTGCGTGGAGAATAATGACTATGCAATAAACCGGGGGCAGATATTTCTGTATTAGTAGTACATATTTCTATCTGAATATCCGGAAGAATATGTTGAATATCTTCTTTTGTAATAACACCCGGGCGAAGAATTTTACACACAGAATCCTGAAATGTAACAACCGTAGATTCAAGTCCATGTTCTGTTTTGCCACCATCAAGAACATATGCAAGCTCCGGTAACTGCTTTACCACATGTTCTGCCGTAGTTGGACTTAACTGTCCGAATTTATTAGCACTTGGGGCTGCAAGCGGACAAGCAGATTTTGCAATTAAGTCCAAGGCAATCTTTGTGCGAGGCATTCTAATTCCCACTGTTTTGAGACCCGAACTCACAATATCAGGAACAATATCTTTTTTAGGAAGAACAATAGTAAGCGGGCCCGGCCAAAAGGCACGAGCAAGAGTTTCTACACGAGAATCAGAAACTTCGGCTAAATCATACAGCATTTCTATAGTGGCAATATGCACAATAAGGGGGTCAAAACTCGGACGTTCTTTTGATTCAAATATTCGAGCTACGGCAAGAGAATCTAATGCATTAGCACCTAAGCCGTATACCGTTTCGGTTGGAAACGCTACGAGTTTACCCTCTCTAATACACTGTGCAGCATATTCTATATCTGAACCTATCATACTATATTTTATTAGATATAATGAATCATTTCATAATTCTGGTTGATTCAAAAAAAACAGATAATTTTATAGATTATCTTCTTCTTTTTTTCTGCAGCAAAAAAAGAAGCAAAAAAGTGCCGCCACGCACCACGCAATCTAAAAATTAGCTCATTTACGCTGTCCGTCAGCTGACGGATGCCCTTTTGCAAGTCTTTCGTTAACTGGTAAGATTCTGCAAGGGCAAGCTACTAAAACTTTCAATATCGCATTTTTTTACGATTGCTTAGCTGAGTGGCTATAGCAACTTCACCATACGTATTTCAATTATTATCACCATATTTTTTTATTAAAGAAAAAATAACAATAAATAAAATCTCTGCAAATATGCAAAAAAAAACCTTCGATATATATACCGAAGGTTTCTTGTGTGTTTTTTGAATTTGTTTTACGCTAATGCATTTGCATGCTTAGTGATTTGCGATTTCAAATTCGCCGCCTTGTTTTTATGTATAATATTTTTCTTTGCTAATTTATCAAGCATAGCCGTTACTTTAGGAAGTAATTCGCTTACCTCAGATTTATCTTGAGAGGTTTGTAATTTACGTACAGCATTACGAGTTGTTTTTGCAAAATATCTATTATGTAAACGTTTCGTATTATTCTGACGAATTCTTTTAATTGCTGATTTATGATTTGCCATAATTCTTTTTTTATTTAGTAGCCCGTAGGGGAATCGAACCCCTGCTACCAGGATGAAAACCTGGCGTCCTAACCACTAGACGAACGGGCCATTTTTATTCCGTTTAACGGCTGCAAATATAATTGAGTTTTTTTTTTCTGCAATAGTTTTTTATCGAAAAAATACAAAAAAAACAAGCGTTCAGATAAGCTACTAAAAACTAAACACTTAACGAGATAACTTTTTTTGTCAATTCATCAAAGTGCAGCACAGAAATCGTATCGCTCGTCATTAAAAGCAAGTTTTTATTCTTCCAGTTAATCATATACAATTCAGATTTAACATCAGTAACATCAGAGAACACCTTTATTAAGGTGCTTCCAAACGCCTCTTTAATCTGTTTTGATGAAATAGAAATACCTTTTTTTCTGGAAATTACTTCAGGATTATAAAAGATTATTTTTTCATCAGCCAAATTCATACTCCCGTTGTATTGAGCAAGAAAGGATTCATTAAAACTTTGCACAGAACAAAGTTCTAAACAAACCACTAATTCTCTTTGCGGATATTGTTCGCGAATTGCCTTAATAGTAGCATTTAATTTTGCCGGAGAATATGCGTAATCCTTATACACATTAACTGTTTTAGTTTTTCCAAGAAGCTGCAAATGCTTACTGGTTCCTTTATATGAGCGAATAGCTTGATAGAATTTCTCTTCGGATATCTTCAAGAGCTGACATAATTTAATAGCTCCTTCTATATTATGCATATTATGCTTACCAAACACATGTATTGGTAATCTACCACCATCAATACGGAGAAATGTTCTATTTTCAAATACCTCAAAAGGGTGATACCCAAAGGGAATCTTTTTTATAGAAGCCGGCATTTCTTGAATCAGTTTCTGCACAATACTGTCTTCTGACGAATAGATTAATCTCCCTCCTTTATCAATAGACCCTAAATATGTTTTAAACTGAGCAACATAATCTTCATATGTGGGAAATGCTTTTACATGAGACCAGCCAATACCGCTTAATAATGAAATATGTGGACGATAATGTTCAAATTTTGAACGATTATCAATTTTTGACGTTACATCCTCATCACCTTCAATAATAATAATTGGAGCCGTTTTACTCAAAGATATGGTACCTTCATGTCCAATAACCGGAGAGCTGATAAGATAATCGAACTCAAAATCAAAAAATGAAAGCACGTGCATTACTATTGATGCTATGGTATTTTTACCATGACTTCCGGCAATAACAACTCGTGTTTTATCTTTAGAAAACTCATAAATAAACTCCGGATACGAATATACCGTAATTCCCAATTCTTTAGCTTTACATAACTCCGTATTATCCGGGGAAATATGTCCGCCTGCAATAACGGCATCTAAACTTGCATCAATACGTTCGGGAAACCAACCCAAGCGTTCTGGTAATAAATTATGACTAATGAGTGCAGAGTAAGAAGGATCATATATTTCTGCATCACTTCCACTTACAGAATACCCGTTTTTTTGTAAAGATATGGCTAGACTATGCATTGATTTTCCGCCAATTGCTATAAAGTGAATGCGTTGCATATATGTATTCGTATTTCGTATTCCTACGCAATTTATATATATTTGTGACACAAAAATATAAAAAATGGAACTATATAGTATTGAAACCGGAAATTTTATGTTAGATGGAGGTGCACTTTTTGGTGTTGTGCCAAAATCTATATGGGAAAAACGTTATCCGGCAGACGAAAAAAATCTTTGTAATATTTGTATGCGCTGTCTACTAATCATTGAGGGTGAACGGAAAATCCTCATTGATTGCGGTATGGGAGATTCCTTAGATGAATCACTCCTACCCTATTATTTCTGTAATGGTTCAGACAGCTTGCTTAGCTCATTACAAAAGATTGGTGTGAGTCCCGAAGAAATTACTGATGTTGTATTAAGTCATTTACATTTTGACCATGCAGGAGGCATTATCACCAAACATCCTGAAAGTGGCTACTCGCTTACGTTTCCAAACGCACAGTATATAATTAGTTCTCAGCAATGGGAATCAGCATTAAAGCCAAACAGACGAGAACGTCCTTCTTTTTTAAAATCATATATTGAACCATTGGCTCAAAGTAATGCAATTCTGTTTATTACAGAAAACACTGAACTTATTCCCGGTGTTGAATTACGCTTATTTCACGGACATACAGCAGGACAAATAGTTCCGTATATTAGCTACAAATCTAAAAAACTTGTGTATTGTGCCGACCTTATTCCTACGGCCGCACATATTCCTATTTCATTTGTATGTGGGTATGATCTTCATCCGCTTATTACCATGAAAGAAACCGAACTGTTTTTAGAAGACGCCTTCTCTCAACATGCAACACTTATGTTTGAGCACGACTTATATGTAGAATGTTGTACGCTCAAAAAAACCGAAAAAGGAATATCAGCTGACACAATTATATCACTTAAAGAATTTACAGAAACCCCATAAGCTTAAAAAAGAGAAAAATAAAATACCCTAATTATTGTGTTTCTGTGTGTATGAGATTACATTTGCGTTCTCATAAAAACATAAAATAGTATGCCAGTAAATATTCCTGATACACTTCCAGCAGCAGAAGTATTAAAAAACGAAAATGTTTTTTTAATGCATCAAAGCCGTGCTATCACTCAAGATATTAGACCCTTACGTATTGGTATTTTAAATTTAATGCCATTAAAAGAAACAACAGAAACGCATCTTATTAGAATGCTTTCTAATACGCCCTTGCAAGTAGAAATTGTATTGTTATTTACAAAAACACATACCCCCAAAAATACCTCTAGCGAACATTTAGATTCTTTTTATCAATCATTTGATGAATTAGAAAATAAAAAATTAGATGGACTTATTATAACCGGGGCACCAATTGAACACTTGCCGTTTGAGGATGTATTATATTGGAATGAATTAACCAAAATCTTAGAATGGGCAAACACGCATGTAACCTCAACACTCCATATTTGTTGGGGAGCTCAAGCTGCCTTATATTATTATTTCGGCATTCAGAAATATGAAATGCAAACAAAACTTTTTGGAATTTTCTCACATACGGTATGCGATAAAACAGAACAATTGGTTAGAGGATTCGATGATGAATTTTTAGCTCCTCATTCACGATACACCTATACTCGTAAAGAAGATATTGTGTCGCATCCGGATTTAGAATTAATAAGTGAATCAGAAGAAGCCGGAGTGTATATTGCGGCTACAAAAAATAAAAAACACGTATTTGTTACCGGACATTCTGAATATGACCCTCTCACGCTCCGTGATGAATATCTACGTGACAAAGCAAAAGGCGACGCAATTGCTATTCCTAAAAATTATTTTCCGAATGATGACCCAAATCAAATGCCTAAACACCGATGGAAAAGTCACGGAAATTTATTGTTTGGGAACTGGCTCAATTACTATGTATATCAGGAGACTCCTTTTGAATTGTGAAATATTACATTCTATTATCCTCAGTTTTAGTTTTAGGGTTCTGTATATACTATTTCATACCCCATTAGAGAGAGCATAGTAACAGCATATCTTCTACCAAGCATACGGTATCCTTCGGAATTAAAGTGAGCGTTATCCATTGCCGGACAGTTTTTAGAAGAAATAATATGAGCTACAGAAAGAGAATCCGGCAATCGGTTAATAATAGTATTCATGCTCGCACAACAACTGCCGGGAACAGAAACCACTTCGCCTGCAAGAAGCGGAAGAGAATTGGGCTCCAAAGAAAGATCTTCTAGCATATCATTGTATATTTTGGTAACATATGCAGGCCACTGAACATCTCCGGTATTAGTTTCTCCCTGATGCAATAATATTCCTTTTATTACCCCATCTTGCTGTGCTTGCAATACAAGATCTATAAGATATTGATACGGATTCCAATTATACGCAGCAACTTTTGAGGTAAACCAACTTTCCGTATATGTAGAATCATAATCTTGATAAATATCTTTATCAAACAATCTGATATCACAGCCACCAACAGCAACTGAAATAACGCCAACAGTAATACTATCGGGTAAATGTGCAATCATTGTCCGTCCAAAATAATCGAGCGGAGAAAGTTTTGAATGACACTGACATAAAGGTGGTCTCGCAGTATACCAATTCCCTTTTGTTCTCCCTAAATTTGAACAATCAAGTGCTTGAAAGACTTTAAACCGTTCATATTCAACCCGGTCTTGTGTTTGAATTGTCCCTTGCCCTTCCATATTCGACTGACCAAAACAGATATAAATATGAAAATTAGGGTCTTGAGAATACAAAGAAATGCTTAGGAAGACTGAGATTACTAATAATAGAGGTTTCATAATTTAAGGGTTTAGGGGTTTAGGGGTTTAGGGGTTTAGGGGTTTAGGGGTTTAGGGGAAACTTTTGAATAGAATTACATAGTATCAATATATCTAAATTATTATATGCAATAGTACCGTTTTTTTTAGAGATAGCACCCATAAGATTGTATCAAAAAACTGTAATTTTTATTCAAAACCATGCCCTTCGGCAAACTCGACCGGAAGGGAACGAAATGTGTTCTTGAGGAGCAGCAGTTGAAACTATGTATATTTTTCTCGTTTACACCCCCTACCCCCAGCCCGGAACGGGCGACATTATTATAGAAACGGACATTACCATCCGTCAAAAAGCCCTGAAGTGGGCGACATGATTATAAAAAATACAAATATTATGTAATAATACAGTACTAAACCTCTAGAGATTCCTCCTTTTAGTACCAATGACAGATTTGTTTAAATCGCACATTTTGAGACGAATAAAAAAACCCTCATCTATTACTCTGAATATTACAATAACAGAACGTAGAATAAAGAGATTGCCGCATTCCACTGCGTTCCATTCGCAATGACAGCAATAGGAGTTCATTCAGTTTTTCAATAGTTACTGTTGTCTGCTCATTCTGCACTATTTCTTAGTCAGAGGTCAGACACAGTCGGATTAACAGAAAATTGTTTTTTTTTACTACATTTGATTTCTATTAGGTCAATATTCTATTACAAAAAGAATTCATAGGGTACATGAAGGTTTTACTTATAACAGCTCCTCTTACACAACTTAACACGCCATATCCGGCTACAGCGTTTTTACAAGGATATTTAAAGTCAAAACACTACTGTACAGAACAGGTTGATTTGGGCATTGAGCTTATAAATAAACTGTTTACAAAACAAAATTTAAAAAAGGTGTTTAATGAAGTGTCTCCTGAATCTCTTAAAAAACTTTCTAAAAACAGCAAAAACATCTACTCGCAAAAAGAGGCATATATAAAAACCATAGAAGCTGTTATGCGTTTTTTACAAGGTGAAGACCCCACTTTATCTACCCTACTTTGCAACTCAAACTTTTTACCGCAAGCGTCTCGTTTTTCATCTGCCACTGATTTGGAATGGGCTTTTGGAACAAATGGTTTTACAGACAGGGCAAAATATATAGCAACTCTGTATATTGAAGATATAACTGATTTTATTTGCGAAGCTATAAGCCCCTACTTAAAGCTTGGACGATACGCTGAACAATTATGTGTATACAGTCCAAGTTTTGAACCTTTAGAGCAAGCTCTACAAAAGCCTACAAGTTTAATAGATGAAATAATGATTGAACTTTTAGAGGAAAAAATTTCTGATTTTTCTCCTGATGTAATTGGGTTTAGTATTCCTTTTCCGGGTAATGTTTATGCAAGTTTGCGTTGTGGTCAACATATAAAAAGCAAACACCCTCATATACATATTGCGTGGGGAGGCGGATTCGTAAGCACAGAGCTTAGAGAACTTACAGACCCAAATGTGTTTAAGTATGTAGACTACATTATACTGGACGACGGCGAGCGGAGTTTTGAACTGTTATTAGAGGGACTTGCTCATAAGCAAAATATGCACAAAAATCTTATTAAAACATTGTATAAAAATGATGAGGGAATGGTTGTTTGTGCCGGAATGCACAAAAGTTCTCATATTCCTTTTAAAGATATTCCTCCGCCGGATTATACCGGATTGCCGCTCAAAAAATATATTTCTCTTATAGAAATTGCTAATCCTATGCATAAACTTTGGAGCGACGGCAGATGGAATAAACTGATGCTTGCTCATGGTTGTTATTGGGCTAAATGTGCGTTTTGCGACACCTCTCTACCGTATATTGCAAACTATGACCCGGCACCTGCAAATCTTACTGTAGACAAAATAGAGCATTGCATTGCTCAAACAAACTCAACCGGATTCCATTTTGTAGATGAAGCTGCACCGCCACATATATTACATCAAATTTCTGATGAAATTATAAGGCGTGAACTTTCTATAAGTTGGTGGACAAATATCAGATTCGAAAAAGCATTTAATTTTGAAACATGCAAAAAAATGTCGGAAGCCGGATGCATTGCAGTTTCCGGAGGCATTGAAGTTGTATCTAACAGACTGCTACATATCATTAAAAAAGGCGTTACCATTGAACAAGCCGTGAAAACCACCAATAATCTTACAGAAAATAATATTATGGTTCATGCATATTTAATGTATGGTTTTCCAACACAAACTATTCAAGAAACAATAGATGGCTTAGAAATAATACGCCAGATGTTTTTTGAGGGCTTAATCCAATCTGCTTTTTGGCACAGATATGCCATGACGGTTCACAGTCCCTCTGGATGTAATCCTCAAGCGTACGGGGCTCTCTGCGTTGACGAAGAGCGGGGCTCTTTTGCAAATAACGAAATTGGGTTTACCGATGGTCAAAACATTGATTATGAAATGCTGGGTGCCGGTTTATATAAAGCAACATTTAACTATATGAACGGCTTAGGTTTCGAAGTCCCCATCCACAAGTGGTTTGATGGTTTTGTTCCCAAAACAAGTATTTCTAAAAACTACATTCGTTCGTGCATATAATTCTTGTGAGACTATTCGATAGCCCTATCTAGCCAACAATGGTTATCAGTCCGCATTCATTTTTGATAGTATACCGAGTTTTGAATTTGCTAAACTGCTATTTGTATTATAGTTTCTATGAAACGCATTACTCTTAAAACGAAAGTTTTGCTTGTAAAAAAAGACTTGTTTGACTTGATTGTTCTTTTTCAAACGAAAATAATGTCTGCCCCACAATAGAAACATCAAGATTCTGGACAAGGGAATATGTTAGGGTCGGTATAATATAGATTGATGAAATATCGGGCATATATACCGTAGAAACATTACAGGTAAGTATTGGAGATATGGGATAGAGAGCACTCATACTAAGTGCATACTTTGAAATAAAAATATTATCAGCTCGCAGAGCTTGAGTAATAGAGACCTCTCCATTTTGCACTCCAACATGTCCGCCATTATATAAAAATTCTGTGAATACAAATAATGAATTGGGGAACATATAATCAAATCCAACTGTTGAAATAAATGTAATTGAATCCATATCTTCTAAAGCACTATACACCATTGTTTCTCCTTTAAAGCCAAGCGTTTTTATATTTCCTGTCCAGCCAAATCCTACCGTAGCTTTATGTTTATAATACCCCACAATGGTTTGAAAATCATACCCACGCATATTATGTGCATATAGTAATCCGGCAACCGATTCTTGTATGTCTTTTTGAGGTGCTACAGCAAGTTCTACCCGTGAAAGATTTCCGGTAAATTTTTGGATTCTCAGTGCATCAGCACCCGGACGCTCCTCGTAGTCAAAATCAAAAAATGAATAGGTATTAAATATATCATTCGGATTTGAAACCATTGCAATTCCCCAATTTACTCGTTGCCGTCCGAGCCGAAATTGCCAGGTATCTTTTTGCCAATCAACATATAACCTATCTATTGCCGAATGTAATAAAACAGTAGAATTTGAAACAGGTACAAACGATACCTGCATGTACCCGGAATCATGTTTCAAAAACTCAGCAAGCATATCGCCATATTCTTGCACCATATAGCCCGAAAAGAGTCTGTTTCTCATACCAAAATTAAACCGCACTGTATTTTTATACGAAATAGTAGCATTCAAACGAAGCTGAAGAATGTTATTAAAAAACACATCCGAATCATCTGAATAAAACTGTAGTGACGGACTTTCTTTAACATACCCAAACACTCGTTGCTGTATGTTTTTTTGAGGAAGCGTGTCTACTTCTGAGTTCTGCGATTTTGCAGGCAAAACCGCAGAAAACACCCAAAAACAAAGCAATACAGATTTATACCGTAATCTCATATCCATTCTCTTATCGTTCAAATACCTCATCAGAACTAATACTGCCATCTACCAAGGTTATAACTCTTCTAGCACGCTCAATTACCCGTTGGTCGTGAGTAGAAAACAATAAAGTAATATTCTCTTCTTTATTCAAGCGAGCCATTATGTCTAGCAAATTAAATGCAGACTGGGTGTCAAGATTTGCGGTTGGTTCATCTGCAAGAATAAACTTTGGACGCGACGCTAAGGCACGTGCAACTGCAACCCGTTGTTGTTGTCCGCCCGAAAGTTTATTCGGTCGCACATTAATTTTATCGCCAAGCCCAACCTGATTAAGCAACTCTTCTGCTCTTTCATCCATTTCTTTTTGACTGCGTTTTTGCAAAAGCATGATAAACGATACATTTTCTTTTGCGGTTAAAACAGGAATCAAATTATACGACTGAAAAACAAAGCCAATATTTTTTAATCGGAAGTCAATTAATTTATTATCAGACAATTTGCTTATATCATCTCCATCAATATAAATGTTTCCTTCTGTTGGTTTATCTAAACCGCCAATGAGATTTAAAAACGTGGTTTTTCCACTTCCGGAGGGACCAACAATAGCGGTAAATTCGCCCTCTTGAATTTCTAAATTTACCTTATTTACTGCGGTAACCGATGCTACCGAACTATTGTAAATTTTTACCAAATTTTCTGTTTTTATTACTGCCATAATAGTATGTTTTTACTGTTATTTTTTATTTCACCTATATCTATAAAACTATTCTTGTCTAACTGCTTCTGCCGGATTTAAACGCAATGCTTTAAAGGCAGGATATACAGCAGAAAGCACTGATGTTATAAACACAAGCACCGCAAGATTTACAAAAAACATAGGTTCTAAACTTGGGAAGATAAGAGCATCAAACCCAAAATCAGATAAGGTATCTCCGCCAAATCGAGATATATCAACACCGGATTTTGACGTAACATACACACTTACCGAACCTAAAAGCGACCCAAATACAGCTCCGGTAACAACAAGAACCGTTGTTTCTAAAATTATCATAGAAAAAATTCTAAGCTTACTCATACCCACACACATAAGCACTCCAATTTCTTGAGTTCTTTCAAAAATTGTCATAAGCATGGTGTTTAATATTCCAAATGCCATTGCAAACAAAATTATTATTAAAAGCACCATCATTGCAGCTCCTGAAAACTCAGTTATAAAACTTAACTCCGGACTGATTTCATACCATGTTCGTATTTCATACCCCGGGAATGCTGTTTGCAATTCTGCCCGTACCTCATCAACCTCATCGAGTTCGTATAACAAAACAGCTATTTCATTCACAATTCCGGAACTACCAAGCAATTCCTCAATATCTGACTGACGCACATATACATTTCGTTCGTCATTCATAGTGTTTGAAGTTCTGTACACACCGCTTACTCTAAATGATGCAGACACGATCTCATTATGGATATCTTGAAGCGTAATAACAATTCTGTTACCAACAGTTATGTTCAGTTTTTCTGACAACTTTTGACCAATAAGAACCGGATTTCTCACGGAGGTTTCAAAATAATCTCCTTCAACAAGATTGTTTTGCAATAAGGTTGTGGCATGTTCTTTCTCACTATCAATTCCATACAATTCTATTCCCGCAGTCATAGATGCCGTAGCTAACATACCATGAGCTCGCGACCGAAAGCTATATGCCTGAACCTTAGAATGTGCAGAAAGAAACTCAGATATTGCATCAGCGTTGTCAATTGTGAGTGCTGTTTCTCTATCTATAATATACTGATGATTATGCATCTGTATATGAGACACATCATACTGTATACTGGATTCAAACTGTTGATTAAGAAGACCGTTTATGAGGGCAGTTGCAAAAATACCTCCCCATAATCCAAAGCCCACAGCTAATATTATTACAATGCTTCTAGCTTTATTTCGCCACACATTTCGCCATGCTATTTTTAGTAATGTTTTCATCTGATTGTTTTTTTTAAATTACCATTAATCTCTGTTCATTTTAAGGGTATACACCTTATACACAGGGTACATACCAATGAGTAGTGAAATAACAAAAACCGTTAACGATTCAGTTATAAAAATATCAGGGGCTATAGATGTTGGTATAACAGCCTCAAATCCATAATCATCCATCATATCCACCAACTCACCGGCAAGAGCAATTGGGTTACGATTAAAGTATAAGGCAATTGGAAATGTTATTGATAATCCTAAAATAACACCAATAAAACTTAAGAAAATTGATTCCAGCATACAAATAATTGCCAATTGCATACGCTTCATGCCTATTGAAATCATCATTCTAAATTCCTTAATTCTTTCCAGCATCATGGTAACAATAGTTCCAAATAAACCAAATGCAATTACAATATATAAGATATAAGCAATTAATCGGCTTCCGGCTCTATCTACCTGCATCATTTTTAACAAATCTTCGAGCATCTGTTCCCAGGTTAAAACGATGTACCATTCACTGTCGAGTTCTTGATTTAGTTTTTCTGCAATTTTATTTGTTTGTTCTGGCTTTTTTGGCATAATAAGTAAAGATGATATTCTTTCAGGAGCATTAAAAAACCATTGAGCCGTTTCAAGCGGCATGTATACCGAATTATTATTCATATCAGGAACTGACAATTTCACAATTCCTTTAATTGGGAATAATCCGGCTGCATTTACCCCTTGAAATCCCTGCCCAATAAGCACTAAGGTGTCGCCTACTTTCAGATTAAGAGCACGAGCAAATCCCTCTGCAATAACTACCGCATCATCCTGTTCAGAAATAAAACTACCTTCAATAATTCTCTCATCAAGATTATTAAGTTGTAACTCTTTACCCGGATCTATCCCCATTACTAATGCCCCACGAGTTTTAGATTCGCCCGCAGCCAACACAAAATTTTGGATTCTGGGCACGGTATAATCAATTACATTTTCAAAATTATTGAGCACCACTCGCAGCTTATTATCATACAAAAGAATATTATCTATCGAAGGTTCCTCTTCATAAAGCACATCTTGTATTTGCATATATCCCGTGCTCAATTCCACCATATTTTTAATAGAAAGTTCATAGGTACCTCGCTCAAACGAGTCTGCCATTGAAGCAAAAAACACCGCAAACAACACAGAAGCAATGCTAATAAACGAGCGTCTTTTATTCCGCCAAATATTTCGCCATGAAAGTTTTAGTAGTGTCTTCATTGTACATACGTTTATTTAATGTTTTTCAAATTTTGAATAGAAAAGAATGAATCCTGCATAGGAATATTAAACTGAGCATTCGTGTATCGTATTACCGTTTTCTGATTTGGTTTATCGGTAGGAACCATTTCGAGGAGCGTTGGAATTTGACGACCACCCATTGTTTTAATATCACGTAAATACAAGGTAGAAACGAGTTCCCCGTCTTCGTCGAAGTTTTGTATTTTTAACTGAAGATACGAACCTTGTGCCACCCATATTAAAACCTTTCCAAATACTATTGAAGATTCCGGTTTTGGAATCAATTCAAGTACCCAGCAATCATATCCTTCATATTTTTCTTCACGCACAATACGATGCGTGTAATCGTCAATCGTTGAGCTTTCACGAACGAGATCATCATTCGAAAAATCGCTACCCATCCACGACTGCGACATCATTGAAGGAGGCATTTTAATAGTTCGGTCAATACTTGGAACATAATTCCAAATTTCATTACCCCGCTTTAAATATGCAGTTCCCTTATCGCGTGCAGGAGCAGTAATAAGAATTAACGAATAATCTTGACCTTTTGACCACGATTTCACAGAAACCTCTCTGGTAAATCGCGGACGAACAGTGGTCATAGTAATTTCCATATAAGATGATTCACCTCGCATAATCTCTTCCATTTTTGAAATAATCTCGCGTGCAGACTCCTGTGCTTGTACTGAAGAAAACATTGCAATACAAAGAGGAAGTAAGAAGAAAACACGTAGCTTTACATACCGTGTTGTAATTTTTTTCATATATCTAGATTTTAATTTATTATACATTTTTTTATAAAATATCAAGAGGGTAACTACCGGATGCAACATCCGGCATTTTTAAATTTGATGATTTCGACTTCTGTTCCGGAATTTTATCTCTCACAAACATATCCACAAAGCGTTTTTCTATACCCTTTACCTGCTCTTGAGTAAACATTTCGGGAGTTAAGACCAGCATAATAGCAAAGCCCTTTAACATAGAATTACAAAGCATAAATTCCTCATACGGATTTTCGAATCGCTTCTCAAAATAAGAATACATCAACTTTTGCATATGAATATACTCCTCGCCTGCATGAATCTCTGTAAGCAGAAACGAAATAACTTCCGGTTGCATAGATAACTGAAGATACAATCGCCAATAATCATTATTTTCTTGAAACGATGCAATCATCCCGACAAAAAAGCCCTTCATTTCCTGCGTTGAAATCTCCGCATCATTATCAGGATTTATTAAACCATGCATAATTTGTATATACTGGTTAAAAAGTGCGGCAAGCAGCTCGTCTTTACTTGTAAAATAGTTATACAGCAAGCCCTTCGACATTCCTACCTCCTCTGCTATTTCACGAATAGATGTAGCGTGATATCCTTTATGAGAAAAGAGTTTTAATGCAGACGCAAGTATTTCGTCTTTTCGCTCAGTTCTCATCTCTTCAAATTGTTTTTTAGTTCTTGGACTCATAATTTATATTTTTTATTGAATGAACGGTTAGTCAAAAATAATATGAGAAAAATTACTATGCAAATTTTTTAATATTTTTTTTCATTATTGTCCGATAAAAATACAAAAAAATCTAATTGATTTTACAACTGTATGA
>OBJA01000151.1_pt1 | contig 68759 bp, 62 predicted proteins | sample 1519751 | NCBI WGS metagenome assembly OBJA01 (sample SAMEA3881238, study PRJEB22517) | soil metagenome | biome: lake sediment; feature: soda lake sediment; material: sediment, water from around vicinity | place: India | collected 2013-12-23 | depth 3 m | reverse complement strand
GCGGGGAAACGCTCCCTTCCCGTCTCCACAGGCAGGTTATCTTCGATACAAATGAGGGGCTGACCGAATATTTATCGGCCACAGCCCTGATACTCAGACCCTTCTCCGTGTCCGCCACTACCCGGCAGCGCAAATCCTCTGAATAAGCTTTCGGCATCTCTCACCTCTATCCTCTCTTATTTTAACTCACGGGGAAATCCCTTCGATTCCAACTATAAGAAAAACGCTCTAGCTTTCAAATACCTGACCACAAATCAGGATTGCTCTGATGGTAACGATTCCGGACAGTTCAGTATTGCCTCAATCGCTCCCAGATATTTATCAATTACGATTCGCTCATCAAATTCTCGCTCCATCTTTTCTCTGCCGCGCAACCCCATGGCCGTACGTTCGGAGTGCAATAGTGCAACTACTTTGGAGATTTTATCGGCAAGATCAATGGCATCCCGTGACTTGCATAAATAGCCATTAACTCCGTCATCAACAACATCACGGCATCCAACCGAGTCTGTTGTCACAATCGGGCGCGCCATTGCTGCTGCTTCCAGCAAAGTACGGGGAATACCTTCTCGATAGGAGGGTAAGACAATGCAGTCAGCCGATGCAATTTCCTCCGCCACGTTGTCACTCACGCCCAGATAGCGAATGATTCCCTCTTCCACCCATTCATCCATCTGTTGACGTGAAATAGCCGTCAGGTTTTGTACATCCAGAAAACCCAGCAGGCAAAATTCGGCATCCACTCCCCGTTTTTTCAGAATACGCGCTGCTTCGACAAATTCGCCCACCCCCTTATCCCACAACATGCGCGCAATCAGTAGAAAACGTAAAGGGATTTTACCGGGCAAAGGTACAGGTATAAAACGACCGAGATCAATACCCGAACCCGGCAAGCGGCCAGTAATGGTATCCGATACCAGTTTCCCTGAAACAAACAGTCCCCTGTCTTCGTTATTCTGGAAAAACACCTTTACCGAACGTGACAAGGCCAGACGATATAACCCACGTACCAATCGAGTCAGCCAGCCTTCCTGGATAAATACCGTCCCCAGACCAGCGATATTGTTGATTACTGGAACACCCGACAAATGTGCAGCCAGTGAACCGTAAATATTCGGTTTGACCGTATAACCCAGGTAGATAGATGGTTTTTCCTTACGCATCAGCTGCAGAAAACGCCAGAAAAGTAATAAATCCCGCCCTAGATGAGTTCCTTTGTTATCCATCAGCAGAGGTATGTAACGACAACCCAATTTTGCCAAATGAGGTGTATAACTATCCGGTGGTGCAACCGCCACCACTTCGTAACCTGCAGCAACGAGAGCGCGAATCAGACCCGCACGAAAATTTACCAGATTCCATGCTGCATTGAGTGCAATAACAATTTTATTGTCCACTATGCTCACATCTTTTCATAATTTATCTAAAATTCATAAAATTCTTATTCTGTAACCAGATTCCATGCAAGATGATAATTCTCGATCATACGCTCCAGGCTGAAATGAGTTTCCACCCGCCGCCGTACAGCAGTACAGCGCGCCTGCCAGGCTGATCTGTCGAACATAGCCGAACGTGACTGCAACAAAGCATCAGCAAGTGCTTTCGGATCTTTTGGTGGCACCACCCACCCTGTCTCACCAACAATCAGAGCAGCATCACCCACATTCGTCGTTACTACTGGTGTCCCGCAGGCCATGGCTTCAGCTACTACATTAGGAAATGCTTCACTGGAGCTGGATAGCACATGCACATCCAGAGCATTCATCACATCGGGTATATCTGTGCGCTGCCCCAGCAATCTCACTTCACTGGTCAGATTGTGTTCTGCCAGCCATACCATCAACTGCGTATTATTCTGATCCAGGCCACGACCAGCCAGCACACAGCAAAAATCCACACCATTGCTTTTGATAATTGCCAATGCATTCAGCAAATTCTCGTGATCCTTGAGTGGATCAAACCGTCCTACCATACCGATTAGCCAGCGATCCCCCACACTCCAGTCCGCACGCAACCGTACACGCGCCTCTCCATCTATACAAAAGCGAACCAAATCATAGCCGTTGGAAATTACTTGCAATTTATCCGCCGCATAACCTAGATCACGATGTACTTCCAAGGCTTTTTGCGCGCAACATATGATGGTTGAGGGCACCCCGGAACTGATACGGGCACATAATCTGGCTACCCAAATGGTAGAGCGCTTCGATCTCTCCGTATCCAGCATAGTATGGTGAATACCCCAGAATACACGCTTTACGCCAGCCAGACGGGCAATAACACCACCAATCAGGTCAGCGTGGTACATCCACGTTTGCACCACTTGCGGGCGAACCTGACGCAGCAGCTGCCACAGTTGCCACAATCCACTGGCCGTAACCCGGCCCCGTGGCATGCTCAGACAAGACACCTGCACCCCAGCCGCACGCAACAATGAGCCATATTTTCCTTCATCCATTAACGAGACGACATAATGTTTGACAGTTTTGTCACTGGTACATAAACGGTACAGGACAACCTCGGCACCGCCATCGTTGAGACCAGAGATAATGTGAAAGATACAGCTCATCAAACAACTCGCCTCAATACCAGCATTAAAATCTTATAAAAGAATATCGACAGTATTAACAATAAAATTGGGAAAATAGAAGCAACAAAATTAGATGGGTTTGCATAAAAAATAGAAATAAAACTAATTTTTACGGCAGCGTAAGCCAGAAAAATACAACGCAATGAATCAGATTTAATGGCACCAAAAAAAACCTGCAGTAACTTTATAAATCCACCAAATACCACACTTGTTATAAAAACCCCGAGAACATGCGCCTGCATAAGCCCTAATGTTATCAAATCAACAGGAATCGTTCCGGTTACACCATAATCCCCTTTTTTTGCACCTGAGATGACCAAAGTATTAATTTGTTCAACACCTTCAATCAAACCTGTAGTCCATGAAGAAGGAAGCAGATATAGTGGTGAATACAGTAAATCAGTAAAACCTCGATATAAATAATCTCCTCGTTCTAGCTGAGAAAAAAAACTCACGAAAGGGAAAGAAATTTCTTTCACCACATAGTATGAAAAGTTATCAGCTCCCTTTATTTCAAAGACATTGCTGATGATATATAGAAAATATAATGTAGCTAGGCTACCGATCGTTCCGCCAATCACAACCATCTTGGCTGGAAAATGCCTCAGATAAATAAAAGCCAGTAGAAATACACATAAATAAATAACGAAGCCAGCCCTGCCAGACCACGAATACAATATATAAACTGAAAATAGAAATGCCAGCCAGAATCCCACAAAATTGAAGAATGTTTTGTTGCCATCCCTTCTGGCAGCCCAAAAAATATAGGAGGAAAAAAGAACCAAGTGGCCAAAAGGCTGCAAGAAACTCCACGGGTTATCTATCTCAAATATTCCCGATCTGATAGCCCTGGAATATTCAAGATAAGAAAAAAAGCCTCCAAAAGCACTGACATACAAATATCTCAATATAAAAGCGATAATAAGCATAGACCATGCAATAAATGCCAACTCTTTATAGCTAAGAAAAAAAATTCGTGATGATATCCTGATAGTAAAAGAAGTTGCTGATCTTAAAATATTCCACCCTAAAAATATGCCAAAAATAGAAAATAGAACGGATAAGTTATAAAATATCCAATAGTCTTTATCAAAAGCTATTCTTCCTGCTCCAAGAAAACCAGTTCCGGAGATGGCAGCATGTACAACAGCAACCCATCCCAACCCATATACCAAGCCTATTGCCAATAGCGACCAAGATACCAGTGGCGGGTATTCCTTTCTCTGTGCACACACAACAGCCAATGCCAGTGAAACAAAAAAGATCAGAATACCTGCGACACTCGTTATAACAATCATTCAACAGCAGAAAATTATTGAGGCTGATTTCGACAAATCAACGAATGCTATCTTGGTATCAATAGCCTAAAATATGCATTAATCGCATTCTCGACATTAAAAAACAATGCACGTTCTATACTGTTAGCTGTATCAGATATTTGCAGATCTTCTGATATTGCCTTCGCCAATGCTTCCATATCTCCCATCGGTACCAGCTTCCCCCATTTACCTCCCTCCAGAATTTCATCTGGCCCATTCGGGCAATCCGTACTCACAACAGCAGCACCACAAGCCATTGCCTGAATCAGTACATTCGGCAACCCCTCCCATCTGGAAGACAGCACAAACAACTGTACACGACTCATCCATGCAAAAGGATTTTCTGAAAAACCCGGCAGTTGGATACTATCCTGCACCCCGAGAGATGCTGCCAGCTGTTCCAGCTCCGCACGCAACTCGCCTTCTCCCAGGATTACAAGACGGCAGTCGTACACGGCGCGTACCTGAGCGAAGGCACGAATCAGGGTAGAAAAATCTTTTTGCAGCGTGAGCCTTCCCACACCTAGAATAACAGGTGGTTTACTCTCTCCCAGCCACGGGTGTTCCAGCGGCATCCTGGATTTTTCGATCAATTCTGGTGTTACCACCGGGTTGAAAACCACAGATATCCGGTCACGCGGGAGGTTAATAGTTTTTGCCAGATCATTCGCCACGCCTCCGGATACTGCTGTCACCCCATCCGCTTTACGATAGGCCCACCGCATCATGTATAGCACCACACGCGAGCGCAGATCTTTTGAAGAGCTTCCGGATAACGAAACATTGTTACGTTCACTCACTACCAAACGGACAGGTACTCTGGCCAGCATCCGTGCCACGACAGCAATCACATTGGCATGATTGAGCGCAGATAACATAGCCCGAGGGCGTTCCCGACGTAGATAACGCACCAGGCCGGGCAGGCTGGTCAGCACCCGGCTGGATTGCAAATCCACCACGCGCACCCCGGGTGATATTTCGGAAAGATAAGGGCCCTCTGCCTGCGCCAGTACAAGATCTATCTTCAAACCTCGATCAGCAAAACCATTGGCCAGCGTGACCATGGCTCGCTCGGCACCACCACCGCGCAGAGATGGAAGGTATATGGCAATATGCATCAGTTTTTCTCCACTGAAGAGGTGATCAAATCATCCACCATAAAATCTTGAGGATAAAAGCTTCCCTCCACCCATGTCATATCACTCTTCCAGTAACCTGGACATGGCAGATAACCATAAGATGCGAATGCATAACTCATCTCTACAACCAGCGGGACGCCATCAGAAAAAACAAAATCCAGGGCAAGAGACTGTGATCCGGTTTTTTCTGCCAGATCAAATGTCATCCTGATACAAGCTTCGGGAATCAATTTCGGGTCATACAGAATTTTTCCACTCCCGGATGCTCTGAAATCCCCTTCACGCACCATCCTTTTTATGCCAAAAGCCCTTTTTCCTATGACAATCACCCGAATATCAAAATCGTTATCGGGAACAAAATCCTGGAAATAGGCATAATTTCTTTGAACCGGTAAACGTTTAAGGGTGGGATTTTTAATCAGTGCACGGAAGATTCCCCTGGAGATATTGAAAAAGGAAACAAAAGTCTTGTCTCTCCTAAACTGCCACCAGCGCTCACTCAAAGCATTCCAGCGCGAAACCGGTGGAAACCCGGTTGAAAAAGCCTTGTTGATAAGCTTTTCTGCTTTGTTTATATCATTCACCAGAGAAACATTACTGCTTCCAGCCCCCCCCCTCAGTTTGAAAACTTTTGGATATTCCGTTTTCCGGGCCCACTCCAGCGCCTTATCCCGACCAAGAAAAACGTAACTCTTAACCATAGGAATCCTTAGGGCTTCCATCAGATATTTTTGTGTAACTTTGTCATCAAAGTGCCAACAGGTTTCAGAATTCGGGAACACCCGGATTCCCATCGACTCCACAGCTTTTATCAAACCGCGTGCGATCAACATATCTTCTGCATAGGTCTGACTCCAGTTCCACATCAGAAACGAACAATCAGTCAGTTCTTCAATGATATCGGATGAATGACAATCAACTGTTTTATACGGAATATTTTTTTGCCGGCAATACTCTACCCAACGGTCACTAAAGCTCCCTGACCGATTATGTATGCCGATCTTCTTCACAATAGATCTTCCACTAAAAGATTTTTTCAGCACATTTTCTGTAAGCAAGAAATCCCCATACCGCCATCACAACTCGTGCACCCACCAGCATGACCACTGCACCATAAATTCCAAAAACTGGAACAATACTCAGCCCTATTAAAAAAAATAGAACAGATACCCATACAGAAATCAATCGGACATATCTGTCTTTCCCAGCCAGTACCAATCCGTTATGATGGAACGATAAAGTCATGAAATAAGCTAAAATCCCGCAGCTCATGAGCTTAATGTAATAAGCAATGCCAGCACTTTTATCAGCAAACAAAATTGTCGTAATAAAATCAGAAAAAATAAAACAAAGGATCATGAGTAATAAACCCATGAGCAGCATCAGTTTATGAAACTTCGGAATCACATTTCTGTTTCTGGCCAAATATGGAAAAAATGCATTCGAAATTATCATCCCGGCAGAATTGAATACATCGATTACTTTTGACGCCGCACTGAAAAAGCCGACTGCTGTCGGTCCTGCAAAAACTCCTAACAGAAAGAAAGCAGAGTTGTTATACAAATTTGGTGCCAGCTGAGAAATAAAAATATCCCATCCGTCTCTGTACACATCTTTTATTTTTTTCAGAGAAGGGATTTTGTACGAAACTTTATACTGGCCGGATATCCAGAAAGCAGAAAAAATTGCACACCCGGCCATCGCCACTGCATTTAATGCCGGAACCAAGTAATAATCTGACTCATCCTTAATAAGGATAAACATACCAGACAACATCAACAGTTTCGATGTGATACTAATAATAGCGCTCTGTCGCATTCGCTCCATGCCTCGGAAAAACCAGAGGGGAAACAAAGCCTGTGCAAAGATAAAAGCAAACGAAAATATGTACAGCCAAAAATATTGATAAAAATCACTTATAAACAACACCATCGGAAAATAAATTAGCGCACTTACCATGATAAGTAACACCGTAGCCGTGGTAGTTTCGCTGTAAATAACAGCAATCTCTTCAGGATTATCACGATTTTGTGCAATTTTTCTAACTGCCGTTATCGTGAAACCATATTGCATCACCGCAGAAAAATACAAAGCAAAAGACAACGCATAGTTGACCAGCCCGAAACCCTCTATGCCCAGCACACGCACCAGATATGGCAGGGTTATTAATGGCACCAGATAATCCAGGCCTCGCACTATTGCAAGTGATACCAGATTGCCTAATACCCTGCGAAGGTCGTTATTTTTTCTGGAAATATCAGCCAACGCAGTACATAAAGATTCTAGTGATCAAGAAATTTTGGGTACAAATATTTATAAATCTTCGTAGTTTTTGAATCCCAAGTACGGTACTACAGCCTCAGATCCGATTCCTGCGGGTCAAGCACATATTTGAGATCGTACAGAACAGCATTAGGTTTACCCAGTGCGCGAATGGCAGAAACACCCATGTCTTTGAACTGATGATGCGCCACAGCCAGGATAATGGCATCATAGCTGCCGGGTTTGGGCGCTTCGATCGGCGTGATACCGTATTCGTGCTGCGCTTCCTGGGGGGATACCCAAGGGTCGTATACATCTACGGCACAATTGTAGTCCTTGAGTTCGGCAACAATGTCCACGATGCGGGTATTGCGTAGATCAGGGCAGTTCTCCTTGAAAGCGAGGCCCATGACCAGTACCCGAGCCCCTTCCACCTGGATGCGTTTCTTGGTCATGGCCTTGACCAGTTGGGCAACAACGTAAGTTCCCATGCTGTCATTCAGCCGCCGACCAGCAAGAATGATTTCCGGATGGTAACCAATCGCCTGGGCCTTATGCGTCAGGTAGTACGGATCAACCCCGATGCAGTGGCCGCCCACCAAACCGGGGCGGAACGGCAGGAAATTCCATTTGCTGCCTGCTGCCTTGAGTACGGCCTCGGTATCAATTCCCATCTTGTTGAAAATCAATGCCAGTTCGTTGATGAGCGCGATGTTCAGGTCACGTTGAGTGTTTTCAATCACTTTGGCAGCTTCAGCCACTTTAATGCTTTCCGCTTTATGTGTACCGACAGTAATGATTTCGTTATACAGCCTATCTACCAGATCAGCGACTTCCGAAGTGGAACCGGAAGTCACTTTTCTGATAGTAGTGACGCGGTGCTCCTTGTCACCAGGATTGATCCGTTCCGGACTGTAGCCACAGTAAAAATCCTGGTTGAATTTAAGGCCGGATACACGTTCCAATACCGGCACACAATCTTCCTCGGTACATCCAGGGTAGACCGTGGATTCGTAAATGACAACATCACCCTTTTTCAATACCCTGCCAACCGTTTCAGAAGCTTTGATAAGTGGAGTGAGATCAGGGCGTTTGTACTCATCAATTGGTGTGGGAACAGTAACGATATAGCAGTTGCAGGCGCGCAGATCATCGATGTTCGTGGTGTATGTCAGATACTTTGCTGCTGCCAGCTCCTCTCGGGTAGTTTCCAGTGTAAAATCGTTTCCGTTTTTGAGTTCATCGATACGATACTGATTGATGTCGAATCCGACCACAGGACGCCTACGGCCAAATTCAACAGCCAGTGGAAGGCCCACATAGCCAAGTCCGACAACGGCAAGCCTGATGTCATGGAGTTGCATTTTGTCTCCTACAGATTAAAGTAATCGCGATACCACACCACAAAGTTGGCTATCCCTTGCTCAACCGGCGTGGCTGGTTTGTAATCAAATTGTTCGACGAGATCGGAAACATCGGCATAAGTATCCGGCACATCACCGGGTTGCAGAGGTAACATTTCCATCTCGGCTTTTTTTCCGAGGGCTTTTTCCAGGGCAGCGATGTAATCCATCAGCTCGACCGGACTGTTATTACCTATGTTGTATACCCGCCAGGGAGCCATGCTGGTGCCAGCATCCGGGCTTGCTCCACTCCAGACCGGGTTGGATCGGGCAGGCTGATCCAGTACACGAATGACTCCTTCAACGATGTCATCGATATAAGTAAAATCTCTGCGATGTTTACCATAATTGAAAACCGGAATTTTCTCTCCGGCCAGTATCGCTCTGGTAAATTTGAACAGCGCCATATCCGGACGCCCCCACGGGCCATAAACGGTGAAAAAGCGCAGGCCAGTGGTCGGCAGATTATACAAATGGCTGTAGGTATGGGCCATCAGCTCGTTCGATTTTTTGCTGGCTGCATAAAGGCTTAGCGGATGATCGACGTTGTGATGTACTGAGAACGGCATCATCGTGTTGGCGCCATAGACGCTGGAACTGCTGGCATACACCAGATGCTCGACATCATTATGGCGACAACCTTCAAGAATATGAGCAAAGCCGACAATATTGCTGTCAATATAAGCAAGCGGGTTTTCGATGGAATAGCGCACCCCGGCCTGCGCTGCCAGATTCACCACGCGTTGCGGTTTGTGCATTTCAAAACAGGCTTTGATACCTTCACGATCTGCCAGATCGAGACGCAAATGGGTGTAACCAGGATGATCAGTAAATCGGATAAGGCGATCTTCCTTCAATTTGGGATCATAATAATCATTATGGTTATCAATACCGATGACGGTATCACCTCGTTCAAGCAACCGCAGCACCAGGGTAGACCCGATAAAACCGGCTGAACCGGTAATAAGTACTTTCAATTCATCGCTCCCGAATAAATCACGTGTATAAACTTCATTGGACCAGTAATGACTCGTTTTGGGGTTCGACACCACGCTACCGTCATACCTGGACTTCCAGCACATAACAGGAAATCAGATACGGTCAGATCTAAATTCCCGAAATACAAAACGCGCAACCTCAAACTTCAGTTGAATGGATACCTTCGCATTTACCCGATAGCACTTCACAACATCTCATTTCTTTATTACATGAAGCACCCCAGAGCACTAAAAGATTATCATTGTGTCTCATTTGCACAAAAGAAGATAAAACTAGGAAATCAGGTTTTCCCTGATATTTGGGAAAATTCGTGAATGGCAGTTAAAATATACCAGATAGGCGGCAAGAAAAATAACAATAGCGTACTGCCCTATAAATGATGTATAAGTACTCCCTGTGCGTGCTGATATAATTAACCATCCAATCCGGATCATCTCATCAGCAAGCCGTTAAAAACATAACAAGGATAGTCGAACAAAGCGCACAGCAACCAAAACAATTGGCGGACGGACGAGAAGCAAACATCGTGTAACACCGCAAATAATCCATCATAGTGGCTTTTTAACAGTCTGTCAGCCCGCAAAAAGTAAATCCCTGTATCAATAAAAGAGAAAGCTGAAAAATTTTCGGATTTCAACGTGGTATGGAAAATCTGGATTGTTCAACAACATATTGATTGTTTGCGTGGGTAATATATGCAGAAGCCCCATGGCGGAAGCAGTTTTGAAACACACGCTGACCACCGCGGGTAAAACGGGTCGTTTTGTCAGTTCTGCTGGTTTAGGCGCATTGATAGACCATGAAGCTGATCCTGTAGCCTGCCGGTTAATGGTGGAAAAAGGGCTCGATATCTCCGCCCACCGTGCCCGACAATTGACCGATGATATGATTCACAAGGCTGATCTCATACTGGTCATGGAAGCATGGCAAAAATCTGCGATAGAAGCACGTACACCCAGTGCAAAAGGAAAAATATTCCGTCTCGGAGAATGGGAGAAAATTGATATTAGCGACCCGTATCGGAAAGATTCATCAGAATTCATACGATCACTGGCGCTCATTGAACAAAGCGTAGCTCAGTGGGCAACAAAATTATGAAAGCTCGCTATTTACATTTACCTGAAATATCTACCTGACCCCCTAAATACTTTGACTCCTAGGTTAATGTACACCTCCACAAAGGCCAGCAAACCTCTTCAAGTATGATCAGTGTGTTTACCAAATCCTGTCTTGTCCCGCTGATATTATGCCAACTTGCAGCCTGTACCATAATACCGGGCCAGCACATGAGCCCGTTCACACGTCAATCCAGTGTGGAAATGCCCTCCCGGGAAAACGATGAAGCCATTCTGAAGAGGCTCAATATTCAGACGATCAATGCTGAACTGATCATCGAGCTCGAGAAAAATTACAAAAATTTCAGCCTCGCCCCTGATAATGTTGCCAATCACTATTTCGATTATCGTATCGGTTCTAGTACTATCAAAGGTACTCCCATAAAAAATGAGCCCTACACTCAATACCGGGTGGGGCCGAGAGATATTCTCAATATCACTGTCTGGGATCACCCCGAACTCACCATTCCTGCCGGAGAATTCCGCTCTGCCGAAGCTGCAGGAAATGTCGTCGGTGAAGACGGCACATTTTTCTATCCTTATGTCGGTATCGTTCAGGCTGCCGGGCGAACAGTCGAAGATATTCGCGAAGAACTGACCAAGAGACTTTCGAAATACATTGAGTTCGTTCAACTCGATGTACGGGTAGCGGCCTACCGCAGCCAGCGGGTCTATGTAGTAGGCGAAGTTGCTCAACCCGGCGTTCAGCTGGTCAGGGATATTCCCCTAACGGTACTGGAAGCCATCAACAATGCTGGTGGCGTAAACTCTGATGCGGATTTACGCAATATCATCCTGACACGAGATGATAAAACCTACAGTATCAACCTGCTCAGCCTCTATGAAGGAGGTGACGTTACCCAAAATGTTCTGCTCCAGCATGGTGATGTACTGAATGTGCCAGACAGCTCACTGAACAAAGTTTTCGTACTGGGAGAAACCAATCATTTCGTCGCCGGTGGTGCTATCGGCCGGTCACGAAGTCTGGTAATGAATAAGGCGCGCATGACGCTGACTGAGGCGCTCAGCGAGGCTGGTGGCTTCGATCAGGAAACCTCCGATCCCGCCAGAATCTTTGTTTTCCGTGGAGGGCTAGGCAAACCGGAGATCTACCATCTGAACGCTAAATCGCCTGATGCCCTGCTTCTGGCCGACCGTTTTCCGCTGCAACCCCGTGATGTCATCTATGTCGACCGAGCCGAAGGAATACGCTGGAACCAGATCATCGGACAGATTCAGCCAACGATCAATCTGTTGAATGCGTTCGATGGTGCATTGAGAATTCAACCCTTTCTGAGACATTAGCACCAGTATCGTTTCATTGTTATATCACTGTACCGCTGTCAGCCTCACAGCACAAAGCCATACAAGACCGAGGCATAGAACTCATCATTGCTTCAATAAGAAACCATCCTCCAATCCTGTAACTCATTTATCTTGTGATATGCCATCCGACTCATCAAGAAACCTTACGGAGCCTGTACCCCCCCAAGTCAATGACGAAATTGATCTGGGTGAATTGCTGGATATACTGGCCGATAACAAGAAACTGATTCTTGTCATCACATTCATCACCTGTCTTATCGGTGCTGCCATATCATTTCTGAGCCATCCAATCTATAAAGCAGACAGCTTGTTACAGATCAAGGAAAACGGCCAGTCCATGGTGGAACAACTGGATTCTCTATCAAACTTCTTGGAGACCAAAACCCCTGTACAAGCCGAAATCGAGCTGATCAAGTCCAGGATGATCTTGGGAAAAACGATCAAGAATCTGCATCTCGACATCGTTGCCGCTCCCAAATTCTTCCCTCTCATAGGGAGTGCAGCAGCAAGATGGTTGCAACGGCTTAATGGCGACGACACACTATCTACTCCACCCTTCGGATTGGCGCATTATGCCTGGGGAGGGGAGGCCATCCAGGTAGATACACTCGAAGTTCCCGAAAACTGGAAGAACGAAGAAATTATTTTACGGGCAACCAGTGAAAGCCAGTTCAAACTTATCTATCAGGATGAGGTTTTTCTCGAAGGTGAAGTTGGCAAGCTGGCCGTCAAACAACCGGAAGGTTATTTGCAGCCTGTCAAAATTTTTGTCACTTATCTGCGATCACGCCCCGATACCTTGTTTACCCTGACACGTCGTTCCAAAGGTGAAGCAATTCGACGATTGAAGGAGACCCTTTCCATTACAGAAATTGGTAAGGGTACCGGTATCCTTGAATTAGCCATCGAATCAGATGATCGAAAAGAAGCCGTTCGCATTGTCAATGAAATTGCCAACACCTATCTCCAGCAGAATGTCGAGCAAAAATCGGCAGAATCCCAGAAAACACTTGTATTCCTGGAGAAACAATTACCAGCACTCAAGGAGCAATTGGAAACGGCCACCAGTGCCCTAAACGATTACAGAATCCGCAAGGGCTCGATCAATCTTGATCTTGAAACTCAGAACATACTAACAGGAACAGTCGAACTGAATACCCAGGTTACGCTCTTGCAGCAAAAACGGGATGAATTACGACAGAAATTCACGGAATCTCATCCTAATGTCATTGCAATTGACAAGCAGATCAGCAGACTGCAGGCACAAATCAATGCTTTTGATAGAAAAATCGGGGGGTTACCGGAAACTCAACAAATTATTCTGAGATTATCACGAGATGTGGAAGTCAATGCTGAACTCTACACTACACTGCTGAACCATGCCCAGACCATACGTGTTGCCAAAGCAGGCACGGTAGGCAACGTAAGAATCATTGATTACGCCATGCTACCTGATCTGCCGGTCAAACCCAAAAAAATTCTGATCATGGGCACTGCATTGATAGCAGGGTTGATGATAGGAATCGTAATTACTTTTATTCGCAAATCACTCAGCTATGGTATAAAAGATCCCGGCATAATCGAAAGATCTTTGAATATACCGGTTTATGCAACGATCCAGTACAGCAAATATCAAAAATTAATCGAAAAGAAACTGAAAAATGAACCAACATCGAGCAATCATTCTCCACTTTTACTAGCACTGGAAAATAAAGAAGATCTTGCGATGGAGAGTCTGCGCAGTTTGCGTACTACCCTGCACTTTGCGTTCCTGGAGGCACACAACAATATTGTCATGATTACCGGACCGAGTCCAGGAATCGGTAAAACGTTTGTTTCAGCGAATCTGGCCGTCACGATGGCGGATGCCGGCAAAAAAGTATTGCTGATAGATGGAGATTTACGCCGAGGTAATATTCATAAACACATGCGCTTGGACAGAGAAAACGGCATCTCCGAACTGATCAGCCGATCAATTGATCTGAGTGATGCGATCAAATCAATTCCACAAGCAGCTATCGATTTTATTCCGACCGGCAAAGTTCCACCTAATCCCTCGGAATTACTGCTGCATGAGCGCTTCAGTCAATTGCTGAAGACTGTCAGTAATCAATATGATCTGGTCATTATCGATTCTCCACCCATCCTGGCTGCCACTGATGCCGCTATCATCGGTCGTCTGGCCAGTGTCACCCTGATGGCAGTCAAAGCCGGAACTCACCCGCTACGAGAACTCGAACAGAGTGTAAAGAAACTTGTACAAGCAGGTGTAAATCTGAAGGGGGTGATATTCAATGGCATTCCTGAGACCTTGTCGCGCCACAAATATGGTCAGTATGTATACCAGTACGATTACCGGAGTAAAAAGCGATGAATGAACTCACCTCTACATTCTTCAGTATTTCTACAGATATAAACAAACCAGTAAAACCTGAGCTTTCAGAACAAATTACTCTATTCGCCATCAGTACAATACTGGCGGGTCTTACCATCCGCCTGGCAATTTCTCTGGCACATACTTACGGCATTCTGGATCATCCAGGACAGCACAAACAGCACAAGCACCTCACACCATTCGTAGGAGGAACTGGAATCTTCGCTGCCCTGCTCGTCGCCTTCTGTTTCTTAATCGGCTATTATCCGGAACAGTCAGTGAAGTGGCTGGGACTGGGGATCAGTTCTGTCATTATTTTTACCATGGGTTTTGCTGATGACATCCTCCAGCTCCACTATAAAACACGCCTGGCCGTACAAACTGTCGCCGTTCTGATCATGACGCTGGTAAGCGGGATTGTATTGACTGATCTTGGCAATATTTTCCCTGGTGAAACTCTGTCGCTGGGAATTTTCGCCATACCTTTCACGCTCTTTGCCACTATCGGGGGTATCAATGCACTGAACATGATAGATGGAATAGACGGATTATCCGGTTCCGTAACACTCATGAGCCTGATACTGCTGGGTTCAGTAGCGCTGATAGGCGACAATCAACCCAGTCTCATTATCATCATTTCCCTCATCGGTGGCACCATAGGATTTCTGTTTTTCAATCTCCGCTATAGGCTGCAACCCCGGGCAAGAGTATTTCTTGGTGATAACGGCAGTATGCTATTGGGATTCGTGATTACCTGGCTTCTGATAGATCTTTCTCAAGGCAGTAACCGGGCCATGACACCCGTTACTGCTCTCTGGCTGTTTTCCGTTCCTCTGATGGATACCATCAGTATCATGCTGCGCCGAATCTGGCAGCACAAGTCGCCATTTGAACCAGATCATAATCATTTGCATCATATCCTTCTCAACGCCGGCTACCGTGTCAACGATGTCATATTTGCCATTGTCTTGATACATTTGTTGTTTGGTCTGATCGGACTCACCGGCCTGTATCTGAAAATAAATGAACTCACCATGTTCATGGGTTTCCTGCTACTTTTTTCCGGATATTTCTACTTGTCTCTCCATCCCTGGTACTTTATTACGGCCTTGCGTCAGTTTCACACGCTTTGGGGGCTTACCCCGACACAGAGTCATGGTTTCTTCCTGGGCAGCTACACTCCAAAGGAAGCGGAAAACCTAGTCCGTATGCTTTCACAGGAACTGAGACCCAGCATGGATTCACTGGTACATGTAATCAAAAATAAAACTCCATCATCAAACGATGAAGAAAACCAGTATGCTGTCGTCGTCAATATACGTTTACTGGATACAGATGTCAGAATAAAAGACAAAACCGAGAGCTTCGTAACTTCAGCTCAGAAGCGTATAAACGAACATTGCGGTATCCAGTTGCGTCCTTTTGTAGAACACAACCCGCGGAATGATAGAAGAATACAGGATAAAAATAATTCTTCAGGAAACAAACGTGTGGCCGACCGGCGCAAACCCAACCAAAAACTGCTGGTATTTGAAGCAATGTTTGATCAGACTTCAATATCTGAACGAGATTATTACCAAGAATCAGTAGAATCAGTAGAACCACCAACCAACCAGAGTAATTCCTAAAGATCCAACTTTCTTCAATTCAGCCAGGAGTGCGAAAGCAGTCACAAAAAGGAATATTTTTTGTTTCCTTGCAGGCACAGAGCCAGACCGGGCCGGTTTCCCTGACAGCGAATACCATAGGATTCATCCCGGTACCCCGGTGAGCACCGTCACAAAATGGTTGTGACTGGCTGAATCCACATCGACACCAGTAATACCGTTTATTGGCTTCCAGTTGAACTTGGATCGGAAATTTGGGTTTCGCCCCGGATTCATCCATGGTTCGATTCCGGCTGACGAGGCTGACAAGTTACAGGTACATTGTCAGTCAAACAAACTCAGCGCTGTCTTACTACCCGCAGCAATATTACGCGCCGCCATTGTAGATTGAATATCAGCCAATCGCTGCCGGCTTCTTTTCACACCATTCTCGCTCAATGGCACTCTATTATCATCAACCAGAATACCGTTCAGCGTCGATGAAAAAAGCCTGGCAATATGCGCCATCTGGTCAAATACTCTTTCACCGTTCGCGACTCGAGGAACATCCAGCAGAAAAGTAATACCCCGGGTAGTCAGTGTTCGCATGTTGGCAGGTAAAAATGGGGCTGACTCAAAGTTACCCAGTGAAAACATCACCTCATTGGTTTCACTGTCACGATATTTGAACACACCATCTGATTCCAGCCGGAAGCCGGAAGCTTCTGCCAGTGCCCGAATCTTGGTCCCGACAAAAGCCCCTCCATCCTTACTGATGATATTGATCCCCATAATCACATCGACATCAGCACAGAATCTGTCCAGGTCAACTGCCCTGGCATAAGCTTCCGAAATATCGGGACATTCGATTTCCGCCTGAACTTGTGCGGCAAAATCCTCGACCATGTCACGGAATCTCGACAGATTGATTTCAGTGACCGGCCCGGAACGATCTGCAAGCTGCAAACATCCTTTCAGCTGGATATAAGTATTCCTGGGGCTAAGAGTATCGAGCGAGATTTCCTCCCATGACTGCCCTTCTTGCAGACCAAACCAGCGTACCGGCTTACCATAATCAAATTTCTGCTGCAGCAGATCAATCAGTTTCTCGTGTGGGATAGGTAAGCTTGAGCGGATATCGGCAATGTAATTGATCGTGCTGTCGATATCGATCATTTTCTTCTGCATACCGGGCTCTTTCGGTATCGGCTGGTCATCCGCGATTTGCCGATCAACCGAGATATTGGCAGAACCTGCAGCAGTATCCGGTGCCGAGGATGCTTCATCACCAAATTGTGGTTCGATCCGCTCGCTGCCAAACACTGGCTTATGTTCATCATTCAGTAAAACATCATCATGCTCGTGCCTGAATATATTCTGAACTTTGCGATGATAGCGTGCCAGCTGAATCCTGTTGAATATGACGACACCGACAATAATTACTGCGCCGATAATAACCAGACTGATCTGCAAATCACTCATAAACTGTTATCCCCCTTTGGCACGATTATAATCGTTCTACACACACTCAAGTAGTTCATCAACGAATATCAGATGTTTGCGGACAAATCCTCGACGGCCATGATTTTATCGATATCCACCGTCACCACCCGGGAAACTCCCTGCTCACGCATAGTTACACCGATCAACTGCTGCGCCATCTGCATGGTGATTTTGTTGTGGCTGATGAAAAGAAACTGGGTCTCCCCGGACATACGTTTGACGAGCTCACAAAAACGCACTGAATTACTGTCATCCAATGGCGCATCTACCTCATCCAACAGGCAAAACGGTGCAGGATTCAGCCGAAACAGGGAAAATACCAGCGCCAATGCTGTCAATGCTTTTTCCCCGCCGGAAAGCAAGTGGATGGAACTGTTCCGTTTACCCGGCGGATGGGCATTCAACTGCACACCGGCATCCAGAATATCCTCACCGCTCAGCACCAGCTCTGCAACCCCTCCACCAAAAATGGAAGCAAACAACCCGCCCAGATTCTGATTGACCTGATCGAATGTTTCTCGCAAACGCTCCCGGGTTTCGCGGTCGATCCGATGAATAGCCTGCTCCAATGTCGTAATGGCTTCACGTAAATCATGAGATTGCTCTTCGAGATGAATCCGGCGTGATCTCAATGCCTCCAACTCCTGTAATGCTGCCAGATTGACCGGCCCGAGAGCAGTGATCTCGCCGGTAAGCCGGTTGATGCGTGTTTGCAGTTTTGCTGGCGATTCATTGATGAACTTCGGCACCATTTCCAGCACAGTTTCACCTGATTCCGCCAACTTGTCTGCAAACCGGGCTTCGGTCATTTCCGCTTCCTGTTCACGGAGCCGCGCCTGACCAACCGCCTCACCACATTCTTGCAGCCGTTGTTCGGCATACATCCGGGTCTGTTCCATTTCCCGCAATGTATCGTCCATATTTTCCAGCTCGTGCCGAACTGCCATCAGCGCCTGTTCATGCTGATCGCGTTGTATCTGCCAATGTACTGTATCTACTGTCAGTGTCGATTCATCCAGATCGGCACGAGTGTGCTGCAATTTTTGCATGTTTTCAGTCAGGACGACGCTGTTCCGGGCAATCATACCGATACGCCGTTCACAATCAATGACTCTGTTCTGACAATCCTGTTCGCCGAAAGCAGCTTCATGCAACCTCTCCGATAAATGTTGCATCAGTAATCGCTGTGATGCCAGTGCCTGCCCAGATGACTGGCAGGCGGATTCTGCCTGATTTACCTGCGCTTCCAACTCCACTCTTTCTGTCTCACACACAACGAGCTCTGTTTCCGCCTGCTGTTTCTGTGATGATTCTTCTTCGATCTGCACCGCCAGATCAGCCAGTTCAATTTCAAGTTGAGCCTGCTGTTGCGTCACGCGCTCGATTTGCTGTGTCAACCGCACAACTTGTATCTGCCGATCGTGTTGCTGCGTTCTGATTTCTTCGATCACTTTGCGAAGTTGCACAATATCCGCCACGATCCGCTGATCATCCCGTTCCACCGCAGCCAGCGCCTGCTGCCGGGATAAAACAGACTGTCCGATTTGTTCACATTCTTCCCTGATCTGAGCAATTTCGCGCTGGCGCTGCAAGATACCATGCACTACAGAATCAGGCGCAAAGTAACTTACTCCACAACCAGTCACACTGTGCCCTTCTGCCGTTACCAGCATCTCTCCGCTGGTGAGCAACGATCTTTCAGCCAGCGCAGCTGCCAGGCTGTCGGTGACGAATACGCCGTGCAGCCAGTTTTCCAGCACGGCCTGCGCCGCCGGGCTGCGGCAACTCAGCAATGTACTGAGTGGCTTCCATGTTTGTTGATCCGGCCTGACAGTATTGACATTGCTTACTGATCGATCCGGCACGAGTTCGCACACGGCCCATTTTGCCGATGGCCGCTGTGTTTCCCATTCCAGTATCTGTTCCAACCGGTCTACGATGACTGCCTGGATACGCTCGCGCAGCACAGCTTCCAGCGCCGTCTCCCAGCCTGATTCAATCGAAATCTGCTGCCACAGCCTCGGCAACAGATTCAACTGAAGTCTGGCCATCCACGCATTCAACTCCTGGTTATCCTCGATCTGATCCTGCAAGCGTTGCAGAACATCACACCGGGCATTTGCCCGGGCCATATCTCGCTCAAGCGATTGAATGATTTGCAAGATCGCATCACGTTCCTGCTGTACGGTATGCATCTGCGTTTCCAGTATGCTAAGCGAATGCTGCTTCTGCTCCAGCATGACTGCAAGCTCTGCAGATTCCATCTGCAATTCATCCAGTTGCACCGGGTCGATCTCTGGCTGGCTCGACTGTTCTTCCAGCAAGCGTTCGCGGCGCACCATCAGCTGATGCAACGTTTTTTCAGCATACGCCCGCTGGTTTTGCTGCAATTTCTCATTCTGTCTGGCCAGCGCCAGCTTTTCCCGCAACCCGGTCAACTGCACCTGATCCGCTTGCGCAGCCGATTCCATTTGCGGCAGCTTCCCGGCCTCCACAGCGTATTCCCCTTTGCAGGACAAGTGATAATTCTTTGCCTGCTCCAGTTTATCCTGCCAGGACGTCAGGTTTCCGTTGACCTCATTCAGTTGCTGTTCGTAGTTCTGCAGTTGCATCGCAGCCTCGGTAATCTGACGATCGAGCTGTTCTCTGTTTGCACGAATATGCCGGATGCTTTGTTCGATACGTGCAATTTCACCATTGGCAGCATATAACTCTCCCTGAATCTGATGCTGGCGATCATTCACTACCCGGTGGTACAGGCGCAACTCATCCAGATTTTCGCCTGTTTCCTGCATACCGGACCGGATGGTTTCCATTTCCTGCACCAGGCGTTCAACCTCTGCCTGTGCCTGGCGCCGTGATTCGGCGGCCTGCTGCTTGTGCAACGTCCAGAGTGTATGCTGCGCGGCAGTCAACTGCCCGTGCAAATCCTGATAACGAGCTGCACGTTCCGCCTGTGCTTCAAGATACTGCTGCTGTTTGTCCAACTCTTCGAGAATATCGTCTACACGTTGCAGATTGCCACGTGCATCAGTCAGGCGCAGCCCGGTTTCATGACGCTTTTCGTGATATCGGGTAATGCCGGCTGCTTCTTCGAGAAAGGTGCGCAGCTCCTGTGGCCTGGCCTCGATAATGCGGGAAATCATCCCTTGTTCGATGATGGCGTAACCACGCCCGCTGACACCCGTTCCCAGGAACATGTCGGTGATATCCCGCCGGCGCACATGAATATTATTGATGTAATAGGACGATTCTCCATCACGCTGGATTACACGCCTGATGGCAATTTCGCCATAGGATTTCCACTGGCCCGCCGCTTTGCCCGAGCTGTTATCGAATACCAGCTCGACACTGGCCCGGCCGACCGGCTTGCGCATGGCGGATCCATTGAAAATCACATCCTGCAGTGACTCTCCTCGCAGTGCCGAGGCACGTGATTCCCCCAGCACCCAGCGTACTGCATCGATGACATTAGATTTGCCGCAACCATTCGGTCCGACAATCCCGACCAGATTCCCCGGCACAGGCACTACCGCAGGATCGACGAATGTTTTGAAACCGGACAGTTTGATTTCGGTCAGGCGCAATTTGGAAGGTAACAGGTTATAATTTCAGCCAAACAAGTTATTTTAACAGGCTGTCGAAAAACGTGAGCAGCGGATATAGCATAAGGCGGAAACGGATAAAACAGCGGAATTTACCGGAAGTTAAGCATTTAGGTCTGTTCCAACACAGCAATGCACCTATCAGGGCGTTTCCCAACCTGCTAAACAATTTGCGATTTGCCTGCCGTACACATCGAGGAGACTATGACCACCCAACCTTCGAAGCAACTGGAAATCTTCGAAAATCCCGTACAGACACGCGACTACCGGATTCACATGGAAATACCGGAGTTTACCTGTCTCTGCCCCAAAACCGGACAGCCGGATTTTGCACGACTGATGCTGGATTATATTCCCGATAAAAAATGTATCGAACTCAAGAGTCTCAAGCTCTACATCTGGTCATACCGTGATGAAGGTGCTTTCCACGAAGCAGTGACCAACCGGATTCTGGATGATCTGGTGGCCGCCATGAAACCCCGCTTTATCCGGCTGACTTCGAAATTCTATGTACGCGGGGGTATTTTCACCAATGTCGTCGCGGAACACCGCAAGAAAGGGTGGCGACCCCAGCCGCCTGTATTACTCGAAGCGTTCGAACAGCAATTCAATACCCACGGCTGATCATTCTTTTCCATAAATCCCGCCAACTTTTTCTGGAAACTACCATGGACCAGTATCGCGAAGAATATGACGCAATGGGTACTGTGCGAGTACCTGAGACCGCTCTCTGGGGCGCACAAACGCAACGATCGCTCAGCAACTTCAACATTTCGGGCGAACGCATGCCACCGGACCTAATCCACGCACTGGCGCTGGTCAAACGCGCCGCCGCCAGTGTCAACCATGATCTGGGATTACTGGACGAGAACATCGCCCGGGCAATCGTCACCGCTGCCGATGAAGTACTGGCAGGGAAACATACCAACGAATTCCCGTTGGTAATCTGGCAGACCGGATCTGGCACCCAGACAAACATGAATATGAACGAGGTACTGGCCAATCGTGCTTCGGAAATTCTGGGTGGTACACGTGGCAAAGATCGCAAGGTGCACCCTAATGACCACGTCAACAAAGGGCAATCTTCCAATGATGTTTTTCCCACTGCTATGCACATTGCTGCCGTGGAAGCTATCTGCAACCGATTAATTCCGGCTCTAGAAACGTTGCGTAAAACCCTGGCTTCCAAATCGGAAGAGTTTTCAGAGATCGTCAAAATCGGCCGAACACATTTGCAGGATGCCACCCCGCTCACACTGGGACAGGAGTTCTCGGGCTATGTTTCACAGCTCGACCATAGTCTAGCTCATCTCGAATCTGCGCTACCGCATCTGCTCGAACTGGCGCTGGGAGGGACAGCCGTAGGCACTGGTCTCAACACTCACCCGGAATTTGCAAAGCGTGTCGCAGCAAAAATTGCCCGCCTCAGCGGCTATCCTTTCATAACGGCTGCCAATAAATTTGAGGCGCTGGCGGCGCATGATGCCCTGGTCCATGCACATGGAGTGCTGAAAACACTGGCAGCAGCACTAATCAAAATTGCCAATGACGTTCGCTGGCTGGCATCGGGCCCGCGTTGCGGCATCGGTGAAATCTTTATTCCGGAAAACGAACCCGGTAGTTCGATCATGCCCGGAAAAGTCAATCCCACCCAGTCAGAGGCAGTTGTCATGCTTGCTTGTCAAGTCATGGGCAATGATGTTGCAATCAATCTGGGGGGAGCCATGGGAAATTTCGAACTTAATACCATGAAACCCCTGATCATCCACAATTTTTTACAAAGCACACGTTTGCTCACGGATGGTGCAGAAAGCTTTAATACCCATTGTGTGAGCGGTATTACGGCCAATACAGTTCGAATCAAGCACCATTTACAAGAATCACTGATGCTGGTTACCGCATTTACTCCTTACATCGGTTATGACAAGGCAGCTGAAATAGCCAAAAAAGCCCACCATGAAATGATGACACTAAAAGAAGCCGCAATCAGGCTAAGTTATGTCACTGCAGAACAATTTGATATGTGGGTTGATCCACGAAAAATGACAGGAAAGTGAAAAAGAAAAGGTGCTGCGAAGAAGAGGGAGAGAAATTTACTGAGCCCGTACAAACGGCCAACCAATTTTAATGAACCGGCTTCTCAAAAAGTAAGGCAACCTAGACCTAGTAGAATCCAGGTTGCCTGAATATAGTACAAAAAATGATAAATATTAGTATTTGCCGCCAATTCCACCAAACCAGATCACAGCACCGATTACAATAAAAGCTGCTGTGCTAACCAAAATTACTTTCCATGCTGCACCATTTTTCTCGATTTCCCTTTGAGTTGTCGCTGCATCATCGTATCCCATGCTTTATCCTCCTAATAATAATTAAACTTTTTATCCTGCCTCGGATAAACTCCCATTCGCGCGGGAAACCGACGGCGACTTTTTAAGTCTAGGTACCCGACACTACCTGCCTTATGTGCTTTTTACCTCTGCAAATCCATAAAGCTAAGAATGATTCTAACCCAGATTTTTTTACAATGGAAGCAACTATTTTGGCAACAACTCAATCCAAATGAGACTGAGAGATTATCATTCCACATATAGCTGCCATACAAAGCAAAAATTCGGCGGATAACCCATATCAATCAGCACGAAGCCGGCTGATTGATATGATTAGCCCAATCCAGTGCATTGAGCTCTGCTTTTACCAAATCAGGCTGATCGAGAAATTCGAGCTCCACCATAGCTTTCTCAACCTGTTCCGCATTTCCTCTTTCTCTTGCTTCAATCAACCGCAGTTTACAGCCAAGCCGACCTTCACGATGCACGAGGGCACGAATAACTTCATCCGGCATTTCCAGTTTATCCACGATCTGCTGAATTTCCATCCCGAATAGTGTATCCAGCAAAGACATTATCCCTATCATGAAAGCCCGATCATGGTAATTTTTGTCATGCGGGCGATCAATGGTTGCAATCAGCTCCATCAGTCTTCCACGGATAGCCGCAGTTTGCATCAATGCATTGGCTTCATTCAATTCTCTAGAAGGATCTGCAGCATACAGCAGCAACTGAACCCACCTTCTCAAGGGCCGGTAACCCATCGCAATGATGGCCTGCCGTATTGAGCCGATTTTTTGAGGCAATGCCGCCGCTACCGAATTAACCATCCGCAAAAGGCTGTAACTCAAACCTGGTTCGCGCTTGAGCAATTGTTCTATTTCATCGATTTTCGCATCACGCATCACCAGCGACAGCAACCGCAGAAGAGATAATTTACCGGATTCGATTTTGCCACCAGAAACAATGACCGGCCTAGCAAAAAAATAACCCTGGAACATCTCGAAACCCAGATCCATACACATTCTGGCACGTTCTGGATTATCTACTTTTTCCGCCAGTAGGACAACCGGCCATGCTTTCAGCTTCTGAATCAATTCGCTGATTTCGCTATCTGTCAAGGCCAGCACATCAACCTTGACCACATTGACAATTGGAAGCAATGCACTGATTCTATTGTCAATCAGGGTCACATCATCCAGTGCAAGCTGATACCCCATCTGTTTCAGCTCGGTACAACGCTGCACTACTTCAGGCGTAGCAGAAACTGTTTCCAACAGTTCCAGCACCACATGTTTACTGGACAGCAACAAAATGGTATCGTCCATGAGTAGTTCATGGTTGATATTGATAAACCCACGCAGATTACCCAGTACCTGCTGAATTCCCAGGTAACCATACATATTTACCACCACATTGGCAGAAGCACGGAAACCGTCTGAAATTTTTGCCTGATTATCTTCTGTTGTCCGAAACAGGAGTTCGTATGCGATCAGATTCTGATTACGATCCAGAATCGGCTGCTTGCCCAGAAAAATACTCTCCATTAAACGCTACTCATTAACAGGTGTAATCATTACGCGACTCTTGCCGGAGTGTTTGGCCTGGTAAAGTGCCTCATCCGCACGTTTAAGCAAGGATTTCTGGTTTTCGTGAAATTGTCGAGAAGCAACGCCACTACTAAAGGTAACTGGAACAGAATTACCTTCCATATCCGATAACGCTTTTCTGGAAAAATTATTCTGTAGACGTTGCATCACCCAGACTGCTGATTCCAGCGTGATATCCGGCAACAGTATGACGAATTCTTCACCGCCGTAGCGGGCGACCACGTCACTTGGCCGTAATGATTTCTTTGCCACCTTTACAAAGTGAATCAGGACATCATCACCAAACTGATGGCCATGGGTATCATTGATTTGCTTGAAATCATCCAGGTCGAGCATAACCGCGCACAATGGATTCTCATTCCGGTCAGCACGCGCTGCCTCTCGCACATAAACAGCATCCAGCCCACGCCGATTGAACGCGCCGGTCATCGGATCGTAATGTATTAACTCTCGCAGTTGCTCCAGCTCCAGTTTGAGTAACTCGATCTGCTTCTCTGTGACTCGCACCTGCTCCTGCGCACTGTACATTTCATTGCTGTAACGCAGATTTCGGGTTTCCCCCAGCACAGTATCCAGGATATTGATAATCTCGTTTACATCACTGGTCTCCCGGATACGACGTGCGTACTGTTCGACCTGCTGACCATACTCATCCGCGCCAACCACTGGATTCCGGTTTTTTACTATCTCTCTGGTCTTTTTCTTGCCGGCAGTCGAAGATTTGACTAACCGCAATCGCTTCTTATCATCTGAAATCTGCATGATCATCCTCCTGAAACTTCACTGTAATCGTCGTAATCACCCGGAGATATCCGAGAGGCTGCCTGGGGAGCACCACTGCAAGCCAGGAAGAACATCATCCCGAAGCATGCCTTCTGCAGCAGCAAGACTAGCAGAATCTATTAGAAGCAAAAGAAGGAATTGGGGAAAATCACGCCGGTTATTCGGGCATCCACAGGCCAGACATTCGGCTACCAGCAAGGCAAGGATGAAAACCAGTTGTACTGAAATTGCCGGATCAGAGCATATTCATACTAACGAAGTACTGCTGCTACAACATTATTTGATACACACTGCCCGTACCTGATGAATATCGGTAATTCCCTGTAACACTTTTTCAATCCCGTCCTGTTTCAGGGTGCGCATACCGTCATGCAGTGCAGTTATCAGCATCTCAGCAACACGTGCGTGTTCCTGTATATTTTTCTTGAGTGCATCGGTAGCAGTCAGCAATTCATGCAAACCCACCCGGCCGGCATAACCCGTTTGTGTACAGTGGTCACAACCAACCGGTTCATACAGGGTAATCTGCCCGTTTTCATCGCCATACTGCTGAACCCAGCGGGATTCGATTTCACGGTAGGCTGCCTTAGGGTCAACCTTGAAGTGCTCGATATTCTTCAGTTCTACACAATACTCTGTCAGCAGCGCATGAATTTCCTCCCGGCTGGCTACGTGAGGTTTCTTACATTTGCACAGTCGCTTGGCCAGACGTTGTGCCAGAATCCCGAGTAAGGCATCAGCAAAATTGAACGGATCCATACCCATATCCAGCAAACGGATGATGGATTCGGGTGCACTGTTGGTATGCAGGGTTGCGAAAACCAGATGCCCGGTAAGCGAAGCCTCGATACCGATACTGGTTGTTTCCTTGTCCCGCATTTCACCTACCATGATGATATCGGGATCTGCCCGCAGAAAGGATTTCATTATCGTGGCGAATGTCAGGCCGGCTTTAGGGTTGATCTGCACCTGACGCAACCCTTTCTGCGTAATTTCAACCGGATCTTCCGCCGTCCAGATTTTAGTTTCTGGCCGGTTCAGGTATTTGAGAATGGAATGCAACGTCGTTGTTTTACCGGAGCCCGTCGGACCGCAGACGAAGAACAGTCCGTAAGGTTTACTGATGATCGATTTCAGTCGTTCCAGGTTGAAGGGGGTAAATCCCATTTTCTCCAGCGGAATCGGTTCCCCAGCAGCCAGAATACGCATCACCACGTCTTCCACACCACCAGCCGAAGGAATCGTCGCGACCCGAAGCTCGATATCAAGGGGGGCGAATTTGCGAAATTTAATCTTGCCATCCTGCGGTTTGCGTTTTTCTGAAATATCAAGATCACACATGATCTTGATACGAGTGACCAGCGGATTGCGGTAACTGGCAGGAATTTCGATATAAGGCATCAGTGAGCCATCCTTGCGAAAGCGAATACTGGTTTTCCCCTTACCTGGTAAAGGTTCGACATGAATATCAGAAGCACCTGTTTTATAGGCGTCCATGATGATGCGATTGACCAGCTTGACCAGCTCGTTATCCGCAGCAGCGGAAGCTTCATCCGTTTCAGTTTCTCTGCTTTCTTCTCCGCCATCACCCTCACCCAGATTGGAAAGCATTTCATCGATGCTTCCACCAAGATTCTCAGTTTCATTGCTGCCATAAAACAGATCCAGCATGGCCTGAAATTCGCGCCGGGTACAAACCGTGTAGATGATCCTGCGCTTTGGAAAAATCTGGTTGACGATACGTAACGCCCTGATACGTTCGGGATCCAGAGTCAGGACCATCAGCCCTTCAGTTCCATCATCAATCGGCAGCCAACTGTTGCTCTCGACAAATTCTCGCTTGAGATTCTTGAGTAGATCCATCGGCTTGATCCGATCCGGTCGGTATCGTTCGTATCTCACGCCAAAGAAGACAGCCAGTGCCTCTCCCATCTGTGTCACACTGATACCGAATTCATCGATCAATACATCTTCCAGATCATGACCTGTTTCACGCGCCCGCCTGGTTGCCAGCTCAAATTCATTAGCGCTGATCAAAGCGTTGATGATCAACTGGTCATAACGGGTTCGGCCCAGTAACTGCTGCATTTGGCGCCGTCTGAGCGCAACTGCCAGCACCTGACAGATTTCACCCAACTCATCCACAACCTTTTGTGAGAAAGGTTCATCGGCCTTGTTATTGATGAGCTGCATCACACCCAGCAGATCGTTATCACCGGCATTCAGAATCGGTGCCACAAGCATCTGTTTGGTCCGGTAACCGGTCCGCTTATCCACTTCCTGCAAAAAACGCAGATATTCCCCCTGCTCTCTGAGCTCACACCGATCATAAACATCCCCGAAATTGACGACTCTCTTGTGGAGTCCCACAAAACCGGCAATACTATGTTCGTTGATAGGCAGTTTCAAATTCTGCCAGGAGTCCAAGCCGGTTTTAACGCGTGCCGTAAGACTGGTTTTATCATTATCGAGGGTATACATCGTAAGGCGATCCGCGTTGAAAATCTCGCAGATGTCCCGACTCGTTTCAAATATGATTTCATCAACATTTCCTGCCGCCTGAATCCGGTCAATCACAGATTGCAAACGCCCGGCAGAATTCGGCGATATTTGAGTATCCGATACAATGCCGGAACCAGCTTCAGAAGTCAGAAATATGCCCATGTTCACTCTATCCTAGAATTCAAATATCTGATTACTCATCAACCTGCGCAGATCAAAACGGCTGACACTGGCAAGAATTTCCTGCATAGTCAGTTCAGCTTCACCCTGACGCAGATGGGTAATGTATATTTCGGCATCGTGTTGCAGTTTATTCAGTTCATCTGCGAGCAAGGCAGGATAGAAATGCCCGGAACGCCTCGCGATGTCATGTTTGATATCACTAAAAGCAGACTCGATGATCAGATAGCGCAGGTTGGTAATCCGGTTGATGGCTTCCCACAATTCATCATTGGCAGTAGTATCGCCGGTAAATACCAGACTGGCCTGACCGGAATCGAGCTGAAAGCCCGCCGCCGGAACGGCATGATAAGCAGGCAGCGGTGTGATCCTGCGCGAACCCAGTACTATAGTCTCACCCACCGCAAATGGCTGGTAACGCATATACGGATGAACGGTATCAGGGATACGGGAAAAATCCGGCCACACATGCCAGTTGAAGATATGTTGCTGCAGACATTCCAGCGTCGCTGGCAAAGCGTGCACAGTCAGCGGACGCTCACGCAGACTGCCAGTCGTATCGACCAGAAAAGGAATAAAGGCAATATGATCCAGATGGGAATGCGTGACAAATACATGATCGATTTTCAGCAGATCATCCAGAGCGAGCGTGCCGACTCCGGTGCCGGCATCGATCAGAATATCCTTGTCCAGCAGCATTGCAGTGGTATGAGAATTACTCCCGATTCCACCGCTACAGCCCAATACCTTCAATTTCAAGTTTATGAACCCTCCACCCCGGATTTAATAGCAACCACCAACAGATCATTTGCTTTAACAGATGGAGGATTACGGCTGATTCCCGTTATTTGAGCAACAAAACCGGAACAGTCGAAAGTTGAATCAGTTTGCTGGCAACTGAACCGAGCAATAAACCCTTGACCGCACCCAACCCGCGCGGACCGATAACGATCTGGTCACACTGTATCTCCTCGGCAAATTGCAGGATCATCGTCACCACCTCCCCCACGACGATATGGTGCCGATAGGCAACCCCTTTTTCTTCCAGATAGCCGCGGGCCTGTTGCAGATTTCTAAGACCTTCCTCACGGTAATAATCACCAATCTCTTCCTTGCTGACAAACATGGAAACATTGCCAGTCAGCGGCATCCGCACGTTCAGCAGGTGAATCTCCGGTTTTTCACGATACCAGTCGAGCCTTTTCACAAACTCCTCGACAGCCCGTCCGGAAGCTTCAGAACCATCAATCGGCAGTAACATTTTTAACATAAAGCGCCTCTCTTTCACGTGTGTTTCATCACAGACTATACTTCGGTGCAAGGTCACAGCCCGTTACATCATTGCCTGCTCCGCCGGATGATCCGTTTCAATCTTTTCCCAGTAAATCCATGGACATTTGCGCTTTTTTCTGTATCCGGATCGTCAGCCATTTTCCGATCCCGATCACCAGCAGCGAACAGGCTGCCGGCACCAGCCATTGCAGATAGACAGCCCGTGTTGCAACCCATTCCTGACTAACCGTATCACCCGTGAGCAAATCACCGGCAATCCAGCCGAGCAAACCGGCACCGATGACAACAATGACAGGAAAACGCTCAATCCATTTCATCACCAGTTTGCTACCCCAGACGATGATAGGAACGCTGAATAAAAGACCGAATATTACCAGCGTAAGACTGTCTCTGGCTGCACCGGCAATTCCCATGACATTATCCAGACTCATCACCGTATCGGCGATGATAATGGTTCTGATCACGCCCGGCAGGGTCGTCGCTCCCCCTTTCACAACCGGCCCGCTTTCGCTGGCAGGCTCCGGCAACAGCAGTTTAACGCCGATCCACAGCAACAACAAACCACCAATAATTTTCAGATAAGGCAACGCCAACAGCTGGAGCGCAAAAAAGACCAGCAGGATTCGTATCACGATCGCCCCCGCCGTTCCCCAGAATATCCCCTGATTACGCTTATTCTCCGGCAGATTCCGGCATGCCAGCGCAATTACCACGGCATTGTCTGCACCCAAAGCAATATCGATGGCAATGATCTGAAAAACGGCAATCCAGAACTGTAAATCAGTCACTTCCATATTTTCTACTCCTGTCGCTCGGAAATAAATGCAAATACCTCATCCCGCTGACGCAAGGTGTCCCGGTAGCCCAGATCGATCAGAGCCCGGCAAAAAGGAGCCTCAAACAATACATAACTGAGCATGGCAGAACCCTTTGGACCCATTGCCCCAGCAGCATGGAAAAAGTAGCGGATTGGGCGCGGCAAACTGCTGGCATACGCTTGCGTCAGCTCATCGATCCTTTCGCTGGGTGTAATCACCATACAATCCACCGTACGCAGCGCAGAAATGCTTTCCATTTGTGTCTCGGGAATCAGACTCAATGTCTGATTGATACGCTGCAAACGCTCAAGATCACCATCCAGGGTATCGACGAAAATACTATTCATCACATGCCCGGCAATCTGCGCCAGCGGCGGATATCCGGTCACCTTGACACGTTCGCAATCTGTTTCCTTTTTCTCGTTCACACCAATCACCAGTAAGCGGTCCGCACCGAGATGCAATGCAGGACTAAGCGGTGCAAGCTGCCGCATGGAACCATCACCAAAATACTCACGATTGACCCGGATTGCCGGAAAAATAAATGGAATTGAAGCAGATGCCACCAGATGTTGCATACCAATACGTGAAGGAACACCAATGCGTTGCGCACGCTTCCAGGGAATAACGCTGGGATTAGCCTGATAAAAAGTAACTGACTGCCCGGATGCATACCCCCAGGCCGTTATTCCTAGTGCGTGCAATGCCCCTGCATGAATGCTCCTGCGTATCCCTCTGAAGGGCAAATGACAGGCTAGCAGCTGTCTAAGCGGGGTGTTGTCTAACAGCGAAACAGGCTTACCCGCCATTCTGCTCGATACGATCGAACCAAAATAACGCAGCGCATTATGCAGCACCCCGATCAAATCAGAGCGATAGATCTGGGCAGTATGGAGATTGCTCCATACTGCTTCCAGTCGCTTGATCCCCGTAGAAAAATGGGTTGCAGCCATGGCAAGACCAGCAGCATTGATTGCGCCGGCAGAGGTACCACAGACAACCGGAAAAGGGCTGCAAGCGTGCGGAGGCAACATCTCGGCAATTGCCCGCAGCACGCCAATCTGATAAGCGGCTCGCGCACCACCTCCAGTCAGAACCAAACCCAGTCTCGACGGTTGAGAGCCCTGTGAAACAATTTCGTCCACTGGCAATTTACCTTGCCCAGATTTTTACCAGCATCAATCCTTCCACTCCTGTTTTACCTTTCCAAGTTTTGGTCTACCAGACAGTACACAAGATACGAGATTCCTGCGAACTATTTTATTCGACTGGTAACGTCATACCAGTCTAACTGGTAATTCGGCTAAACTACCGGATACAATCCTGATATGCCACAGTGCTAAAATAGCATCGCATAGCTATAACCTGTGCTTCCCCTATAACCCATCTGCACAATACACCATGACACATACCGGGCTTTTCCCTCCTGTTGAACCTTATGATCACGGCATGCTTCCGCTGGACGATACTCACACCATGTACTGGGAGCAATCAGGTAATCGGAACGGTATCCCCGTCTTATTCCTTCACGGTGGGCCGGGAGCGGGCGCCACACCTGCTCATCGACGTTTCTTTGACCCTGCCTGTTATCGGATCGTCATTTTCGACCAGCGTGGCGCCGGGCGTTCACTACCTCTGGGTGAGACCAGAGAAAACACTACTCCGCTGCTCATCGAGGATATCGAAACCTTGCGACGATATCTCGGTATCGAACAATGGCTGATTTTTGGCGGATCCTGGGGCAGCACACTGGCACTCGCCTATGGCGAGGCTCATCCTGATCGCTGCATGGGATTCATCTTACGCGGCATTTTTCTTTGCCGCCCCGGTGAAATCAACTGGTTCTTGTACGGCTTGCGCAACTTTTTCCCCGAAGTCTGGCGCGAATTTGTCGCCCGCCTCTCACCAATCGAACAATGCGACATTCTTTCTTCTTACTATCGTTTACTGATGGATCCCGATCCTGCCGTTCACTTGCCAGCGGCGAAAGCATGGGGGCGCTACGAAGGAAGCTGCTCAACTCTGCTGCCCAATCCCAATACAGTCGATTATTTCACCAGTGATACGGTTTCGCTCGGCCTGGCGAAGATAGAAGCCCATTACTTCAAAAATAATATCTTTCTGCCGGAAAACAGTCTGCTTGAAAATGTACATAAAATTCATCATCTGCCTGGTGTCATCGTACAAGGGCGTTACGATGCCGTCTGCCCGATCGTGAGTGCGCATGACCTTCACCTGGCCTGGCCGCAAACCGACTACATCGTGGTCAATGATGCCGGTCATTCAGCCTGGGAGCCTGGCATCCTGACCGAACTCGTCAAGGCCACCGAGAAACTTAAACTGATACTGTAAATCAGGTTATACAATTCCAGCTTGACTCCAGTCGAGATAAATCGATCAGCCCGGCAAGCTGCCGCATATCAAGTTGTTCCTGAAATGGTAAAACACCCAGCAATGGGCAATCGAGCCACTCAGTCAGGGTCTGCAGATTCGCCGCTGGCTGCAGCATTTCCAGATCAATGGTATTCGCTACCCAGCCTGCCAGTTTCAATCCGGCTGATTCAATCGCACGGGCTGTCAGTAACGCATGATTGAGACAACCCAACCGCATACCCACCACCAGAATTACCGGCAACCCCAGCATCCTGGCGAGATCGCTGGTATCGTAGCGGTCATTCGGCGCGTCTGATGACGACAATGGCACCCGAAAACCTCCAACCCCCTCGACTATCGTTACTTCTGCTGCCGCCTGCAGCTGTTCACAAATCCGCCGAATCATCCCCAGATCGATAACGATACCTTCCTGTCGAGCAGCGATATGCGGCGCAATCGGTTCTACAAAGGCATAGGGATTGATCAGTGATTGCGGCATGCTGACATTGCTGGCTTTCTTTAGATTTTCCACATCCTGCCAGTGCCCGTTTTCGCAGCCTGCCGCCACCGGCTTCATCCCGATCACCGTTCGACCTTCAGCCGAGAAGGCGTGCAGCAGGGCACAGCTCACCACAGTTTTACCGATTCCGGTATCGGTGCCAGTGACAAAAAATCCGGCGGGTATCATTACGGCTCCAGACCAAGCTTGCGCCGTGTCTCTGGTTTCAACTGGATCTGGCGCGATTCCGGTTTCCAGGCATGGCCATAAACCACTTCATAAGTAGCCGGCAGCCTGCCGTCCTGGCGCAACGCCTCATACCGATTGATCACCTGCTGCCACGCTGCTTTACCGGTCAATCCGCGTCTGCGCCCTTGTGTCACGTTGCGGGCACCAATCGCCTTGAGATCGTGCATCACATCCCTGACATCCTCATAAGTCAGCGTGATGTATTCCATATCCATGACTGGTAATGAAAAACCACAATTCACCAGCATGTCACCGATATCGTGCATATCAGTAAAACGATTGACATGGCTGAATGAGTCCGCTGACTTGAAAGCCTGCCGCAATTCTTTCAATGTATCCGGTCCGAATGTGCTGAACATCAACAGTCCACCGTTCTCCAGCACACGATAGGCTTCCGCGAATGTTTGCCTGAGATCATTGCACCACTGGATCGCCAGATTGGACCAGATCATCCCGATACTGGCTTCGCGCAAAGGTAATTGCTCGATATCCGCACAAATATAACTCCTGGGCTGATGACGCCTGAATGGCAGCCAGCGCTGCCAGCCCGGTATTTGTTCCGAGATTGCCGTGCGCGCACAGCGATGCATCGTCAGCGCAATATCCATCGGCATGATTTCTGCTGCAGAATAACGTTCAATCAGCTTGCGCGTACCGTAACCGGTTCCGCTGCCTGCATCGAGTATTCTGGCAGGAACATATTTGATGTATTCCAGACGGGACAGCATGCGGTCACATATCTCCCGCTGCAGCACGGCAGAGTGGTCATAACCGGCTGCTGCCTGCTCGAACGATCGACGCAGCATGCGCTTGTCGAGTATATGATCATAATGCATCGAAACAACTCACGAATTGTTCAGGAAAAGAAAGAAACGGCGCATGGCCGCAATGGGGAAACATTACCAGCCGCGCCCGGGACAAATGTTGCTGCATCCAGTCTGCTGCGCCGGCCGGGGTGATGACATCGTTCTGGCCGTGGATCAGCAGTACAGGCTGACTGATCTGATTCAATTCAGCTCTCAAATCACCGGTCTGCAAAATCTTCAATCCTGCCTGCAGTGTTGCCGGCGTTGGCGGCTGGCCACGTAAAATACTCTTACGCAACCACGCCAGTACCCGGGCTTGATCCTCACTGCCACTGACTTGCAGAGTCAGAAAACGGTTGAGTGTCTGGGTATAATCACGCGCCAGGTTTTCCATGAACAGTGCCAGGGTGGAAGCTTCCATTCCCCATGGCCAGTCCGCGCGCCTGACAAAACAGGGGGTACTGGCAACCAGTACCAGTTGCTGGACACGTTCCGGCGCCTGCAATGCCAGCCTGATCGCTACCTGACCGCCGAGCGACCAGCCACATACGCTATAACGATCGGGCAAACAGTCTGCAATCACTTCGGTCATCTGGTCCAGTGAATCCAGCGCACAATCATGGCTGGCACCATGTCCCGGCAGATCGACCCGATGCAGCCGGAAGCGCTGCGCCAACGATTCCGCCACGCCATCCCACACACCACTGTGCATGGCCCAGCCATGCAACATCACCAGATCAGGACCATTTCCGGTCGTCTCGATATGTATCCGGGCCATGTCAGTATCTGGCCAGATCATACAAAGCTGCACCCAATCGATCGACATCCGCTTCGGTATGCGCGGCAGACAGACTGATACGCAATCGCGCCATACCTTGCGGTACAGTCGGCGGTCGGATAGCCGGCACCCAGATACCACGCTCACGCAATGCCAGATCCAGCCGGACAGCTTCCTGATTTTCGCCCACCAGCAAGGGCTGTATCGGTGTTTCGGACGGCAGTAATGACCAGGGAAGGGAGTGCAACCTCTGCCGCAATCGCTCGATCAGCAAAACAAGTCGTTCCCGTCGCCAGCTCTCCTGACTGATCAGTTGCAGGCTGGTCAGTAAGGTATGCGCCAGCAAGGGTGGTGCTGCCGTGGTATAGCCATAGGTGCGGCCATGCTGGATCAGTGTCTCAATCACAGGCGCTTGTGCCGCTACGAAAGCACCGGATACCCCTGCCGCCTTGCCCAGCGTTGCCATATAAATCAGATGGGGCGTATCCCGTTCTATTCTTTGCGAATGATACAGACTGCCCTTGCCACGTTCCCCCAGCACACCGAATCCATGCGCATCATCCAGCAGCAGCCAGGCATCAAAGCGCTGACACAACGCCAGCAACTCGGCAATCGGTGCCATATCACCATCCATACTGAATACCGCATCGGTGATCACCAGCCGGCGCCGAGCTTTCGTCGTTTCCAGCTGCCGTGTCAAGGTATCGAGATCGAGATGCGGGTAACGGATGAAACGGGCGCGGGAAAGCAAAGCAGCATCATTGAGTGAGGCATGATTGAGACGATCCGCAAAAATCGCATCCCCCCGGCCTGCCAGTGCAGCCACCACCGCCATATTGGCCATGTATCCGGTGGAAAACAGCAAGGTGCGTGGCAGATCGACAAATGCTGCCAGCGCCTCCTCCAGTTCATGATGTGCGCGAGAATGACCGCTGATCAGGTGAGAAGCGCCTGAGCCAACACCATAACACCGCGCACCTTCCGCTGCAGCTTCTATCAGCGCCGGGTGATTGGCCAACCCCAGATAATCGTTACTGCAGAAAGCCAGAAAATCCCTGCCATCGATAGTGACATGTGGAGATTGTGGCCCTTCCAGCACCGGACGTGAACGGTATAGCCCTTCCTGCTGGCGCTCCCGTAACGCTTTGCTCAGATCCGCCAACATACGACTACCCTGCACACCGACTACAATGCATGCAGCCCCAGTTTTTCAAACAACGCCAGATCTTTTTCCGTATCTGGATTACCCGTCGTCAGCAATTTATCGCCATAGAAGATGGAATTGGCGCCCGCCAGAAAACACAGTGCCTGGATGGCTTCCGGCATTTGCCGACGACCGGCGGAAAGTCTGACCATTGCTTTGGGCATGGTAATACGTGCTGCTGCAATGGTACGGACGAATTCGAACGGATCAAGTTCGGGCGTGCCATATAAAGGGGTACCCTCCACTTGAACCAGATAATTGATTGGTACCGATTCGGGATAAGGATCGAGATTGGCCAGTTGCACAATCAATCCTGCCCGGGCCATGCGTGATTCCCCCAGGCCGACGATACCCCCACAACACACGTTGATATCGGCGCTGCGCACTTCCTCCAGTGTATCCAACCGATCCTGATAGTCACGTGTGGTAATGATTTCACCGTAAAACTCGGGGGCAGTATCAAGATTGTGATTGTAGTAATCCAGTCCCGCCTGTTTGAGTTGAGCAGCCTGGCCCGGCTTGAGGATACCCAGGGTGGCACAGGTCTCCATCCCCAATGCCTTGACTGCACTGATGACTTCGGTCATGTACTCGATATCGCGCTGCTTCGGTCCGCGCCATGCCGCCCCCATACAAAAACGGGTGGCACCGCTTTCCTTAGCCTGGGTAGCTGCTGCCACGACTTCCTCACGCGACAGAATCGCCTGATTCTCCACCCCGGTATGGTAACGCGCCGCCTGCGGACAATAGGCACAATCCTCTGAACATCCACCGGTTTTTACAGAAATCAGCGTGGACAGTTGCACAGCATTAGCGGCGTGATGCTCGCGATGCACCGTCTGTGCCTGAAAAATCAGATCAGAAAACGGCAGATCCAGCAGCGATTCGATCGCTGCGATCGACCAGCGCAATGATGATCCCTGCTGTGTTGCCGAATCAAGGTGAGCCTGTGCACATCCGCACTGTTTTTCAGAAATTGGACTGGTTACGGATTCCATGATCATTCTCGGCAAGAGCCTGCTCCAAGTTATAATGAATAGCGCGAAATCATCACGGATAACACTCGAGTTGTCAATTCTTTCCTCTCTAATATTAAACAGGCGATTAAATTCTGCACAACTGTTCAGTCATAAACACTGTGTATTGTGCCAGGCACCTGATCATCAGGATATCTGCAATGCCTGTCTGCGGGATCTTCCCGGATTGCCGCCAGTACACTGCCCGTCCTGCCTGTTACCGATGACTTCACCGGAAATTTGTGGTACCTGCCTGCGCAACCCGCCGGCCTGGAGCCATGTCCGAGCCGCTTTGCGCTATACCTTCCCGGTAGATGCTCTGGTGCAGGCATTGAAATACCGCTCCGATCTGCCACTGGCACCGATATTGGCCAGTTTGCTGCTGGGCAGACTCCGGAATGATCCCCTGCCTGATTACATCATCCCGGTACCGCTTCACCCGGCCAGACTGCGGGAAAGAGGATTCAACCAGGCACTCGAAATCGGCCGTCATTTATGCAAGCAAACGGGAGTCGAATTGCTGTCCGCCGCCTGTACACGCATCCGCAGCACACCTTCGCAAACTGAGCTGCCGTGGAAAAACCGTCCGCAGAATGTCCGCAATGCCTTTACCTGCAATCGGGATTTTTCCGGAAAACAGGTCGCCATTGTGGATGATGTCATGACCAGCGGCGCCACCCTGAATGAACTGGCCAAAATCATACGCCGACAGGGAGCGACCGATGTCCGCGCCTGGGTAATCGCTAGAGCATTTCCGGGCACCCCAGCCGCAAGAAGAGCAGCTGACCTTCCCGGGAATAACGAAACCGGTCAGCCGATCGAGCCTTAAAACTAACCCGTATGCTCCAGATCATTCTCCACCAGCCCGAAATTCCCCCCAACACTGGCAACATCATCCGTCTGTGCGCCAACACCGGCGCACAACTACACCTGATCCAGCCACTGGGGTTCGATCTGAGTGACCGGCAACTACGGCGCGCCGGCCTGGATTACCACGAATGGGCCCGCCTTACCGTGCATGAAGATTTGGCATCCTGCCTGAAGCTCATGGATGGATGCCGCATCTTTGCTGTCACCACCCGGGCAATTCAGTACCATAGCAAAGTAGCTTATACAAGCAACGATGTGTTCCTGTTCGGCTCCGAAACCTGCGGATTACCCGCCGAAGTGCTGGAAAGCTTCTCGCAGGATCGCCGCATTCGTATCCCTATGCTTCCCACCTCCCGCAGCCTGAATCTCTCCAATGCAGCAGCAGTCATTATTTATGAAGCTTGGCGGCAAATCGGTTTCGAGGGTGTCATCTAACTGACAACCTGCCAGTTACTGCTACCCGCTCATCATAAATCCACAATCAAACCTACTCTGTTGCAAGGCTGATTCATCCCGGAAATACGATGGTGATACCCTGCGAATGAAATGACCTCGTGCTATGCTATGAATAGCTGTGCAGTAGTTGTGGTCTTTCAGGCATCGCATATTGAACCGCAACTATTCACGCCAACCGGTTTCAAAAAGGAGGATCGCAATGACTTCATATTTATCTGAAGACGCAGGCCCCGACCTGACACAAGGTATTTCCCTCTCGGATTTTGGCAATCAACCCCTGCTGCGCGGGCATGTAGGAGACGAACCTGTCATTCTTGCCCGCATCGGTGATGAAATAACAGCCGTCGGCGCAACCTGTACACACTATGGTGCTCCACTGACGGAAGGATTGGTTGTCGGTGAAACGGTGCGCTGTCCCTGGCACCATGCCTGTTTCTCACTGCGCAGCGGTGAAGCACTCGGTGCGCCCGCATTTGATCCCTTACCATGCTGGCAGGTTGAGCGTGAGGGAAACCGAATCGTCGTGCGGGACAAAATCACACAAAAACCCCGATCTATACCCGCCACGGCAGCAAACCAGCCAGCCAGTGTTGTTATCATCGGTGGCGGTGCTGCGGGTTTTGCCTGCGCGGAAATGCTGCGCCGACGCGGCTATCAGGGACAACTCACCATGCTGAGTGAAGACTCCGATGCGCCCTGCGACCGCCCCAATCTGTCAAAAGATTACCTCGCCGGCAATGCACCGGAAGAATGGATTCCCCTGAAATCTGATGATTTCTACGTGCGCAACCGTATCGACCTTCAGCTTCACACGACGGTAACAAAAATCGATACCACCGAGCATACCGTCACGACTGATGACGGCCGCATCTTCCCGTTTGATCGCCTGCTGCTGGCAACCGGCGCCGAACCGGTACGGTTACCGATTCCGGGGGCAGATCAAAGTCATGTCTTCACCCTGCGTACATTGGCCGACAGCCGCGCCATCATCGAGCGGGCAAAGCATGCCAAAGCCGCGGTTATACTGGGATCCGGATTCATCGGTCTGGAAGCGGCTGCAGCCTTGCGTGCACGGGAACTGGATGTGCACGTGGTTTCGCTGGACAAACACCCGCTGGAAAAAATACTTGGCTCTGAACCGGGTGATTTCGTTCGCAATCTCCATGAACAGCATGGTGTACAGTTCCACATGGATACCTCTCTTGCTCGTATCGAGCCACACAAGGTCGTACTGAGCAACGGCAGCGAACTGATGGCCGATCTTGTCATCATCGGAGTCGGTGTCAGACCATGTATATCGCTAGCGGAAGAAGCTGGTATCACCGTCGATAACGGTATCCTGGTGAATGAGTACCTCGAAACCAGCATACCCGGCATCTTTGCAGCAGGTGATGTCGCACGCTGGCGTGATGAAGCCAGTGGCAAAACACAACGAATCGAACACTGGGTACTTGCCGAACGGCATGGACAGGTAGCGGCAGAAAACATACTCGGAACACGTACTGCTTTTCGGGATATCCCTTTCTTCTGGAGTGCCCATTACGATATTTCGATCCGTTACGTCGGCTATGCAGGACCATGGGATACACTTGAAATCGAAGGTGATATGGCTGCGTATGACTGCCTGATCAGTTACAAAACAGGAGGTAAAACAGTCGCCGTTGCAGCCATCGGGCGCGACAAACAGGCGCTCGAATACCGGGCCTTGATTGCCCAGCAACAACACTGATCTGCCAGGCTAGATATTGCCCTGGTGTTGGAATCAGAATTAACTCATTTCGGACCATCAACTACGGAGAAATTTAATCATGAGCAAACCATTCAAATACAGCCGCCTTTCCAAAGATGACGCAGCACTGTTACTGGTAGACCACCAGGCAGGTCTGATCTCATTAGTCCAGGACTTTGGACCGAGCGAGTTCAAGAACAACGTTCTGGCTGTCGGTGCATGTGGCAAGTATTTCAAATTACCCACTATCCTTACTACCAGCTTCGAAGAAGGTCCGAACGGGCCACTCGTACCAGAGCTGAAAGAAATGTTCCCGAACGCTCCCTACATTGCCCGGCCCGGCAATATTAACGCCTGGGATAATGAAGATTTCGTCAATGCGGTGAAGAACACCGGACGTAAACAACTCATCATCGCCGGCGTCGTTACCGAAGTCTGTGTGGCTTTTCCAGCCTTGTCAGCATTGGAGCAGGGTTATGAAGTATTCATCATTACCGACGCTTCGGGTACTTTCAACGAAGTAACCCGCCATACTGCCTGGTTACGGATGCAGGCAGCCGGTGTACAGTTGATCAACTGGTTTGCCATGGCCTGTGAACTGCATCGTGACTGGCGTAACGATATCGAAGGACTTGGGGAGCTCTTCTCCAATCATATTCCGAATTACCGGAACCTCATGACGAGCTATTTCGCAATAGCAGGCAAGAAATAATAGTATCCAGCGAAGCACTCGCCAGTTGACCGGAAAAATGAATCTGCCCTTTTACACCATCGGGCACTCTACCCGCACGCTGGAAGAGTTCATCGGGTTACTGCATGCAGCAGCAGAAGTGGAGCAAATTGTAGATGTACGCACCGTTCCACGGTCACGAACCAATCCGCAATATAACCAGGAGACATTTCCCGACAGCTTGGCTGCATTCCGAATCAGCTACGAACACATCCCGCAGCTGGGTGGTTTACGCGCCAAGTCTAAAACGGTGCCGCCCGATGTAAACGGTTTCTGGGAAAATCAAAGCTTTCATAATTATGCTGATTACGCACTGACTGATACTTTTCATCATGGCCTTGCCAAGCTGATCGCTCTGGGACGAAAACGCAGATGTGCAATCATGTGTTCGGAGGCTGTCTGGTGGCGCTGCCATCGTCGCATCATTTCTGATTACCTGCTGATGCACGGTGAAACTGTTTTTCACCTGATGGGGCATAACAAAATAGAAATTGCCCATTTGACGGAAAGTGCCTCTGTGCAGCCACCTGAGAGGGTGACCTACCCCGTCACAAAATTCCTCGACTGATGAAAGCGTATTCGCATCAACCGTCACATATCCAATATGATTTAGGAAGTATCCACACTATCAAACCCCATATACTGCTATGCAATTTTCTGTTGTAACGTATGGAACGGAAGGAGATACACGCCCCCTGGTCGGGCTTTGTTGTGGTTTATTGGATCGAGGCCATGGCGTTCAGTTATTTGCCGATAGATCCACCCTGTCCACTGCACAGGCTCAAGGTATTCCCACCTTTCCCCTGGCTGGCGACATGAAAGCAACCGTCGGCCCTGGGGGCGCATTGGCAAAACTGATGCAAGACGGTAGTGATGTAACGCGCATGTCGAAAGCAGTTGCCCAGATTGCCAACGACAACACTACATCCTGGATGCGGGATGTAGCGGAACAAGCTCATTCTGCTGATGCTCTGCTGTTTTCAGGCATTACGAGTTACGTGGGCCTGTCTGTTGCAGAGCACTTGCACATTCCTGCCATCGGGCTTGGTCTTTGGCCTCTGTCTCCGACCACTGCATTTCCTTCTCCCTTGCTTCCTCCCTGGAAAATGCCGGGCTGGCTCAATCGGCTCAGCCATCAGGCAATCAATGCGTTGCTGTGGCAATTGTTTCGCAAAGGAATCAATGCCGCGCGTCATCAGTTGGGACAAGCTCCACGCAAGCAGATGTGGCGGGATTATCCGATTCTCTTCGGTATTTCGCGTTATCTCGTGCCACAACCTGCGGACTGGCCGGATATCTGGGAAATCTGCGGTGCATGGTCGGTTGAATCCGGATCGTGGGTACCTCCCGCCCCATTGGCTGAATTTCTTTCAGCGGGAGAACCACCTGTCTACGTCGGCTTTGGCAGCATGGGCGGTTTCGATAAAGACAGGCTGCTTGCAACCGTCGTCAAAGCTATCAACGGACGCCGCGCCTTGTTCTTCCTAGGCTGGAGCGGTATCGACCCGGCCTCATTGCCAGACAATTTTTTTGTGATCGGATCCACACCGCACAACTGGCTGTTTCCGAGAGTATCGATGGTAATTCATCATGGTGGTGCAGGTACGACACACACCGCATCGCGGGCCGGTGTCCCCTCGATCGTCATCCCCTTCACAGGAGATCAGTTCTTTTGGGCTAAAAGATTATCCTTAGCAGGTGTCGCGCCGGACTATGTGCCTCATGGCAAGATTAATCTGCATGACCTGTCACGCATGATCACCTTCGCTGAACGTTCCGATACAGTCCAGCGTGCAAGGGCACTGGGACAAGCTATGGCAACTGAAAATGGGGTGTTATACGCTGCGGAACGTATAGAAAAGCTACTAACTGACAGTAAATAATCGACACTTTCCTATACGCCACTTCAGAATAGTAAGCGTAAAGTGTTGAGAAATGATTACTCCAACCTTTTCAAACGGAACAGCAATTGCTGGATAGTTTCTTGTACATCATCAATAATTGATTGCGAAAAGGATTCAGGAAATAACCGTTTCCTTGCCTCTTCAACATACTTATAAAAACTCTCTGCATATTTGATGCAATCCTTAGGTCGTTTAGTCTCAGGTATGACGATATCCAAGGTCCCTCTCAAAGCATAAGTAGTTTCTACAAGGCGATCTGTAACATCAACGAGCGAATCAATTGCCTGATCTAAGGATATATGTGTTTCATAACTTCCCTTGCCCGTAATAGACCAATGGGCTAGTTTCAAGGCATTACGAAAAGCGTATAGCTCTCCCAGAAAAGCAGCTTCTGTAGTTTTATCTTGTTTGGTATCTGCCATGGTTTTCTCCATTTTTGTTTAGTACCTGCTGCGATTATGCAGCTTACCGTTTTAAATTTACTGCAAATAAATATTACTCCAAATAGATATGTAACTTATGAAATCGTAACAGAATCGCGGGAAACGCACGGTAATCACGCGTTCATTTCAAAACGAGAAAAATCAGCAAACTGCTTCGACTCACTGATCTCATCATGAGGCACCAGCAGATACTTCCAGGGCTTGGTCCCGATACTCTTCGCATGTTCAGAAGCGTGCCTGCACCATTGCATGGCAGCAGCTGCCTTGGCCTTGATCTTATCAGTGTTCAGATCGTCCCGCTTCTTGGTCTCGGCCATCAGAATAATTGACTCCGTTTCGACTACGAAATCAGGAACATACTCCGGTTGTTCGGTACCCAGCTTGTAGTAGAGCTGAAACTGCCCTTTGGCAGGCTTGAACCATTTCAGCGCATCGCGTTCGAGGATGATGGCAAAGCGGCGCTCCGTATCCGAATCGAACTTCTGCAGCGGGTACAGACACTTGGTAAATCCGCCGAACAGCATCTGCTTGATGCGTCCCACATCCTCCATGGTTTCGCGAAAATACCACGGTGTCTGATCCGCCACAGCCGTGTAGTTGCAAGGCTTGAGTTCCGTAAAACCGCGACTGACCTGCATCTCATAATCCGTTGCCTTCTCCCAGAAGTGGATCATCATCTGCGCGTGGATTTCTCGCGCAATCAGACGACGATCCCGATCCAGCACGCTAATAGCCTCGTCCTCTGACAGATAGCTGCGCAAATGCTGCACCATCTGTACCCATCCTCCTCTTTTTTCACGGATTCAAATTCAGTAATGATAAGGGGGCTATATCAAGCCCCCTTTCTTCTCACAAAACACTGTATCAGGAATTCAATGCCGATCGAATATTGTTGCTGAGGTTTTCGTTCAGGATGCGCGGTGTGACGAAGATCAGCAATTCACGTTTGTCATCCCGTTTCGCAGTGTTCTTGAACAGATTCCCCAGTACGGGGATATCTCCCAAAAGTGGAACTTGGTTACGATCCTGCTTTTCGACCTGTTCGAAAATACCGCCGATGACGACTGTACCGCCATTCTCCACCAGTACCTCGGTAACGATCTGCTTGGTGTCGATCGCCGGTCCGGCGGGTGTATTTTCTCCCCGGGTATCCTGATTGACTTGCAGTTTCATGATGATGTTGTCATCAGGGGTGATTTGCGGCGTAACCTTGAGACCAAGCACAGCTTTTTTGAACTGGATCTGCGGCCGTGTCACGCTGATGGTCTGAAACGGGATTTCGGTACCCTGCTCGATACTTGCTTCCACACGGTTGGCTGTTACCAGACGCGGGCTGGCAATTACTCGTCCCTTGCTGTCCGACTCCAGTGCGGAGAGTTCAAGATTGATCAGCGTGCCATTGTTGATCTTGATCAGGCTCAGGCCCAGTGCAGCCGGTCCACCTGCAACACCGGCCAGTGCAGCAGCCGGCAGATTGACGTTGAGATTATCCCCGCCAGAAGGGGATACCGTACCGGCTGCCAGTCCGCTGGAGTTGCCCAGATTGCCGGAAACCCCCAGCCGCCGCCCATTGGTCTCGCTGCCAATGCGGGTTGCGTTCTGTACCCCGAAACGGGCTCCCAGGTTACGGCTGAATGTATCGGTTGCTTCGACGATTCGGGTTTCGATCATAACCTGTCGTACCTGAGTATCGAGGTTGGCGACGTGTCTTGCTACTTCTGCCAGCCGTGTGGGAATATCGGTAACGGTCAGGGTATTGCTGATGTCATCCACTTCCACCGAACCGCGCTGGCTCAGAATACCTTTGAGCGGAATCGAGCTGGCGGTTCTGTAATTCAGTTTGAAAGCCTCGGTTTGCAATACTTCCAACTCGGTGATCTGCTGGTTCTGCTCCAGTTGCAGCTTTTCGCGGGCAGCCATTTCTTCCCGTGGCGCAATGAAAATCACATTGCCCGCCCTGCGCTTAGCGAGATCATTCGTTTGCAGCACGATATCCAGTGCCTGATCCCAGGGAACATCTCTCAACCGCAAGGTCAGGTTACCTTTGACGGAGTCACTGGCGATGATATTCAGGTCAGTAAAGTCTGCAATTACCTGCAGAATCGAACGAATCTCGACATCCTGGAAATTGAGTGAGAGTTTTTCACCGGTATAGCCCCCATCGATCAGTTTCTTGTGAATGGGGATATCTTCGGCTTCAGCCATCGGTCTGATTTCCACTACAAAACTGGTGCCGGTCTGCCAGGAAGTATGTTCCCAACGCCCTTTCGGCTCGATGATCATCTGCACGTTGCCCTCCCGGGTAATCGTCTCGACTGACTGCACCGGTGTGGCAAAATCCAGTACATTCAACCGCCGTTCGAGATTAGGGGGCAGATAGGCTTTTATGAATTCAACCAGCAATCTGCTGCCGTGACTATGGACATTGACCACTGCGCCCGGCTGCGAAAGTTCTACTTCCACCCTGCCTTCGCCCTGGGTACCCCGATGAAAGTCGATATCGCGCAGACTCATCATTTCGCTTTTCGCCGGACTGGAAGCCGAAACGGGCGGGCGGGCAGAAGTTCCGCCAGAGATTTCATTGCTTTTGAGCGATATCAGTAAATGATTACCTTCGACATCGGTTTCATAGGCAGCCGTGTTTGACAGATTCATCACCAGACGAGTGCGACCCTCGGCAGGTACGACATCGATATTTTTGATGACACCCCGGCCGGGAATTTTGCCCGATTTGCCCAGTGCGCTGTCCATCTGCTCCAGATCGAAGTAAAGGCGATCGGGATCATTCAGCAGCACCCCGGCAGGTGGTACTTCAACCGGTTTGTCCAGAGTTAACCTGACAACCGTCCTGCCATCAGTCTGTGACGAGATATCCACTACGCGCAGTGTGTTGACCGATGCGACTGCAGTCTGCACATAACCCCAGGCAAGCAGCAAAATACAGGTCGACAAGCATCGCCAAACCCGCTGAACAACCCTGATGACCCGATTCTCGTACTCTTTGTTTCCCATTATCCAGTTCATTATTTCCGCTCCTGAGTTTGCAGCATGAGTACACTGGCCCGTTCGCTCCATTCGTCCCCGCTATCCCGTGTAATCTCTCTCAATTTGATCTCCGCTTCGGAAACGCCCGTAATCAGGCCGAAATTCTGGCCCAGGTAATTACCAACTCTGACACGATGAACCGAGTTATCCGGGGCTCTGACCAGGGCAAAAACATTATTTCCGCGCCGCAGCGAACCCACCATGACGAGATTCTCCAGTGGAAAACTCTCCAGTGCTTCCTTCGCTCGCTTCAAATCAGGTTCCAGTTCATTGCGATCCGGTCTCCCCGGCTTGTTTTTGCGGTTACTGAAGGGGTCAGGAATATCGAACGCCTGATAAACAAAATGCTCCAGCGGCCTGATTTCTGGCAGGGGATCCACTTTTCCCTTCAATCCCGCACCTGATTCTCTGACGAAAGATTCCAGATCTTCATAACCCTCCGGGCTGCATGCACCCACCAATGACATCATCATTACAGCTATCCACCAGTTGAACCGGCTGCTCATGACGCTCCCTTTGGATTCTTCTGTTTGTCTTTCTCTGTTATTTCTCTGTTATGTGCTGCGATTTCCTCATCGTCGAGATAACGAAAGGTTTTCGCCGTCGCATTGAATATCAACTGATGATCTTTGCCGGGAGTGATCTCGATATTGTGCAGCGTGACAATGCGCGGCAGCTGAGCTACATCACTGGCAAAAGCACCGATATCGTGATAATTGCCCGTTACTCTGACAGTAACCGGCAATTCGGCATAGAACTCCCGCAGCGTCTCTCTGGTATCGGGTTTGAACAGTTCGAACTGCAATCCACGTCCCAGCCCTGCCCGGTTGATATCTACCAGCAGCGCATCCAGTTCAGATTTGTTGGGCAGTTGCTTGAGCAAGGTGCCCAATGTTTGTTGCACTTCCACCAGTTGCTGACGCAGGGCATCGAGATTGACTGCACTGGTCTTTTTGGCAAGGAAAGTACTTCTAAGCGTATTTTCTTCTTCCCGCACTTGCTCCAGTGTCGTCCACTGTTCTTCCCAATCCAGAAAATAACCGGCCACCATCAGGATTGCCAGCAACAGAGCAAGCACACCTGCCTTAATTACAACCGGCCAGCTCCCCGGCTCATTAGGATTGACATGACGCAACTCCTCCAGCAGATTCATGGCTGCCCCGTCGCTGCGGTAATTTTTGATGTCATTTCCTCTCCTCTGGTATGGCTGTCTTCTTCCGGTAACTCGGTCAACTTGACACTCAAATCGAATTCACTGAGCCTGATTCCGTTTGCAGTAGCCGCCTTGATTTCGATCAGCAGTGGCGACTCCATCCAGGATGAAGCATCCAGATTACGCATCAGCGTCGAGACCCAGGCATTGGACTGAGCATAGCCGGCAAGACGAAGATGCTCGTTCGTCTGCTTGAAGCCCTTCAGATAAACCCCTTCCGGTACTCGCCTGGCCACCTCGTCCAGCATGTGCACCACCTTGGCACGATTGCCTTGCAGTGATTCGACGATCCCTTTGCGTGCCAGCATTTCCTGAATTTTTTCTCTGATCGATCTGATCTCGGCAATCTGCTGGTCCAGCACGGCGATCTCATCCTTTAGATACTGATTGCGCCCATTCTGGTAATCGATTTTATCCAGTACCATTTCGTGTACTCCCCAGATGATCAGCATACCCAGTATCACAGTGAGGCCGGCCAGTACGGCAAACTGCTGCTGGCGTGCCTTGCGCCTGAGTTCACGGTATGGAAGCAAATTGATGCGTATCATGACGGGTCAAATCCTCTCATGGCCAGGCCGCAGGCCGTCAACAGAACAGGAGCATCCATTTTCAGTTGTCTTGGTACCATCCGACCGGACAGTTCCATATCAGCAAATGGATTGATGATCCGGGTAGTCACTTTGGTACGTTCAGATATAATCTCTTCCAAGTCAGGAATGGCTGCGCACCCTCCTGACAGAAAAATGTAGTCCACCTGGGTATACTGGGTAGAAGTAAAAAAAAACTGAAGTGCCCGAGATACTTCCAATGCCACCGTTTCACAAAAGGGCTGCAACACATCATGCCGGTAATTTTCCGGCAATGTTCCGTTGCGCTTGGCAATCTCGGCTTCTTCGGGAGAAAGATTGAACTGGTTCTGAATTTCCTGTGTCAGCTGATCTCCGCCAAAAGACAGATCGCGCATATAAATGGATTCCCCGTTCAACAGCGTATTGATCCGGGTAACGCTCGCGCCTATGTCTATCAGGGCAATTACCTTATCCTTGCCATCCTCCGGCAGTTGCTGTCTGATCGCTCTGGCAGATACTGCCTGCGCAGCAAACTGTTCGATATCCATCACCATCACTTTCAGTCCGGCTGACACGGCCGTTGCTACCCGATCTTCCACCTTATCCTTACGGGCAGCTGCCAGCAGCACTTTCACTTCTTCCGGATGACCTGGAACCGGCCCGATCACCTGAAAATCAAGATTGACCTCATCCAGCGCAAATGGCACATACTGATTAGCTTCTGTTTCGACTTGAAATTCCAGATCGTCTTCACGCAAACCGGCGGGAACATGGATTTTCTTGGTAATGACAGAAGTCAGCGGCAGTGCCATGACAATTTTTTTCTGTCGTGCCCCCATCCGTTTCAAAGCGCGCCGGAGACACTCACTTACCTGTTCGATCTGGTTGATTCCGCCATCTTGCAAAGCATCTACCGGCATGGGTTCGATCACATACCGCTCCAGGCGATATGAATGAGGTGGCCGGCCTTTCCTGGAAAGCTCTACTACCTTGATCGACGAGGCACTGATATCCACCCCCAGCATGCGATCAGTGCCTGCCAGCAGGCTGAAGTCGATATCAAACTTGATATCGAGAGGTTTTTTCAGGATGGATGGACTCAAGGCCATATCTGCTCTCACTTGCATAACGTGTTGACCGGAATATTTTCATCCGGACGGAGTATTGCGACTGAGGCCGATTCTGACAGCTTAATGAATGAGTTAATTCATGCAATAACAATTGATATACCCTTTATAATTTCATTCTGGATCATTATTCACCCTACACGACACACATCACCTCTGAATGTTATTCCGTTGGTTTTACCGTTTCTTTCTGGTCGCCCTGGCCACTGGCTTGCTTACCGCATTGCTGGTGGTATTTGCTGCCCTGGTTACGCTGCCCTCACTGCCCAGTCTTGAAACACTGACTGATTACCGTCCCAAAATACCGTTGAGAATTTACAGTGCCGACAATTTACTGATCGGCGAATTCGGCGAGGAACGCAGGGATTTCGTCAAAATCGGGGAGGTACCCGAATCGCTCAAACAAGCGATTCTGGCAGCCGAGGACGATCGTTTTTATCAGCATTACGGAGTGGATTACATCGGTGTCTTACGTGCCATTTATTCTAATTTCAAGGCAGGTGGTGCGCATCAGGGAGCAAGCACCATCACCATGCAGGTGGCACGCAATTTCTTCCTGACCAAGGAAAAAACGCTTACCAGAAAATTCAGCGAGGCTTTACTGGCCTTCAAAATCGAGCATAGTCTGAAGAAAGACCAGATCTTAGAGCTGTATATCAACCAGATTTATCTCGGACAACGCAGTTACGGTTTTTCTTCTGCAGCACAATCCTATTTCGGCAAAAAGCTTACTGACATCAATCTGGCGGAAGCGGCCATGCTGGCCGGACTTCCTAAGGCACCCTCGCGATTCAATCCGATTGTCAACCTGGAACGGGCAAAAATCCGACAGCAATATGTATTGAGACGAATGCACGAACTCGGATATATCTCCGCTGAACAGTTCGCGCAGGCAAAAGAGACTGCGACTGCGACTGCGACTGCAATTCATCGCCGGGCAAAAATCTTCGCCATGCCCGCTGATTATGTCGCAGAAATGGTACGGCAGATTGTTTACGATCGCTACCGGGAAGAGGCCTACACTCGCGGAATCAAGGTCTATACCACGTTGAGAAAAACAGATCAGGAAGCAGCTTACCGAGCGTTACGCAAAGGCGTCACGGATTATGATGCCCGGCATGGTTACCGTGGTCCGGAAGCATTCCTGGAACTGCCAAAAGACCCCAAGGATCGTGAAGCATTGCAGGACATCATGCAGGATATCCGCAACAGCGATGATATTCTGGCAGCAGTTGTTCTATCTGCCACACCCAGCGCCGTCGAAGCCTTCCGCAAAAATGGAGAAACCATCCGAATCACAGGCGATGGTTTGAAAGCAGCACGCCAATTTCTCGGTAATGATCCCAAAATCGGCGAGAAACGGATACGCCCCGGCGCATTGATTCGAGTAAAGAAAACAGAAAAGGGTAACTGGCAGATCGTTCAATTGCCCGAAATCGAAGCTGCACTGGTTGCAATGGATCCGAACAATGGCGCCATTCGCGCATTGGTAGGCGGGTTTGACTACCACCTCAACAAATTCAATCATGCTACACAAGCCTGGCGCCAGCCGGGATCGAGCTTCAAACCGTTCGTTTATTCTGCCGCACTTGAAAAAGGCTTTACTCCGGCTACGATCATCAATGACGCACCGCTATATCTACAGATTGGCGGCAAAACCTGGGAACCCCGGAATTATGATGGCAAATTCAGTGGCCCAATCAGAATGCGCACCGCACTGACACATTCCAAAAACCTGGCATCGGTCCGTATTCTTCAGGCGATTGGCCCGACTTATGCGCAGGACTACGCCACCCGTTTCGGTTTCGATAAGAAACATCACCCTGCAGTCCTTCCCATGGCACTCGGGGCTGGCTCAGCCACACCAATGCAAATGGCTATCGGATATGCTACGTTTGCCAATGGAGGCTACCACATTCATCCCTACTTCATCGAACGGATTGAAGATGAACATGGAAACATCATCGAACAAGCCCGCTTTGCCACTGCTGGCCAGAATGCCAAACAGGTCATCGATCCACGCAATGCGTTTCTGATGACCAGCATGATGCAGGATGTCGTTCAGAGAGGGACTGCTGCCCGGGCCAGAGCGCTCAAGCGCAATGACATCGCGGGAAAAACGGGAACGACCAGTAACGCGATCGATGCCTGGTTCTGTGGTTATCAGAAAGATCTGGTGGCGGTTACCTGGATGGGATTCGATGAACCCAGATCCATGGGCAACAGGGAAACTGGGGGACAGGCCGCTTTACCCATCTGGATCAATTACATGGCCACGGCACTCAAATCGATACCAGTGGCAAAAACATTACCTCCCAAAGGCATTGTCGTAGCTAAAATCAATCCAGAAACAGGGATGAGAGATATATTCGGAACATTCAATGAATACTTCTTTCAGGAGCAGCTTCCTCCGGAAATGGATTACTCTTTCCAGGACCCTGATCTCACTGATCAGGTGGAAAGTCCGTTGTTTTGAATCAGGATGCGTTTGTCAGGGAGCAGATCTGCATAGAACGCAGATTCGACGATACCCATTCCACATCAGTAATCACTTGCCAGCAGGGAACGGGTGAAATATGCTTCTTACCCGGTCATTTCTTCCGCTCTGCTGAAACATCCTTACCCGGTTTCAGCCCATTCAACTGTTCGATCAGCGCCTGCCTTTCGTTTTCCGTTTCCTGATAGCGCACGTAAAGCTCATTCAGCTCGTCCGTATAACGACGGACCCTTTCAGTACGTTCCCTGCGCTGTCTGGCTGTGTCCTCATATTTTGGTGCTTCGCCATTGATAATGACATCACTCCCGGTCGGCAGTGCCTGCTCAATTTGTGTGATCTCATGGCGTCGCAGTTCCTGCAGCATTTGAAACCGCTGGAACAGAATCTGCTGCTCCTGTTGCTGCTGCATGATGGCTACTTCCAACTCGGAAATCTGCTTTTCATTCTCCATCTCTGCAGATACAGACATCGAGACCAGCAATAAACAGAAAAACAGCAGTTTCATACAGTTTTCCTCCCGAATGATCCAGGCCGAAATCTTACAAGAATCAGATATGAATGGCCCGCTTATCCACGCCCAAGGCAGCTTCATGCAGTGATTCGGAAAGCGAGGGGTGGGCATGTACGATACGCGCCAGATCTTCACTACTGGCGGAAAATTCCATGGCAACCACAGCTTCTGCAATCATCTCGGAAACATAAGGGCCCACCATGTGTACGCCCAGGATACGATCACTTTCCGCATCCGCCAGCACCTTGACGAATCCGGTCGTTTCTCCCAGCGCACGGGCACGCCCATTGGCCATGAACGGAAACTGCCCCGCTTTGTAGGCAATCCCTTCTGCTTTCAGCATTTGTTCGGTTTTGCCCACCCAGGCAATCTCCGGCGCAGTATAGATCACCCATGGCATCATTCCGAGATCCACATGGCCAGACGAATCAGTTGCTTCCTGCTGGCCTGATGCTATCCGCTCGGCAACGGCGACACCTTCCTCGGAAGCTTTATGTGCCAGCATCGGCCCTCTTACGACATCTCCAATCGCATATACATTCTGCAGACTGGTCTGGCAGAATTCGTCCACGCTGATATAGCCGCGCTCATCGAGCTTCAATCCTGCTGCTTCAGCCCCCAGATCTGAAGTGTTGGGAACCCGTCCCACAGCCACGATGAGTTTATCCACCTTCAGGTTCAGTGCATTCTTGTCGCGATCGATATAGTCGATCTCCACGCCGTGCTCACTTGCCCGGGTTGATTTGATCTCAACCCCGGTATGAATGATGAGCCCTGTCTCACGTGTCAATGCTTTATAGGCCTCTTTGGCAACCTGTTCATCCGCTGCCGGCAGGAAATCTGCCTGGGCTTCCAGCAAAGTCACTTCCGCACCCAGCCTGCGCCAGACACTTCCCAATTCCAGGCCGATCACCCCCGCGCCGATGATGGCAAGTTTCTCTGGAGTCTGTTGCAAAGCCAGGGCGCCCGCATTATCGAGCACATTATTCCCGTCGACCGGTGCCACTTGCAGAGCACGGGGCGTAGAGCCCGTCGCGATGATGACATATCTGGCTCGTACCAATTGCTCTTGCCCGTCGGTACTTACCCGGATTTCCCAGCTGTTATCACCATTATCATGTTCTCGATCACGTTTTTGCAGCGTTCCACGACCATGTAAGGCAGTCACTTTATTTTTCTTGAACAGCATACCAATACCACCGGTAAATGCTTTGACGATCTTGTCCTTGCGAGCGATCATGGCTGGGACATCTATCGATAGTCCATCTACCTTGATGCCGTGTTCAGCAAACTTATGTCCGGCCCGTTCGAAATTTTCGGAAGATTCGAGCAACGCCTTGGAAGGAATACAACCGACATTCAGACAGGTACCACCCAGACTGGGTTTGCCCTGCTCATTTTTCCAGTCATCGATACATACGGTGTTGAGTCCGAGCTGCGCACAGCGGATAGCCGCCACATAGCCACCAGGGCCTGCACCGATGACCGCCACATCGAATAAATTATCCATATCAATAAGAGGTAAAAATAGTTTGTTGGAAAATTAAATACTTACACAGATGTACTGATATCGACCGGATCAATTTTACTGATCTCGTCTGCTGCCTGAAGGAATCGTTCCATTTTATGCAACTGCGCCATTGAATGAATCATGTGCTGTCCGCGCATGCGTTCCAGTCTGGCCATACTGACAGCAGAAAATTCCCATTGCAATGATCCCAGCAGTTCATCTGCCGCATCGGGATCGTTGCATACCAGCACCATATCACACCCTGCCTGCAGAGCCTGCTCTGCCCGATGAGTGATGTCGCCATAATTCCTGGCGGCCTGCATACCCAGGTCATCACTGAAAATACAACCTTCGAAGCCCAGATCGTGCCGCAAAATGCGCTGCAGCCATTCGCCGGAAAAACCTGCCGGATGCTGGTCGATGGCCGGATAAATGACATGCGCCGCCATGATGCCGGAAAGCCCTGCATCGATCACCCGGCGGAAAGAAATCAGATCTTCCTTTTCAATATCGGCGTAGCTGCGTGTATCGATGGCGGTTTCAACATGGGTATCCGCCCGGATTGCGCCGTGGCCAGGGAAATGTTTGCCAACCGCTGCCATCCCTGCTGATTGCAAGCCACTCATCAAGGCACAAGCCAGATCGGCCACGACCTGCGGTTCACGATGGAAAGCACGATCACCGATCACGCAGCTCTGTCCGTAATCGAGATCAAGTACGGGTGTAAAGCTCAGATCCGCACCACAGGCTTTGAGCTCTGCAGCCAGTACATAACCAGCCTGGCTCGTCAGGTAACGAGCTCGATCCGGGTTCGTGTCGTGGATTTCTCCCAGTGTACGCATAGGCGGCAAACGGGTGAAACCATCACGAAAACGCTGCACCCTGCCACCTTCCTGATCGACCGCAATGAGCAGAGACGGATATCGCAGTGCATGAATTGCTGCTGTCAGTCCGGCCAGCTGGGCCGGAGACGCATAATTCCGTGCAAACAGGATAACGCCTCCCACCAGGGGATGGCTCAGTCGGACACGATCTGTTTCAGTCAGTTCCGTGCCCGCTATATCGAGCATCAGCGGGCCGAGGAACATCGCTATTTTTCCAGTACGACAAAGGCGCTTACCATGGTCAGCTCATCACTGATGGAAAGATGGTGGCGAGTAATACCACGCTGTCCTATCCAGTCAGCCAGCTCCTGCTGAAACTCAAAATAGGGCTTTCCCTGCGAATCATGCTGAACCGCTATATTCCCGAACATGACCGGGGCACGCAAGCCTGTACCCGTCGCTTTGGAAAAAGCTTCCTTGGCAGCAAAGCGCTTTGCCAGGAATAATGCAGGTTTGATGTGCTCCAGGTAATCCGGCCATTCAGAATCCGCCAGCACACGTCTGACAAATTGTTCACCGTAACGCTCCAGTGAGCCGGCAATCCGGGCAGGGTCTACCAGGTCTGTCCCGATGCCATATATCATGCACACGCCTGCTGGATCAGGGCTTTCATTTCACGAACCGCTTCGGCAAAACCGACGAACAATGCCCGGGAAACGATGGCATGGCCGATATTCAACTCGGATAGCTCCGGTATGGCGGCGATCTGTACGGTATTTTCGTAATGCAGCCCGTGCCCAGCGTTGACCTGCAATCCCCGGCCAAAAGCATAAGCTGCCATGGTACGGATTGTTTCCAGCTCAACCTGCTGCATTTCGGTTGTTGCAGCATCCGCATAACGGCCGGTATGCAGTTCAATTACCGGAGCCCCTGCCTCAACTGCTGCCTCAATTTGACCAGCCTGCGCATCGACGAACAGCGAAACGCGGATTCCCGCTTCTGCCAGGCGCTTGCACGCCGCACTCACCTGCTGAAAATGGCGAATGACATCCAGCCCACCTTCCGTTGTCAGTTCTTCCCGACGCTCTGGCACCAAACAGATATCATGCGGTTTGATCCGGCAGGCAAAAGCAATCATTTCTTCTGTCACGGCACTCTCCAGATTCATTCTGGTTTTAAGCCGATCCCGCAGAATTACGACATCATTCTCCTGTATATGGCGACGATCTTCACGTAAATGCAACGTAATCGCATCTGCACCCGCTGCCTCGGCAACCAGTGCCGCTTCGACCGGGCTGGGATAAGTCGTGCCGCGTGCCTGACGCACCGTTGCTACATGGTCGATATTGACACCCAGAGCTATCATGGTTATTTAGTTTTCCTGCTTATTTTCAATGAATGATTTCTAAAACCTTCTCTCTTACTCATAACCCAGGCTCTTTAGCGCAGCCATATCATCCGCCCAGCCGGATTTCACTTTGACCCATACTTCCAGATAGACTTTGCTGCCGAACAACATTTCCATATCCTTACGCGCCTGCGTGGCCATATCCTTCAGTTTCTTTCCCTGCTTACCAATGATGATGGCTTTCTGATTTTCCCTTTCTACCAGGATACAGGCATGTATACGTCGCAAATTACCCTCCACGGTAAACTGCTCTATCACCACGCTGACCGAATAAGGTACTTCTTCTCCGATCTGCCGGAAAACTTTCTCACGCAGCAGTTCTGCCGCCAGGAACCGCTCACTGCGATCGGTGATCTCATCCTCGGCAAATAAAAAGGGATTTTCCGGCAAATGTTGACGAATCGCTTCGATCAGTGCAGATAACTGTCTGTTTTGCAAGGCACTGACCGGAACGATAGCAGAAAACTCGAACACATCTGCCATTTTCTGTATGAACGGAAGCAACTGCAATTTATTCGGCAGCAAATCAATTTTGTTGATCACCAGGATCACGGGTAGATTCCGCGGCAGTTGCCCCAGAACCTGTTTATCTTCCTGGCCAAATCGACCTGCTTCAACCACGAATACGACAATATCCACATCCTGCATACTTTGCAGAACAACCCGATTCATTGCCTGATTGAGCTGGCTGCGATGGCGCGTCTGGAAACCAGGCGTATCCACAAAAATAAACTGCGACTGTGCATCGGTCAATATCCCATGAATGCGGTGGCGGGTAGTTTGCGCTTTTCTGGAAGTAATACTGATTTTCTGTTTGATCAGATGATTCAACAGCGTTGATTTACCGACATTGGGCCGTCCTATGATGGATATATAACCAGTTTTGTAACCGGGTGCGTTCATGGCCAATGTCTTTCCAGGTAAAAACTGAGATTGATCGAGAAAATATAGCTTGTTACTTATGGAGTGATGTTGACTCAATGCCTAACGATAGCAAGTTCATAGGCTTGGCGTGCAGCTTCCTGCTCGGCCCGGCGACGGCTGGTTCCCTCACCTCTTGTGCGAATGCCGAATCCGGGAATGACACATTCCACATGAAAAACCTGTGCGTGCGGATCACCCTGTGCCAACAGCACGTTGTACTCAGGCAAAGCAATTTTACGACTCTGCAGATATTCCTGCAGCAAGGTTTTGGAATCCTTGCCGGAAGTATCCGGATCCAGCTGCCTGATCAGGGGTTCATACAATGCAATAATAACCTGCTCTACCGCTGTAAATCCGCTTTCGAGATAAATCGCACCGATAATGGCTTCTACGGCATTTGCCAGAATCGAAGGGCGATGATGTCCGCCACTTTTACGCTCACCCTCGCCCAATAAAATCAGTTCTCCGATACCCAAGGTGGATGCCAGGCGGTGCAATGCTTGCTGATTGACGAAATTGGCACGCAATCGGGTCAGGTCTCCTTCCGCCAATGATGGAAAACGTTTGAACAGCAACGTTGATACTGCACAGTTCAGCACACTGTCGCCGAGAAATTCAAAGCGCTCATTGTTCGGAAAACCGAGACTGCGGTGAGTAAGCGCTTCCCGGAGTAAATCAGGCTGTTTGAAGGCATAACCCAGTTTCTGCAAAAGAACTGTGTAATCTCGCCCTTTCAGTGTTTTTATCTGTTTGTTTTTTATATTGCGTGCAACAGGCCTGGAACTGGTCATCGATCACTGGCCGCATCGAAGTCGATCAGTAAAGAAAGGTTTGCAAACAGAGGTTTCGTAACTGTGTAGTTTATATCCAGCACGAGTTGCCCATCCTGTTTTCTGATGACGATATCATTTCCGTTTACGGATTTTATGGCATCCACGGCAGCGCGCTTGTTAAACGCCTGGCGAATTTCATAGACGCCGGCATTACGCAACTCGGAATCACTGGCAATTGCCACCAGTGCCCGCTTGACTGCGGCAAACTCGATGTAAGCAGGAACAAGTCTCATCCCCAGGATTGCCACCAGAACAATGATTACCGACCATGTCAACAGACCCGGCAAACTCACTCCCTGCTGCTTTCTGTTCATTGAAGAATAAACCGGATTCATAGATACCTCCGCGACATACTGAAGATTCAAATCATTATTTGATCAACGTACCTATTCTGCTCAGATCATTAAAATTCCACCAGATCAGGAAGGCTTTACCGACGATATGATTTTCCGGCACAAACCCCCAGTAACGGCTGTCACTGCTGCCATCCCGATTATCGCCTAGAGTAAAATAATTCCCTTCAGGAACCTTGCAGGAAAAACCTGTCCGATCAAAGGTACAGTTCTCCCGATTAGGAAAGTGATGAATGGCAGACAACTGAATATCCGGCATATCTTCATTGATCAGGATGTCATGTTCATTGCCCTCCATGTTCTCTTTGAATCGCTGAGTATAAATGTATGCCGGGCCATCGACATATTTGTAGTCGCTGCCCTGCTCCAGCAGGACAGGGATATCATTGATACTCAACTGTTTATTCCGGTAGGTGACCGTATCCCCGGGCACACCGATCACTCGCTTGATGTAATCGATAGAGGGATCCTCGGGAAAACGAAATACCATGACCTCACCACGCTGGGGTTCATTCATATCGATGATTTTCAGGTTCGCTACCGGCAACCTAATCCCGTAGGTGTACTTATTGACCAGTATAAAATCCCCGATCAGCAAAGTTGGAATCATTGAGCCGGAAGGAATTTTGAAAGGCTCTACCAGAAAAGATCTTAAGCAGAATACGATCAGGATGATCGGAAAAAAGCTTTTAGGATATTCGACCCACCATGGCTCGGTGCTATCGGAAAGACGTTTGTGCCTCAGCACAAAATAATCAAGCAGCCATATCCCGCCCGTAACCACCAATAAAATAAGCAACACCAAAGGAAAATTCATAATACCTCATGACCTAGAAATATACCGATCACCACTTTACCCCCCCGTTTGCCGGCATTTTTATTTGTTACTTACCATCCACCTGCAGAATGGCAAGGAATGCTGCCTGGGGAATTTCAACATTACCAACCCGTTTCATACGCTTTTTCCCTGCTTTCTGCTTTTCCAGCAGCTTGCGTTTACGTGTAATGTCTCCACCGTAGCATTTCGCCAATACGTTCTTGCGCAATGCCTTGACATTCTCGCGCGCTACAATGTGGGCCCCTATTGCTGCCTGTACTGCGATATCAAACATCTGTCGCGGAATGAGTTCACGCATTTTCTGTGCCAGCTCCCGCCCGCGTTGCTGGCTGCTGGCACGATGCACAATCAGAGACAATGCATCCACCCGGTCGCCATTGATCAATATATCAAGTTTAACCAGATCAGCTGCCCTGAATTCCTTGAATTCATAATCCAGCGAAGCATAACCGCGGCTTACAGATTTCAATCTGTCAAAGAAATCCAGAACCACCTCGTTCAAAGGCATTTCATAAACCAGCATTACCTGCCTGCCCATGTATTGCATGTTCTTTTGGATACCACGTTTGCCGGTACACAATGTCATCACTGTGCCAACGTATTCTTCTGGAACCAGAATCGTCGTAGTAATAATCGGCTCCTGAATTTCTTCTATGCTGGCCAGATCGGGCAATCTGGATGGATTCTCGATTTCCGTGATTTTGCCATCACGCAGAACGATTTGGTAAACCACTGTAGGTGCAGTGGTAATGAGATCCATATCATATTCCCGTTCCAGCCGTTCCTGCACAATATCCAGGTGCAGCAATCCCAGGAATCCGCAACGGAATCCAAAACCCAACGCCTGGGAAGTTTCCGGTTCAAAATGCAGAGAAGCATCATTCAACTGCAGTTTTTCCAGTGCCGCACGCAACGCATCATATTGATTGGATTCGACCGGGTACAACCCGGCAAAAACTTGTGGTTTGATTTCCTTGAATCCCGCAAGGGGCTCAAGGGCGGGACGCTCAACGAGCGTCACCGTATCCCCCACTTTGGCAGACTTAAGATCCTTGATTCCTGAAATGATAAAACCTACTTCACCGGCACTCAGCGAGTCATGGCTTACCGCTTTCGGCTGAAAAACTCCCACTTCTTCACATAAATAACTTGCCTTACTGGACATCAGTAAAATCTTGTTACCTGGTTTCAGTACCCCATCCACGACTCGAACCAGCATCACGACACCCACATAGCTGTCAAACCAAGAATCTATGATCAACGCCTTAAGCGGCGCATCAATACCTCCTTCAGGAGGTGGAATCTGCGCCACGATCATTTCCAGGACCTGATCTACCCCTTCACCGGTCTTCGCGCTGATACGCAAGGCACTCTTAGCTTCAATCCCGATGATATCTTCTACTTCGGCTATCACCCTGTCAGGATCCGCTGCAGGCAAGTCGATCTTGTTAAGTACCGGGATCACCTCGACACCTTGCTCGATTGCGGTATAACAGTTTGCAACCGTTTGCGCTTCAACCCCCTGAGAGGCATCGACGACCAGCAAGGCCCCTTCACAAGCAGAGAGTGAGCGGGATACTTCATAGGAAAAGTCAACGTGGCCCGGGGTATCGATCAGATTCAGCAGATAATTTTTGCCATCCCTAGCCTGATAGTGTAACGCTGCAGTTTGTGCCTTTATCGTAATACCACGCTCACGCTCCAGGTCCATCGAATCTAACACCTGATTCTCCATTTCCCGATCGGAAAGGCCACCACAAAACTGAATGATGCGATCGGCAAGGGTGGATTTGCCATGATCGATATGCGCGATAATGGAAAAATTACGAATATGCTGTATCAAAAGAAATCACCGGTCGGCAGAGAATTGACAGAAGTCAGAGACGAAAGGAGCGATTGTATACAAATCAACAAGGGGAAGATAGATTTGGCCGGCCTGCTCAGAACAGTCTGACAGCCAGATACATCCTGATGATCAAAGAAACAGCGAGAGAGTCTGTTAAATGCGCTAGCCTCAACAATTTACTCTATCTCGGTTTCTTATATCAGCACAGAATATGGAAATATGAAAGCTGCGTTTTTTGCGGAATGGGAAAACCTGGCTCACTCAACAAATTAGCCAAAGGCCAAAACTCAGGAGAGGTAGGTATCAACTACATCTGAATCAAGAAAATAATGACATAGCTCTTTGTTCTCATTAACAGAAAAAAGAACAGGAACACGATCACTGTACAATCGCATCAAATATTCATTTCCGTCGATATTGATTACTTCCAGTTCAAATCGGGATTCTTTTTGTAATACCTCCAAGGAAGCAATCATCTCTTCACATAGATGACAACCTTCCTTCCCATATACAATCAATTTCCTGGATTCTGCCTGATTATTCATTACCAAGGCAATTTTATCCATCTATCTTTATGGTAATAAAAGTCGTGATATCTCCCCTTTTTATCAGCAGAGCAATATTCCGACCTTTCTTGGCGTCATCCAATAACTTATTGAATTGTCGGATAGATTTTATATCCTGGTTATTGAACCCCAAGATAATATCTCCGGGATGAATTCCCGCATTGCTGGCAATTCCGTCATAAACTTCTTGGACCAGCAAACCGTTATCAACTCCAAGTTCATTCTTTTGGCGTGCAGAAAGTTCTCTCAAAGCAAGTCCCAGTCTGCTGGTAGCATCTCCCGATTTACTTTGTTTCTGGATAGTAGTACTACTGTCATCTCCCGGCATTTCCCCTACTGCAACAGTCAGTTTCTTAGCTGAACCATTACGCCATATTTCAACAGGTACCTTGACGCCTGGCTTCGTATTTCCAACAATGCGGGGTAAATCACTTGAAGCATCGATATCTTTACCATCGAATCTAAGAATTACATCTCTTATCTTGATACCCGCCTTATCAGCCGGTCCGTCTTTCTCTACAGAAACAACCAGTGCACCACGTGACTTATCCAGATTGAAAGACTCCGCCAACTCCTCTGTCATTTCCTGGATCATGACCCCAATTTTTCCTCGCGAAACCTTACCGTGAGCCTTAAGCTGACTGGTAATTTCCATTGCCATATCAATCGGAATGGCGAAAGAAAGACCCATAAAGCCACCAGTGCGACTGTAAATCTGGGAGTTAATCCCTACAACTTCCCCTTTCATATTGAATAGTGGTCCACCTGAGTTACCTGGATTAATTGCCACATCAGTCTGAATAAAAGGAACATAATTTTCCTGGGCGAGCGACCGCCCTTTCGCACTCACAATCCCTGCTGTAACCGTATTCTCAAAGCCAAAGGGCGCCCCGATGGCAATCACCCATTCGCCTACCTTAAGCTGATCAGGATTACCTTGGGTAACCACCGGTAAATCATCCGCATCAATTTTTAACAGTGCTATATCTGTTTTCTGATCAGCTCCTATTACTTTTGCACCGAACTCACGTTTATCAGTCAGCCTCACCGTGATTTCATTGGCTGATTCAACCACATGTGCATTGGTTAGGATATAGCCATCCTTACTAATGATGAAACCTGAGCCCAGTGAACGGGATTCATATTTTTTTCTCGGATCGGCGAAAGGCTGCATATGCCGGCGAAAAAACTCGTAAAAAGGAGAATCCTCAGGAATATTAGGAATGCCCGGGAAAAAATGATTCGTATCTAACTGCTGCGTCTGCACGGTACTGATATTGACAACTGCCTGCCCATGCCTCTCCACCAGATCTGTAAAATCCGGCAAATCCTTTGCATGCAATGGTGCAGACAATATAAATACTGCTACGAACAGATAAATCGCAACAGCACTCTTACGCCATATATTCGCACCTGTTATTGTATTTACCAAAAATTCGGATCCTATATCTGAATGGAAATTATCCCGAGAGATTATGCCAACCATGCAATCACCAATTAAGAGATAGTGTTTTATTTTCTTATATAGCTGACTGACACATACTACTCAACAGGTGCAGCAGCAGACTGTTCCCCAGTTACCTCAGCAGGCGAAGGCATTCCGGTAGTCGGATAACGGACTGACCTTTCATAAGTAAGATCTCTGTAAATCAAAGGATCATTATTATAGTGAGTGCTTACTACAGGCATAGAAGGAGATGAATACGCAGATACGGGCTGAAAAGTCATTGACGAACGGTGCCCTCCGACAGGCGCAGTCTTTCCGCTAGTTTTTTCAGCCATATATACTTCTTTAAGTCCTGTTTCAGGCTGCTCCCCCGATTGGGATATCAACCATCCAACCGATAATGCAGCAACCGAAGCAGCAACCGACAGATTCAGTAGTTTTTGTTTAAGGTTTTGGTGGGTTTTATGTGGATAAGGTGATAACAAGAGTGGCTCATCGACCAGTTGATTTTTGACCTGTTCCGATATATCTATGTTAACAGCTGACTGACGTAGCGAATCACCAACCACGTGATAAATCTTCCAGTCAGAAAATAAATCGTCGTCATTCTTGATTGCATTAATTACCTTGGCAGCATGAGTGCCATCAAGCTCACCATCCATCAGTTCAGAAATTTCATTTCTCACAATTTCACCCCTTATCACCATCTTTTACTCTTATCAGTACCCAATAAAGGCCTTAACTTATCGGCCACAGCTTCACGCGCCCTGAATATCCGGGATCGTACTGTACCAATAGGACAATTCATGATATCAGCAATCTCTTCATAACTAAGCCCTTCGATTTCCCTGAGAACAATTGCCGTGCTCAACTCTTCAGGGAGAGCTTCAAGCGCCTGATTTACGGTTTGGGCAACCTGTTTACCCATAAGTTCACTTTCCGGCGTGTTTACTTCCCGGAGCTGATCAGCTCCTTCAAAATTTTCTGCCTCCTCGGTGCCGAACCCATTTACAGTTGCAGGAAGTTTTCGACCTTGTGATACCAGAAAATTCTTGGCCGTATTAACCCCGATCCGATATAACCAAGTATAAAAAGCACTATCACCGCGAAAAGAAGGCAATGCCCGGTAAGCCTTAATGAAAGTCTCTTGAGTAATATCTTCCACTTCAGCAGGATCACGGATGAATCGCGACAATAAGCGCGCCAATCGTCGCTGATATTTGATAACCAGCAGATCAAACGCTCGCTTATCACCGCGCTGTACCTGTTCTACCAATTGCTGATCGATCTCACGATCACTCATTTCTCAGATTTCCGGGATAAGAAAGATATAAGCTGGTTTTATTTAACAATTTGTAATCTTCTGCCTTAATCACAAACAACCATTCATTATTAATTCAGCAACGCAGCACATCGTTAAACACAAAATTAAACCGGATCATGAAAATCTGCACCTTCAATCAACCCGAGCTTGATACGCTCCACTTTCAACAAATGTAAACGACGACTGTCTGCTCTCATGACAGTAAAATTGAAATCTTCAATGATAATGGATTCCCCATTCTTAGGAAGTCGACCAAATTTATTAATAACAAGACCCCCAATCGTATCAAATTCTTTGTCACTGAATGTTGCGCCCAATGTCTCATTAAAGCTGGATATTTCCGCAATTGCTCTGACACGATAATGGCCATCCGTATCGGCAACAATATAAGCATCATCTTCATCGAAATCATACTCATCCTCAATATCTCCGACAATCTGTTCCAAGACATCTTCGATCGTGACGAGCCCGGCTACACCACCATATTCATCAACCACGATAGCAATATGGTTGCGGTTACTGCGAAAATCTTTAAGCAGGATATTCAATTTTTTAGATTCGGGTATATAAATCACTGGACGCAGCATATCTCTGATATTAAATTCTTCCCTGCTCGCGTAATAACGCAATAAATCCTTTGCCAGCAATACACCGATAATCTGATCTTTGCTGCCATCCGTAACTGGAAAGCGTGAATGAGCAGTCTCCATTACAAATGGAATAAATCCTTCCGGCTTCTCACTAATGTCGATCGTATCCATTTGCGAACGAGGGATCATAACATCACGTACCTGCATTTCAGAAACCTGCATCACTCCTTCAATCATGGCCAAAGCATCTGCTTCAAGCAGGTTACGCTCATAAGCAGAATGTAACAGGGCCAACAGCTGTTCACGATCTTCCGGTTTTCGCGAAAGTAATGTACTAATATGCTCAAACCAACCAACTTTAGGGGAGGTTTCGTTCATGAAATGTTTAATATCAGGAATAAGAAAGACTGTCTCACGCAGCTTATATCATTTCAATGTTAAATGACATAAGGATCGGGGTAACCGAGTCTGGTGATAATCTCTGTTTCGAGTGATTCCATCACCACTGCATCTTTATCGTGGATGTGATCATAGCCCTGCAAATGCAAAACACCATGAATAGTGAGATGAGCGTAGTGAGCAGTCAGATCTTTGCCTTGCTGTTGCGCTTCGTTGTAAATCACTGGTGCACATAACACAATATCACCCAAAAGTGGGATATCGTCGTCATACACAAACGTCAACACATTGGTTGCCGAATCTTTACCACGAAAGTCGTGATTGAGCGCTTCACCTTCCTGCTTGTCAACGATACGAATAACTACCTCTGCAGGTTTGCTTAGTGACGCTCTAACCCACTTACGAAATAGTCCTCTGTTCGGGATACCCATCTTATCAGCCACATACTGTACCGTCAGTATGAGTTCCTGCTGACGATCTAGCAACTCAACTGGATTCTTTGTCAGGGGCATATTTCTCGTAGGCGTCTACTATACGTTGAACCAGAGGATGACGGACTACATCTTCCGTCCTGAAGCGGGTAAAAGCGATCCCGTTTATATTCTTCAATACCCGCTCTGCTTCAATCAAGCCACTTTTCTGATGTTTGGGCAAATCAATCTGCGTTATATCTCCAGTAATAACGGCTTTGGAGCCAAAACCGATACGTGTCAGAAACATTTTCATCTGCTCAGCCGTTGTATTTTGTGCTTCATCTAGAATAATAAATGACTGATTAAGCGTACGGCCACGCATAAAAGCTAGTGGCGCAATTTCAATGATACCTCTTTCAAAATGCTTACTGACCTTCTCAAACCCCATTAAATCATACAGAGCATCATAAAGCGGTCTTAAATAAGGATCTACTTTCTGTACCATGTCTCCCGGTAGAAATCCCAATCTTTCTCCAGCTTCCACGGCCGGTCGCACTAAAATGACGCGACTGACCAGTTCACGCTCCAGCGCATCCACTGCACAGGCAACGGCAAGATAAGTTTTACCGGTACCTGCCGGGCCAATACCAAAAGTAATATCATGTTTCTTAATCTGAAAAAGATAATCTGTCTGTCGGGCAGTGCGACCCTGAATATTACCGCGACGAGTAACAAGTTGTAAGGAAACCGCACTGGAATTGGCGTCCGTAACAGTTCTATCCGAATCCCCAGAGGAAGGCACAGTGTTATTTCTAATTTCAGTCAGACCAAGCTGTATTTGTTCAATACTGAGGTGGTGATACGAATCATCATAAAACTTTTTTAGTGCCTGAATTGCCAAGCGAGTATTCTCTGCAGAACCATAAAGCTTAAAGTATCCTCCTCTGCGTGAGATCATAACATTGAACGCATACTCAATTTGTTTAAGGTTTTCATCCAGTGCACCACAAAGATTAGCCAGACGTTCATTATCCGTGGGAGAGAATGTCAGTTCAACCTGCTTGGATTTTGTTACCCCATCAAGAGTCATGGTCATATTAAGACTTTGGCATTAATCAAATAGAGCCATAAGTCAATGGAACTATGATCATTACCTACCAGGGATTTCACCACGCAATGTATGTGAGGAAACTGCTGTTATCCTGATATCAATAAAACTCCCGATCAGTCCTGCATGCCCAACAAAATTGACCACCCGATTATTATCTGTTCTGCCACAAAATTCACCAGGATCCTTTCTTGATGGACCTTCTACCAAAATACGCTGGATGGTACCGACCATACCCTGACTGATCACCTGCGCATTAAGCTGTATTTTTTCCTGTAAACGATACAGCCTCGTCAATTTTATCTGGGGTGAAGTATTATCTGATAAATCAGCAGCTGGCGTTCCTGGACGCGGGCTGTAAATAAAACTGAAAGATTCGTCAAAACGTACATCGTCGATCAATTTCATCGTTGCTTCAAAATCATCCTCTGTTTCTCCGGGAAACCCGACAATGAAATCGGATGATATTGATATATCCGGACGAATGATACGTAGTTTCCGAATAATGGATTTGTACTCAATGGTTGTATAACCGCGCTTCATTGCAGCTAATACTCTATCTGATCCAGATTGCACGGGCAGATGTACATGACCAACCAGCTTCGGTAAGCGTTGATATGCTTCAATCAGCCGAGCTGTAAATTCCCTTGGATGAGAGGTGGTATATCGGATACGCTCTATGCCGGGAATTTCATGAATGTAATCCAGTAATGTAGCAAAATCGGCAATCTCCCCACTAACCATCTTGCCAGAGTAAGCATTTACATTCTGCCCAAGCAGTGTAACCTCTTTGGCACCCTGTATTGCAAGTCCTGCCACCTCGGTAAGAATGTCATCCAATGGTCTCGAAACTTCTTCTCCCCGAGTATAAGGTACGACACAGAAACTGCAGTATTTACTGCACCCTTCCATAATCGATACAAAGGCAGTGGCTCCGTCCGTACGTGCAGGCGGCAAATGATCAAACTTCTCTATCTCAGGAAAGCTGATATCCACCTGGGGACGGCCTGTACGTCTGCGAGCATCGATCAAGTCAGGCAATCTATGCAATGTTTGGGGGCCAAATACTAAATCGACAAAGGGGGCACGTCTGACTATCTCAGAACCTTCCTGACTGGCTACACACCCACCCACACCAATCAGAAGATCAGGCTTACTGTTTTTAAGATACCGCACGCGTCCCAAGTCATGAAAAACTTTTTCCTGTGCTTTTTCACGAACCGAGCAGGTATTAAACAGGATCAGATCGGCTTCTTCGGGTGTTTCAATCAACTCCATACCCTTCTCAGACAACAAAATATCAGCCATTTTGTCCGAGTCATACTCGTTCATCTGACAGCCGAACGTCTTAATATAAAGCTTTCTGCCCATCATACCCTTGTCAGAATTTCAATTAATCAACCCGTCTGCTCACATTTGTTTGACCGAAAATACAAACAATGCCGATAAAAAAGCAAGCTGCAATCCTGGAAATAACCGATCTCCAAAAGACTGCAACTTGCTGTCTGATATATATTGCTGATCAAACTACATATGTTAGCCAATCAAAACTTACTTACACATCGTCGTTATCGTCTTCATTGTTGCTATCGCTGTCGGAGGCGGATTCGCTGTCGCTGC
>OBJA01000150.1_pt1 | contig 68915 bp, 55 predicted proteins | sample 1519751 | NCBI WGS metagenome assembly OBJA01 (sample SAMEA3881238, study PRJEB22517) | soil metagenome | biome: lake sediment; feature: soda lake sediment; material: sediment, water from around vicinity | place: India | collected 2013-12-23 | depth 3 m | reverse complement strand
GCAGCTTCGGGTATGAAAGTTATAAGGAGAAGCTGTCGTGAGAGGATAGGTTATTTGGTTATTTGGTTATTGGGTTATTGGGTTATTGGGTTATTAGGTTATTAGGTTAATGGGTAATTTATTGGGTTATAGGTTAATTAGGTTAATTAGGTTTATTAACCTTATCTACCTCAGTAGAAAAAAAGATCAGGCAACCCTCTACCGTTCTTTACCTTATCTACCTGAGCAGGATACCCACCCACAAATTTTAAACCTTATCTACCTCAGTAAACCTAACTGCCAACAACCAACAACCAATAACCCAATAACCCAATAACCCAATAACCCAATAACCCAATAACCCAATAACCCAACAACCTAATAACCTAATAACCTAACAACCTCTCCGACAGTATAAGGCTCCAGGCATCCATCACCTTCCCCTTTTGGAGATACTCCCTGATCAGTCCGTGTATCCTGATGTTTCGCAGCAGTGGGTCGGTGGGCAGCTGGCCGATCAGAGCCTGAATTTCCGGATTCCGGTACATAGCTTCAACCTGATCTGGTTCAGGCAGTTGGGTGACCCCTGCCAGCATGGCCAGTTCATTACCTGTTAGCAGGCTACTGTTGCGGATGCTTTCAGGAAGTGCATCAAAACCAAGGGCAATTTCTGCATGTGGCTGTATAACCGAAAAAACCGATTCTCCTGAAGCCCTGCAGTAGGAGTATCCTCCCAATCGGCCTACCAGGTCCATGCGCTGAGGGTCAATCCTGTTATTTTTATCAAAAACATCATCTCTTAAATGGAAAACAACAGCCTCGGCTATTATCAGCGTTGAGGGGCTCTGCAGGTTCTCGAGGGTTTTGATCTCCACCAGGTGGCATTCGTACTGAGCAGGGCTTTCTTTTACCCTGAAAGGCTTTACCTTATGGGATGCCAGGGGAGTGAGTCCTGATTTCTCAAATTCACTGACCCCTTGCCCATATTCTATCCCCGCAATGGCCATCTGCCTTACCATATGATAATCTACCAGGTTGATCACCAGCTGGCCTGTGTCACGCGCATTGCGCAAAGAGTCCTTTTCAGCTCCGTCACTGGCACGGCGGCCAATGGAAACAATCAGCAGGGGAGGACTGCTGCTGAAAACGTTAAAGAAGCTGTAGGGTGCCAGGTTTGGGCGCCCCTGCTTGTCAATGGTGCTGACAAAAGCAATGGGCCGCGGGCCAATGCTGCCTATTATTAGCTGATGGCGCTCCCTGGCAGGAAGCTCCGAGGGAAAAAAGGTTCGCATAAATTGTGAATTATCAGAAGCGGCTTATCAGTGCCCCTGGTAATCGGCGTTTTTGTGATCCTCCCGGGAATGCTGCTCCCTTTGACGGTGCAGCCTGCGCTGACGCCGGAAATAATCCCATCCCATCCCACTGAAAAAACCCAGGAAAAATACCACCAGAAATACCAGAAACCCTGGCCCGGTGAGGTTGATGACAAGAAACTGAATCCTGACATTCTGATGATTCTGGGCAATGAAAACAATCAGCAGCGCCAGGATAAGCATGGTGATGATCCAGAACCAGGTGCGGTTTTTTTTGAGCTCCATGTTACTTTTTTTTTAATTCTATGTTGAGCTAATATACATAAAAATTACTTTTGAATCTTATTTAATCGTTTAATAATAAAGAAACCGTCTGATCCTTGCTTTTTCCAGGCGGATATGGGGTAAAAAGAAAATAATGCCCGACACCTTCACAATGAAGGATGTTAATTTGGATACAGGTAAGGCTTAAGCTTTGAAAGAGACAAGGATAATGATAAGGGATTAACCGCTTTTTTGTGACTTTTTTTTATTCATCCATAAAACCCAAACAATGAGTTCATATTCTACTTTTCGCTGTTTTTTACTCACCTGCGCATTGCTGTTAAGCCCCAAGTTTTTCTTTGGGCTGTTTGAACCCGACATAGATCCTGACGGTCCGGGATATCCGGAGAGTTGTACCAGCATTATGGTTGGAAGGCTTGCCTCGGTTGATGGAAGTGTGATGACCTCTCACAGTTGTGATGGCAATTACCGCACCTGGCTGGAGATTGTTCCCCGGCAGAAGCATGATGAAGGCAGCATGCTGCCAATTCTATGGGGCACTTTACATACTGAATCCCCCTGGGATGGCCACAGGGTGACCCGCAAAGGGGAGATTCCCCAGGTTGCAGAAACCTTTTCGTATCTGAATGTGGCTTATCCCACCCTGAACGAAAAGCAGCTGGCCATTGGCGAGACCACCATTACCGGACGCCGGGAGTTGCGTAATGAAGAAGGCTTGTTCCTGATCGAGGAGTTGCAGAAAATTGCCCTTCAGCGTACCAGCAATGCCCGCGATGCCATCCGTTTGATGGGTTCTCTTGCCGAGGAGTATGGATATGGCGATTGGGCCGAATGCCTCACGGTGGCTGATAAAAGGGAAGTCTGGCATTTCGAGATATGCGGCAGTGGGCCCGGGGTTCCCTCGGCCATGTGGGTGGCACAACGCATTCCGGACGATCATGTAGGAGTGTCGGCAAACATAGCTCGTATATCAGAAGTGGATTTCAACAAACCTGAGTATTTCATGTATAGCAAGGATCTGAAACAAACAGCCTTGCGCACGGGATTCTGGGATGGAGAGGAGCCCTTTAAATTCCATAAAGTGATCAGTGGCCGCAAGCCTTTTGGTATCAGAGATTTCTTTGTGCTCAGCAAGATGGCACCCTCCCTGGGGCTTTCGTTTGATGCCGAAGAACTGCCCTTATCAGTCAAACCAGATAAAAAAGTATCGGTTGAGGATGTGATGGCCTTTTTCCGTGAGACTTACGAGGGCACCCAGTGGGATATGCTGCAGAATCTGATGGTGACCCTGCGCAGAACGGATGACAATGGCAGCGAATACGAGGAGCAGGTGAAGTCGCCCGTTGTCAGTCCCTGGATGAGCAACGATCTGCGCAACCTGATCAACGAGCTCAAGCCTGGCATCATCGAGCGTCAGCGTACCATTGCCATTGCGGGTTGTTCCTATTCGCAGGTGATACAATGCCGCGACTGGCTTCCCGATGAGATAGGAGCCATTGCCTGGTTCTCGTTTGACAATCCCGGGCAGAGCCCGCGCATTCCCATTTTCTCGGGTACGCTTCACTTGCCCGAAAGTTTTAAGATTTGCGGGCAGCACCGCTATCGCCAGGATGCAGCACTCTGGTCATTCAGGGAAGCCAACAGGCTGGCAACAGTAAATTATGAGAGGGGAAGGGCCATCATTGAGCCTGCTGTGATGCATTTTCAGCAGAAAGCCATTGCCGAGTTGCCCCAGGTTGAGAAAATAGCTGCCGATTTGATCAAAGCAGGAAAGAATCATGAGGCCAGGGAATATGTTACAGCCTATACCCATGATTTTGCTGCCGCTACCATGAAGCGCTGGGAGGAGAACCGCAACCAGCTGTGGCTGATGTTCGGGCGGGGGTTCTAGGCTAACGCAGCAGGTAAGCCAGGGTGATGCCCAGGTAGTTGCCCACGGCATAGCCCAGAATACCAACCGTAAGGCCCGACACGATCACCTCCCGGTTTTTCAGGGCTCCTGCCACCACGGGCACAAAGGGCGGGGAGCAGATAAAGGCCGTGGAGGTGATCATCAGGGTGTCGGCATCAACCTTAAATACCCGGGCAAGTAAAGCATGAATGGCCAGAGTGCCAAACATGGCCAGGCTCACATACACCAGGATCACCGGGCTGGCTGCTATAAACTGGCTGATGTTGGCCATTGAAGCCACCACCAGGCTGAAGATCAGGATCAGGTACATGCCAAGCTCAAAGGTTTTTTCAATCCGGTGTATAGCCGGGATCATCGATGACAGGATTCCCAGGGTGGTGATCAGCAGGATTACCACGGCCATCTGTGCACTGTCAGGAACCAGCAGGCTCACCCCTCCGGCAATGGCAAAGATAAGTACCGAGAGCCCGAATGCTTTCATCAGGGGAAAGAATACCCTGCTGCGGAAAATACCCCAATAAGGATCCTTGCCATCAAAATCGGCCACTGCTGCCATTAGCGGATCAGCATGTTTATAAGCAGGAAGAAAATTCAGGAAAAACCGCTGACCTACAGTTAACATGAACATCAGGTAAAAGATCCCTACTACCAGGTCGTAGGTGTGGGTAACAATATAAATGGTCTCGTCAACATTTAGTGCAAGTTTTATGGAAGCCAGATTTGGGGTGCCTCCGGTATATACCCCGATAAGCATACCTGATATTTTCCAAAGGTCTTCTATGCCCTGGTTGCGCAAAAGATAATATCCCAGGAGCACGGTTGAAAATATGCCTGCAAAAGCACAGATGGTAGAAACCAGGGTTTTGCCTGCCATGCTGAACCACTTGCGGATGTTCATTGAAAAAAGTAATAGCGGTATAGCCAGCGGAACGGTGATTGTTGTCATCAGGTCCTGCACCCTGAGTGCTCCCTCAGGCAAAATGCCGATATTGCCCAGGATGAGCCCCAGCAGGTAAGCAATCACCACTGCCCCGAGCTTGTTGACATAACGGTAGCGATGACAAAGATGCAGAATCAGGATAGGAGTCAAAAGGTAGAAAAAAGCCAGAAAGATGAGTTTCATGGAAATGGGGGTTAAAAACAGGTCCTTCAGCCCTTAATTGTTTCAAAGATACTGCAATGTTTGACATCTTTACCTGCATGTTTATCCAATAGTAGAAATAAGTATGAAAGTAGCAAGTATGTTACTTTAAAATGGTTAATTTTGGGTCTGCAAGCTTAATCTTATAATGAACAGGCTTACAGATTATTCACCAAACCAAACCACCCGATGAAACGTTTAACCTTCTTGATGCTTGTGCTGGCTGTGGCCCTCGGTACTTTGAGCGGATGTACAGCCCGAACCCAACAATCCAATGCGCAGATGAAAGCAAAACTGGAAAAATTTGATGAAGTAGTGCTCACCACCGATCTTTCCTGGTTGAGTGATAACGAACGTGAGATCATCCGCATTTTGATGCAGGCAGCTGATATCATGGATGATATTTTCTGGCAGCAGGCTTACGGTGACAAGGAAGCCCTGCTTTCTTCCATAAAAGATGAGGCCACCCGTAAATATGCAATGATTCATTATGGTCCCTGGGAGCGCATTGCTGCCAATGCTCCCTTTGTTGAAGGTTATGCAGAGAAGCCTCTGGGGGCTAACTTTTACCCTGTTGACATGACTGTTGAAGAATTTGAGGCCTGGGATGAGCCCACCAAAACCAGCCTGTACACCCTGATTGGCCGAGATTCGGCTGGTAAGCTTGTGTCGATTCCTTACTCGGAGGCTTATGCACAGCAGCACCAGGAAGCTGCCAGGCTGCTGCGGCAGGCTGCTGAACTGGCCGAAGACCAGGGCCTGAAAAACTACCTTGAGGCCCGGGCCCATGCCCTTCTGAGCAACGAATACCAGCCCAGCGACTTTGCCTGGATGGCTATGAAAGATGCCAACATTGATTTTATCATTGGCCCTATTGAAAATTACGAAGACCGTCTTTTTGGTTACAAGGCCGCCCACGAGGCCTTTGTTCTGGTGAAGGACCTTGAATGGAGCCGACAACTGGAAAAATTCAATGCCATGCTGCCCATGCTGCAGGCCGGCTTGCCCGTTGCTGCTGCATATAAGTCCGAAACTCCCGGTACCGATGCCGATATGAATGTTTATTATGCCCTTTATTATGCAGGAGATTGCAATGCGGGAACCAAAACCATTGCCATCAACCTGCCCAACGATCCGGTAATACACCTGGAAGTAGGAAGCCGAAAGCTGCAGCTGAAAAACTCCATGAAGGCCAAGTTCGACCGGATACTGGTGCCCATCGCCAATATGCTGATTGATGAAAGCCAGCGGCAGCATATCACTTTTGATGCCTTTTTTGAGAACACTACTTTCCATGAGGTAGCCCATGGCATGGGGGTGAAGAACACCATTAGCGGAAAAGGTCCTGCCCGTGAGGCACTGCGCGATTATTATTCTTCTATCGAGGAGGCAAAGGCCGACATCATGGGCCTTTACCTGGTGACAAAATTGTACGAGATGGGCGAGATCAGCAGCGGGGAAGTAATGGACAACTATGTGACCTTTTTTGCAGGAATTTTCCGCTCAGGACGCTTTGGTGCCAGTAGTGCCCACGGAAGAGCCAACATGCTTACCATGAAATATTTTGCCGATAACAATGCCTTTGTTTTCCAGGAAGAAACCGGAACTTACAAAGTGAATTTCGAGGAAATGAAACAAGCAGTCAGTAGCTTGTTGGAAAGAATTCTTATTATCCAGGGTGATGGGGATTATGATGCTGCACGTGCATGGATCGAATCAGACGGTGTTATGACACAGCAGTTGCGTCAGGACCTGGACCGGGTGAACGCTACCGGCATCCCTGTGGATATAGTTTTCAAACAGGGACTTGAAGTGCTGGGGCTGTAATACGGAATGAGGTGCGTTGCGGGTAAATACTCCCTCATTTTATATCATGATAACAAATTCCAGTAGAGACGTTGCAAGCAACGTCTCTACTGGCTATAATTATTATTGGTATGGACCTCTGGCCAATGGCCAATGGCAAGAGAACCAAAAACCATTCCCAACCACCTCCCTCTTTTTATCCGGTTACCTCCGTTTTTCCGGAAATACTTTGAAAATTTACATGTCTTCTGCAATCCAATGCCAACCCTAAGCTGATTTTAAACCGTATTTAAACCGTATTTAAACCGTATTTCAACCGTATTTCAACCGTAAATTTTACGGTTCAATTACGGTTGAAATACGGTTTATGGTATATTCAGAATAATGCCCTTTTTAGGTTCATATTGTCCTATTCCTGAGCTAAAAGTTTCAGGAGACCGGATTCCTTTTTTGTTTTTCTAAAAAAATCCTTTACTTTTGAAAATTATTAACCATTTGGTTAAACCAAAAAGTTAAACAGCCGCCAATGGGAGAAGAAAAGGAAATCAGTGCCGAGGAGAAGATCCTTCAGGCTGCCGTGGAGGAGTTCATTCATAAGGGGCGTTCGGGCACCCGCATGCAGGTGATAGCCGATAAGGCAGGAATTAATAAGGCATTGCTTCATTATTATTACCGCTCGAAGGATATGTTGTTTGAGGCGGTTTTTTCGCAGGTAATTAAAAAATTGCTAATCTCAAAAGTGAAAAAGATCATTGAGGAGGAAAAGGATGTGTTTGATCTGATACGCAGTTTTACTTCTCTTTATATTGATGTTCTGAATAGGAATCCCAATATTCCCTTTTTCATTCTTGATGAAATACACCGTAATCCGGGTCGCTTGCCTGAGGCTATGATGAAATCGGGACTTCCCATTGAGCGGGTTTTTGAAATTATTCAAAATGCTACCCGGCGGGGCCTGATCCGTGATATTGATCCCCGGGAGCTGATAGTGAATATGATCTCACTCTGTGTTTTTCCTCTTTTGGGCCGAAACCTGATGGTGCCTGTAATCTTTGGTAATGACAAAGTGGCTTTCAGGAATTTTCTTGAGTCAAGGAAAACTGATGTTGCTGAATTTATTATACAATCAATTCGGCTTCGCAAATAATAACTTATGCGTTTCATAGTATTTATTTTTTTGGCAATAGCACTACTTCAGGCAAAAGGGCAGAGATCCCTGAGTCTTCAGGAATGCTACGACATGGCCATCGATAATCATCCCCTGGGTATACAGCTGCAGGATCTCGAGAGGATCAACAGGCTAAACCAGCAGGTATTATCTTCCGCATGGCTTCCGGGGATTGGTTTTTCAGCCCAGGGCAGTTATCAATCGGATGTTACCAGGGTTGAGGTATCACTTCCGGGAATAGATATTCCTGGTCCACCCCATGATCAGTATCGTTTGAGCCTGGAGGTACAGCAGCTGATTTATGATGCGGGTATCAGCAGGCGCGGGCAGTTGCAGCAGCTACAGCACAGGACAGAGCTGCAGGAAATAAAGGTCAGGGTGCATGCCATTCTTGAGCAGGTAAACCGGAATTTCTTCCAGCATTTCATTCTTGAGGAGAACCTGCAGGTACTGGATCTTCGCAAGCAGGAGCTTCAGCAGAGGCTTCAACAAGTGCATTCAGGAGTAAGAAACGGGGTGATCCCTCAGTCGGGGCAGTGGACCCTTGAGGCAGAACTGCTGAGGCTCCAGCAGGCACAAGATGAGCTAAAGGCTTCGCTTCAATCAAACCTTGAAATATTGGCATTATTGACAGGAGAAGATCTTTCAGAAGTTGAACTGCTGTTACCCGGGGGACCAGCACCCCTTCCAATGCTTTTTCCAAGGCCTGAACGCGAATTGTTTTCCCTGCAGAGGCAACAGCTGCTTGCTTCTGCCAGGGTTGCTGCCACTGAAACATTTCCCAAAGTCAGCGGGTTTGCCCAGGCAGGCTATGGACGCCCAGGGCTCAACATGCTCAGCGCCAGCTTTGAAACATTTTACATGGTGGGAATTCGATTTTCGTGGAAGCTTTGGGACTGGCAGCAGAGCTCACGTCAGAGGCAGATCCTGGAGGTAAAGGCCGGGATGACAGAAGCCCGTCAGATGGAGTTTGAGCGGAATATTGCCATGGCTATCTCGGGTATTGCTGCACGCATTAGGCAGCTTGAAATGGCCATGGAAAACGACCTCCTGATAATCGGGTTACAGGAAGACATTGTGGCAGCCACCGCCAATCAGCTCGACAATGGAATAATTACCCCGGCTGAGTATATAGGCCATGTGAATGCCCTTTCCCAGGCTAGAATTGACTTCCACACCCGGCGTATCCGCCTGGTCCAGGCCATGGCCGATTACAATATTATTTCAGGCTACAGATAAACCTATCAACACATGAAAAAAATCTACATTATTATGCCAATGATGCTCCTGTTAATGGCAGCATGTGGCTCGGCAGATTCTGAACAGGATGCCTGGGGTAATTTTGAAACCGTTACAACGGTCATCTCCTCCCAGGCGGGGGGCAAACTTATAATGCTTGACATTCGACAGGGTCAGCTGCTTGGGAAGGATTCGGTGATAGGCCTGATCGATACCCTGCAGTATTCTCTTGAACTTAGGCAGCTTCATGGGGGCAGGCAATCAATAGGGGCCCGCCTGGGTGATGTTGAAGCCAATATAGGGGTGCTGCATGCACAGAAAGCTAACCTGGAAAGGGAAATAGATCGAACCCGCAGGCTGCTTGAGAACAGGGCTGCCACAGCCCGGCAATTGGATGAGCTGCAGGGTAACCTTGAAGTATTAGAGCAACAGATAAATGCCGCCAGGGTTTCACGTCATGGAATAATGGCGGAGCTGCAATCTATGGATGCCCGTATTGCCCTGGCAGAAGAAAAGTTACGGCAGTGCATTATTATAAACCCGGTAGAAGGTACCGTGCTTGAAAAGTATGTTGAACAACACGAGCTGGTAATGCCCGGCAGGCCACTTTATACAATTGCCGACCTGAGTTCAATGGAGCTTCGTGCCTGGGTGAGTGGCAGCCAGCTGCCACAAATAACAATAGGGCAGAATGTGACAGTGTACTTTGACCGCGACCGTAGCACAGATCAGTATCTGCCGGGAACCATCTCATGGATCTCCTCCCGTGCCGAATTTACACCTAAAACCATCCAGACAAAAGAAGAAAGAGTGTCGCAGGTGTATGCAGTGAAGGTGAGGGTTGATAACGACGGAAGGATAAAAATTGGAATGCCCGGGAGTTTCAGGATAGGGGAGTAGGTTTCAGGCTGGTTGGTTGAGCGTTCCACTCCATTACCCAACACCTGTCCTTTCATATAACTAATATATAACGCACTAATTTTAAGATTTTTAGCCGTCCACAGATGTTCACCGATAAGAAGAAGAAAGTGTCACAAAAATTCACAGATGGCATCCTGCAGTTTTGAGGCTTTTTCCAGGTGGGAATGAATCCACCAATTCTTATTATGCTCATCATCTCGGTACTAAAACCTAACCGCCAATAACCACTAACCACCAATCTAAAAACAACGATCTGATCCCACCCATGATCCTTATCCAAAACATCAGCAAATCTTACGGAAGGTTTAAGGCCCTGGATGATATCTCCTTTAAGGTGGAAGAGGGTGAGTTGTTCGGGCTACTTGGTCCTGACGGGGCAGGTAAGACAACCCTTTTCCGTATCCTCACCACCCTGTTGCTTCCCGAAAAGGGGCAGGTATGGATGAGGGGAATGAATGTGGTGGAACAATACCGTCCAATAAGGAGTATACTGGGGTATATGCCAGGAAAATTTTCTCTTTACCCTGATCTGAGCGTGGAGGAGAACCTAAGGTTTTTTGCCTCCATATTCAATGTTTCATTTGACGAAAATTCTGAGCTGATCAAGGATATCTATGTTCAGCTGCATCCCTTCAGGCAGCGGCAAGCAGGCAAACTCTCGGGTGGCATGAAGCAGAAACTGGCTCTTTGCTGTGCTTTGATACACAAGCCGCAGATACTTGTTCTGGATGAACCCACAACAGGAGTTGATGCTGTATCAAGAGTTGAATTCTGGGAAATGCTTGCCGCACTAAAAATGGAAGGAATTACCATCATTGTCTCAACTCCATATATGGATGAGGCAATATTATGTGACAGGGTGGCTTTGATACAAAATGGGGGCATTCTGAAGGTTGATACACCCCGGGCCATAGAAGATTCCTTTAAAAGGAAAATACTTTCGGTAAAAGCTGATAATACATATTCCCTGATCAAGTATCTTAAACAGCATCCCGGAACCCATGCAATCTATCCTTTCGGGCAGGTTCTTCATTATATTCCACGTCAGGAAGATACTGATGAGAGAGCTCTTTACGACCATCTCAGCTCAATGGGTTTTAAGGAAATTGAAATAAAAAAAATAAGACCGGATATTGAGGATTGTTTTATGGAATTGATGAATGATGCAGCAAAGCAATAATGACATAATGATCCATGCCAGGGGTATGGTAAAAATGTTCGGTAGTTTTATTGCCAACGACCATCTTGATTTCGATGTATACCGCGGTGAGATCTTCGGGTTTCTGGGTGCCAACGGGGCCGGTAAAACCACAGCCATACGAATTCTTTGCGGGCTTGCCGCACCCACATCGGGAAATATCACCGTGGCAGGATTCGACATTTACCGGCAGGCTCACCACATAAGGAAGAATATCGGGTATATGAGCCAGAAGTTCTCTTTGTATGAAGATCTTACAGTGTGGGAAAACATCCGTTTCTTCGCGGGCATCTATGGTCTTCCACTGGTATCCATAAAACAAAAAGCCGTGGAGATGTTGGGTAAACTTCAGATGGAACATGCCCGCGATAAACTTATCAGGTCGCTTCCTACCGGATGGAGGCAGAAGCTGGCATTTTCTATAGCAATATTTCATCAACCAGCAATTGTATTCCTTGATGAACCAACAGCAGGGGTGGACCCCATAACCCGAAGACAATTCTGGGAAATGATTTACCAGGCTTCACATGAAGGGATCACTGTATTCGTCACAACTCACTATATGGATGAGGCTGAATACTGCGACAGGGTTTCAATAATGGCAGAGGGAAGACTCATTGCCCTTGATACCCCTTTAGCTCTTAAGAAAAAATATAATGCCCTTACAATGAACCAGGTATTTCTGAAGCTGGCACGCAATTAGTAATATTTCGAAGCAGGTGTCATGAAACAATTCAAAGGGTTTGTAAAGAAAGAATTCCTTCACATCATACGCGATGTGCGTTCAATGATGATACTCTTTGGCATCCCTGTTATTCAAATTCTGCTGTTCGGATATGTGCTTACCAATGAGGTGCGCGATGCAAACATTTCAGTGCTGGATAATTCCTCAGATCATGTGAGCCAGCAACTGGTCAGCAGGCTTTCCGCATCTGGGTATTTCAGGGTGAGCAGCCATCTGGATTCTCCCCTGCATATCGAGCAGGAGCTCAAAAGCGGACGTGCAAGGCTTGTTGTTGTTATTGACCCTGGCATGGCACAGGCCATAGCAGGGCAGCAAGCGACAAGCATACAGATAATTGCCGATGCCTCCGATCCCAATACCGCAAACATGTTAGTAAGTTACATAAATGCGATTATTACTGGTTTTGCTCAAGAACTGATGCCTGCACCAGCAAATGCAGTGCATGTGGATCAGCATTACCTTATGCTTTATAATGAAGAGCTAAAGGGTGCATTCATGTTTGTTCCGGGTACTATGGCCCTGATACTGATGCTGCTGTCGGCAATGATGACATCAATTTCCATTGCCCGGGAAAAAGAAATGGGGACAATGGAGGTGCTGCTTGTCTCGCCTCTTAGGCCAATGCAGATAATCCTTGGAAAGGTAACACCATATATTGCGATGGCTTTTTTGAATGCTGTTGTGATAATTACTCTTGGAATATTGGTTTTCGAAATGCCCATCCTGGGTAGCCTCACCCTACTGATGGCACAGAGCCTGCTTTTTATTTGTATGGCCCTGGCATTGGGTATTCTTATTTCCACAATGGCACCATCGCAGCAGGTGGCAATGTTTATTTCCATGTTTGCGCTGATGCTGCCTACCATCCTGCTCTCGGGCTTTATCTTCCCCATCGCCAATATGCCATGGTGGCTGCAGGAATTCTCCAGAATCATCCCTGCCCGGTATTTCATTGTAATTATCCGCAACATTATGCTCAAGGGAGCAGGCTTTGAATTCGTATGGAAGGAAACCCTGGTTCTGGCAATAATGCTGGTGGCTTTTATTATCATCAGTATCCGCAAATTTAAAATCCGGCTTGAATAATATGAAGGTGATACTGTTCATTTTGCAGAAAGAGTTTATTCAGGTGTTGCGAAACAGGACCATGCTGCCTCTTATTTTCCTGTTGCCGGTGGTGCAGCTTCTGGTGCTGGTAAATGCCGCTACATTCGGCATTAAGAATATCGACATGGTAGTGGTGGATCATGATATGTCAACCAAGTCCCGGGAATTGATCTCCAGGTTTGAAGGCTCCCCATTTTTTTCCATCCTTAATTATGAATTATCTCTGCAAAAGGCACAGGAAGCCCTTATGGATAACTCGGCTGCTGTTGTTCTTTATATTCCCTCTGATTTTTCATGCGGACTTGTGCGCAACAATATGGCCCCGGTTCAGTTTTTTATTAATGCAATTGATGGAATGACAGCAGGCCTTATAAGGGTATATTCTTCAGGCATTATAGAGGAGTTTAGCCGGACAGGGAACCTGATGCAAAACCAATTGCCCCTGCAGGTTAGTAATAGATTCTGGTATAATCCCCAGCTTGACTATAATATATACATGCTACCAGGAATCCTTGTAATCCTGGTTACTATAACTGGAATGTTTCTTACTGCAATCAATATTGTCCGGGAGAAGGAGTTGGGAACAATAGAGCAAATCAATGTCACACCTGTACTTAAATACCAGTTTATAGCCGGTAAGTTGCTGCCTTTCCTTATTATTTCCTTGTTCGAACTGGCTTTCGGCTTAACCATTGGCAGGCTGCTCTTTGGGCTGCCAATGCTGGGCAACCTGGGATTGCTGTTTGTGGTTGCCCTTGCCTTTCTAGTTGTTTCCCTGGCCCTGGGACTGCTGATCTCAACCATCTCCTCCACCCAGCAGCAGGTGATGTTCACTGTATTTTTCTTTCTTCTAATATTTATCCTGATGAGCGGGCTTTTCACCCCTGTGGAATCTATGCCAGCTTGGGCAAAGGTTCTCAATATTTTCAACCCCTTCCAGTACTTCATGCAGGCCATACGGATGATACTTCTGAAAGGTTCTGAATTCAGGGATGTACTTCCCCAGCTGGCCCCACTTTCATTCTATGCAGTCATTGCACTTTCCCTGGCCGTGTGGAGGTACAGAAAGACAGTGTGAGGGCTTGCATTCACCTTTAGCACAGCTTGCCTGTCAGCTCCCTGATTTCTGCTGCCGGGGATTTGCCATTATAAAGAATGTTGTAAACGGCGTCGCATATTGGCATATGAACCTTTAAGGCATCGTTCATTTTTTTGATGCAGTTGCTGGCATAATATCCTTCGGCCACCATGTTCATTTCCATCTGGGCGAATTTCACGCTGTATCCCTTGCCGATCATGGTGCCAAAGGTACGGTTGCGGCTGAAGGGACTATAACAGGTTACCAAAAGGTCGCCCAGGTAGACCGAGGATTTGATGTCGCGGTCAATGGGATGAACAGCCTCCACAAAGCGGTCAATCTCTTGAATGGCATTGCTGATCAAAACCGCCTGGAAATTGTCGCCATAACCCAGGCTGGTGCAGATTCCCGAAGCAATGGCAATAATGTTTTTCAAAACAGGAGCATATTCGGTGCCAAAAATATCGTCCGAGATACTGGTTTGGATGTACCTGCAGCCAAAAAGGGAAGCCACCACCGAAGCTGTATTGCTGTTCTGTGAGGCCACTGTAAGATAGGTAAGCTTCTCCTGAGCAACCTCCTCGGCATGGCTGGGACCGCTCACCACTACAAAATCCTGAAGGGGAACCTTGAACTGCTCATGAAAATAATCGGCAATGATAGTGTTAAACTCCGGTACAATCCCCTTGATGGCACTGATCACAGTTTTGTTTTTGATTAGGGAGATACTGGCTTTTTTAATGGATGAATGCAAAAATGCCGCAGGAATACAAAACAATAATATGTCGGAGCGCTGCAGGATGTAATCCAGATCATTGGACAAATGCAGGCGGTTCACATCAAATTCTATTGAACTAAGGTATTTGGGATTGTGGTGGAATTGTTTCAAATGATCGGCAATTTCCTTTTCATGAACCCACCAGTTAACCCATTCAAGGTTGTTGAGCAGGATTTTTACAATGGCTGTGGCCCAGCTGCCTGAACCAATGACTGCGACTCTCATATGATTTACTGTACTTATGTTTGATCAGCCCGTAGTTTAAGCGGAGGAAGGCTGTTTTTGTTTAAGCTTGCGAAGATAAAAAAAGAAACCAGAGCAAACAGGAAATACTGCTCTGGTTTCTTCAGTCAGATAAATCCGGCTGGCTATCTGAGCAAAGGCTTATAACTGGACTTCAAGAGCCATTTCCCTGCCCTTACGGATGAGCCTGACGCGGATCTTTTCACCTGCTCTTAAATTCTCCAGTGCTCCCATATAGGATTGTATCTCCTGAACCGGGGTATCATTGATTGCCACGATTACGTCGCCAGCCATCAGGCCAGCTTTTTTTGCAGGACGTTCTTCCATCACTGCCTGTATCATCAGTCCTTGCCCGTCCCAGGTGATATCGGGTACCAGCCCCAGGGCAATGGTTTCGCTGCGCCGGCGGTTACGGTCGGTAACGGGAGTGGATGAAAACTCCAGGCGATCCTTCTTGTCGAGCCTGGATATCATCTCCATAGACATAGCCAGGATCTCACGGCTGCCTTCAAAGTTGACCTTATCGGGAGTATCGCTTGGGCGGTGATAATCCTGGTGGGATCCGGTATAGAAAAATATTACGGGAATATCTTTCATGTAGAATGCGCTGTGGTCGGAGCCCCCCATTCCACCGGGGCTTTTGCGGATGTTGAAATGATCGGGAGCTACCTGGTCAATCAGTCCATCCCAGCTGGGAGAGGTTCCCGTGCCGATCAGGGCCATGTTATTATTCTCCAGCCTGCCGATCATGTCGTAATTGAACATGTAGTTGATCCTGCCCATGTCGTAGGCATCGCTGTCGGTAAAGTAGCGGCTTCCGATCAGGCCTTTTTCCTCGGCAGTGAAAGCAAGGAAGATATAGTTGTTATTCTTCAGGTCGGAGTTGATCAGGTACCTTGCCGCTTCCAGAACCCCTGCAGTGCCACTGGCGTTGTCGTCGGCCCCGAAATAAATGACCCGTTCACCCTCTGCTGTAGTTCTCATGCCCAGGTGATCGTAATGCCCGCCAATGACTACCGTGGTGGGGGCATTGTTGTTCAGGTAGCCCCCTACATTCAGGGCTGAAAAGCGCTCGCGCTCCAGTCTGGTGCTGATCACTGCCTTTGCTTCCGGATTCCTCGACATGGCCTCAATGACAGGAATGTTACCAAATACAACCGGGATCTCCAGGCGCTCAAAATTGCCCCGCAACAAAATGCGGGGATTGGGACGGTCTTTCTGAGTATTAATAAACACCACACCGGCTGCACCATGAGAGAGGGCGGTTTCCAGCTTAAGGGTGACAATCTGCTGCTCTCTTAGGCCACTTTCCCGCTCAAGGGAAACAGGTATGTAATATTCTATAAAGAATATCTTACCCTGAAGGTTTGTATGATCCTTATAATCATTCAACCCCATGAAGTCTTCAAGACCATTGGATAGATAAATTGCCGGAGCTTCAACTGTGGCATCTCCGCTAACAGGCATCGGGGAATAGTCATCACCCGGATAGAAGACTCTTCCCCCCACCGACAGAAAGTTGCCCGGGGTTATGACCCACTGGCCGGGGAAAGTAAATTCCTGAAGGTAAGAATCCCCAAACATTGGCTGAAGACCAATTTGCTGCATTTGCTCCTTGATATAGGCTGCTGCCCTGCGTTCGCCTTCTGTGCCTGCCTCACGACCTTCCATTTCTTCCGATGACAAGGTATATACATCCTTTTTAAGGCGTTCGATTATTGCTTTTTCAGAAAAATCATAAACTTTCTGAGCTGAAAGAACCTGGACAAAAAGAATAAAAACCAGGGTAATGATACATTTAAAGGATCTCATGTTTTGAATTAAATTTGTACAGCCTTAAAAGTCTGGCATGTAAAAGTAATGTTTTTTGAAAAACAATGCATGAAAATGCCCGGGTGAATCAACTTCTGAACTTCCAAATCCTCAGGCATTCATGTAAATGGTAAAACAGCAAGCCTTCTGCCTTCAAACCAAATAACGTTTGAATTTGAGACTTCGTGTGGCTTCCTGCCCGAAATTCAGTGAATCCTACCTGAATTCCATGGAGTTCTTCCGGGTGATTTTTTCACAGTAATGGCACTTGATGCGAAGGTCTTCTTTATCCACCACATTGAAGCGGGGGCTGATTTCTTCAACATTGGTTATGCAGTTGGGATTGAAACACTTGACAATGCCATTTACCTGGTCGGGGATCTCCACCTGCATTTTCTTTGTTACCTGGAAATCATGAATCTCGATGATGGAAGCATGGGGGGCAACCAGGGCAATCTTGTTTAGCTCCTCCGGCTTGAAATATTTGTTGCTGACCTTAATCATTCCCTTGGTTCCATATTTTTTGCTTTCCAGATTGGTTGCAAAAAGCACCATGTTTTGGAAGTCTTCAAGCCCCAGTATTCGGATTACCCGGAACACAGCCGAGGAAGGGATATGATCGATTACCGTGCCATTTTCAATAGCCGATACTTTTAATTCTCTTATTTTTTCACTCATGGTAAAGATTTTTTTAATAAAATGATCCTTCATTAACGAATACCCAGTATCAGACACATCAGTGCCTGCCGGACATATACCCCGTTCAGGGCCTGTTCAAAATAATAGGCTTTGCTGCTGTTGTCAACATTGATGTTGATTTCGTTGACTCTGGGAAGGGGATGAAGCACTTTAAAGTTTTCCTTGGTATGTAATATCATGTCGTGATGCAGGTTGAAGGAATTTTTGATGCGCTCGTATTCCAGGGGATCGGAGAACCGTTCACGCTGTATCCGCGTCATATACAAAATGTCGGCCTGTGGAATAACTTCTTCCATATCAGTATACTGGTAGTAGGAAAGGTTTTTTTCCTTGATATGCATTTTCACTGAGCTTGGCAGCTTCAGTTCAAGAGGGGATACCAGATGGAAGGTGGTATTGTAATTACACAGGGCAATAACAAGTGAATGTACGGTTCGGCCGTATTTCAGGTCGCCCACGAAAGCCACATGCAGGTTATCGAGGGTACCCTGAGTTTTCTGGATGCTGTAAAGATCCAGCAAGGTTTGAGTGGGATGCTGGTTGGCTCCGTCACCGGCGTTTATCACCGGAACCGGGGATATTTCGGCAGCGAACCTTGCGCTTCCTTCAATGGGGTTGCGCATGACAATCAGATCGGAGTAATTGGCGATTGTCAAAATGGTGTCCCTCAGGGATTCACCTTTTTTCACGCTGGTATTGGAGGCTTCCGAAAAGCCGATGATCCGGCCACCCAGCCGGTTTGCTGCACTCTCGAAGCTAAGTCGGGTGCGGGTGGAAGGCTCAAAAAACAAGGAGGCCACCACGTAATCCTGCAGGATGTTCTGAACCGGGTTGGCTTCAAATTCACGGGCTACCTCCAGGACACGCAGTTGCTCCTCCCGGCTGTAGTCGTTAATGGACACTAGGCTTTTGTTTTTCATTTGATCTTCGGGTTACTTTATATTGATAAAAGACTTTTTCACGAAAAATTTATTCAATGTAACAAAAAAAAAGGGCTAATGAAAGCCCTTAACAGTTATTTGCATTTACAGTTGTCCTTGATCAGCTTCTTGTCTTTCAAAAACTGGCAAAGCAGCGTTCTAAGGTTGGGACAACCAATCTCCTGCAACTCATATTCTACCTTTACCGTAGGTTTTTTGATCTTCACGATTCGGCTAAGGTCAATAGGGGTGGCAATAACTACGGCATCGCAGTCAGTGTTGTTGATGGTTTTTTCCAGATCAGCAATTTGTTGCTTTCCATAACCCATAGCCGGCAGCAGGGTACCGATGTTTGGATAGATTTGGAAAGTCTCGGCAAGGCGACCTACCACAAAGGGGCGGGGGTCTACTAGTTCGGCAGCGCCGAATTTGCGGGCCGCAACTGTGCCGGCTCCTATTTTCATATGCCCGTGGGTGAGGGTGGGGCCATCTTCAACAACCAGCACCCTTTTTCCCTTGATGAGTTCAGGTTTATCAACCGTCAGGGGGGATGCCCCGTCAACCACCACAGCCCCCGGATTGACTTTGGCAATGTTTTGGCGTACTGTTTGAATTCCTTCCGGGCTGGCGCTGTCCATTTTGTTGATCACCACGATGTCGGCCAGGCGAAGGGTCACTTCCCCCGGGTAATAATTCAGCTCGTGCCCTGGCCTGTGTGGGTCGGTAACCGTGATCATCAGGTCAGGTTTATAGAATGGAAAGTCATTATTGCCACCGTCCCAAAGAATCAGATCAGCCTCTTTTTCGGCTTCCCTTAATATAGCTTCATAATCAACTCCTGCATAGATTACATTGCCTCTTACCACATGAGGTTCATATTCTTCCATTTCTTCAATGGTGCAATGATGTTTCTTCAGGTCTTCCACGGTTGAAAACCGCTGTACCTTTTGTGCCACCAAGTCTCCGTATGGCATGGGGTGACGAATGGCCACCACTTTCAGCCCATGCTCCATCAGCACCTCGATGACTTTTCGTGAGGTCTGGCTTTTGCCGCATCCAGTACGGATCGCACCAACTGCAATGACAGGCTTTGTGCTTTCTATCATAGTTTCCCTGGGGCCAATCAGCAGAAAGTCGGCTCCGGCAGCATTCACCAGGGCGCCCACTGCCATTACCTCCTGGTAGGAAACATCGCTGTATGAAAAAGCACATATATCTACCTCCATCTTCCTGATCAGCTCGGGCAGTTCGGCCTGGGTATGGATTGGAATACCTTTGGGGTAATACTCTCCGGCAAGTTCAGCAGGATATTTGCGACCATCAATGTCGGGAATTTGTGCTGCAGTAAAGGCCACGACATTGTATGCTGAGTTTTGGCGAAAATAGGTGTTGAAATTATGGAAATCCCTACCGGCAGCTCCGATAATAATAACATTTTTCCGTTGTTTTTGCATATAGGTATGTTTTGGGGTTGATGAGGTAATTGATGGATTTGGAATAAGAACTTCACAAAATTAATTCTTTAACTTTTTTTTGCAAGGCAAAGGAAAAATAATTTTCGGGAAAAGCGACTTGTTCGTCCCACACATTGCAAGGTTGGGAGAAAGGTAATGGGCTTTGCAATTTCTGCTTCTCCATTGGCAGGTAGTTGTAAAGGACGGTGGTAGTTTTATTCTTTTATTTTTGTAGCAAAAACAAAAAGAATACAACCAAATTCTATAAAAATGCAAAAGAAGTTTTTTTACATCCTGGTTTTGGTTTTTCTGGCAGTGATGCAGCCCTTGGCAACCCAGGCATGCACCAGTGTGCTGGTTTCGCGAGGGGCCAGTGCCGACGGCAGCGTGATGACCAGCTACCTGTACGACGTTGCAGGTTTTGTCCAACCCTTGCATTATTATCCCGGAGGGACACATGCACCTGGGGACTCGCTTGATCTTTTTGGTTTTCGCGATGGGAAGTTTCTTGGGCGCATCAGGCAGGTTGAACAAACCTACAAAGTAATAGGCAACATGAATGAGCACCAGGTGGCCATTGGTGAAACAACCTTCACGGGGCGTCCGGAGCTTCACGGAGGGGAGGGGATCTTCGACTACGGCAACCTGATCTGGATTACCCTGCAGCGTGCGCGAACAGCCCGCGAAGCCATTCTGATCCTGGATGATCTGGCCCGTACATATGGGTATAAAGATACTGGTGAGACTTTTTTCTTTGCCGACAAGCAAGAAGCATGGATCATGGATTTTATCGGCAAAGGCCAGTATGGCAAAGGAGGGGTATGGGTAGCGGCCCGCGTTCCCGAAGGATATATTGCCGCTCATGCCAACCAGTCAAGGATACGCTATGTCGATTGGAATGATACCAAAAACTGGATGTGGTCGGAAGATGTGGTGGATTTTGCCCGCCAAAGGGGATGGTTCACCGGACGCCGCAACCGTGATTTCAGCTTCCGCGAAGCCTATGACCCTGTAAGCCCCAGGTCACTGCTGATGTGCGAAAGCCGGGTATGGAGCGTATACCGAAGGGCTGCTCCATCCCAAAACTTTTCAGCCGATTACTGGCGCTGCGTTGAAGGAGCAGAACCCTATCCCTTGTTTATCAAACCAGATGAGAAGATCAGCATCCAGGATATGATTGCCCTGGTGCGCGACCATTATCACGATACCCCTTATTATACCCGGGCGGGTGTGGCAGCTGGCCCCTATGAAAGCCCTTATCGCTGGCGCCCGGTTACCTTCGAACTGGATGGCAACCCATACGCCTATGAGCGATCCATATCACAACCTCAGACTGCTTTTTCTTTTGTAACCCAGTCGCGCAACTGGCTGCCCGATGAAATTGGCGGCATTTGCTGGTACTCGGTCGATGACACCTATTCCAATGTGTTTATGCCTCTGTACATGGGCATGAACCGCATGCCCCCATCCCTTCTGAGGGGCTCCTCTATCGAATTCGACTGGGATTCGGCCTTCTGGGTTTTTAATAAGGTGGCCAATCATGCTTATCCCTTTTACAGCCTGATGATCCCCGACATACAGAAAGTGCAGATGGAGCTCGAAACCCGGGCTCATACCATGACCCGGGCAGTTGATCTGGCAGCTGCTGCACTAGCCCAGTCCGACACAAAATTCATGCAGGAATACCTTACCGATTTCAGCCTGAACTTTGCCGAAAATGTTGTGGAACGGTGGAAACAACTGGGGTATTACCTGTTTGTTAAATATAATGATGGCTATATTCGCGGTACCGAAAGAATAGAAGACTGGCCCCGGGGCATGGGCTACCCGGAAGACTTCAACCGCCGTGCAGTTGAAGAAAGACCCGGATACTTTGATGTCCGGTGGCGAAAAAAAGGCGAACCCATCCATTAAATGGAATGTTTAAAAAAAAGACCGCAACAGGATTTTAGCTGTTGCGGTCTTTTTCTGAAAGCCTGATCAATATCTGCTGACCTCCACGTTTCCGTTCATATTCTTGATGAGTATTTTTTGCTGGGTATTTCTTCCGGAATACCTTCCATAAAAATATTTACGAGGAGTACTGCCGTTGTTGCTCTCCCACTCCTGTGATTCTTCAATTTGTAAGTCCAGGTTTGAGATGATCCTTCCCGGGGAGCTGTTTTTTGTATAGCCCATTTCTACATTGATAACGGGGTCTATTTCCTGGGGAACTTTCAGGGAAATTTTTCCCACCCCTGCGCTCAGCCTTAGGTTCATGGCCTGGGCTGTGGTATTTCTTGATAATAGAACTTCAATTGATCCTGCACCGGTTGATGCCGAAAAACCATTCTCCTTCCCGTCCCCTGAAGAAACAATAAGTACATCATTCAGGCGGATGTTGCCTCCTCCTGTACTGGCACTGCCTGAAATGCTTGAGCCTGAAACCTGAATCCTGCCGCCTCCGGTAGCGATACTACCCTGTAGCAAACCTCCGTTTATCTGAATGTTGCCACCACCCGTGCGTAAACTTCCCTGAAGCTTTCCTCCATTTACCTGGATGCTGCCACCCCCCGTAGAAAGATTGGCATTGCCGGTGATATCGGTAAGGTTGATGGCTCCACCCCCCAGCCGTCCCTTAATATCTCCCTTTAATCGGAAGGCGCTTAATGAACCTCCCGCAGAGGTAAATTCAACGTTGAAATTTGCCGGAACCTGGATCCTGATAGAGATATTGGTTTGCTGATTGCCACTCTGGGTATTGTCAATAAATTCCGATCGCAGCTTAACCCCGCTGGAAGTGGGATCAAATGTAACCCGGCAATTCCCCCCCTTGCAATTGTGGATCACAACTCTTGCTTCAACCACATTTTCATCCCATGTGGTAATATTTACTCCCGCACCCGTACCAATCTCAAGGGTCAACAGCTGACCCGGGTTCACCTCAAGACGGTATACTTCCTCCTGCTGGGCTTTAACGGGAAGAACAAGGGATAACAAAAAAATAAGTGCAATGATTTTCATAGTAATTTGTTTTTTTTGGTTGCTGCTATTATAATTACAAATTACATGCTAAACAAAGCAATTGGTTGATATCTAATATATTATAAAAATTTTGCTGCATGGATTGACCATCATCAATCGTTCATCTTCGTACACATTTGTATCAGATTGATACAAAAGGATTATTATGAAAAAAAAAGGAGACTGCCTGTTCAGACAGCCTCCCGATGTATAAAAAACAAAGTTCTAATTTGGCTGAACCAGCTGATTGGTGTTCATTTCAGTCTGTGGAATCGGCCAAACATAATTTGGTGCGGTGTGAGGAACAGCATTTACTCCTGGCTTTGCCAGATGGGGCTCCATTTTACGCATGGTGTCCATGTTGCGGATTCCCTCTCCAAGGAATTCAATATTACGCTCCAGCATGATCCTGTCGACAAAAGCATCTGCTGAGGCAAAATCTGCCAAAGGATCAGCTGTCGGGTTGGAACGCAGGTACACGGCATTCAATAAAGCCACTGCTCTTTGGTTTGGCCAGGCAAGGCGGGCCTCAGCCTCGGCAAGGTTCAGCAGTACTTCAGCATAGCGGATTACAGGAACCCAGTCGGAATTGGTAACCGAATATTTGTTGATAAAAATGCGCGACTGTCCGCCCACTGTTGCAGTATTGGTAAGTAACCTTCTGGCATCATTTGCCGTGAAGACATTGCTGCTCCAGGTAACACTTTCGGTATTGATACAATACTCATTATTTCCAATAGGACTGCGCGAGAAATAATAAGCCACACCATTTTGAGTACCAGGGATTTCGGAGGCACTCATAGGCATGGATAGTATAGACTCCGAAGTTGTATAAGGAGTCCTGAAGATAGATTCGAAGCTGCTGCTTAGGGCATAAGCCACCCCATCGGGAGAAGTAAAGGGTGCTGAAGCCGAAACAATTTTGTTGGCTTCTTCCTGTACTTTGGCATAATTGTTCATATGCAGGTAAACCCGGCTTTTCAGGGCGGCCACGGTATATTTCTGCATACGGGTAACATGGATAGTGGCATTGGTTGTTCCGGCAGTAATTGCAGGAAGCAAATTTTCAGCAGCATTCAGATCGGCCAGTATTTGGGTATAGGTATCGGCCAGGGTGGATCTTGCCTTGTCGTTATCGGCAGGGGTTTTGGTTCCGGTAAGGCGCAGAATGGCACCATGTGCCTGGGGATTTTTGTTGTAGGGCTGTGCATACAACTGAATCAGGTGGAAAAATGCCATCCCCCTTACTGCCAGGGCTTCTCCCTTAAACTGGTTGAATTCAGCCTCAGTAAGAATATTCTTGCTCAGGATGTTTTGCTTGTTGAGCTCCATTCCCTCCAAAAACATATTTGCCCGGTTGATGGAAGTGTAAACTTGCCCCCAAAGGCTCTGAACCTCGCCGGTTGAATTTGCAAGGGTGTGGTTCCAGGTCAAAAATCCTGTGACGCCATTGGTTTGCAGGTTGTTAAATTCATCACTGCGGATAGAATTGTAAACAAGATACCGCCCGCCCAGGTAATTTCCATGCTTAACAGCGGCATAAATTCCATTGACCTGTCCTAGGATTCGGTCCTTGGTATCAAAAGCAACTTCTTCGAAGATGGTTGTTCTTGGTGTGGGCTCCAGGAGCTCTGAATGGCATGCTGAAAAAAGAACTGTTGCCAGAAAAGCCCCGAGAAAGTATTTAATGGTCTTTTTCATGTTTTCTTATTTTTTGGGTTTTAAAAAGTAAGGTTAATGCCAAGGGCTATTGTTCTGGCCTGGGGAACGCTATTTCGGTCAACTCCGGGAACCAGGTTGGTGTCACCCATTGAAGATATTTCCGGGTCGGCACCTGTGTAGCCGGTAAAAGTAAAAGCATTAAATACCTGAGCATATAACCTTAAGCTGTTAACATTTGCCTGGCGCAGCAGCTCGTTGCGGAAAGTATAACCAAGGCTTAAATTTCTGATTTTCAGGAAATCGGCCCTTTCCACGTTTTGTGATTGAACCATAGTAGAGCCATTTGAAACGTTATCATTCCACACAGGACGCGGGATGTCGGTAATGTCACCGACGTTTTTCCAATAAGTATCAGCAACAGAAGCCAAATTGTTCCAGTGGCGCATATCTCTCAATCCTGCCTTGGAGCCATTGTAAACATAGAAGTCCAGGGCGAAGGTCATGGTAATACCCATGTCGAAGCCTTTGTAACTGAAGTTGTTGTCGAATCCACCATAGAACTTGGGAATGGGACTTCCAAGGGCCACCCCATCATTGGCTATGCCTATAGTACGGGATACTGTACCATCTTCATTTCTCCAGCCTGAAGTGGGTTGTCCTGACTGATGGTTATAATAAACCTTGGAGGTTGTGCCATCCTCATTGCGGCGGATGAAAATGCGACGACCTGTTTGAGGGCATACTCCGGCAGTTTCTACTCCCCAGATCATTCCAATGGGATGACCCACCATGGTGCGGTTAGTGGCTTCATTGCCGTTACCGGTCATACCTACTATCCATGGAACTCCATCAGCCAGGGAAGTAATTTCGTTTTTCAGGTAGGTAATGTTGAACGAGGAATTCCAGCTGAAGTCAGGCTTGTTGATATTGTAGCTGTTCACGGTGAATTCAATTCCCGTGTTCTTCAGAGAACCCACGTTCATGGGAAGCGTATGGCCGGGGATGCCTTTTGAGGGAGACTGGGGAACATCCAGGATCAGCCCATTCACATCATTATTAAAATAGTTGAGATCGACCTGGATGCGGTCGTTGAACATTGCAAATGCCAGGCCCACATCATACTTGTCACTTGTTTCCCATCCCAGCCCGGCATTACCTGCCTGGTCGAAGAACAGGGTGGATTGCTGGTTGTATGTTCCGGCAGAATACAGGAACAGGGAGGCATAGCTGTCAACGCCCGAAATATTGCCCACCCGGCCAACACTGGCTTTCATACGGATATCGGAAAAAACTTCCGAGAGCTTGCTGTTCTGGAAAAAGCCCTCCCTGGAGAGGTTCCACATCAGGGATGCTCCGCCAAAATTACCAAATTTGTTGCCGGGTGCAAGGCCAGAGAAGCCGTCGCGGCGACCGCTTACTTCAACATAATATTTGCGGTCCCAGTCAAAATTCAACCTTCCGAAGAACGAAGTGAAGAATTCTTCCGTGAGCAATGCAACAGGTGGCTGCATTGGAGTGCGGAATGAACCCTGGTAGTCGCGGAAGAATACATCAGATAAACCCATCTTGCTGGCCGACCAGCCATTTTCATGGGTATATTGTTCTTCATTTCCTATCAGTGCACGAACCATCAATTTTTCTGCTACACTGGTGCTATAGTTCAGGGTGTTGGTCCAGTTCCAGCGGTTGCGCCGGTCAAAGTAGTTATAAACCCGCCCTTCCCAGCTGCGGCCATCACCATGATCAGGATGCCAGTATGTCTTGTTTTCAATTCCACTGTTGTCCATACCATAGGTTGTCCGGAATATCAGGTTTTCCACCAACTCAACATTTGCATAAATGGTGCTGATGATCCTGTCGCCCTGGACATTGTGGTAATTGTGGTCCTGCAACCAGGTAGGATGAGAGAAACCACATGCCTCAGTATTGGTCATACGACCCACCCTGTCGCTTGAAAAATCAACATTATAATCGCCATTGTCCAGAAAAACAGCAATGTTTGGAGCTGTAATAAAAGCGAGCCTGCCGGCACCTGCTGTGCTGAAGTTTTGCCCTGAGAGGGAGCCTGTATTGGGTGCAGTAGAAAATGAACTGGTATAATTAATATTTGCCCCAAGAGAGATACGCCTGGTCAACTTGTGATCAAGATTCAGGCGGGCGTTTTTGCGATCATAGGTATTGGTTTTCAGAATACCATCTGTTTCTGCAAAGCCCAGTGAAAGGAAATAAGAGGTGGCCTGGGTAGCTCCCGAAACAGTTAAAGCATGGTTGTGCTGAAAGCCTGTCTGGTAAACTTCCTTGTTCCAGTCGGTATCAATAAGTTTTCCATCCTTGTCATAATGCAGGAAGTAGGCTGGAGGCAGGTTGTTTGCATTGGCACGCGCCAGGTTCTTTGTGGCTACAAACTGCTCGGCATTCATCAGATCATAAAGCCTGTATGGAGAAGAAAATCCAATGGATGCATCATAATTCACATTTACTCGTCCTTGCTGGCCTCTTTTTGTGGTAATCAGCATAACCCCATTGGCTGCACGGGAACCGTAAATAGCTGTTGCAGAAGCATCCTTGAGGATCTCAATGGAAGCGATATCCGAAGGATTGATATCTCCCAGAACATTTAGTGCAGTTGAGTTTCTGGAAAGATCACCTGTAAATACAGGCACACCATCCACCACAACCAGGGGGCTTGAACTGCCCGAAATAGAGTTGTAACCGCGTACCCTGATCACAGGCGGGTTGCCAAGCACCGCGTTGGGAACCGTGATGTTTACTCCCGAAGCTTTTCCCTGAAGGGCCTGATCAAAGCTTTGTACAGGAATGGTTTTCAGATCATCGCCCCGAACACTGGCGATGGCTCCCGATACCTCCCTTTTTTGCTGAATACCATAACCTACTACAACAAACTCCTCAATGGCAAAAACGTCCGATGACATCACAACGTTTACAATCGAGCGGCCACTAACGGGCACTTCAATCGTTTTCATTCCAATAAAGGAGAACACCAGTACTGCGTTGCCATCAGCCTGTATATTATACAGACCGTTGGCATCAGTTATCGTACCCTGCATGCTGCCTTTTACCAGTACCGTAACCCCTGGTAAAGTAGATCCGTCTGCCTGGTCGGTAACCGTTCCGCTTACGCGGATCTGTTGGCCAAACAAGGATGCCCCAAGAAAAAGAAGCATCCCAAACATTAAACAAACTTGCTTCATGGTTTTTTAGTTTTAGTGATTAATTGAATTGAATTGAATTAACTTGCTGTCACCATATGATGTGCCCCGGAAGGCTGCAATCAATGGCTTCAGCAATTTTCTTTATCATGATTATGGGTTGCCGGTTAAATACATTCAGAAACTCCTTCTTCTGAAAAATTCCCATGTCAGGGATCATCTAATTGCATTCTGCGTTTTAACTTATCCTGATCTGACTATAGGTTTCGCAAATACGTTGGCTTGCATCAAAATATATTCCATTGACAATAACTGAAAGACTACTAGCCGATTGAGGAAAAGTTGTGGCAGGATGTTCTTAAAAATTCTTAAAAAATGTGTCCGGTGTTGAACATTGTTTGTTCAATTCTGAACATATGAATATGTGGGGGCCTGCTCTCCGGAAAACATTTCATAATTATCCTCCTCTTGTAATAAAACTCGCATCCTGTTTGCAATCAATTCGGATTTTTTTCGCAGTTAATTCGCGAAATCGCGAATTAACTGCGAGTTTGGTCCGAATTTGGTGCGAGTTTGGTGCGAGTTTAATACGGCCCTGATACGGAGAGGGGCCGGGGAGTTTTTAACAAATGGGAATCCATTGCTCTTACACAGAGAACATTCTCAGGGTAGAATTCTCAAAATGGGTGTTTCAGACAGGCCCTGGCAAGAAGAAGAAGAGGCGGGCTGATTAATTGAATTTTGTTTTTTCAATTATTCAAGGATTGCCGGTTGTATAGGTTTCCAGGTATTTAAGGGCATTGGCTGCATTTACCACATGCTTCAAATATTCCCCCTCATAGACTCTTTCTTCTGATGATTCAACAAGGATTTTTTTAATTTCGGCAGGCGTAAGCCCTGGGCTCACTTCTTTTAACATGGCTACTATACCTGCCAGAACAACCGACATGGATGAATAAGAGACAAATGGGTTATCATCCAGTTTTTGCAGGGGTTTATAATCATTATTCTTCAGATTAATGTAATCGTCAATAAAGATAACATTGTAGTCCAGATGAAATATATTGACATCGCATTCTCTTGAATAGGGACTTTGGGAAAAAAATGCATTGGGAAGAAAGTTTTCCTCCAAATCATAGTGAATAAATGTTGTTACAATATTATTGTCAATTGCTTTGCGAACGGCCCTGTCTATTACTTCCCGGTCGTTTTGCCGAAACTTTCCCGAAGAATAGGTTAAAATATCAATGCCATTTTCAATAGCCCAGTCAATGGCCTCCACAATGGAACGGGTTTCAAGATCCCTGTCACGATCCAGTGCATTCAGTGCGTAGATTTCCACATCGGGTGCTATTTCTTTCAGGGTAACAGCTATCCAAAAACCATGTTCGGCAAGTTCTTCAAAAGCTTTGACATTTCCTGTGAAATTTTTGCCTCCGCAATAAAATTCCTGGTGGCTTTGCATTCCAAAAAAACGGTCCAGTATTCCTATCTTGATGCCTTTGCCAGTAGCTTTTTGCTGTGCTTCACGGATGTGGTGGAAAGTGTCGTAGGTAGGGCGCAAATTGGCATCGCGAAAGCTTACGTACCAAAGTTGGTTGTCCTGGGCTGAAGCAAAATGGCCGCAAAACAGCAGGACTAAAAATATTTGGAAATTTACTTTGCCTGAAAATGCCTTGATGAATTGTTTCATGGGAAAAATTATTTCAATTTGAAAACCTGATTCCTGAGGTATCCCATCGAAACATATGCCATAGATAATAACTATTTGGTAATTAGCAAATTAATGATTGACTGCTTCCTGGATTCGGGCAAAACCTGTTCACAGGCGGACACCCAGGGATGTATCGACCGGTCAAAAAGTAAGGCAGGTAGTTTTTAGTATACGGCTATCAGCGGTTTTTGAGCATTTGCTCGAACCAGGATGCGGTGTTCTCACCCTGCTGTTGCTTCAGAACCTCCAAAAAAGCAGCTGTGGTGATTACCTGCTGATGGATCAGCTGCCGGCAAAAATCCAGAAAAGCCTGCTGACCGATTGTTTCTTCCAGCTCTGATAACAAAACAGGACCTTTGTTGTAGATCACCTCATTTACAAGGGAATAATCGGCATTTTGCCTGTCGAAGTCCCAAACCGGGGGAACAGTTTCCATGTTCGCAGCTTTGTTGCTGATGCGGCGGTCAAATTCCTCCTGTCCGAATTTCATGCGCAGGTACATCAGCGCGCTATATTCGGCCAGGCCCTCATTCAGCCAGTCTTCCCAGGTATTCACATCTGCTCCCTTCCAATACAGGTGGGCAAATTCGTGGGCAAAATACCTTTCATAGCCCGGGAGGTTGCTGTAGAAAATGTTTTCATCAACTCCAGAAAGCACTACCCCTCCGGTGCGTGCATACCCCCCGCCAAGCTTGCGGGGCGATTCAATCAGTGTAAGATCCATGTCGACCTCTCCATACCACTTGCCTAACTGGTCAAGAATTGCCAGAATATTTTCCACCATATTTTCAGCCATCTTGTTACTGAAGTTATGGTAATACATGGTGAATTGATTATTGCCTGCAGGAGCTGAAAGGATTTTTACATCCCTTGAAAGGCAGATCACCATATCAGCAATAGGAAAATCACAGGTAATAATGGTTGAACCCTGAAGCTCTTGCACATTCCCAAAGCCAAATACCCTGTAAACGGGAGGGGCTTCAACCCGTGCATCAAAGGTGAAATCACGAAACTGAGTCATTGCATAAGGAAACCAGGGCAGGTACATTCCCAATTCGGCATAGTCTCCGGTGATTTGGTTGGCCAGCATTTCCACGGGCTGGTTAAGAACCCCACTGTATGAAAATTCAATCTTTGCCAAGGATCTGTCTCCTTCTGTGGGTAAGAGTATACGAAAGGCATTTGGCATAAACCTGATATCCGAAGGGCTGTGATCAAACGATGCCACATCCCGGCCATTGAATGTAAAGGAGGTAATATCCATTCCACGTTCAAGGTAGAAAACAAGGGTGTCGGCCGTTGTTTTTTCCAGGTTCAGGGTAAGGCTTCCTTCTACACTGATCCCACGGGTTTGGGGGTCAACAACCAGGTTTACCTGGTAATGGGGAAATTCCCTTGCCGGATCATCATTTTTTGAAATGCTGCTGCAGGCTGCCAGCACCAGGCTTGCAATTATTAATAGGATGTAGTTTTTCATGTTGCAGAATTTTGTACAAAGGTAAAAATTATGCATCTGTTTAAAAGTAAAAAGCTGCCTGTTGTTCTTTTTTTTTCTTTTCAAACCGGAGTGTCCCACCAGGATTTATTGATGCGATTGAATCCATGATCCATTTGGAAATATAATGGGATCAAAAACGTCGGGTTGGTCTTGTGAACTCCACTGATAAAAGCGTATTTTTGCATTTTATTTGAAAACCCCATTAACGGCAGATGAGAATTGAACACAAAATATCCCTGGCAGTGGCTGATTGTGTCAGGGAAATGTTTTCGCAGCAGATAACGGTCAGCGATATATCATTGCAAAAAACCCGCAAAGAGTTTACCGGAGATTTCACCCTTGTGGTATTTCCTTTTGTGAAAATGGCCAGGCGCTCACCCGAGCAAACTGCTCAATTACTTGGTGAGGCTCTTGTGCAGCGGGTTTCTGAAGTTGTTTCTTTCAATGTGATCAAGGGCTTTTTAAACCTTTCGCTGGCTGCTGATTTCTGGTTTGGTTTTCTTCGTGAGGAAATGGACAATCCCTCATTTGGTTTGAAGCCTGTGAATGACTCTGCTGCTGTTGTTGTTGAATATTCATCTCCCAATACCAACAAGCCCCTGCACCTGGGTCATATCCGCAACAACCTGCTGGGGTATTCCATTTCCCGCATTTTGCAGGCCAATGGGCAGCATGTGGTAAAAGTAAACCTGGTGAATGACCGGGGAATTCATATCTGCAAGTCGATGCTTGCCTGGATGCGTTTTGGAAATGGTGAGACCCCCCAGTCGGCCGGTAAAAAAGGTGATAAACTGGTGGGGGATTATTATGTGCGTTTTGAGACCGAGTTGCGCCAGCAGATCCGGCAGATCATGCAGGATCAGGGCGTTGATGAGGAAACAGCCCGCAAAACCGCGCCCCTGATGCTGGAAGCACAGGAGCTTTTGCGCAAATGGGAGATGCGCGACGCCAAAACCCTTGAAGTATGGAGCACCATGAATGGTTGGGTTTACGAAGGTTTTGACGCTACCTATCAGCGGCTGGGGGTTGATTTCGACAAAATATATTACGAATCGCAGACATATCTGCTGGGGAAGGAACTGGTGCAGGAAGGCCTGCAGAATCAGGATTTTTTCCAAAAGGAAAACGGCTCGGTTTGGGTTGACCTTAGCAGCGAAAACCTGGATGAGAAGTTGCTGCTTCGTGCCGACGGAACTTCCGTGTATATCACCCAGGATCTTGGCACCGCCCAGTTGCGCTACGACGATTACCATCCGCAAAAAATGGTTTACGTGGTGGGTAATGAACAGAATTACCATTTTGATGTGCTGAAAAAAGTGCTCAAAAAGCTGGATAAGCCCTATGCCGATGCCATTTTTCACCTTAGCTACGGAATGGTTGAGCTGCCTGCCGGTAAGATGAAATCGCGGGAAGGCACTGTGGTAGACGCCGATGAATTGATGGACGAAATGGTGGAAACTGCCCGCCGCACCACCGAAGAGCTTGGTAAGACCCAGGATTTCAACGAGCAGGAAAAAGCAGAACTTTATCATATCATCGGTCTGGGCGCCCTGAAATACTTCATACTGAAGGTGGATCCAAAAAAGAACATGCTGTTTAACCCTGCCGAGTCTATTGATTTCAACGGCCATACTGGCCCCTTTATTCAATATACACACGCCCGCATCCGCTCGATGATGCGTACCGCCGGCAATGAACGCCTGCAGGCTGCTATACCTGATATTGACAGCAGGGAGCTGTTCCCCAAAGAGATCAGCCTGCTGAAGATGTTGTATGACTTTCCGGTAATTGTTGCAGAAGCAGCTGAAGAACTAAGCCCGTCGGTGATCGCCAACTATGCCTTTGAGCTTAGCAAGGAGTACAACCAGTTTTACCATGAGCACTCAGTGCTCAATGAACCCGATAGCCGCTTAAGCCAGTTGCGCATCCGGCTATCCGGATTAACAGCACAAACCATTCGTCATGCCATGGGATTGCTTGGAATAGAAGTGCCCGAAAAAATGTAGCCACCCAGGATTGATTCAATTCCGGGCGGGCCTTTCCTTTGGCTTTTTGCGAAGGATCATTACCTCCACATTCCCCTTATCGTCAGTTGTTCTCCAATGCTGGGTGCTGCGTGTTGAGTTGGTGATGAACCACGCCTTGCGGGTATCTGAATCATTACCTTTAATAAAAACAGTGCGTGTGCCAGCCTGCCAGTGGAACTCCCCGGGCTTGCCGGCATTGGCCTGTTCAATGTTGCTGCTGAAGCTTTGACTGCCTTGCCCATTCCTTTCAAAAAAAATGGTGCCAACATTCGATTGTCTGGATTCCACACCATTTGCCTGAAGCAGTTCGTAGCTTTCAATGACCCATTCCCCGCTAAGCTGGCTGGTCATCTGGCTTTGCAAAGTGCATGAGGGCAGCAGCAACACCAGCATAAGATACCATTGTTTTTGCTTCCTTTTCATCCTGCTGGTCTTTTTGTGATTGATTTAATTATAAAATATATTGCTTATACCTGCAAATTTATGATTTAAATTTGTAATATTGAAAATCATAAAATATTTTCTTCAGGATTCAGGTAATCCAGTACTTTTTTGTTATTTTTGTTTAGTCTAAATAACCACAATGAACCATGAGTGAATTAATCAACAATTCAGAAAAGCGAAAAGAGCTTTTAAAACACATGATCCTGGAGCTCCACAGGGGGGAGGCTCCTGAAGTAATCAAATCAAGGCTGCAGGCCCTGCTGAAAAGCATTCCTTACGGGGAAGTGGTTGAAGTAGAGCAGGAGCTGATCAGCGAGGGGCTTCCCGAGGAAGAGGTTCTTCGCCTGTGTGATGTACATACCAGCGTGCTGGAAGGAAAGGTTGACCTGTCGGCCGCCAAAAACATTCCTGAAGGTCATCCGGCCGATACTTTCATGAAGGAGAATGAGCAACTGGTAAAGGTTGTTCATGAGCTGAACGGGCTTTACGGTCAGATCGGCAGTATGGAAGAGGAACAGCAAGCCAGCTCCATGCTGATTGAACTGAAAAGGAGGTTTAATGCCCTGATGGATGTCGACAAGCATTATCGCCGCAAGGAGAACCTGCTGTTTCCGTTTTTGGAGAAACATGGCATCACCGGGCCTCCCAAAGTGATGTGGGGCAAGCATGACGAGACGCGGGCCATGCTCAAATCGGCACTGCAGGCACTTGATGTTCCGGGGGAGGTGACCGCCGGTGAACTGGCTGCACTATCCAACATGGTTCTAAGGCCTGCCAGCCAGTCGGTGGAGGATATGACCATGAAGGAAAATGAGATTTTGCTTCCCATGTGCATGGATACGTTAACCGATCTGGAGTGGTGGGAGATCTACAACCAGACCCTGGAAATTGGCTTCTGCCTGTATGATCCCCAGGTAGAATGGGAGCCTGAAGAAGGCATAAAGCCTTCAGCAGCTGCCGAAAAACCCGGTGATGGGCAGATTCAGCTGCCCAGCGGGCGTTTTACTGTTGAGGAGCTCACAAGCCTGCTCAACACCTTGCCCGTGGATATGACATTTGTTGACCGCGACGATAAGGTAAAGTATTTCTCCCAGGGCAAACACCGTATATTCGACCGCAACCGGGCCATTCTGGGCCGCGATGTTCGTTTGTGCCATCCTCCCGGAAGTGTGCATGTAGTGGAAACCATACTGGATGATTTCAAAAACAAAAAGCAGGAGGTGGCATCCTTCTGGATACAGATGCGGGGTAAGTTTATCCTGATCGAATACTATGCCATGCGAAATTCTGCAGGCGAATATCTTGGTACCCTTGAAGTGTCACAGGATCTTACCGAGGCCCGTAAACTGGAAGGAGAACAGAGGTTGCTGAGTTACAAAAAGGTTGATTAAATGGAACGTCCTGATATTGATGCTGATCTGAAGGTTGCCCGTTTGCTGGATCATTATCCTGAGCTGGAAGGCCCCCTGGTGGAACTGGCGCCTGAATTCCGCAAGCTCAAAAACCCGGTATTGCGTAAAACCATTGCTAAAATTACCTCCCTGCGGCAGGCGGCTACTATAGCAGGCATTCCCGCCATGGATCTGGTGAACCGTCTGCGGGTGATTGCAGGGCTTGCCCCGCAGGAGCATTCAGCTGAACATCAGCAGGAACTTATGGGACCCCGGCCTGAATGGGCCGGGGACCCAAAACCCCTGCAAAAATTTGATGCCACTGAAATCATCCAAACAGGAGGTATGCCCCTGAACCAAATAATGGATGATCTGGAAAAATTGCCCCCCGGCGGAATTTACCTGCTGATCACCCCGCTGCTGCCTGCCCCATTGCTGGAAAAAGCCCGGAAGAAAGGTTTCATAACCTGGACCCAGCAATTGGAGCCTGCTGTTTTTTACTCCTACATCATCAGGCTGAGTTAGCTGTTTCCAACATTCGCAGCTTTACCGTCAGATTTTATTTGATTTAAGACACCGTTAATGGAAATTAGCTGTAATTTCGTGTAAAGCTGTGTGCGTATATGGATAAAACCCGGGAAGGATATAAGGCAGGAATTGTTTCCATTTTCACCAACCTGGCTTTGTTCCTGATTAAGTTGTGGGCAGGAATGGTTACCGGCTCCATAGCCATCACCGCCGATGCATGGCATACTTTATCTGATTCCATAAGCTCGGTGGTAGTGATCTTTTCGGTGAAGATGTCTTCGCGCAAACCTTCCCGGCAGCATCCCTTCGGGTATGGGCGATGGGAACAGATCGCTGCCATGTTCATCGGCTTTTTGCTGGCATGGATCGCCTTCACTTTTTTCAGGGATTCATTAGCCATGTTCCGCAACAGGATAGCTACTGAATTCGGTACCCTGGCAATCGTGGTGACAGTGATTTCCCTGATCGGTAAGGAAGCCATGGCCCAATATTCATTTTATATCGGCCGCAGAACAGGAAATGTTGCCGTCAAGGCCGATGGATGGCATCATCGTTCGGATGCCCTGTCTTCGCTGATCATCCTGGCAGGGATCTTCCTGGCAGGGCATTTCTGGTGGATCGACAGCGTTCTGGGGATTATTGTTTCGCTGATGCTGTTCTATGCTGTATATGAGGTTTTTAAAGAGGCTATCAATAAGCTGCTGGGTGAAAAACCCAGGCCCGAGCTTATTCAGAGCATCAAGCTTCTGATTGAACAATCCTATGACAGCAGCCTGCATCCCCACCATTTTCATATTCACAATTACGTGACCCATCAGGAACTGACCTTCCACATTAAGCTCGACAACAACCTTACCATCAACTCAGGTCATCAAATAGCCACCGACATCGAGAACAAGGTGCGCGAGCAGTTTGGTATTATTGCCACCATCCATGTTGAACCTCATGATTTTGTTCATGATTCTGACTAGAAGAGCAAAAGAAAAGCCCGCTCCTTAAGGGCGGGCTTATCAGAAGGATATTATTTGTTAATTCATATAGATCGGGCCATCGGGGCCAAGAGGAATGCCCAGCAGCATCCATATCACCAGGGTAGCTATCCACACAATGGTTAGCAGAACTGTGTAGGGGATCATGGTTGAGATAATGGTACCGATACCGTACTTCTCATCATATTTCTGGGCGAAAGTAACAATCAAGGCAAAGTAGCTCATCATGGGGGTGATCAGGTTGGTCACTGAGTCACCGATGCGGAAGGCGGCCTGGGTGAGGCCGGGATGATAGGGGGGATCGATCAGCATCAACATGGGGATAAAAATGGGAGCCATGATGGCCCATTTGGCCGAGGCACTGCCCATGAACATATTGATGAAAGCCGACAATAGGGTAAATGCCACTATCAGCCCTACACCGGTGAGTCCAACCGATTGCAGCCCCTGGGCACCATTGATGGCAACGATGATCCCCAGGTTGCTGTAATTAAAGAAATAAACAAACTGAGCTGCAAAAAATACCAGGACAATATATGAAGCCATACCTGCCATAGACTGGGTGATATGCTTGGCAACATGCTTATCACTTTTTATGGTACCAGTAATGATGCCGTACAAAAGCCCCGGAATAAAGAACATCAGCAGAATCCCGATGATAATCCCATCAAAGAATGGCGACTGCAGCCAGGCACCTGTTTCCGGGTTACGGAAGAAGCCCCAGGAAGGAACAACCGATACGGCAAGGAATGCAATGGTAAAAAGAAGGCCGTATCCTGCCCAGCGAAGGCCCTTTTTCTCGGTAGGTGTAAGCTGATCAATGGCTACCCTGGCCGTATTGCCGGTATAGGTTCCCAGGCGGGGTTCAACAATTTTTTCGGTTACCCATGTACCTACAATGATTACCACAAAACCCGAAGCAAACATGAAATAATAGTTAACCGCCGGGTTGACCAGAATGTCGGGGATGATCATGCGTCCGGCTTCCTGGCTGATACCGGCCAGGATGGGGTCAATGGATCCAATAAAGAAATTGGCTCCAAATCCTCCGCTCACTCCGCAAAATGCTGCTGCAAGCCCTGCCATGGGATGACGGCCGATGGCATGGAAGATCATGGCTCCAAGGGGAATCAATACTACATATCCGGCTTCGGAAGCAAGGTGCGAGATAAGCCCTGCGGTTACAATGGAAGCAGTGATGAGTTTGCGCGGAGAACCCAGCACCAGGGCACGGATCATTACCGTGAAAAGACCTGACCCTTCGGCAACCCCGATACCTATCATTACCACCAGCACATAGCCCAGGGGAGGAAATCTAAGGAAGTTGTTCAAAAGGTTGGTGTACATCCAGCGCAAGCCATCCCCGCTGACCAGGTTATTTACCGTGATCAGTGAGCCGGTCACCGGGTGCTCGGCGCTGACTCCTGCAACAGCAGCAATCCAGGAAATGATAACCACAATTACAGCCAGCAAAAAGAAAAGTGTGGCAGGATGAGGTAGGGCGTTGCCTACTCTTTCAATAATATCAAGAGATTTGGAGAAAAAACTTGATGATTTCTGGGAGGTAGAATTGTCTTTCATCTGTTCATAAAAATTTTAACAGCTCGGAATGGAACCCCGGGAGATAAGCCGATGATGTTGCTGAACCTCGCAGAAGGGCTGCATGATTAATGAAATTGGGTTTATATTGATTGGCCGGAATTGCCTGACATGATGATGGTCTGTCATGTCAGGCAATTTTGGTTTGCCGGCAAAGATAAAAGAATTGTTCAGAAAATAACATTAAAACCCGTAGTCAGGATATTTTCCGGGCATTGGAGCCTGGCGGTCGCCACCTTTCAGGTAAAGATCAAACCATTCCATGGTGCGTACGGTATAGTCCAGGCGGTGAACATTCATTCGGTTTCCGTGTCCTTCACCATTGTACCAGATCAAACGAACGGGAGCTTTGGCATGCAGCTTCATGGCCCTGTAGAGTTCCAGCGACTGGGTTGGGTGCACGCGCGGGTCTTCAGTGCCATGCAGGATCAGGGTAGGGGTGTTGCTTTGGTGGGCATACTTAATGGGGCTGCGGCTGAAAACATCATCCCAGTTCTGGTGCGACCAGTAACCCCAGTGTACATAATAATCTTCCCATGGAATATCCGTGGTTTTGCGCTTTGAAATTTGATTGGAGATACCTACAAACATCACTGCTGCAGCAAAACGATCCGTATGCCGGGTGGCCGACCATGCCGAGAAGTAACCCCCGTATGAGCCACCGCCAATACCAACGCGGTCGCCATCCACATACCCGATATTGATCAGGTGGTCGATTCCGTCAAGTACATCGTCATATTCTACCCCAACCAGGTCGCCATAACCTGCCATAGTAAAATCAACTCCTCTTCCTGAGCTTGCACGGTAGTTGGGCATAAACACGAAGTAACCTCTTGCGGCAGCAATTTGGCCCCACATGTTGTAGGCTGTACTCCAGCCATTTTTCACGGCTGCCTCAGGACCTCCGTGGATGTAGGTAATCAGGGGATAACGCTGCCCCTGCTGGTAATTCAGGGGGTAAACCAGCACTCCTTCTATATCCTTTCCATCCCGGGCATTATACACCAGCTTGCGCTGCTGGCCCAGCTGTACCTGCCCCAGCCACTCATTGTGGAAAGTCAGGCGCTGCAGGTTACGGCGGCGCAGTTCAAAGGAATACAGTTCGGTGGGATGTTGCCAGGTGTTGCCTGCAAAGGCAAGCATGCCATCCACATGATGAAAACGGGCAAATACCACCCGTGCAGGTTCCAGCAATATGGTGCGTGAAGGCCGATCCAGGCGTTGCTCGCTAAGGACAATGTCCACACCTTCTTCTGCAGCATATAACAGGGTGTTGTTGTCCCTCCATGCAAAATCAATTACAGAAAGCTCCATGTCCTGTACCAAATTGCGCAGTTGATCGAAGCTGCGCTCAGTTGGAACATCCATCACAAAGAGGCTACCTACCACCGAGTCTTCCAGCTTGCTGGCCGATGCAAAGGCAAGGCGGCGACCGTCGGGGCTCCAGGCAAGCTTGCCCAACTTGCCGGGGTTGTCCATGATCTTGCGAATATCCCCGGTGTTTAAATCTACCAGGTGAATGCGTTTGAACATGTAGCTGTCGTCAACCAGGTTGCGGGGTGCAATAGCAGCAGCTGCGTGCCGTCCATCGGGGCTTACCGTAAAATCAAATACCGTTACTCCCTGTGTGAGCTGACGGCTCTCATGGGTTTTCAGGTTATACCTGTAAAGGTTCAGATGGCGGTATTCCTCCTCGAACACTTCCAGGTTAAAGCCTTTGCGACGCAATTCCTGGCTTGCAGGGTCGGCAGCTGCCATGGCTACGATAGCGAGGTTTTCTGCATCGATAAACTCATAGGAGTTCACACTTGCCGAAAACCGGGTCAGTGGCCAGGCTTCCCCTCCGTGAACACTAATGGCATATACCTGGACGCCCTGCACCCCGGGCATGCTGCTCCGGAAGGTGATGGCATCCCCGGCCGGAGTCCAGCCAATATTCAGAATACTTCGCTGGCCGGTGATGAAAGGGGTGGTGCTGCCTGTTCTTACATTGTAAAGGTAAAGCTCACGGTAGTCTCCTCCTGCCTGATGATCAAAAGGCCTTGGCACATTCAGTGTAAAGGCAATGAAGTTCTTGTCGGGAGAAATGGAAACCTCTGCCACCAGGCTGATGTCAAACAGGTTCTGAGGGGTAAGCACCTGCTGGGCTGAAATTTTGCTCCCTGTCCACAGGATCATTATGGACAAAAGTGAAAGGGCGAACAACTTCTTAAACATGGTATGGATTTTTGGTTTTTAATTTTTTATAAATCAGAACGTAATTTTTCGGAGGTAAAAATAGTTAAAATACCTCACAAGCCGTAAACCAAAAAACGGGGGGAATGCTTAAAATCAAAAATTTGAAGAAGATATGCTTTCCTGCCAGATGAAACAGCGCGGAAAGATTTTTGCAAGGTTTTCTGATGGTTTTTCCCTGAAAAGGCCAAACAGGGCTGAGCCGCTTCCGCTCATTGCCGCGTAAACGGCACCAAGCTCATAGAGTGATTGTTTGATCTTTGGAAGGATGGGGTAGTTTTGAAATACTGTAAGCTCAAAATCATTGATCACTGAATGTTTCCATTGATCTACCGGGGCCAGGATCAGTTGTTTCAGACTTTTTTCAGGTATACGAGGAATGATCTTCTGGTAAGCTGCCGCGGTGGGTACATGCACCGGAGGGACTACCAGCAGCAAATGCCAGCCATCCAGCTTGAGTTCCGGAAGATCCTGCAGGATCTCTCCCCGTCCGCTTGCCAGGGCTGGTTTGTTTTTCAGGAAAAAGGCACAGTCGCTTCCAAGGCCTGAAGCCAGCTGGTGCAGATTGTCACTGGGAAGCTTCAGATTAAAAATATCTCTGACCAGCTTCAGGCAGAATGCAGCATCAGAGCTGCCCCCACCTAGGCCGGCTCCGGTGGGTATTTGCTTGTGCAGGTAAAAATGCAAAGGTGGTAGGTGGAATTCCTGCCTCAGCAGCTCGAAAGCCCTCAATACCAGGTTGTCCCTGCCATCGGCAGGAACCGCCAGGCCGCTCACCGATAATTTAGTTTTTGGGTTTTGTGATGCGACTGCTTCAAGGGCATCACTTAATTTTACAGGGAAAAAAACTGTTTCAATGTCATGAAAACCGTCCCCCCGGCGGGCAATCACATGCAGGCCCAGGTTGATCTTGGCATTGGGAAATACAATCATGGCTTAGAGTGTCTCATTTGGTTCAGCAAGCCTTTATTTTTCCTCCCATTCAATCACAAACTCTCCTTTTTCCTGCCGGCGCAGGTTCTCTCTTCTTCTCTGGCTTTGAGTCTGGGTTTGATTGGGAAAAGCAGTAGTATCCTTTGGCTGCCTGCTGAACTCGGTGCGCAGCACCTCGATCAGATTCTGACGCTCATTTCGCAGGTCGGTCCTTAGTTTTTCGCGAACACCACGCGTATCATAGCGAAAAACCGGATCATCCGTTGTGCCGGTTACGGCTAGAAAAAGGGTTATGCCAAGCCCGTCATCAATAATATCACCGTATTGTTCCTGGGGATTGCGCGAAATACGGTTTTTACGGGCAAGCAAGTCCTTGAGCAATACCTGCAGGCGATAGTCTATTTGTTGTTCAAAGGTATGCTGGCCTGAAAGATTCAGGTTCAGTGCGCTGGATTTTATTTCCATTTCAGGGATGATAATCCTGCGGTCTTTGATACGTATCTGGTTCTCAAGGGTTGAAAAAACCACCCGGTCAAGATCACCTACCCTAAGAAAACGGGATAGTTCGATCATGGGGGGATAATTCAGCAGCACCCCATTGTCGACACGAACATTGGCGGTTACCTCCAGGCTGTTCCAGTCAACATCCAGTTGGGGGGACCATCTTCCGCTGAACTGAAATTCAGAGGTGGTGGTGCCGTAAATATTCTCATCCAGGATGCTGGTCTGGCCAAAATTTCCCATCTGGAAAAACAACTGGTGAATATCCACCTGTCGCAGCTGGGCCTCGCAACCAAAAGTCATATAATCATTCCGGGTGCCGTCGATAAAGCCATTGGCCCTGATCTGACCATCCATAGCATTGAGCAACAGGTTGTTGGCATAAAAACGCTGGTTATGCATGCTCACGTTTCCGCGGATTTGCCTGGCATTGAATTTGCGGAAGTTCAGCTGACCGATCTCTGCCTCAAGGTTAAAGCCAAGCTTTTCGGAAAAGCTCATGCGGTAGGTTGTGTCAGTACCCTGTGACTCCTGCTGAAATAGCTCGTCGAAGTTCAGGTTCTGGCTTATCAGCCTGGCGTCAATATGAAGCTTTTCATTATCCAGCAGAATATAGGGTAAAATATTGCGGAAAGTTCCCCTTAACTGGAAATCACTGCTGCTGACTTTTCCCGAGAAAGTTTCTACGGTAAGGTGGCTATTACTGAAATGGAAGGTGCCGTTAAAATCCTGATAATTTAACGGATTGCTGGCAAGCAGGAAACCAACCTGTGATAACTCGATAGTACCGGAAGCTTTTGCCATGCCAATATCTTTCGAGGTAAAACGGTTCTGCTGGCTCATTCTTCCCGAAAAAGCCAGGTTGGCCCTGATATTGCCTTTTGCACCCCTGATATTGTCGAGCCGCAACAAGCTTACCAGGTCGGCAGCATCGGCATCCGTGTTCAAATTGAAGTCTATGTCGGGATGATGAAAATTCTTTATTGAAAATCTCCCTTTGATATGGCCCCTGTTAATATTTGTCTGAAGGTCGCTCAGCAGCAGAACAGAGGTTGACAGATCCCTTGCTTTTCCATTATCGAACGATCCTGAAAGGCCCAGGTTGGTCAGCCGCAAACCGCTCTGCCGGTGATGCAGCTCGGCCTTTTGCAGGCTGAATGAAGCTTCAATATGAGGGTTTTCTGAGGGTGAATAATTTCCCTGCAGGCTGGCACCAAACATCAGATTTCCTTTTGCTCGGTAACCATCAGTATATTTTTTCCACACAGGGGGAAGGTCCTCCAGCAGTGTCTGCAGGTTCAGGTTTTCGCCGCTGATCCTGGTGTCGAGGTAGGTTGACTTTTCAGAATGAATAATATTTCCCAGGATGGTAAAGCTGTGGTTGTTAAATTTCAGGGCCCCTTTGCGGAAGATGAATTCCCGGTTCTGGTTAACCTGCATTGCAATGTCCAGCTCCAGGGGCTTTTCTGTCACAAAAGGAGAGTTGCCAAGGTTGATCTCCCGGGCCATAAGGCTTCCTTTTGCTGTCAGATCAAAACGATCCTCGCTGAACAGTCCGCTCATTATGATCTTGTCGGTAAGTATCAGCAAGCGGGATTTGGCCGGCAGGTCTTCAAATTCAATGGCAACCTGGTTAAAAATGAGGCGTTGCAGGGAAATGGAAAAGTGCTGCTTTTCTGCTTGTTGATCTTTTGAACTGGTTTCCCAGACCAGGTAATTGGCATCACCATTTGCCCGGATCACTGGCCTGATGCGGGCCTGGGAGAGCTCAATCTGCTTAACGGTGTAATTTTTGCGCAGCAGATCCCAGAGGTTGAAGCGCAAAAAAACATGTTTTGCCTGTGCCAGGGTATCGGTAGCCGAACCTGCCTCATAAATGCAAACATTGCTGAAAGTAAGCGAGGCATTTGGGAAACGGTTCAGCAGATCAAGGCGGATGCCCTCAACCTGTACCTGGGTACGAAGGCTTTTATTGATATTTTCCAGAAAAAGCGCCTGTATGCGATCTTTGAACACCCAGGTAGAGACCAGCAAAACAACGATCAACCCTCCCAGGAAAATGGCTCCTGAAATTCCTGCAAGCTGCATGAATTTCCAGAACATCTGCTTTGGTGGGAGGGTTGATTTACTCATATATTGCAGTTTATTTCAGCATTCTAAGGAAGTTGACCTCCTTTTCGCTAAGGAACCGCCATTTGCCCCTGGGGAGGTCTTTTTTGGTAAGCCCGGCAAAGGATACCCGGTCAAGCTTCACCACATCGTATCCAAGCTTTTCGAAAATGCGGCGAACCACCCGGTTTTGTCCTGAATGGATTTGTATGCCAACTTCTTTTTTGGAATCATTGCCTTCAACATACGAAATGGCATCGGGAACGATGGTAACATCCTCAAGCTCTACTCCCTGGGCAATCTGGGCCATGTCGGCTTTGGTAAGTGGCTTGTCGAGATGTACATGATAGATCTTGGATACTCCGTGCCGGGGATGCGTCAGTTTTTTGGCCAGATCTCCGTCGTTTGTCAGCAGCAGCAGGCCTGTGGTGTTTCTGTCAAGGCGTCCCACCGGGTACACGCGTTCGGGGCAGGCATTTTTTATCAGGTCAATGACCGTTTTGCGTTCCTGGGGATCATCCGAGGTGGTGATAAAATCCTTGGGTTTATTCAAAAGCAGGTAGACTTTTTTTTCATTTACCAGCCTTTGATCACCATATTTTACGATGTCGCCGGGATTAACCTTTGTACCCACTTCAGTAACCAGCTTGCCGTTGACGCTGATAGCTCCTGTTTGAATCAGGGTATCGGCCTCACGGCGGCTGCAGATTCCTGAATGGGCAATGAATTTATTGAGCCTGATAGAATAATCTTTTTCCCTTCCCCGGTTTGATCCCCCGGAAGATCCTCTGCCGGAAGAAGGTTTTTCGCTCCTGCGTGCACGCTCATCGCGGTCAAAATCCCTTCTTTCCCTTCTTTGTCCGCGCTCATCAGACCCGAAATCTCTTCCGGTGGCAGGTCTTTCTCTTTTCGGGCCACGCTCATCACGTCCGAAATCTCTTCCGGCGGCAGGTCTTTCCCTTCTTTGTCCGCGCTCATCACGTCCGAAATCTCTTCCGGAGGATGGTCTTTCTCTTCTTTGTCCGCGCTCATCAGACCCGAAATCTCTTCCGGCGGCAGGTCTTTCCCTTCTTTCGCTGCGTTCATAACGGCCGGAATCTCTTGTAGAAGATGGACGATCTCTTTTTTCAAAACCTGCAGAAGAGCCCTCAGGGCGCTGTGGGCGGCCTTCATTGCGGCTGCCCGCCGAAGCAGGCCCCCTGGAGGATGGCCTGCTAAAGCCGGAAGCGGCCGATGCACGCCCCCTCTGTGAGGAGGAAGCATCCCCGCGGGAAGATCCTTTTGCTGAAGACCTTGCTGATCCCTTACTATCAGGCCTGCCCGAAGTTGATCCTTTCCTTGTTTGTTTCATAGCGGAAGCGGATTTTGCGCCCTTTCCTTTTTTATACGTTCTGTCGTTGCTATTGTTGCTTTTCATCAGGTAATTTTTTTTAGTTTTTGTCAGGGCAGATTGCTGGCCCGGGCGCTGATCTGCTTAAATTTTGATTCGGTCGGATTATACCCGAAAAGTCCTTCAAAACAGCGTAAGTCCCGGATCGGTCCAGGGTTCAATCAGCCCGGCAAAATTATTGGCCGATTGATTGACCCCGGGCGACACTTTATAAGCTGTCATACCAGCGGCATCTGCCGGTTGCAGGGATTCAGGGGAAGACTGCTGATTTTCAAGCCATTCAAGGGCCCTGCCAGGCGTCATGATCACGGGCATGCGATCGTGAATGCCCGACACCAGTTCATTGGAATTTGTGGTGATGATGACAAAGGCCTGAAACATGCTACCGTTTTCTGTGGGAAAAACCCCGTAAAGGCCCGCGAAAGCAAAGATTTTTTCATCCCGGAGGATGAACCGGTATGGTTGTTTTTTTTTATTGATCTTCTCCCATTCATAAAATCCATCAGCCGGAATGATACATCTTTCCGAATGCAGCCTGTTGCGGAACAAGGGCTTTGAACCAAGGCTGTCGGCCCTGGCATTGATCACCAGCTGGCTCTTGCCGCTCCAGCTGGCCGGAAAACCCCATGACATTTTTTGCAGGCGCAGGGATCCCCTGCTGGTGATCACCGGCAAGTGCTGCCCGGGAGCAGCATTATATGCCGGGGTTTGGAATTCGGCCGGCACATCCAGCCCGAATGCATCCGAAATGAGACCGGGTTTGGTAAGGGTGTATCTTCCACACATAATGCCAGTATTGTTTTTTTTAAAGCAAAACAAGTAAAAAGCTGAAAGGATTGGTGAAAGAAAAAATCAGCAATGATAACATACAAAAAAAGACGCTTCAAGCGCCTTTCAGGTACCGGATCCTCTGAGGGTCTTATTCCTCCATATTGCCCAGAGTATCGAAGCTGGCATTTACCTTCTCCAGGAAGCCTTCGAAAAGTTCGTTATAATATGCCTTAACACTTTTTCCCTGGGGGCGGCTTTCAGGATGGTTGATTTGTGTTATCAGCTCTTCCCTTGAATCAAGCATTTCCTCGATGATCTGGTCCACTTTCTGCTGGTTCTCGTTTTTGTTGGCATATTGGTGCATCAAGCAGGTCCCAACAACCTCATCGGTGAGAAAGTTAATGTCTTTTTTCAGGTTCTTTACACTTGCCATAATTTCTGGTTGATTAATATTTGCGGTTGCAAAAATACAATATGTTTTTGAGCCGTGAATCAAAGATTTCGGAATTCAATAAGTTCTATGTCAAATATCAGTACCGAGTTGGCCGGAATCGTGTGCTGGGGGTAGGGCCCGTAGCCCATACCGGAAGGGATCAGCAGCATTCCTTTCCCGCCTCTTTTGAACTTGGGAATGCCCTCCTGGAATCCCATAATGGTGCCTGGAAGATAAAGTTCCTGTGCTATTCTGGAATCAAACACTTTGCCATTCAGCAGATATCCCTTGTAGGTCATAACAACTTCAGCATTCTTGCCCGGGTGTGCTCCGCTGCCCTCAACCTCAATTACATAAAAAACACCATTTTCGGTTTCCTGTGCGTCAAGGTCTTTATCCCGGATATATTTCAGGATCTTCTCCCGGTCTTTTGCTGCCTGGTATTCCGGATCATCTTTCCGGCATGATGTAAGCCCTAAAAGCGATACCAAAAAAAATAGCAAAGCGGTTCTTATGATTGTTCTGGTCATTTTTTTCCTTTTAAAAGTAAATTCTGATCAATCCCTGTACAAAAGTACGAAGAAAATGGTGAATCACCATGGTGTCAATAGTTTCTGCCCATTTCTTTAAATTTTTTAAGGGAATAAATGGGGGAAACAGGGCTTCCTGTTCACAGTTCTGTTCAACTGGTCGATTAAAACCTGGTTATTATTAAATTCTTTATCCAGCCCCGGGGATCAGTTGGCTTCCAGGGTGGCTGAACCTGGAAAAACGGGATATCTGCCTTTGGCCAGGCCCGCAGCAAACTCCCTGTAAATCCGGATCAAATTCGCTGATTCGCGAATTTAGTCCGAATTTAGTGCGAATTTGGTGCGAGTTTGGTGCGAATTTAAGTCGGAGCAGGTACGGCCTAATCCGGGAGATAACTAAATGAAAGGATCTTTAGTAAGGTGATTTTATTTAACAAATCAAGCATTCGGAACCTGAAAAAAAAAGGGCCGTCTCCAATAATAGACGGCCCCCGTGGGTGGGTTCCTTTCTGCCTAATCTACATTATCGTGCAGGAAGGAATTGTTTGATTTTATCTGGGTTTTTTTGTCCTCGTCTTCATACAGCGTGTAGCGCGATACCTGTGATTCTGAGCTGTGGGGAACCTTGTTGAGCGGCATGTTGCGTCGCACGTAGGCAGGTTCTTTTTCAAGATCCTGCAGGCCTTCAGATGTTTTGAGCTTCATGCTCAGTTCGCGCAGCCTTTGTTCGCGTTCGCGGATTTTTTTCTGCAGGTCGGCTTCCGACACATGACTCACGGCAGGTCCTTCCTGGAAAGGGGCTCCAAATCCGGGGAAAGGAACCTGCCCTTCAGCCTTTGGATCTTTTGTGGGAGGGTTGTTTTTCACCTGGAATTCAATGGTATTTGATTCCAAAGGTGATGGGATTTTCGAAGGGGTGGCTTCAGGAGGGGTATTTCGGGTGAAAAGTTTCATTTCTCCCGATTGGTCCATCACTTCCTCGGGCTGATGGGAAGCCTGGGCAGTAGGTGCTTCCGCAAGATTTCTTACCACCTTCTTCACGGGTTTGCTTTCGGTGTAGTACCCAAGGTCGGAATTTTCCCCGAAGCCCGTGGCTACCAGTATGACGTTGATCCTGTTGCCAAGGGATTCATCGCGGCCATAACCCCAGATGATATCGGCAGTACCTCCGGATTCTGCCAGGATGTAGTCGGTGATTTCCGAGATCTCATCCATCAGCAGCTCTTCTTTTCCACTGGTAATGTTCAGCAGGATGTTGCTGGCTCCCCTGATGTTGTTGTCGTTGAGCAGGGGGGAGGATAAAGCGGTTTCCACGGCTTTTATTGCCCGGTTTTCACCTTCGGCCGATCCGCTGCCCATGATGGCTACCCCGCTGTTTGACATGACGGTTTTTACATCTGCAAAGTCAACATTCACCCCCCCGGTGAGGGTAATGATCTCGGCAATTCCCTTGGCAGCAGTTGTAAGCACGTTATCGGCCCTTGTGAAGGCATCCGATACCGAGAGGTTGCCATAAAGTTCCCTAAGCTTGTCGTTGCTGATGACAATCAGGGCATCTACCTGTTGCTTGAGCTCCTTAAGGCCTTCCTCGGCCTGCTGCCTGCGTTTTCGGCCTTCAAAGGCAAAGGGTATGGTAACGATGCCCACGGTAAGAATCCCAAGCTCTTTTGCAGCCTGGGCAATAACGGGTGCAGCTCCTGTGCCGGTGCCTCCCCCCATGCCCGCTGTAATAAAGATCATCTTGGTATTTTTGGCAAGCAGTTCGCGAATATTCTCCAGATCCTCGATGGCTGCGTTCTTTCCGATGGCTGGAATGCTTCCTGCACCACGGCCCTCGGTCAGGCTTATGCCAAGCTGTATCTTGTTGGGAACCGGGCTTATCTCAAGGGCCTGGCTATCGGTATTGCACACTATAAAATCCACACCCTCAATCCCTTGGGTGAACATGTGGTTCACGGCGTTACTGCCTCCGCCACCTACCCCGAGTACCTTGATAATGGATGACTGGTTCTTTGGCAGATCAAATTTTATCATGTTTGCGCTCATTGTTGATTTCGGGTTTGAAGGTAATTATTATTATGAATTGTTAGGGCCCAAAATATAGCCGACTTATCAACAATATTTTGGGGTATTGTGTTAATAAATGTCGTTTATTTCACATCATCATTAAAGAAATTGACGCTCTGGGCGAAAAGCCTTCCGAAAATACCGGGAGCAGTATGTTTTTTTGCTGCTGTTGAGCGCACCTGCTTTCTTTTTTTGCGTTCACTGGTTTGAAATCCTTTGATCACAAGGCCTACCCCGGTTGCATGCATGGGGGCTGCCACTCCTCCCAGGGCTGATTTGGCCAGGTGCTCGTTGGGATAACCAATTCGGGTATCCATACCTGTGATAAATGATGTGAGCTGGGCAACATGTTTTAACTGGCTTCCACCACCAGTGAGCACAATGCCCGCAATGAGCTTTTTCTCGAAACCGGAATTTTTGATCTCGTAATACACATGTTCGATGATCTCTTCCATGCGCGCCTGGATAATATTGGCCAGGTTTTTCAGGGAGATCTCCTTTGGCTCGCGGCCCTTGAGCCCGGGAATGGAAACAATTTCCTCATCCTTGTTTTCGCTGGCAAGGGCCGAGCCAAATGTCTTTTTCAACAGCTCGGCCTGTGAGCGGATAATGGAACAGCCTTCCTTGATATCATCGGTAATGGCGTTTCCTGCCAGGGGAATCACGGCCGTGTGGCGGATGATATCGTCCTGGAATATGGCTATATCCGTGGTGCCCCCCCCGATGTCGACCAGGACAACGCCGGCTTCCTTTTCTTCTGCACTTAAAACTGCCTCGGCAGAAGCCAGGGGTTCCAGGATCATTTCGGAAATATCCAGCCCAGCCTTGTTCACGCATTTTTCAATGTTCTTGGCTGCAGCCACCAGGCCCGTAATAATATGGAAATTGGCCTCCAGGCAGATGCCCGACATGCCGATGGGTTCGCGTATTCCCTGTTCGTTATCGATAATATATTCCTGGGGGATCACATGAATGATCTCCTCCCCGGGAGGGAGCACCAGCTTGAACATATTCTCAACCAAAGTATCAATATCGTCCTGGCTGATCTCTTCATCAATGCTGTTGCGCATGATATTGCCCCTGTGCTGCAGGCTTCTGATGTGCTGGCCGGCAATGCCAACGTTCACCAGCTTGATGTCAACACCCGAAGCTGCACTGGCCTCGCTCACAGCCTGAGTTATAGACTGAACCGTATTCTGGATATTGGCCACAACACCCCGGCTCACCCCAAGGGATTCAGAGGTGCCCATTCCAAGAATCTCGGTTTTTCCATATTCATTTTTTCGGCCCACGATACAGGCTATCTTGGTGGACCCTATATCCAGTCCTGCAATTATTTCCGAAGCTTCCATAACAGATATTATTTAGAACAAATTACCTGATTACTAAATTTAATGTTGATTCGCCTGTACTGATTCCAACCTACCCTTGTAAGGCCGTTTTGGTAGAAAACCATCAACTTTTCGAATTTCTCTTCCAGCCGATCGGCCTTGCCGAACTCAACCACCGGATAAGCATTTTTGGGAATCAGCTCGAATTCTCCCGAGGCGGTTACATGTACCTGGCTAATATAGGCGTTCCAGAAGGGCTGGGTGCTGATAAATTCAGCCAGTTGATACAGCTCGCGCAGGATCTTTTCGTTTTTTATATTCGATTTCTCCCGGTAAGGCTCGTTTAATGCCACCACGGGTGAATAAGGAGCATAAATATGGCCGGTAGCCACCAATACCCGGGGGGTATACTTGTTGCTGACAGGCATCAGCCTGCCCTTAATGTCAATATAATAGCTTTCGTTCTGGTAGTTGATAACCCTTACCAGGGCCTGCCTCTGGGATAATTTTACATGAACGGCCCCATCGATGTTACGGTATACATGGGCGCGGTCAACATGTGGGTCGGCAGCCAGTATCTTTTCGATTTCCCGTAACTTTCCCATTTCCAGGGGAAGCTGTTTTTCAGTATCAAGAAAACGCTTCACCAGGGTGCGAACCTCTGCAGCTTCAACAAAATGAGTGCCGCAACCATGATCAACCACCACCTCCAGGCTGCTGACCGGTTTTCGCGAGTTTTGCTGAATGGCAAAGCCCGACAAGATCAAAATGCCTGAAGCAATGAGTAAACTGATGATAATATGTGTAATTTTTTTTATCATTTACTGAAATTTAGTACTCAATATTTGTTTCAGCGGGTCTACCAGCAGGTCGATATCACCTGCCCCAAGGGTAAGCAATACTTCGGGGGGCTTCTGACTGACTTTTTCCAGGATTGCTTCAGCTGACAGCAAGGCTTTGTTTTTCAGGGATACCTTATCCAGCAGCCATTGGGATGTGATTCCCGGTATTGGTTCCTCCCTGGCGGGATAAATATCCATAAGCCAAAGCTCATCGAGCAATGCAAGGCTTTCGGCAAAGCCAGCTGCCAGGTCCCTTGTCCGTGAAAACAGATGTGGCTGGAAGATTCCGGTGATCTTTCTGCCCGGGTATAATTCCCTGGCAGCACCGATGCTGGCCTGTAATTCTTCGGGATGATGTGCGTAATCATCAATATAAACGGCCTGTTTGCCCTGGAAGATTGTCTCAAAGCGTCTTTTTACCCCCCTGAAAGTTTTCATTGCCTGGGCAATGGTGTTGCCGGGAATCTTCAGCAGATGGCCAACGGCCATTGCTGCCAGGGCATTTTCCAGGTTATGCCTGCCGGGCAGGCCGATCTGCAGGGTATCGAGGTTCAGCATTCCCCTGATATCAGCTGAATATTTATTTTCGGTTACCCGGGTATTTTCAGCATACAGTCCGGCAGTTTTTTGCAAATGATGATAGCTGATCACCCTGCCCATATAATCCTTTGGCAGGGGCAGGCCATGTTTCAGGATCAGTGTTCCGCCTGGCTGTATTTTTTGGGCAAACAGGCTGAAGGCTTCCAGCATTGCCTCCGGGGAGCCGTAAATGTCAAGATGATCGGTATCCATGGAGGAAATTATGGCCAAACGTGGTGAAAGATGCAAAAAAGAGCGGTCGAATTCATCAGCTTCCGCCACCATCCATTGCGGATTGTCGCTTGCAAGGAAATTGGTTTGGTAATTGGAGCTGATTCCACCCAGGAAGGCATTGAACGGTACCCCGGCCGTTTTCAGCATATGGGCAATCATGGTTGAAATGGTGGTTTTTCCATGGGTGCCTGCAACAGCAATTGTGGGGATATCGCGGGATATCATTCCCAAAACAAAGGCTCTTTTATGCATGGGCAGGGCTGAAGCCTGCAAAGCCCTGAAGAGCCTGGCAGTTGCAGGAACTGCAGGGGTGTATACTACCATTTGGCATCCCTGTGGGATAAGAGCCGGATCATCCTGAAAAAAGATATGCATTCCCTGATCCTGCAAAGACCGGGTCAGGGCTGTGGGGGTTTTGTCATAGCCCGAAACCTTTATACCCTGTGAATGGAAAAACCTGGCAAGGGCGCTCATTCCAATGCCGCCGATACCAAGAAAAAAGATGCTATGAATATTCTTTAAATCCATGCTTTGTTTATCTCTTTACGATGCTTAAAGCTACCCCGGCAATCACACCCGCTGCATCGCGGTATGATAAGCCTGCCAGTTTTTCTTTAAACCGGTGTTTTTTCTCCTCATTGAAAATAAGTTCCATCACCAGGGGCCCAAGCTGTTCTTTTGCCTCGGTATCCTTCAGCAGGATTGCGGCATGGTGATTAACCAGGGCCAATGCATTTTTTGTCTGATGATCTTCGGCCACATTAGGGGAAGGTATCAGAATGGCAGGTTTTTGTATGGCACAGATCTCCGATACGGCAATGGCCCCCGACCTGCTCACCACCACATCGGCCGCCGCGTAGGCCAGATCCATACGGTCGATAAATTTGCTGACAAACAATCCGAACTTAGCAAGGCCTTCGGTCTGGCTTGCCACTGTATCGTAATACCAGGCCCCGGTTTGCCAGATCACCTGCACATCGTTGAACAAAAACAGCCGGATGTTGTGTAGCATGCTCTCATTGATGGAGCGGGCCCCCCCGCTGCCTCCAGTAACAAAAAGTATGGGTTTGTCGGGCGAGAGGCCAAAATAATTCAAGGCATGTTCAAATTTTCCCTCAAGGCTCACTACATCCTGCCTGATGGGATTTCCCGTGAGATAGAGCTTGTCTTTAGGGAAAAACCTGTCCATTCCTTCATAGGCCACGCAAATCTTCTGTGCTTTTTTAGCAAGCATCCTGTTAGTTAAACCGGGATAGGAATTCTGTTCCTGTATCAGCACAGGCACTTTCATCTGGGTTGCTGCCCAAAGCAGGGGCCCGCTGGCATAACCTCCCACACCGATGACCACATCAGGCTTGAAACGCCTTACAATATTCCTTGAGCGGATCAGGCTCTGACCCAGCTTGAAGGGGACCAGCAGGTTTTTCCAGGTGAGTCTTCTCTGGATGCCGGCAATGTTCAGCCCGATGATGTGAAATCCAGCCGCCGGAACCTTGGTCATCTCCATGCGGCCGTTGGCGCCCACAAAAAGAATGCTTGCATTATAAACCTTTTTTTTGATAGCATTGGCAATGGCAATAGCCGGGAAGACGTGTCCTCCCGTGCCCCCCCCGGCAATAATGACTTTAAGTGGTTCAGGTTGTTGCATAGCTGTTGGAATTTTGCTGATCCTCTTCTATTTTGCGGCTCACACTTAAAATGATCCCTATGGCCAGGCTTGAAAACCAAAGTGAGGTTCCTCCCATGCTGATAAGGGGCAGAGGCTGACCGGTAACGGGTAAAAGATCCACGGTAACGGCCATGTTGATCAGTGCCTGGAATACCAGGCTGAAACTCAGCCCAGCGGCCAGAAGTGCCCCGAAAGTTCCGGGGCTTTTCTGGGCAATGCGGATTCCCCTGTAAAGCAAAATCAAATAGAGCAGCAGTATGAAAATACCTCCCGCTAATCCATACTCCTCGATGATAATGGCATAAATAAAATCAGAATAGGCATGAGGCAGAAAATTGCGCTGGGTGGAGTTTCCAGGCAGTTTTCCGAATATGCCTCCGGTAGCAATGGCAATTTTTGACTGATCCGACTGATAGCTATCCCCACTCCCGCTTGTGAACTGCTCAATGCGGTTTTGCCAGGTACCAACTCTTCCTCTTTCGGGCATGTTCATGATCACCAGCAGGAATATGGACAGGGCAACCACACCCATACCCATGATGGAAAGAATGTAGCGCAGGTTAACCCCGCCCACAAACATGATCAGAATGGATGTTGCAAACAAAATGGCGGCGGTTGAAAAGTTGGCGGGTAAAATGAGGCCGCAAACCATCAATACAGGAACTATCACCGGCAACAGGAAAGAGTTGAGGTTTCGGATCATTTCCTGGTTTTTGCTGAGCACCCTGCACAGGTACATGATCAATGCCAGCTTGGCCAGGTCGGAGCTTTGAAAGCTGATGTTGATCACCGGCAGGGTAAGCCAGCGGTTTGCCTCGTTGATGGTGGTACCCCTGAACAAAGTCAGGGCAAGCAATGGGATGGCAATGAACAGGGCCAGCTGCGATAACCTTGAATAATAAGAATAATTGATCTTGTGGGCCAGAAACATTAAAAACAGGCCCATGAGCATGATAAAGAAATGCTTCAGTATATAATATTCGGTATTTCCCCCCCGGAAGCGATAAGAAAGGGTGCCTGTGGAGCTGTAAACTGCCAGTAATGAAAATACTGACAGCAATATCACCACCATCCATATTATCTTATCGCCTTTTATTTTTTCCAGGATTTTACCCATGCTTCAAAAGTTTATAAATCCAAAACTGCGTTTTTAAACTGCTTGCCCCGGTCTTCAAAATTCTCGAAAAGATCAAAACTGGCACAGGCTGGAGAAAGCAGCACCACATCACCGGGGGCACCCAGCAAATAGGCGGCTGAAACAGCTTCAGGGGCCGAGCGCGTTTCAACGATATTGGGAATTATTTTTCCAAAGGATTTGATGATCTGTTGGTTGTCGGTTCCAAGACATACAATGGCCTTTACCTTTTGTTCTACCATGTGCATCAGGGTAGAATAATCATTTCCCTTGTCCTGGCCTCCGGCAATCCAGATCACGGGCTTGTTCATGGTCTCCAGTGCATACCAGGTGGAGTTGACATTGGTGGCCTTGCTGTCGTTGATGAAATCAATGCCACGGATAGTAGCAACCGGCTCCAGGCGATGCTCCACATTCTGAAAATCACTCAGGCTTTCCTTGATAAAGTCCTTGCGGATATCTACCAGGCGTGCGGCAATTGCCCCTGCCATGCTGTTGTAGATGTTGTGCCGGCCTTTAAGGCCCAGTTGCAGGGTTTGCATTTCGAACTCTTCAGAATTTGTTTTGATGGTCATTATGTTGTTGTTTTTAATCCAGCCCCCCTGATGTAAAGCCACATCAGCAGAAAATGGCCACATTTGGGGTCCGTTGGTTTTATATTCAAGATGATTGCGTAGCACCTGGTCATCCCAGCAGTAGATGCAATGATCGCTTCGGGTTTGATTTTGAAGCAGTCTTAGCTTTGAGCGGGTGTATTTTTCAAAATTATTGTCGTAACGGTCCAGGTGATCAGGGGTGATATTCAGCAGAATGGCAATATCAGCCCTGAAATCATACATTCCATCCAGCTGAAAGCTGGAGATCTCAAGAACGTAAACATCATGTTGGTTCAGGGCCACCTGCCAGGCAAAGCTTTTGCCCAGGTTGCCTGCAACACATACATTCAAACCGGCCTTTTTCAGGATGTGTCCTGTAAGCAGGGTAGTTGTTGTTTTTCCGTTGCTGCCCGTAATGCAGATCTTTTTGGCGTTTGTATAGCGGGCTGCCAGTTCAATTTCCGAAATAACCGGAATTGACCGTTGCCTAAGGGCTGTAATAAGAGGCGCTGAATCGGGGATTCCCGGACTTTTTATCACCTCATTGGCCGAAAGAATAAGCTCAGGAGTATGTCTTCCCTGTTCAAAAGAAATGCCATATTCATCCAGGGCAAGACGATATTGCTCCTTAATGGGTTTCAGGTCCGAGACAAACACCTCGTACCCCCGGGTAGCAGCCAGAATGGCGGCACCTGTGCCACTCTCGCCTGCTCCCAGTATGACCATTCTTTTGCCCATGCCTATTTATCTTAATTTTAAAGTGATTACTGAAAATACAGCAAGCAAAATGCCAACAATAAAAAAACGCAGCACGATCTTTGCCTCATGGTATCCATGTTTCTGATAATGATGGTGCAGGGGGGCCATCAGGAATATCCTGCGGCCTTCCCCAAAGCGGCGGCGTGTATATTTGAACCAGGAAACCTGCATCACAACCGACAGGTTCTCGATGAAGAATATCCCGCACAGCAGCGGAATGAGCAGCTCTTTGCGGATTACAATGGCAAAAACCGCGATAATGCCCCCCAAAGCAAGGCTGCCCGTATCGCCCATGAACACCTGGGCAGGGTAGGAGTTGTACCACAGAAACCCGATGCAGGCTCCAACAAATGCTGCAATGAATATGGCCAGCTCCCCCGTGTTGGGGATATACATGATGTTGAGGTAATTGGCAAAAATGGTGTTGCCCGAAACGTATGCAAGAACCCCCAGGGTTACTCCTATGATGGCCGAGGTGCCAGTAGCCAGGCCGTCCAGCCCATCGGTCATATTGGCCCCGTTTGACACTGCCGTGATGATCAGGATCACTATGGGGATGAAAATTAGATAGGCCCATTTTTGATAACCATCCCCCAGGAACCTCAGAATGCGGGCATAGTCCAGTTCATTATTCTTGAAAAAAGGAATGGTGGTTTTTGTTGATTTTACCGATTCCTTGGCAAATGGGGAAACGGCCGGAGGGGCAAACTGCTCTCTTTGCTGAACTTCCTGCAAAGTGGCTACCCCGGGTTCTGTGTGAAGTTTCTCCCGGATCACCACATCGTCATGAAAATAAAGGGTAGTACCAACAATGATGCCCAGGGTAACTTGTCCCAGGATCTTGAAGCGGCCATGTAACCCTTTTTTGTCTTTACGAAACACCTTGATGTAGTCGTCAATAAAACCTATGGCACCCAACCATAAAGTTGAAACCAGCATCAGGATGATGTACACGTTGTTGAGCTCGGCAAACAATAAGGTGGGAAAAACAATGGCTGCAATAATGATCAAACCACCCATGGTGGGAGTTCCCTGTTTTTTTAATTGTCCTTCCAGACCCAGGTTACGGACTTCTTCACCTACTTGTTTTTTCTGCAGGTAGTTGATGATCTTCTTTCCAAAAATCAGGGTGATCAGCAAAGAGAAAATAACTGCCATTCCCGAACGGAATGAAATATACTGAAAGACCCCCGCGCCGGGAAAGTCAAAATGTTGGTCGAGATAGTTAAAAAGGTAGTAAAACATGTTGTTCAGGTTTATCAGTTTCAGGTTAAAAATTCCATTAACAACTCCATGTCGTCAAATGGGTATTTAACGCCTTTAATCTCCTGATATTTTTCATGTCCCTTTCCTGCAACCAGAATAATATCCCCTGGATTTGCCATGCTACAGGCAATACCAATGGCTTCGCGGCGGTTGATGACGGTATGTGATTTTTTTTTACCCAGGGGATCCAGCCCGGCGATCATCTGGTCTATAATGGTCTGTGGATCTTCATTTCTAGGGTTGTCGCTTGTAAGGACAACCCGCTCGCTCCATTTGGCGGCAATGCTGGCCATAGCGGGTCTTTTAGCGGCATCGCGGTTTCCCCCGCAGCCGATTACCGTAATGACTTTTTCTGTTCCCTTTCGCAGGCTGGTAATGGTTTTCAGAACATTCTCCAGGGCATCGGGTGTATGTGCATAATCAACAATGGCGGTGATATTTTCCTTTGCCGTAAAGAATTCGAACCGGCCCTCTGCCGGGTTGCACATGCTTAAGGCGGTGAGTACCTGCTGGGGGTCCTGCCCAAGGTTGACGGCGACTCCATAGGCTGCCAAAAGGTTATAGGCATTGAATTCGCCTATGAGCCTGCACCAGAATTCCTGGTTGTTGATCTGCAACTGAAGACCCGTGAAGCCACTTTCCAGGATGCGGGCATGATAATCGGCCATGGCCCTAAGGCTGTAGGTTTTTTTAGTGGCCCGGGTATTTTGAAGCATCACCCATCCATTTTTATCATCCAGGTTGGTGAGTGCAAATGCCTGGGAATCCAGGTTGTCAAAAAAGCTCTTTTTGGCCTCCAGGTAATTTTTAAATGTCTTATGGTAATCCAGGTGATCATGTGTAATATTAGAAAACACTCCTCCGGCGAAATGCAAACCCTGGGTACGATGCTGGGCCAGGGCATGGGAACTGACTTCCATAAATGCATACTGGCAGCCAGCATCTGCCATTCGTCTTAGGAGTTGATTCAAAGAAATAGGATCCGGTGTGGTGTATAATGAGGGAACTTCCTCCTGTCCAATAAGATTTCTTACAGTGGAGAGCAAACCGCTGGGGAAACCAAGTTTTGAAAAAAGCTCGTGCAGAAGGGTGGCAATAGTGGTTTTGCCGTTTGTGCCGGTAATACCCACCAGCTTCAGGCTCTTTGAGGGATTATCATAAAAGTTGGAGGCCATCATACCAAGGGCAACAGCAGAATCCTTTACACGTATGTAGGTGATGGAGGGAAGCAATTCCACAGGCATGATCTCGCATACCACAGCTATGGCCCCTTTTGCAATGGCCTGATCAATATAAAGATGACCGTCAGTCTGCAGCCCTTTCACTGCCACAAAGGCTACCCGTGAACTTACTCTTCGCGAATCCGACTCAACAGATGCAATTTCCAGCTCGGTTGTTCCGAATACTTCAAGTAAACCGGCTTTATACAATATGTCGCGTAATGTTTTCACTTGGATTTGTGTTTTGTCATCAGTTCTACTCAATTCAACTCAATGAAAATAATTCCTGAAGGCTGAATCCTGGTACCTGGAGCCAGCGATTGTCTTCTTACAATACCCCGGCCTGTAAACCTGACTCTGAGCCCGCTATTTTCAAGGATATATAATGCATCTCTGAGGCTCATGCCAACAACATCTGGAATCAGGTTGTCTACAAATTCCCTGTTGCCCAGGTTGATGGTGTCGTTGCGAACGGTAGCTGTAACCCAGGTGCTGGCACTGTTATCGATAATCCTGCAGTCGAAAGCCGAATAAATGTGTTTCACATCCTCTGCGTGCGCATTGCGGAAAGTAGGCAGAAAAGCCAGCAAGGGAGTTTCTTCTGGTTTTTGATTGAACCGCATGCGTGTGGCGTAGATCTTGTCGGAAATCTCACGGAAAACTGGTGCAGAAACCTGGCTTCCTGTATATATCCACCCTTTGGGGTTGTGAATCATTACAATGCAACTGTACTGTGGATTATCGGCCGGGAAATATCCTGCAAAAGAAGAACGATAACTTATTCCTGATTCGTTTCGGTAACCATGACGTGTGTTGGCCACCTGTGCGGTGCCTGTTTTCCCAGCAATGGGATATACCTCGGTATAAATATTACGTGCGGTTCCGTTTTCAACAACTCCCAGGAGCATTTCCTGGATTATTTTCAGGGTTGAGGCACTCACAATGGAGCGATTGATCACCTGTGGCTGGAATCTTTTATATGTTTTACCTGTTTGCCTGATCTCTTCCACGAACATGGGGCGCATCATGCGGCCATTATTGGCAATGGCATTGTAAAGGGTAAGTATCTGCAAGGGGGTTAACGACACCTCATACCCGATAGCCATCCAGGGGAGTGATACTCCCGACCAGCCCTGGTGGTTCACGTCCCTGATCAGGGGCATCCCCTCCCCGCTGATTTCCAGTTCCAGGGGTTTGTGAAGGCCAAGGGCCTTGATGCGGTCAACAAAACGTTGCGGGTTATCGCGATAAGCATCGTGGATGATCTTCGACATTCCCACGTTGGAAGAAACCTCAAAAACATTCTTAACGCTGATGATCCCATGGCCACCCTCTTTTACATCGCGCATCGTGCGGTTGTGATAGGTGATGCTACCTCCCCCGGTATTTATAAGGTCCTCAGGTTTTACCACCTTGTCCTCAAGGGCAGCGATCATAGATGCCAGTTTAAAGGTTGATCCGGGTTCGATGCTTTCGCCTACTGCAAAATTGAAGGATTCTTCAAAAGTTCCCGCAGGAGTTCGCATCAGGTTGGAGATGGCTTTGATCTTTCCGGTTTTCACCTCCATGACCACTGCAGTGCCATAATCTGCGCTCAGGCGCTGTAGTTGCCTGCGAAGAGCAGCCTCAACCACATCCTGTATCTGAATATTGATGGTAGTGATTAGATCCTTTCCATGCTTAGGCTCAATTTCACCCTCATCATTTATGGGCATCCAGTTTCCTCCGCTGATGCGCTGCATCAGGCGTTTTCCCTGGACCCCTTCCAAAGATTCACGGTAAGCTCCTTCCAGTCCAACGTATACACCTTCGCGTTCATAACCAATTGTTCTTGCTGCAAGGCTTCTGTAGGGCATCTCCCTACGGGTGCTCTCCTGGATGATAAAGCCCCCGCGGTAACGGCCCAGGCGCAGCAAGGGGAAGTTTTTAACCTGTTGCAGCTGCTTGTAATTCACATTTCTTTTTATCAGGAAATACCTTTCCTGGTTGCGCCGCCCATGAACAAAGGAAGCACGGTACTGGGCGGGGGTACGATCGCCAAATAAAACCGACAAACAAAGGCTTAGACTATCCAGCTTGCTGAAGAACAAATCATCAGGAATTACTCGCGGGCTAAGATCCATTCGCAGTTCATAAACCGGCACACTGGTTGCAAGCAGGCTGCCATCATCAGCGCAGATATCTCCCCGGATAGCTTCAATGTCCATGTATCTCATGGTGGTGCTTCTGGCCTGATCCCGCCATTTGTCACCCTGAACAACCTGAATGGTTAGCAGTTTGGCAATGATCAGCAAGGCAAACAGCAGGGTGAAAAAATACACCACATACACTCTTTTTAATATGTCGCTGTTATTGTCCCTCACAATAATTACTGGTTTATCTTCCTGATACCAAACGGGTTAAAAGATTCTTTTTTGCCGGGTAAACCAGGCGGGGTGGCTCGGTTGATTCCACAAACCCTGATTGTTTTAGCCTGCGGGCAATTTCCGACTGGTTGGTCAAAAACATCAACTCCGACTTTGTGTTGATGTAACGGGTTCGCAGCTCAACAACCTCCCTGCGGGCCTTTTCAATTTGCCTGGCTTGTTTTTCAGCGTAATAAGTGTTAAAGATCAACACTAGGGCCAGGGCTGTGAGAAATAGTAAAAATGGCATCTGTGATGCCACATTCTTTCTGCCCAGGATGCTGCCATCCAAAACTGAATGCAGGAACCTTGAAAAGGCTCCCCGTTTACCCGGAGCTTTCTCTTTTTTTGGCTTCCTGAATTGATTTACACTCATATTATTTATTACTTTTTTTCAGCTATCCGCAATTTTGCACTACGTGCCCTGCTGTTTTCTGCAATTTCATCTTCATCTGGTACGATCACTTTACCCAGTGGAAAAAGGGGTGAGAGCGAATTGCCATAGAAATCCCTTACCACTTCACCTGTGAAATTTCCTGCCCTCATAAAATTCTTTACCAATCGATCTTCCAGGGAATGATAGGAGATGATCACCAGCCGCCCGCCGGGTTTTAGAATTTTGGGGCTTTGCTCGAGCAATTCCTTCAGGGCCTCCAGTTCTTTGTTCACTTCAATGCGCAAGGCTTGAAATATTTGGGCAAAAAACTTGTTCTCCCGTCCCCGGGGAGCTAGCCCCGAGAGGATCTCCATCAACTGGCGGGTGGTGTCTAGACTCTGATTTTTCCTTTCCTTTTCAATAATGGAGGCTATTTTGCGGGAATTTTTCAGTTCTCCATAAAGGAAAAAGATTCTTGAAAGATCTTCCTGATCATAATGGTTTACGATGTCCTTTGCTGAAACGGCACCAGCCTGATCCATCCGCATATCCAGGGGGCCTTCCATGCGGGTTGAAAACCCCCGGTCTTTCTGATCAAACTGCCAGGAGGATACTCCCAAATCGGCCAATATCCCGTCCACCGGCAACAGCCCGTAAAGTTTCAGGAAATTGTGCATGTACCGGAAATTGTGGTTCAAAAAAGTTATCCCAGGATCATCCGGAATGTTTTGTTCAGCATCCTTATCCTGATCAAAAGCAACCAGCTTTCCACCCTGAAGCCGCTGAAGAATAGCCCTTGAATGGCTTCCCCCTCCAAAAGTGGCATCCACATAAATCCCTTCAGGATTTATGGCGAGGCCTTCAATGCAGGCATCCAATAAAACCGGTTTATGATACATTTTCCCCTTGGTTGTTTTTATTGGCTTTTCCCATGACTTCTTCTGCCAGGCTGGAAAAATCTTCAGGTTCCTGTTGCATCATCTGGTCGTATTCTTCTTTGGCCCAAATCTCAATGCGCTGGCCGTAGGCAAATAAAATAATATCTTTAGATATGCCAGCATAATCCATTATGGGTTTTGGTAACAGTATCCTGTTGGCTGCATCAATTGTCAATTCGGTAGCCCCCCTGAAAAAATACCTGACAAATTCCCTGTTTTTTTTATTATAAAGGTTTAAGCCATTAATTTCTCGGGATATCTTCTGCCATTCACTCTCGGGGTAGAGCGTCAAGTTCTTTTCAAACCCACGGTTGACCACAAACCGCTCCTGGTCCTCTGCACTTAGTTGCTTTTTTAAGCCTGCAGGAAGAACAAACCGGCCCTTGGAGTCAACCTTACATTCATATTCCCCAAGCAGATGCGCCATAATCCCACCTATTGATTTTGATTGGTAAATATAGCTCAAAATTTACCACTTTCTACCACTTTTTACCACATTGTTGATAACTTTTCTGCTTCGGAATTATGAAAACCTGGTATTGAGATGGATAATTTAATGTAAATCAGCAATTTAGGGTTATTGTTGATTTTTGCATGTACTTTAGGATCAGCAGGTTCTAATCACTCAATTCATGATGAAAATTGTGAGGGAATTATAGTTATTTTTGTTTTTGATTTACTCCGTTATCCACGCCGGAAGCCGGAGTGCATATATATTTGCATGTTAGGGTAATTGAAAAAAAATGAAAGAATCAGAAGAGGTTACGGATCAAAAGTTTATAGATGTTGATGCAATTTTTCGCAAAAGGGGAAAGAAGTTATATTCTCTGATTCCGGGTGTTCTGATCCGATATCTGGAGAGGGTTGTTCATCAGGATGATATCAATTATGCTTTAAACCGCCTGGGGCATTTGCGGGGACTGGATTTTGTTTCTTCGCTTCTTGAAGAGGATTTTAAACCAGAAATTGTAGTAGTCAATGGTGAGAATCTGCCCGAAAACGGCAGGTATATGATTGCTTCCAATCATCCGCTTGGGGGGCTTGATGGCCTGGCCCTGATGCATGTAGTGGGCAAGAAGCGAAGAGACATTAAATTTGTCTCCAACGACTTGCTGCTGGAACTTGAAAGCCTGCGCGAGTTATTTATTCCAGTTAACAAACATGGTCGTAATTCCCAGGAAGCGGTTCGTCTTTTCCATGAATTGTACAGCTCGGATCAGGTGGTACTGATTTTTCCTGCAGGGCTTGTTTCTCGCAAACAAAAAGCAGGCATCCAGGACCTTGAGTGGAAAAAGTCCTTTGTAACCAAAGCCATCAAATACCAGCGCGATATTATTCCGGTGCATATTGAGGGACGCAACACCGATTTTTTTTACAGCTTTGCAAACTGGCGCAAACGTCTTGGCATTAAGATGAATATTGAAATGTTGTATTTGCCCCGGGAAATGTTTCGTCAGCGCAATCAAACAATAAAAATTACTTTTGGCAAGCCCATATCCTGGACTGCATTGACCGGGGAGTTGAATCACCAGCAATGGGCGCAAAAATTAAAGGAGCATGTCTACAAACTTCCTACCGGGGTTTTAGATTTTAAAAAGTAAAATCCTTAGAATCATTTTCTGCTCATTGCAATGAAACAAATGAAAATACTCCCACCTGTAGACAGGGATAGTCTAAGAAAGGAACTGACCAAAGAGCGCTTTCTTAGAACCACCAATAATGCCGACAACGAGATCTATGTGATCAATGCGCATAACTCTCCCAGCCTGATGCAGGAGGTGGGCAGATTGCGCGAATTATCATTCAGGCAGGCCGGGGGAGGTACCGGAAAAGCCATTGACATTGATGCTTACGATACTGCCCAGGTGCCCTATGAACAGCTTATTGTCTGGGATCCCCAGGCAGAAGAGATCCTTGGAGGTTACAGGTTCCAGATTTGTTCCAGGGCAGAGATCTTGTCTGATGCAACGCCCAATCTTGCCACACGGGGCCTTTTCCGGTTTTCAGAGAAATTCATTGAAGAATATCTTCCCTTCACCATTGAATTGGGGCGCTCCTTTGTTCAGCCTGCCTACCAGCCAAGCAGGGAGAACAGAAAAAGTATCTACTCTCTCGACAACCTTTGGGATGGGCTGGGGGCATTGATTGTTGATTTTCCTGAAGTAAGGTATTTCTTTGGCAAAGTTACCATGTATACCACCTACAACCCCAGAGCTCGCGATATGATCTTGTATTTCATGAATCACTTTTTCCCGGATACCGAAAAGCTGGTTACTCCAATACAACCTCTTAATTACCTGACCCCGGTAGATGATTTTCCACAGATATTTTCAGGTAGTACCCTGGAAGAGAACATGAAAATATTGTCTCACCAGGTGCGGGCCCTAAAGGAAAACATCCCCCCCCTTATTAACTCCTATATGGGATTAAGCCCCAGCATGAAATCATTTGGCACAGCCCTGAATCATCATTTCGGCGGAGTTGAGGAAACCGGTATCCTGGTGACGATCCCCGATATTTATGCCAGCAAAAAGGAAAGACACGTCAACAGTTATTTGGCTCAAAAATAGGTACTATCTTTAGGCAAACAGATACCATTATGGTGATCCATTCGGCTGAATTTGTAAAAAGTTCCACCTCCTATACAGCCTGTCCTGCTGAGCCTCTGCCGGAATATGCTTTTATCGGAAGGTCGAATGTTGGTAAATCCTCCCTGATCAACATGGTAACCAACTTCAGCAAACTTGCCAAAACTTCATCCCGTCCGGGAAAAACACAGTTGATCAATCATTTTATCATTAATGGCTCGTGGTACCTGACCGATCTTCCCGGATTCGGCTTTGCCAAAGTTCCCGTGCCTGTGAAGATCAAGTGGGAAAAAATGATCAAGGATTACCTGTTGAAGCGTCCCAACCTGGTTTGTTCATTTCTTTTGATTGATATACGACATGAACCCCTGAAAAACGACCTGGAATTTTTGAATTGGTGCGGGATGAATCAGGTGCCATTTTATATTGTCTTTACAAAGGCCGACAAGCTCACCTTCGGGCAGCAGAAAGCTGCCATCCGGAAGTACATGTCAGTATTATCGGATCAATGGGATCCACTTCCCCCGTATATTATCAGCAGCAGTGAAAAAGCAACAGGACGTGAAGAGATCCTAAGCTTGATTGAAGATTCAAACCGCATGGTGCAGCAGCAATAATTACCGGGGCCTGTAGCGGGATGCTGCCAGGATCTTCCGTGAATCAGTTTCCTGCAACAGTTTTTGGAGGCTTATCTCCGGATGCCGGCGCATATATTCTCTTACCATCTGCCAGCCCAGCCAGGCAGCTGTTCGGGGAGCAGAATTTTCGGAGAAAGCTGCCGTGAAGGGAGCATCCCCAACAAATTTGTTGATCATTTGCCGGTCGGTAGAGTAAACCATGTCGTTTTCGATAAAATATGCCCAAACCGGGCCCGCATTATTGCGCATCCAGTGAAGTTGGGAGGTGGTGTAGGGCATTTTCAGGGTGTCGCTTTTGCGTGGAAACATACAATCCAGGAAATATAATACCTTCCCTTCATAGATCATGAAGTCCAGCAGAGTTTCAGGCCGGGAGGCTTTTTCCTGCAAATGGCTCTCGGCCAACATGCGCATGGCATCCAAAGCCGTGTGCCCCGGGGTAAAACGCTCACGCATATATTGCGGAATACCCGCCTGGGCATATTTTGGATAATCCGCTCCCAGGTACATATCGATCCCAATGGCCATATGACCTTCTGCATACTTTATGGGCAGATGATAATCCAGGCCCGATATGTAAGTATACAGCCTGGGCAGGGGATGATTGGGGAAATGATACTGGTAATAACGCAAAGCCTCCGAAAGGCTGGTTTCCAGCGGGTCCACTGTAGACCAGATCTCCTGCAAATCCTGGTATATGGAAATCAGAAAAGGATCTGTAATATAATCAAAAAGTTGTTCTTGGCCCTCGGCAGTGTCGATGGCCTCTCCCAGGAAAAAATAAAACTCCCCGATATAAGGATCTATGTCTTCACGCAATGTAAAAGGATTTAAGTTGAAAAGAACCTCCTCATAGCGGCTTATCGAAATATTGGGCTTGCTGGTGGCGGTAACATCTGCTTCCCAGTGTGGTTTTTGCCTGCATCCCCAAAAAAGACCAACTGGTATCAGAAAAAACAGGATTGGTTTAGGTATTCTCCTAAAAGTCCGTATATAACTTAGCATTTTTCATTAATTTTGTAGATGGAAGTGCAGTGGCACCCCGGGTTTTTTCATTTTCCACCTTTTAATAAGTCAAAATTATGAAAAATATTGTGTTAGCCAGTTTGATGATGTTGGTGCTTCTGTCGGCTTCCATTGCCCAGGAAGGCAGTCTTCGTATCGGTGTTAAAGTATCGCCCCTTATTAGCTGGATGAACCCCGAAACGCGAAATTATGAATCAGAAGGCATACGGATAGGTACTTCTTTTGGCATTGTAGGCGAGTACGGGCTTGGGAGTTTTTATGCTTTTTCCACCGGATTGATGATCACAAGTATGGGAGGTAAATTATCCTATCCAGTGGAGATTGGCGACCAGGCGGGGCTGAACGAACGCACCTACCGGCTGCGCTACCTTGAAATACCACTTCTTCTTAAATTTCAAACTGAAGAAATGCGCTATTTCTCCTATTTTGGTAAAATTGGTTTCAGCCCGGGAATTAATATGCGGGCACGGGGCGATGATCGCTTCCGTCCCCTGGGTATCCAGGATCCAGAGGTAAACGACGACCTTGATATCAGCAACCACATATCCATTTTCCGGCTGGCTCTTGTGGTGGGTTTTGGGGTGGAATATTCCCTTGGAGGAAGAACTGCCTTGACGGGAGGCTTAACCTATAACAATGGTTTCACCAATGTGCTTGCTACAGAGAATTCAGGAAATCCCAGCTCCCTGCTAAACTATCTGGGGCTTAGTATTGGCATCATGTTTTAACTTCTTTTTTCTATGCGTATTGCTTTAGCCCAGGTTGACCTTCATATTGGAAATTTTCAATACAATACCCGTCAAATCATTCAATCCATAGAGCAGGCCCGCGAACAGGGAGCTGATCTGGTTGTTTTTTCTGAACTTGCCGTATGTGGCTACCCGGCCCGCGACCTGCTGTTATCCGATGATTTCATAAGCCATTGCCAAAGGAGTATCCATCAGATTGCCTCCCATTGTAAAGGGATCGCGGCCGTGGTAGGCGGTCCCGACCTGAATACCAGCCCAAGGGGTAAACGCCTTTACAATGCCGCGTTTTTCATGGAGCTGGGAAAAGTTACACATGTATATCACAAAGGATTATTGCCAGATTATGATGTGTTCGACGAATACCGGTATTTTGAACCTTCCCTGCATTTCAAAACAATTCCCTTCATGGGAAAGAAAATAGCCCTGACCATCTGTGAAGATATCTGGAACCTGGGACATCAACCCCTGTATGCATTTAACCCCATGGACCACCTGGTTGAGGAGAAACCCGAACTGATGGTGAATATTTCCGCCTCACCTTTTTCATGGAACAGGACCCTGGAACGCCTGCAAATGGTTTCAGAGAATGCCTCCCGATATCGCCTGCCCATGTTCTACGTGAACCAGTTTGGTGCCCATACTGAACTTTTGTTCGATGGGGGAACAGCTGTTTTTAATCCGGCAGGCAGGCTGGTGGATGTTTTTGAGCCATTCCGGCCCGGATTGCGCCTTTACGAACTGGATCAGGTGCTGGCTCATCCGGGAGTGCCCCTGGCGGATGAAATTTCGAACCAGGAGAAAAACCGGCTCATTTATGAAGCCCTGGTACTTGGTATTAAAGAGTATTTTGGGAAAACAGGTCTGAAGAAAGCAATCCTGGGATTATCGGGCGGGCTGGACTCGGCCCTGGTGCTGGCCCTGGCAGTAAAGGCCCTTGGAAAGGAAAATGTATGGGCGGTGCTGCTGCCCGGCCCATACAGCAGCCAGCATTCAGTTGAGGATGCCCTGCAAATGGCCCGTGCCCTGGAAGTACAGCATGATATCATTTCCATTAATTCCACAGTTGAGGTGTTAAACCAAAGCCTTGATCCATGGTTTGCCAATTCCCCCCAGGGCATCGCTGAAGAAAACCTCCAGGCACGTGCAAGGGCAATTATCCTGATGGGCTTGTCCAATAAATTTGGGCACATGCTGCTGAATACCTCAAATAAAAGTGAGATTGCTGTTGGCTATGGAACCCTTTACGGTGATATGTGCGGAGGCTTATCGGTAATTGGCGATATTTATAAAACCCAAGCCTATGAGCTGTCGCATTATATTAATTCCATGGATCAGGTGATTCCGCAAAACATCCTTGAGAAAGCACCTTCAGCCGAGCTCAAACCAGATCAGAAAGATTCGGATTCGCTTCCCGAATACCACGTGCTTGACCCCATATTATTCTGTTACATTGAAAAGCAGATGAGCCCAGAGCAGATCATCCGCAAGGGGCATGATGCTGCTGTGGTCAACCGGGTGATCCCCCTGGTGAATGCCAATGAATACAAAAGGCAGCAGTCAGCACCCGTGCTTAGGGTTTCTTCCAAATCGTTTGGCCCAGGCCGGCAGTTTCCCATTGTGGCTAAATACTAAACCCCATTACACAGCCTCTTCCCGGAATAAAAAAAAGAGGATGTCCCGGAAAATTACTGGACGTCCTCCTGCTTGTAGTTGGACCGTAGTTGGACCGTAGTTGGACCGTAGTTGGACCGTAGTCTGACCGTAGCGCTACG
>OBJA01000149.1_pt1 | contig 68993 bp, 61 predicted proteins | sample 1519751 | NCBI WGS metagenome assembly OBJA01 (sample SAMEA3881238, study PRJEB22517) | soil metagenome | biome: lake sediment; feature: soda lake sediment; material: sediment, water from around vicinity | place: India | collected 2013-12-23 | depth 3 m | reverse complement strand
ATTTTTTTCAATGATTCTTGGATTAGCAACTCTGTTTCAGTGTCAATATTAGCTGTAGCTTCATCCAAAATCATTAAGGAAGGTTTGTGAACTAATGTTCTTGCAAAAGATAGTAATTGCTTTTGACCCGAAGAAAAATTATTACCTCTTTCTCTAACTGGTTCATCATACTTTTCTGGTAATTTTTGAATAAACTGGTCAGCATTGACGTATTTACATGCTTCTAAAATCTCTGCGTCAGTAATGCTGCTATCTCGCAAACGAATATTTGATTCAATCGTTCCGGAGAAAAGGAAAACATCTTGCAGCATCTGTCCGATATTTCTTCTTAAACTGTCTAGTTTGATGTCTTTAATATTAATATCATCAATCAGGATTTCACCTTTTTGAATGTCATAGTTTCGAACAATCAAACTAATAATCGTGGTTTTTCCTGAGCCAGTAGCACCGACCAAAGCCATTGTTTCTTTTGGCTTAACGACGAATGAAACATCTCTTAGTATCCATTCATCTTCATTATATGCAAACCAAACATTTTTAAACTCAATTTTTCCTTTAAAATTTTCTAACTCAATCGCATCAGGACTATCTTGAATAATTGGTTCTTCATCTAAAATTTGGAAAATTCTTTCTCCTGAAGTAAAGGCTGATTGAAGAGTATCAAACTGTTCGGCAAGGTTTTGGATTGGTTGGAAAAAGCGGTTAATGTATTGGGTAAAAGCAAATAATATTCCGTAGGTAATAACCCCATCAATTACTTGGAAAGAACCAAACCAGAGAATAATTACAATCGCAGCAATGTATAGCAAATAGATTGAAGGTCGATACAAACTAAATGCTAAAACTCTTTCGAAATGTGATTTGTTTAATTTTTTGTTTTTATCGACAAACTCTTGATACTTTTTCTCTTCACGGTTAAAGATCTGAATAAGTTTCATCCCTGATAAATGTTCAGATAAAAAAGCATTAATAATCGCTACATTTGTTCTTACACGACGATACGCTTTTCTTGAATATTTTCTAAAGATAAATGAAACGAAAAAAATAAATGGTGTTAATGCAAGGATATAAAGAGCTAAGATGGGCGATTTAATGAACATTATAACAAAAACACCGAGCAGTGTTAAAACATCTCTAATCAAACTAATGATAACATCCGTATACAACATATTTAAAGTATCGATATCTGAAGTCGCTCTTGTTACAAGTTTACCGATTGGTACTTTATTAAATTGTGAAATTGATAATCTTTCAATATGTTCAAAAATGTCTTGACGAATATTATAGATTATCTTTTGTCCCGTTACTTGAAGGACAATAACTTGTTTATAACCAACAAAAGCGCCTGCAAACAGAGTTCCTAAATATAAAATGACAATAATTATTATCTTAACAATTGGTATCTCATCTTCCCCCAAAGCATCAAGAACTTCAGAAACAAATAAAGGTCCAACTAAGTCTAATACAACAACAATAATAACTAATAGAAAAGCAAGTATTAATGGTTTTATAAACGGTTTTACATATCTTAACAGTCTTTTAATTATTTCAAAATCTGACATATCACGCTTACGATTGATGTCGATATCGAACTCTGGTCCACCACGTGCCATTTAGATCGCCTCCTCTTCCAGTTCAGATTCTAAACGTTGATGAATAACCATGTTACGATATAGCTCGCAATCGTTGATAAGATCATTATGGGTTCCTATAGCTAAAACCTCACCATCTTCAATAAAGACAATCTTATCAGCTGATTTTATAGTTGAAATTCGATGAGCGATGATTATTGTAGTTTTGCCTTTTCTTAACTCTCTTAAGTTGGCAATTACTTGTTCTTCAGTTTTTGTATCAACTGCCGAGAAAGAATCATCCATGATTAGAATTTGTGGGTTCTTCAACAAAGCTCTGGCAATTGATATTCTTTGTTTTTGACCGCCTGATAAAGTCACGCCTCTTTCCCCCACCATTGTATCGTATTGGTTAGGAAAATCAATGATGTTCTCATGAATGTCTGAGTAAATAGCCATTTGTTTAATCATTTCTTGATCAGCATCATCGGTCGCAAAAGAAATATTATTACGAATTACATCAGAAAATATAAAGTTTTCCTGCGGCACATAGCCGATGGCATTTCTAATAGTTTTGATTGGCAATTTCATAATATCATGATCATCAAGAAGCAGCTCACAGGTTTTTAAATTATATAGTCTGAGCAACAAATCAACTAATGTTGTTTTCCCAGAGCCGGTTCGACTGATTATTCCAACAGTTTCACCTTTTTCAATTACAAAATTTATGTTCTTCAAAACATCTTTATTTGATTTTGGATATCTGAAACTCAAGTTGTTAAAGGTTATTTTTCCATCTATTTTTTCTACATTAATGACTTCACCATCATCATGAATCTCAATATCCGAGTCCAAGAACGCTGATACACGATCAAGAGATGCTTTTGCTTGAGCACGCATATTGATTAACCTGCCGATTGCCATCATTGGCCAAATTAAAGTTCCAAAGTAAGCAATATACTTCGTTAAATCACCAATTGAAAAGACAGCGTTTGTTCCTAAAGTTCTATATACCAAAAATGCACCAAATCCCAGCATAATCACTCTTATGATGTTAATGAACATTTCAACAGATATATGTAAGAATGTGCTTGCTTTAATATATGATACGTTCTTGTCTTGATTAAGTTTATTGATTTTAGAAAAGGCCTTGATTTCTCTGACTTCATTTACAAAAGCTTTTACAACTGAAATCCCGTAGAAATTCTCTTGGGTGAAATCACTTAAATCTTCAAAAGCTTGTTGACGCGCTTTAAACTTCTTGCCGGTAATCTTAGATATATAGGTTGCCATAACAGCAATTAACACAAGAGGGATTGCTGCGAAATAGGTTATTGTTTTATCCAAAGTATACATTCGATAAAAAGCTAAAATTCCAAGGATTATAATATCAAATAGCATTAGTAACCCTGGTCCAAAAGCCATTCTGATAGCATTCAAGTCATTAATAAATAATGCCATTAAACCACCTGATTTTTTTTCTGAATAATATGTTTGGCTTAATTTGGTTGAGTGTTTAAACATCTTATTTCTGATGTCGTAATCAATGAACCAAGATGCTCCAAAGATTGTAATACGCCATAAAAACCTTCCGGCAACCATTATCAAGCCAAAAATTATGATGTCTTTTACAAAATCAACAACAGCCGGTTTTTCCAGTGTTTTTGATTCTAAGCCATCAATGATATTTCCGATTATATTAGGGATCTCTAACTGGACATAATCGACAACGATTAATGCGGCTAGTCCAATTAAAAAGAAAATTAAATATTTTAAGTAATACTTATTGACATGTTTTCCAAATAACATATGTCCTCCAGTGATTTTTTTCAAAAAATAAACTTCTTACCGAAATAAGAAATCTATTTTAATATATATAGTACTCCTATTGTCCCTTTTCCACAGTGACTAGATATTACACAGCCTGCTTGAGTATCATACAAGTTTTCAATTTTTATTTCTTTACGAAGTTCTTCTTTAATATATTCACTTGAATCAAATGCTAAGGAGTGAGTTATCATCATGAACTCTGGATCAATACTTTCCTTCTCTTGAAAGACTTCATCAAGCATTAAATCAATCCCATTTTTAATTTTTCCTCTGCCTTTTTTGCCTACTACCATCACACCATCTCTAACTTTGATGATCGGTTTAACTTTTAGCATCGACCCAAACATCGCTGACAGAGCATTTAGCCTTCCGCCTTTATATAAATATTCTAAAGTCTCAATGACAAACTGGGAACGAACCTTTGGAACAATAAGTTCAAGTTCTTCTTTAATCTTACTCGCAGAATAACCTAAATCTCTAAATTTTGCAGCTTTTAATAATAATAACCCTGAACCAGAAGAAAGATTTGCTGAATCAACCAAGTGAATATCATTACTTTCTATTGTTTGTTTAGCGACATTTGCACTGGAAAAGGTAGCGGAAAACTTTGAACCGATTCCCAAATAAACAACTTCACAGCCTTGATCTAAAAAATTTTGAAATGTTTCAATAAAAACACCAGGACTAATCGCGGCAGTTTTAGGTAACATTTTCTTTTTTTGAACTAAGTCATACATCTGTGGTGTTGTTAGGTTAACGCCGTCAAAATATGACTCTTCATCAAAATTGACATATAATGGCAAAATTGTTATATCATGTTTTTCAATCAAATCTTTTGATAAATCACAAGTGCTATCCGATATAATTTTTACTTTTTTCATATTATCTTTACCTCATAAAAATTATAACCAAATTTAGTTGATTTGTAAACCATTAATAAAATATAAATATTTTTTGAAAAGTTACATAAATTAAGTGTTATAATAATATTTGAGGTGAGATAATGTACAGAATCGAACGGAAACTGATTGTAGAAAACGTCAAAAGAATGTTACTCGAATCAGTAAAGACTTTAGATAAAGAAATCATAGATTCCTTTGAGACTGCAGCAAACAAGGAGACTAACCCACTAGCAAAGGATATTCTAAATAAAATAATTGAAAATCATGAAATCGCTATTTCTAAAGATATTCCTCTTTGTCAAGACACAGGTGTTGTGGTTTGTTTTGTGGAAGTTGGTCGTGAGTTATTCTTCGATTATGATATTGATGATGCAATCAATGCCGGAGTTAGTCAAGCATATATTGATGGTTATTTAAGAAAATCAATTGTAAGACACCCATTAAACCGAATCAACACTTTAGATAATACCCCTGCTATAATCCATCATAAAATTGTCTCTGGAAAAGACTTGATTATTCATATCGCCCCAAAAGGCGGTGGTAGTGAAAATATGTCTGCTCTTAAAATGTTATCTCCTGCAGATGGTAAAGAAGGTATCATCAATTTTGTTTTAGAAACAATAAAGAATGCCGGTGGCAGACCGTGTCCACCTTTAATCGTCGGTGTTGGTATTGGGGGTAACTTTGAGAAAGTAGCACTTCTTGCAAAACAAGCAATATTCTTACCTTTGAACTCATTAACTTTAAATCCATTCGATCGAGATTTGGAAATTGAACTTATGGAAAAAATCAATCAACTTGATGTTGGTCCAATGGGATTAGGCGGATTAACTACTTGTATCGGTGTTAAGGTCAACTCCTACCCATGTCATATTGCTTCCTTACCAGTCGCAGTAAACCTACAATGCCATAGCGCAAGAAAAAGTGAGGTGACGTTAATTGGAAAAAAGATTACAGACGCCAATAACCGATGAACAAATAAAAGCTCTCCATATCGGTGATCAAGTCCTAATAAGTGGGTATATGTATACCGCCAGAGATGCTGCTCATAAACTCTTAGTTGAAGCAATTCAAAATGACCAACCTTTACCGATAGAACTAAAGGATCAAGTAGTTTATTATGTTGGTCCTACTCCAGCCAAACCTGATCAAATAATTGGATCTTGTGGACCGACTTCTAGTTATAGATTAGATAAGTATAGCCCATACTTAATGCAAAAAGGTTTAAAAGTGATGATTGGCAAAGGCGACCGGACAAAAGAATTTAACGATGTAGTTAAAAAATACCAAGGTTTATATTTAATAGCGATTGGTGGCATTGGAGCTAAACTTGCACAAACTGTTGTCGAGAATGAGTTGGTAGCTTATGAGGAACTACAGTCTGAAGCCATTAGGAGAATCAAAGTAGTTGATTTCCCTGCAATAGTAGCAATTGATTGCTATGGCAAATCAATTTTCGATAAATAATAATACGTTTTTTAATATTTCAAATAATTAGATGTTAGTAAAAAATTTTTGTTGATACTATCATCTTTTTTGTTATAATTACAAAAAAAAGTGGCTATTTAAGCCACTTTAAAATAGTTATTCTGTTTCAATAAGACCATATTTTCCGTCATCTCTTAAGTATAAGATTGATGTTAGATTATCCTCATTCTTATAAATAAAGAAATCATGACCTAATAGTTCCATTTGGGTTAAAGCTTCTTCTAAAGATAAAATCTCTAGAGTAATTCGCTTTTTCTTTACAGGAGAAATTAATTCTTTTTCTAATTCATCTAAGTCAAATTCGTCAGTGGCAAACGTGTTTCTTAACCCTACTTTTTCTTGAAGCGAACGATTCATTTTGTGCTTGTTCTTCCGCAACTGAGCCTCTAACTTGTCGATTGCCTTGTCAATCGCTGCGTATAAATCTCTGTCTGCGACTTCTGCTCTTAAAGTTAAGAATTTGATGGGAATTGTCACTTCTACCTTCGTGCCATCACGGTAAACCTTGCAGACGACATAAGCTTCTAACTCTTCAGTAAAGATTCTGTCAATCTTGTTGAGTTTTTTCTCGATGTAGCCGCGAATAGCATCGGTAATAAGAAATCCTGATTTGCCAACAATATCTAGTTTCATAAAATCACTCCTTTTATATTTATTTAACCACCTTAATTATACCACTGATAAAAAATTTAGTAAATAAAGGTGACCTTTTTAATGCAAATAATTATAGATACTTAAGTCATAAAAAACCAATGAGAGCAGTAAAACTCTTGTGGATATGTTTAGGACAAAATACCAATTATGAAGATTAACCAGCAATGAGTTATCGAGGATAATTACTAGATCATATGAATCCTTATTATGGAGATAATATTTAAACAACAGATTAAAATGACGGCTTAAATAGTTACGTTGTTCTAGATTTAAACTGACATCATCAAAAATGTAGAAGTAATCAATTTGGCCTTTTTCCGTTGGTATTACTTCTGATTTTAAAGAAGGTTCATACCGCTTGTTACATCTAACACATACTTCCGGGAAACAAAAAAGGAACTCAAAACCCGTTTGGTCAAGAAAGAACTCTCCACACAGTTTACACTTCATAACTCATTGTACCTATCAATATCTTTTCTTGCATTTATCATCGCTTTAGTTAAATATTTTCCATAAAAAACAACTAATCCATAATCACTCACTCTTCCGACTCTTCCACAGATTTGCATTAAAGTTGCTTCTGTAAAAATAGGATCATCAGCTTCTAAAACTAAGACGTTAACATTCTTAAAAGTTACACCTCTTTCTAGGATGGTTGTGGCTAAAAGAATCTTTGTTTCTTGTCTTTCAAAATTCATAATAACTTGTTTTTTATATTTTGTCTTTGAAGATATAAGATCAACACTAAGCTTTAAATCTTTTAAAATACTGTATAAAAATTCTTGACGCATTATTGATTTTAGATAGATAATCAACTGCATCTCATCCTTTGTCATACTTGATATATCCTTTTGAATGTCTGAGTTGAAAAAACTTTCTGCTTTCCTAAAGATTGGTAAAGCAAGACTTCTTTGATGAAATCGCTTTGGAACTAAAAAATAATCAATTTTCTTTTCTTTTATCATTTTTAAATAATTGTTGCTTATGGTTGCGCTCATGTAAATTGTAATCGCGCTATCTTTACTTGCTTTCTTAACTAATCTTTCTAGAAAAGGATTATTTACAAAAGGAAATGCATCTACCTCATCAATTATTAGCAAATCAAACTCTTGGTAGAACTTGATTAATTGTTGTGGAGTGGTAATAATTAAATGATTGCTCTCTTCTAATGGAGTTCCTCCATACAACATTCCAATTGATGTTTTAGGAAAATACGACATAAAGCGATAACCAACTTGTTTGATGATTTCCACTCTTGGTATAACAAAGGCAACTCTTAAATTCCGCTGTAAACATAAGTATATTAACTCTAGTGCCATTTCAGTTTTTCCAGCACCACATACCGCGTGAAGAAAAGCGTTTTTTCTCTCATTAAAGCAGTTTACCAAGAATTCGCTACCTTGATTCTGCAGATTACTCAAAGGGAAATCTACTTTTAGAGTATGATTCTTTTGTTGTATTGTTCTTTCTCTTCTTATAAGAAAAAGGGTGCTGGAGATTTCTCTTAATTGATAACAGTCCAAACAATAGTCAATATTATCATAATCTGTTTTGATATTGTTTCCTAAACAGCGATTACATGTGTTATTGTCAATCGCTCTTATAGAATCTACTACATTAGTTCTGCTTACCGTCTCAAGCACTATTATCACCTCAAAAAGAATAATACTCATCTTCAAGAAGTTATCTTTATAAAAAAAGTAATCCTTAAAAATAAGGATTACTTAACAACAATATTGACTAATTTATTAGGAACAACAATGATTTTAACAATAGACTGTCCTTCAATGTGATTTTTGATTTTATCGCTTTTCAATGCTAAGGCTTCTAAATCTGCTTTAGATAAGTTGTTTTCAACTACGATTTTATCTCTAACCTTGCCATTAACACTAATGACTAATTCAATTTCATCTTTTACAAGTTTACTTTCATCATAACTTGGATATGTTTCAAAGACCAATAAGGTTTTATGGCCTAACTTTTCCCATAATTCTTCACAGACATGTGGAGCGATAGGGTAAAGTAATTGCAACAAGACTTCATAATCAGCTGTAGTAATATTAGATTGCTTATTATACTCGTTAACTAGAGTCATCATTTTTGCGATTGCAGTATTAAATTTCATAGTTTCGAGATCTTCACTTACCCCTTTGATTGTTTCATGAATAATTCTCTCTAAATTTGATGAAAATGATTCCCCCGTTATTACATTAGGAAACATTCGCCAAATCTTGTCAAGGAATCTTCTAGCACCTTTTACACCTAGTTCATTCCATGGAGTACTCATTTCATAATCAGAAATAAAAAGCACAAATGTTCTTAATGTATCAGCACCATACTCATTGATTATTTCCATTGGATTGACAATATTTCCTCTTGATTTAGACATTTTCTCATTATCTGAACCCAAAATAATCCCTTGAGCTGTTCTTTTTTTATATGGTTCACGATGTGATGTCACATTGATATCATACAAGAATTGGTTCCAGAAACGAGAGTAAATCAAATGACGAGTTACATGTTCCATTCCTCCGTTATACCAATCTACTTGACCCCAATAATCCATTCGTTCTTTCGATGCTAACTCCTTATCATTGTGTGGGTCCATATATCTTAAGAAATACCAACTACTACCAGCCCATTGTGGCATTGTATCAGTTTCTCTTTTTGCAACATCGCCACATTTTGGACAGGTACAATTAACATAACTTTCAATATTTGCTAACGGTGATTCACCCGAATCACTAGGCATAAATTTTTCTACCATTGGTAATGTCACAGGTAAATCTTCATACGGGACAGGCACAATTCCACACTTGTCACAGTAAATAATTGGGATTGGCTCACCCCAGTATCTTTGACGATTAAATGCCCAGTCTTTCATCCGATACTGCATAGCTGCTTTTCCTAAATTATTGGTTGCTAAATATTCATTTATTCTTTGAATCGCTTCTTTAACAGTCAAACCATTGATAATAGGGCTATTGACTAGAGTTCCTTCTTCAGTATCAGTATAGGCTTCAACATTAATGTCGCCGCCTTTAATCACCTCAATAATTTCTAAATTGTACTTTTTCGCGAAATCATAATCCCTTGAATCATGTGCTGGAACAGCCATGATAGCTCCGGTACCATAGGTAATCATGACATAATCAGAGATAAAAATTGGTATTGGTTTCGAAGTTAAAGGATTAATTGCTTGAATACCTTCGATTTTAACACCAGTTTTATCTTTTGCTAGTTCAATTCTTTCAAACTCAGTTTTTAGTTTTGCTTGTTCTTGATAAGCATGTATTTCTTCTAAATTTGTAATTCTATCTTTAAGTTCATGGATATAAGGATGTTCTGGAGCAATAACCATAAATGTCGCACCATAGATAGTATCCGGTCTTGTTGTGAATACTTTTAATGCTTTATCACAATCAGCAATCGGAAAATGAATATAAGCACCGCTTGATCTGCCAATCCATTTTTCTTGTTCCATTCTTATTCTAGAGTTCGATTCGAGTTCATCTAAACCTTCAAGAAGTTTTTCAGCGTAGTTGGTTATTTTCAAGAACCAAACATCTTTTTCCATTTGCACAACGTCATTATCGCATCGATCACATTTTCCGCCCTGTGACTCTTCGTTAGACAGAACCACTTTACAACTTGGGCAAAAATTAACATATGCTTTGTCCTTATAAACTAGTCCATGTTCGTATAGTTTTAAAAAAATCCATTGTGTCCAACGATAATAATTCGGATCAGTTGTATCAACGATCCTGGAAAAGTCAAAGGAGAAACCTGTAGCCTTTAACTGGCCGATAAAAGTTTTTATGTTTTGATCAGTGATTATTCGTGGATGAACTTGGTTTTGAATCGCATAATTCTCTGTTGGCAGTCCAAAAGCATCAAAACCAATTGGAAATAGCACATTCTTTCCTTCCATTCTTCTTTTCCTTGAAATAACCTCTAATGATAAATAAGCTCTAATATGGCCGATATGCATACCAGCTCCACTTGGATATGGAAACTCAACTAAAGAATAATACTTATCCTTTTCAGAATAATCATTAGCCATAAAATATTTATTAGAGTACCAGATTTCCTGCCACTTCTTCTCAATCTTCTTTTCATCAAAACTTGGTATAAATTCACTCATAAACTTGTCCTTTCTAAATAAAAAAGTCCCCTACTAATGTAAAGGACGAAATTTCCGTGGTACCACCTTAGTTCCGTTAAAAAACGGCTCTTTATAAGCTTATAACGCTTGCTCATTGCGAGTTTTGCTCACGAGTTGCACAAAACCTACTCCTCAGACTAACTTCCGATTAATCCATTGTTAGTTCACACCCACCACTAACTCTCTTTAGAAATGTTTTTTAATCGTACTTCTTCTGAATCCTTGTATTTAGACGTATTATAGCATATATAATCTTAATATGCTAGTAAATCTTAATCATCTTTGTTGTTTTCGTCTTCGTCTTCGTGTTCTTCATCATCGTCATAATCTGAATCATCCAAATCAGATGGATCAATGATTTCTTTTAGTTCTTCGTCTGGTTTCTCTTGATAGTAACCTGTGCGAGAAAGAACCCTGAAGTGCATTTCTTTCTGTAATGAAAAAACACTACGATAGGCAAATAACATCAGGATGAAAAAGATAATCATATCAAAATTGACCAAATTATATATTGCAAATAAGAAAGCCATAGGTGTTGATGCAAAAACCAACATTTTAAAGATTTTCTTATAAGAAATTAATTTCTTGAATCTCATAAAAGGAATAGTCGAGATAAAAATGATAAACAGCAAAATTAATGTATTAGAAACCAGTGCCATAAGAACACCTGCAAAAATCACACTAAATTTGAGTATCGATGCGATTTCTTCGATAGTACCTATACTATAAGAACCTAGAAACTCTAATGAGTTAATCGTCCTTTCCCCAATAACGACCGATAGTTTAGAACCATGAATGATAATGGAAAAATCACTTAGATTATTGATTTCGCTAATTTGGTTATTTTCGCTTAAAAAATACACCTGAAAATCATAAAGCTTATAGCTGTCATTAAGGTTATAGTCAGTACCAGCACACACTAAACTATTATTGACAATACTACAATTAGTTGTTTCTTCCGTCATTAACTCAGGTTTGCTAGATATATAAAAAACAATAGTAGCCAAAGACATCAAGATTACTAATATCAAAATATATAGAAAAACAAAACCACCTTTTTTATTATGGTAGTTTATGATATTTTTTGGATGAACAATACTATTAGAAAAAACTTCAAACATAAAATCACCTACTTTTATAATTATAACATCTTTTTACCTATCTTCAATAAAAAATCTTTTATACAATCAACTTTTAATCATTGATGTGATTTTTACGAGTAAATAGTTTTATCTTATGATATAATTTTTGTGGGTGAGTTTATGAATTATTTTTCTAGTGAGAAGAACTATAATACACTGAATAATTATTATCGAGAAAGATTTGGCTGCAAGGTCTATAAGATTGCTCTAAACGGTGATTTTACTTGTCCTAATCGTGATGGAACCATTTCTAAGACTGGTTGTATTTTTTGTTCTGATAGTGGTAGTGGTGAATATGGCGGCAATCGTTTAAACAGTTTAAAAGAACAGTTTGATAGCTTAAGAAGCCTTTTGGAAAACAAATGGAAAGAAGGTAAGTATATCGTCTATTTTCAATCGTTTAGCAATACTTATGGTTCTGTTAAGAAACTAAGAAAAATCTATTATGAAGCTCTTAGTTTAGATGAAAACATTATTGGCCTTAATATTGGTACGAGACCTGATTGTTTTAATCAAGAAATTTATGAACTGCTTTCTGAAATCAATCAAAAAACGTACCTTACTGTTGAACTTGGTTTACAATCAATGCACGATGAAACCTTAAAGTTAATAAATCGTGGCCACGATTTGGAATGTTTTGTTAAAGCAGTAAAAGAGTTAAGGAAGAGAGAAGTTAACGTTGTAGTTCATATCATCAATGGTTTACCAAATGAAACACCAGAAATGATGTTTCAAACAGCGAACTTTCTAAACACTCTTGACATTCAAGGTGTAAAAATACATATGCTCTATATCATTGATAACACACCATTAGCAAGAATTTACTCAAAAAAACCTTTCCCGCTTCTTTCTCTGAAAGAGTATGTCGATATTACTGTAAAACAGTTAACTATGCTCAATAATAAGATTATAATCCATCGAGTAACCGGTGATCCTGACCGAAACGCTTTGATTGAACCGGCTTGGACTTTAAAGAAATTCATTGTCGCCAACGAAATTGATAAAGTAATGAGAAAAGAAAAACTCTATCAAGGTATGAATTATCAGGAGATTTAATATGATAAGAAAAGCACATTTATCTGGTGTTATGTTTAGCGTAATTTTTGGGTTTTCTTTTATGATGTCAAAAACCGCTTTAAACTACACAACCCCAATTGGTTTAATTGCCTATCGTTTTTTAATCGCTTTTATTATCTTTGAAATCCTTAGACAAACTAAGTTAGTCAAAATTAAACTAAGTAAAAAAGGCTTGCCTTCAATTCTATTAGTAGCTTTGTTTCAACCAGTTCTTTACTTTCTATTTGAAACATATGGATTATCATTAACCACTAGCGCTGAAGCTGGTTTAATGATTGCGATGATTCCAATATTTGTAACAATTCTTTCAGTTGTTATACTCAAAGAAAAACCAAAACCAAGTCAACTATTCTTTATATTACTTAGTGTATTAGGAGTACTGTTTATTCAAATATTTAAAACTGGTTTTGAAATAAAGTCATCATTTATCGGTTTTGTATTACTGCTTTTGGCAGTTATTTCAGCAGCAATTTTTAACATTGCTTCAAGAGATGCGTCCAAAGCACATAAGCCTGTTGAGATTACCTATATGATGACATTGTTAGGTGCGATTACTTTTAACTCAATTTATCTTATTCAGTTATCCAAAACTAATACATTATCGATGTATTTCGCTAATTTAAGGCATTTATCACTGACTCTTCCAATCTTATATTTAGGAATCATCGCATCTATAATTGGCTTTTTATTGGTTAATTATTCCTTAAGCAAATTGCCTGCTCATGTCTCTAGCATCTATTCAAACATCGCAACTATCGTTGCTGTTATTGCGGGATCATTGTTTCTTCAGGAGCAAATTCAATACTACCATATCATTGGTGGTTTGATGATTTTAATTGGTGTCTATGGTGCTGCAAGAATCAATTATCTTAACACGAGGATAAAATATGGTAAAGTTAACTAACTTAGCTCATGAGTTAATAGAAAAACAACAATCAATTAACATTGCTGTCGATATGACTGTTGGTTGGGGAAATGATACGCTTTTTTTAGCTTTGCATGCTAGGAAAGTTTATGGCTTTGATATCCAAGACGAAGCTTTAGCTTTTACGAGAAGTTTACTTTCGATGAACGCTATTGACAATGTTGAATTGATTAAGGCAGATCATCAATTTTTAGATAGTTACATTAAAGAGCCGATTGATTTAGTTATTTATAACCTTGGTTATCTTCCTGAGTCAGATAAGATAGTTAGAACAAATAGCAGTTCAACTATTGCCTCATTAAAAAAAGCTGTTCATATGATTAATCAAAACGGCTTAATTATTATCGTTGTCTATCCTGATGATCTAAATGAAGCAAATGAAGTCAAAACCTTTGTTAGTGGACTTGACTCTAATTTCGACGTTTTACAGTATAGTATATTGAACAAAACTAAATGTCCATTCCTTATCACTATAAAAAAAGGTAGTTTCCTACCTTTCTGTTTTCTCAGTAAATGTGTAATACGGTCCAATTTTCATAATTTTTGCATATATATTGAAAGGAAAATAGCCAATCTTTTGATTATATACAATTACCTTACTATCTCGTACACGTCTTAACTCTTCTAAGTTTTGATAAGTTTCCACAATATATTTATTATCTTCATCGCTTTCATCAACGCTTTGATAAACGTCATCAATGATCTTTAGTAAGTTACGTTTTTCTTCATGTGGCAGTTGTTTAATAACAACATTGTGGTATGGTTCTAACTTTGAATGTTCTAAAAACTTAAACATTAAATTAACTAGTTTTCTAAGTTCAATCTCAAACTTTGAGTGAATTCGGAAAACTTTTTTATATTCTTTCTGCAGGTTCTTGATAATGAAAAAAGAACCAACAACAATGATTATTGTTAAAACACTTAGAAAGATTACTATATCTATAAAAATGCTTAAAAACGATAGAAACACTTATCTCACATCCTTAGGTAAATACTGTTTTAAAGTATCGACCATGTCTAATTTTTCCCAAGGCAAATCTAAATCATCTCTCCCGAAATGTCCATACGCCGCTACTTGTTTATAAATTGGTCTACGCAAATCCAAATAATCAATAACTGCTTTTGGTCTTAAATCAAAGTGACGATTTACAATGTCAAGTATTTCTGATTCTGGAATCTTATTGGTATTAAATGTGTCAATGCCAACACTCAAAGGCTTTGCTTCACCAATAGCATAGGCGACTTGAATTTCAAGTTGATCAGCTAATTCACTTGCGACTAGATTTTTAGCAATATATCTCATCATATATGCAGCTGATCTATCTACTTTTGAAGGGTCTTTACCAGAAAAAGCTCCGCCACCATGATGTGATTTCCCACCATAAGTGTCAACGATGATTTTACGACCAGTTAAACCCGAGTCACCAGAAGGTCCACCAACAACAAATCTGCCGGTTGGATTAATGTGAATCGTGGTGTCTTCCTTCATTAAACTCTCTGGAATAACTTGTTTAATAACATTGTTAATTAAGTCTTCTCTTATTCTTTCCTGAGAAACTTCTGGAGCATGTTGAGTCGAAATCAATATATGAGTAAAATATGATAGTTTGCCTTCATCATCATAACAAGCAGTAACCTGTGTTTTACCATCAGGCCTCAAATAAGGCAACAATCCAGTTTTTCTTACTTTGGCTAGTTGGAGCGCCAGTTTATTAGCGTAATGATGAGTAACAGGCATATATGATTCAGTCTCATTCGTCGCATAACCAAACATCATTCCTTGATCACCAGCGCCTTGTTCTTTGTCATTAAGCTCGTTTACACCTAAGGCAATATCTGGTGATTGCTCGTTAATACAAACTAAAACAGCTAAGTTTTCAGCATCAAAACCGTACTTACCACGATCATAACCGATTTTCGCTACAGTATCGCGGATAATCTTTTGCATATCAACATAGGTTTCAGTAGTAATCTCGCCAGTAACCAACACTAAACCTGTCGAAACAACGGTTTCCACTGCTACTCGAGCATACTTATCATCTTTTAGGATTGCATCTAAAATTGAATCAGAAATCTGGTCACAGATCTTATCAGGATGTCCTTCTGTAACAGATTCTGAAGTAAAATATTTATACATAAACTTCACCTGTCCTCTAGTTTGATTGATAATAAATTGATTCGATATCATCCGCATACTTAATAAATCTATCAACAATCTGCGGATCAAAATATGGATAGAATTCCAATTGAATTAAATCAATTGCTCTTTGATGTTTCAACTCTCTTTTATAGTTTCTTGTCTGTCGTAAAATTTCATATATTTGACTTAAAAGAATGACTTGAGATTCTCGATTATTCTGAATGCCATTCATCTCTCTAACAAAATCTTGGTTAGCAGTTTTTTCAAAATGAGCTCTTACAATGTCTTCACCTTTTTTATCAAGTTGTAATCTCTTAATAATTACTGAACCAATAATTGTTTTCTCGCGAATCAACTGATAGTCTTTTTCGCTAAGGTGTTCAATTTCATTAAAATTAACCTGGTTCAATAACTCTCGTTTTTCGATATGAATAAGTGAATAATCATGAATTTCTTGACATAGTTTTGATGAGTATCCCAAGAAGTTCCCTAGACGAGCAGCTAACTCAGCTACACGTTTTGCGGACTTAGCATAATGTCTTTCAACATTTTCGTCCCCTCTTTGCTTATAAACCGTAATTACATCAAACACATCATTAACAACTGATTTGAAATCTTTCTCCATTGCTTGGCGTTTTAACAACTCTTGTTTACGCTTATTATTAATGTCTTCTGAGATTTTAACAGTTGAATATAGTCCAATCATAAAGATAGCAAGAACCAATGTTCTCAATATTAGATCAATTAATACAGCGCCATTGTTTGAAGTTAGATAACTCCATAAATTCGCAAAATTATCCGCAAATAAATACAGTGGGTACAAAACAATAACGTGAATGATTGTCATCACAATAAAAGTTATTCTAAAAATTACATTGAGTAGTTTAGGGTCTTGATACAATGCAATTACAACTAAAGCAAAATAAATTAATGAATATCCAGCTTGAGTGATGGAAAAGAAGCCTCCACTTAAAGAATCACCTAAAGTCAAGCGCAACTTAATGTACACTGTAACAGCCATCATTAAAATGTAAACACCGCTTATATATTGCGCCATCTGTTGTTTTTGCAGAGTCATCGGTTTTTCCATATTGATTTTTTTAACTGCTCTTCCAGTGAAAAACATCGCAAGAAAAATTACAAAAGTTACAATTAGATTAACACTGCGATTTAATCCTGAAGAGCCAATCAAAGTAAACAATAAAAAAACAATATTAGTAACAAAAATAATATTTCTAATTACTCGATTTTTTCGATATAAAACACTGGTTTCATTAAGAATATCAACACCAGCTTCAAAGCTAAAACGACTGACAAAAAAGTCGCTTATCTTCCCAATGAACTTGCTAAATCTCGATTTGTGGGCAACCTCTTTAGGTTTTTTATTACTTTCAACTTTGTTCTCATCAAACTTATTCTTGAAGGAGGTTATTCGAAAAAAATCTACTAATCTTTCCGAGAAACCTTTCTTTTTCCGTTTTTTTGCAGTGACTGATTCGAAATAATCGTCTATTTCTTTAGAGCCTAAACTGTTAATATCTTTAGTTTTTTTAGAGTTATCATTCTTTCTAAAGAATTCATCTAAGGTTTTTTCACGATTATCCAAATATAGTCACCTCCTTAAAAAACTTTTATTAAAACAATTGTGGTTTTTCAATAACTCTTGGATCTTTTCTCGCTTCTATCTCGTTTTCAATTTGGGCAACCCTTGTTGAAGCAGCTGCCGCAACCGCACCCACTATATCATCTAAGAAAGTATGACAAGCTGGTTTATCGCCTTTGCCATCATGGTTTAACTTAGCGACAATTCCCGGTTTATTAACATCGATATCACCAAAATTAGTTCTACCAATTGTTCCATACAACCCTGCAAGTTCTAAACCAAACAACTCATCAATTCCAAACATTCCTAGATCTGAAGCTAAAATTGATTGAATTGGTCCCTTAAAAGCTTTTTCTTCAGTTAAACGATCGATTTCCGCACCAAGTTGCAAGATATGAAACACATCTCTCAAAGACAAAATCTTTTCTACTGATTCCAAACATTCTTGGTAAGAAATGCTGTCATTCCATTTAGACTGTTGTCTAAACGCTATTTCAGCTACATCATCAATTGTAACTCCACGTTTATTAAGAATTTCAATGTTCATCTTAAGCATTTCATCTCTTGAAAACAAATTCTTATCTCTATTCATTACTTCACCTCGATATATAAGTCATGATTAACTCATACTAACTAGATATTATAACATAATATCTCGCTATTATAAACTGTCTTTTAGAATCTGACCAACGAAAAACAGGTTTCTTCCGATGCCATTCATAAAATCACTTGCATCCATCCGTTTTTTCCCCTCTAGCTGAATTGAACGCAAAACAACAACTCCCGATAATGCTTGGATATGTATTCCCCTTTTATCAATCTTCACTATTTCAGAAATGTTGTCACTTAACTTCTCCTGATAATACTCTGTATCAAAAACCTTTAATGTTTTACCATCCACCATCATGAAAGCTATTGGCCAAGGATTTAATCCGCGAACAAAATTATTGATACTTCTTGCTGATTTATCAAAAGAAATTTCCAACTGCTCTTTTTTGAAATTATAAGCATATGACACTAGCGACTCTTCCTGAGGAACAGCTTGGATTTCATTTTTTAACAACTGATCCAAAGTCTTTATCAACAACTCTGAACCTATAATACTTAACTTTGATTCTAACGTTTTTACATTATCATTTTCTGTAATTTCACATTTGCTTTGCGATAATATAAAACCGCTATCTAAAGCCTTTTCCATGAACATTATCGTAACGCCGGTTTCGGCCTCTCCATCAATTATAGCTTGATGCATCGGCGACCCACCTCGATACTTAGGAAGTAAGGAAGCGTGCACATTTATTGCTTGGTACTTTCCATGATAAAGAATCTTATCCGGAATTATTTGACCATATGCTGCAACAATTATGAAATCAAAGTCTTGCTCAATGATGCGAGCATTATCTTTCTTGATTGAGACAGGTTGAAACACTTCTATTCCCAAAGCTAATGCTTTGTTTTTCACTGGTGTTCCCTGCAGTACTTGCTTTCTTCCAACTGGTTTATCTGGTTGAGTAACAACCAAACTAACACCGTATTTGTTATGAAGTTTTTCTAAGATGGGAACTGCAAAATCCATACTTCCCATAAAGCATATTTTCATATTTCTCACCTACCCAACATGAGGATATCGATCGATAACCATGAGGATATCATCTCGATAAAAACTATCAACTATTTCATTTGTTATCTTTAGAACTTCAGTTTCATCACGATACTTAACTAAAACATTGGCTAAGTATCGATTGTTTATTCTGATTGTTTGGTCTAAAGCAGGTCCCAGCACAATAACATCTTTTGCTAATTGTCTTTTTAACTCTTTCGCAAGTTCTATACCCAAGTAGAAAATGTCTCTTACTTTTCCGCCAGAAATATTGATGCTTATCAAATAGTAAAAAGGGGAGTAACGAGCAACTCTTCTTATTTTCATTTCATACTGGTAAAACCCAAGATAATCATCCTCACATGCAAATCTGATAGCATAATGCTCAGGATTCATCGCTTGAATAATAACCTTTCCCTCTGCACTCCTTCTTCCGGCTCTACCAGACACTTGCATTATTAACTGGAAAGTCTTTTCAGAAGCTCTAAAATCCGGAACATAAAGGTTAACATCTGCTTGAATTATTCCCACTAAAGTAACTCGAGGAAAATCTAGTCCTTTGGCTATCATTTGTGTGCCGATTAATATATCGCCATCAGCTTCAAACTTACTTAGAATCTGTTCATGTGAATGCTTTCTTCTTGTAGTATCATTATCCATTCTGTATACTTTAGCACTTGGAAAATTTTCTTCTAAGAATCGCTCAATTTTTTGAGTTCCAGAGCCCATATAACTTAGTTCTTTTGAACCGCATTTATTACAAACATGTGGAGTGCTTTCTTCATGGTTACAATAATGACATTTTAAAGAATGTGAATACTCGTGGTATGTCAACGAGATATCACAATTGGGACATTTAAAGACATTTCCGCAATCGCGACATATAATGAAATTCGCATATCCTCGACGGTTTATTAAAAGTATAACCTGTTCATTTCGCTCGATGCGCGTTGAAACCTCTTGAATAAGCTTATGAGAAAAGGGCTGATTATTGCCATTCCTAAACTCATCTAACATATTAACGACTTCAATAGTTGGCATCTTTGAGTTTAACGCTCTTTCCTTTATTTCTAATAACTCGTAATAACCTTTCTTTGAACGAGCATAGGTTTCAATATTAGGCGTTGCAGAACCAAGAACAACTGGACAAAAATGCGTTTTGCCTCTTTTTTCAAGAATATCAATGGCATAGTAAATTACTCCTGTAGATTGTTTATATGAGTTTTCATGACACTCATCTACAATGATCATTCCGATATTATCAAGAGGTGCAAAGCAAGCACTTCTAGCTCCAATAACTATTCTCGCTTCTTTTCGGATAATTCTTCGCCACTCGTCGTACTTTTCCATACTTGATAGTCCAGAATGCAAAGCCGCAACCAAATGGAAAAACTTGCTTTTAAAGCGTGAAATCATCATTGGTGTTAAGGCTATTTCCGGCACTAATAAGAGAACGTTTTTTCCATCCTCAATAGTTTTCTCAATCAGTTTCATATAAACTTCAGTCTTCCCCGATCCAGTTACACCATGAATAAGATAGTTCTTGTTCAAATCTGAAAAAACTGTGTTATAAATAACTTCTTGAACATCATTCAATTTTACTTCTTTGTTTTCGCTTGAAAACATGGGTTCGACATGCCGGTAAACTTCTTTATCGAAAATCTCAAGATAAGCATTCTTCTCTAAGGTCTTTATCACAGAACTTGAAACATTTGTCTTTTTCAGTAAGATCTGCAAGAGTTCTTCATTTCCAGTTTGATTCTTTAAATAGTTCAAGACACTTAATTGTTTATCACTTTGTATCTTAATTTCTTTGTTAGTCAGTTTCACAAATTTTTTCGATAACTTATTACTTTTATCTTTTATTTCATATAGTTGTACTAAATTTGCTTTCTTTATCTCTTTATTGATTTCTTCATAAAACTTTTCGGGAATACTTTCAAGGAAGATCTGATTCTGGTATTGAAATAATTCTTGTAGTTTTTCTGGCAACTTGTTCTTGTTTTTTACTTTAATTCTTGGTTTATAAACAACCTTTAAAGCTGAAGGCAAAATGGTTTCCAAAACTCTTATTAATAAAACATTAGTTGCCTGGCTAATTTCTTTTGCCAAATCTATTAACTCTTGGTTTAAGAATGATTCGATATCTAAAACACTAGCAATCTCTTTTAGTTCACTAGTATATTCGCTGGATTCAGCAATTTCCAAGATAAAACCCATAACCTTACGATTGCCAAAAGGGACAACAACTCTTGCACCAAGTTCAATAAAATTCCTGAAAGTTTCAGGAATTAGATAATCGTATGTTTTATTTACATTTTTCGCTTTGACATCAACTAAAACTTTAGCAATCATTGAGGTTAGCCCTCCTAACAATTCATTATACCAAATTTCCTATAAAATATAAATATTTGATAAGATTAATCTTCGATAAGATGGTGAATCAATTGCTTTTCAATAAGAAAAAAGATATAATGTTAATGTTAAATTTATGAATTTATGAAAGGATAATATAATGAACAACAAATTTGAGTTAAAGGAAGAAGCTCTTGTTTTTGCTTTAGGCGGACTTGGCGAGGTTGGCAAGAACATGTACTGCGTTCAGTACTTGGATGAAATAATCATCATCGATTCTGGCATTTTATTTCCAGATGAGCATTTGATGGGTATTGATTATGTCATTCCTGATTATTCTTATTTAATCGATAATGAAGATAAGATTAAAGCACTTATCATTAGCCATGGGCATGAAGATCACATCGGAGGCATACCGTTCCTATTAAGACAAGTTGCTATTCCTGTTATTTACGCTGCTGGATTAAGTTATGGGCTTATTCAATCTAAGTTAGAAGAACGAATTGACTTTCCAGTAAATATCCAAAAATATGAAGAAGATGATGTAATCAAGTTTAACAACATCCAAGTTACTTTTTTTAGAACCAATCACTCCATACCAGATTCATTTGGCTTAAAAATTACTACACCTGCAGGTAACATTGTTCATACAGGTGATTTTAAATTTGATTTTTCTCCTACAGGAAGCGACTCAAATTATCAAAAAATGGCAAAAATTGGTGAAGAAGGTGTCTTATGTTTGTTATCAGATTCTACTAACTCTGAATTGGAAGATTTTACAACTTCAGAAAAAGTAGTATCGGAAACAATTAAAGAAATGTTTGAATCTGTTGATGGAAGAATAATCATTTCTACCTTCGCATCAAATATTCATCGTATTCAGCAAATTGTTGAAGCATCCTTAGCGACTAATAGAAAAATTGCAGTTTTTGGGAGATCAATGAGTAAAAATATCGACGTTGGCTATAAGATGGGATATATAAAAGCCCCAAAAGGAACTTTTATCTTCGCAAACACAAAATCAGAATTACGTGATAAAAACTTAACAATTCTTTGTACTGGTTCTCAAGGCGAACCTTTAGCGGCTCTCACAAGGATAGCGGCTAATACTCATCGCCAGATTTCATTAATTCCAGGAGATACTGTTATTCTTTCCTCATCACCTATTCCAGGTAATCAAGAGAGTGTTAACAGAACGATTAATGCGCTTTATAAAAATGGCGCCAACGTTATCACCCAGTCACCATTTGCCGACGTACACGCATCTGGACATGGTGGACAAAACGAGTTGAAATTAATGCTTAAACTGATGAGACCTAAGTTTTTTATGCCAATTCATGGTGAGTATCGAATGCTAAAACTACATTCAAAACTAGCAATTGATACCGGAGTTAAATCAGAGAATACTTTTATTATGGAAAACGGCGATGTTTTGGCTTTAACGCCAAACAACGCATATATAAAAACCAAGATAAAAACAGCGGATATTTATGTTGATAGTGAAAGTATCGGTGAAGTTGGAAGTTTAGTTATTAAAGACAGAAGAGAGTTATCTGAAGATGGTCTTCTTTCGGTAATTTTAACGATATCACAAAACAATTATGAAGTTATGTGTTCACCTAATATAATATCCAAAGGTTTTATCTTTTTGAAAGATAGCGATAAAATGACTAAGGATATGCAAGAGATTATTTTAGATGTTACTGATAAATACTTACGACCAAAACACAAACTCAATATGTCAGGAATGAAAAACGAAATTGTAAAATCTTTAGGTAAATATATTCTCGAAGAAACTAAAAGAGAACCGATGATAATGCCAGTAATTATGGTCCTATAAAAAATGACGATATCAATCGTCATTTTTATTTGAACTCTGTTATTCTTTTATTATTGCACGTCTCTTGAAAAGCAAAGAAAATTAGTTTGGTCACAAGCGCATCCTCATATGCATCATGTTTTTGCATTGATAAATTCAAATCTTCAAAATAGTTATTATAGGCATTAAACAGACCTAAATCGTTTTTTAAACCATAATAATTTTTGTGTAAACTCAATAAATCGACAAACTGCATGTTCTTAGTGAAGTTGCTTAATTTATGTATACGATTAAGCTTGTTGAGTTCGATTTGGTCGTTTTTACCCCAAATATATGCTATCGGGTTATACTTTGCTTGAATATCAATAATTCTTTGATGTAAATCCATATACGATTTGCCTGTGTCAACATCTTCTTGATTGATATGTAAAAACTTTTTTGTTCTAGATGATATTTCAGGTATTATTGTTGGTTTTATGTATGATGAAAACTCTTCGATTATTTCTCCAACTTCATTTGTCAATACGTAGCCCACTTGAATAATCTCCGAAATGAAATCCTTATAATTGTTATATGGAGGCATACTCATTTCGAAATCTAGAAATAGACGATTACGGTTTTGATTTATTACTGACTTTATACCTGATTTAATGATTGAGATGTCGTAATAGATGGTCGGTTTATTCTTGTTTGGAGCGAGAAGTTTATCGATAGCCACTACATTTTGAACCATTAACTTACGATATAATCTTGAGGTTATTTTAACAGTCATAAAAATAAAAATTCCCGATTGAAAATAAAGCATAAACTGTTTAAACATGCTCTTACTCATATAGTAATACTTTATTCTTTTTCTTGTTTTAATAGCGATTACTCTCTTTGGTTCAATTACGCCATGCAACATCCCAAATACGTATTCTTCCACACTAACACCTAGTCTTTCTTCTTGTCAAATGATTGTTTTAAAGCTAAATAGATATTATCAATAGCTTCTTCTTGAATCTTTAAGGCTTTGAGTTCTTCTCGTGGTGCATTCTTAATATTCTCTAAGTTCTTATATTTTCTTAACAATTTGTCTTTTGTGATTTTACCAACTAATGGGATGGTATCCAAAATCGAGCTATAGATTGATTTATTAGCCACATTTCTTTGGAAACTGATGGCGAAACGATGAACTTCCTCTTGGATTTTATACAGTAGATTATATAAATTTGAGTGCTTATCCAATTGAATTTCTACTTCAGATTCAGAAATTATCACTTCTGTTTTATGACGCTGATTCTTTTTTAAACCAATTACGGGAATATTGAGATTCAATTCTTCAAGTACAAGCTTTGCGGCTCTGAGTTGAATGATGCCACCGTCAACGACAATTAAATCAGGTTTTGTAAGTTCATCCATTAAAACATTAAAATATCTTCGGTATATTACTTCTTTCATCATTTGGTAATCATCAGCATTATTAGTTGTTTTTATTTTATATTTTCTATATTCTTTTTTATCAGGAACTCCGTTTGTAAAAACCACCATCGCTGATACTAAATTTTGGCCAGACATACTGGAATTATCAAAGATATCAATCCTTCTAATAGAAGGGATATTCAGTAGGTTTTCCAAATCAAGAAGCGCCCCAATAGTTTTCTTCTCCTTACTTAAAAAAGTAGTAAGGTTATTACTCATATGACTAGAAGCATTTTCTAAGGCAATTTCTAGAAGTTTAACTTTCCTACCTCTTTGAGGGGTAAAAATGATATTTCCTAGAATATCCGGAAACAAATCATAGTTATATCCATATGGTAACAAAATCTCTTTTGGCAGTGGATTATTCTCATAAAACTGAGCTAAATAAGTTAGCAAGATTTCTTCTATTGCTCCAAAGAACGTGAAAATCTGTGATTTTGAGAAAAGTAATTTTCCGTTTCTCATGAAAAGAATATTGATGGAGATATAGTTGTCATAAACAACAAAATTAATAACATCTCTATCAAGATTGTCATTAAATATCACTTGTTGTTGCTCGGTAGTTTTCTTAATTGCGATAATTAAGTCACGATACTCTTGAGCTTTTTCAAATTCTAGGCGATTGGCATGAAGATTCATTTTATCAGTGTATTCATCGATAAAATCTTTTGTATTTCCAGAAAGAAAACTACGTACCTTCTTAACTATTTCTTTATACGTATCCTCACTTACTTCAAACTCACAAGGACCTAAACACTGATGGATATGATAATATAAACAAACTTTTTTAGGAAATTTCGAGCATTTACGAAATGGAAAAATCGTATCCAGTAACCTTACGGTTTCGTTTGCATAAAAAGCATTCGGATAAGGTCCAAATAGATTTGATTTCTTGTTTTTTGTTTCTCTAGTCGTTCTTATGATTGGGTGTCTTTCATCGGTAATCTCGATATATGGATAAGTACTATCACTAGTCAATTGAATATTATATTTTGGTAAATGTTGTTTGATCTGTGATAACTCTAGCAAAAAGGCTTCTTTTTCGCTTTTTGTAATAATGAAAGTAAAATCATCTATTTCTCTAACTAGTCTTGTGGTTTTATCATCATGAGCACCAACAAAATAGGAACCTACTCTTTTTTTTAGGTTCTTAGCTTTTCCCACATAGATTATTTTTCCGGAGTTGTCTAACATCTGATATGTTCCAGGTTTTTCAGGCAAATGAGTTAGACTATTTTTTATTTTTTCTTTCATATCAATGTAAATTATATCAAAATAAAGTTTTTCTTGCAATTAAAAGAAAAGACTGCAAGTAAAATCAACACTTGCAGCCTTGTTTTTATTTCATTTTCTTAATAATATCGTCGACTTTCTGTCCTTTTAGGTATGATTCATCATACTTAAAAATTAAAGTCGGTACTTTTCTCATTTTCACACGTTGTGCAATTTGGTTTTTAATAAACCCATTTGCACGATCTAAAGCTTGTGCTGTTTTCTCTAAGTCTTCGTTTTCACCGAAAACCGTGTAGTAAACATACATGTAAGATAGTTCGTTTGTAATTTTAACTCCAGTAATCGTTATAAAACCAAGTTCATCTTTAACTTCATTTCTTAGTACTTCAGTAACTACTCTTTGAACATTTGTTTCTAAATGATTAACTTTTGCCATTTATTCCACCTCTTTCATTGTATATACTTCGATTACATCACCAATCTTAATATCATTATAATTATCAATTGTGATACCGCAATCATAGCCTTGTTTTACTTCTTTCACATCATCTTTAAATCTTTTTAATGAACCTAGTTTCCCTTCAAAAACGATTTTTCCATCTCTAACTAATTTGATAGTTGAGTTCTTTTTAACCACACCATTAGTCACCATACAGCCGGCAATGGTACCGATTTTTGAGACGTTGAAAATCTCTCTTACCTCAACCTCACCGATTACTGATTGTTCGAACACTGGGTCTAACATACCTTTCATTGCTGCTTCAATATCATCCAGCGCTTCATAAATAACTCGATATGTTCTTATTTCAACTACTTTTTCGGTTGCCAAGTCTCTTACTGAACTAGGTACACCAACACCAAAACCAATAATTATTGCTTCGGTTGCTTCTGCAAGAAGCACGTCAGTATCTGTGATAGCACCCACTCCAGTTCTAACTATATCAATCGATGTGCCTTCAACGCTTATTTTATTAATAGACCCTTTGAATGCTTCAATGGAGCCTTGTACATCTGCTTTAATAATTAGTTTTAGTTCTTTAATTTTGCCTTCAGCTCGATTAAAGAAATCTTCAAGTGAAACGGCTTGTTTATTTGAATGTTGTTTATCAAACTGTCTTTGGGCTCTTTCTGATGCAATGTCTTTAACTGTTTTTTCATCAGCAAAAACTTTAAACGGATCTCCAGCGCTTGGCACATCAGCTAAACCAATGATTTCAACCGCTTGTCCTGGTGAAGCAGAACTGATTTGTTTTCCCAAATCGTCTGTCATAGCTCTTACTTTTCCATATGTTTGTCCTAGAACAAAGCTATCACCAACCTTTAGAGTTCCATTATCAACAAGTATTGTCGCTACTGGGCCTCTACCTTTGTCTAACTTAGCTTCAATAACAGTACCTACAGCTGGTTTTTTTGGATTTGCTTTTAGTTCTAACATTTCCGCAACTAACTGGATGGTATCTAAAAGATTATCTACTCCAGTTCCTTTTAGTGCAGAGATTAAGCAATATGGTGTTTCACCGCCCCAATCGTCTGGCAAAAGATTTAAGTCAGCTAACTCTTGTTTAACTCTGTCTGGGTTAGCTCCAACTTTATCCATTTTGTTAACAGCGACTATAATAGAGCACTTAGATGCTTTTGCATGGTCTATTGCTTCTCTTGTTTGTGGCATCACTCCATCATCAGCAGCTACTACTAAAACAACGATGTCAGTGATTTTCGCTCCTCTTGCACGCATTTCTGTAAATGCAGCATGTCCAGGGGTATCAATAAAAGTAATTTTTTGGCCATTTTTTTCTACTTGGTACGCGCCGATATGTTGAGTAATCCCGCCAGCTTCAGTATCAACTACTCTAGCATTACGAATATTATCTAAAAGAGTTGTTTTTCCGTGGTCAACATGACCCATGATTGTAACTACAGGAGGACGATTTACTAAATCTTTTGGATCATCGATATCTTCCATTTCATCAAATCTAGTGACGTCGGTAATAACCTCATCTTTAAACTCTAAACTATACTCCATGGCAATCAACTCGGCATTCTCTCGAGAAATTTCCTGGTTTTGTGTTGCCATAACCCTTAAAAACATCAATTTCTTGATAATCTCTGTCACAGGTTTATTCATTTCTTCAGCTAAATCAAGAACTGTCATCCCCTGTTTATAAGTAACACTTGTTTTTGTAGGCGTTTGAGGTTTTTTCTTCTTATTATGTAGATCGCGATCCTTCTCTACATAATCTTCTTTGCTTTTGTTAAATTTCTTTTTGGCTATGTATTTTGACATATGACCACCTCTTCCTTACATTTTTTATAGCATTTTCATTTTTTCCGCAAACCCTTTGTCAAGAATTGCGATAACCTTACGATTGTTTTTACCTATTGCCATACTTAGCTCATCTGTATTTAGGCTATCAATAACTTCTACTTGATAAAATAACGACTTATCTTTCACTCTTTTAGTTGTATTAAAGCCAGCATCGTTGGCTAAAAAAACTAATTTTGCTTGATTGCTTTTTATCTTTTCTAATGCAAACATTTCGCCCGATACTAATCGTTTAGCTTTTTGACATAAACCTATTAAGTTTATTAATTCTTGTTTACTCATTTTTAACTGCTTCTAACAAGTCCTGAAAAACTGATTCAGGAACTTCTGTTTCCAGATGTTTGTTTAAAACTTTTGTTTTTACAGCTTTTTCAATAATCTGTTTGCTTTTTGAAAGATAAACACCTCTACCGTTAGCCTTACCTGTCTTGTCATAGATGACATTTCCTTCAGGGGTTCTAACTACTCTTAGGAGATCTCTTTTTTCAAAACGCTCTTGAGATACTACGCATTTTCGCATCGGTATCTTTTTTACTTTCATCATCTCACCACACTTAAATTAGAACTTAATCCCTTGTTCTAAAGCATCTGATTCAGGTTTAATATCAATTTTCCAACCACATGATTGCACTGCTAGTCTTGCATTTTGGCCTTTTTTACCGATTGCAAGTGATAATTGATCATCAGGCACGATAGCTAAAGCTGATCTATCTTTAACATCAATAATCACCGCTATTGATTTTGCTGGTTGAATTGAATTTGCAACTAACTCTTTTGGATCATCACTGTATTTATAAATATCAATCTTTTCACCATTAAGGCTGTCAATTACACTCTTGATTCTAACTCCATTACGGCCTAAACAAGCGCCGACAGGATCAACTTCTGGGTTGTTGGTGGCGATACAAACTTTGCAACGATCTCCAGGGTCTCTAGCTAAACCAATAATTTCTATAACTCCTTCTTTGAGTTCAGGAATTGCATTCTCCATTAGACGTTTAACAAGATTGCGGTCAGTTCTGGATACATAAACTTTTGGTCCTTTAGTTGTTTCTTCAACCTTGGTTATGTATACACTAGTACGATTTCCTAAGAATAAATCACTTGGTAATAAATCACGAACTGGAATTGATGTTTCTGTATCTTTACCTAAAAATAACGTAACAAACTCATCGTTGATTTGAACGATTTCTGCACTAATCATTTCTCCAACCTTGTCATTGAAGTATTCTAGGTTCCTTTCTCTTTCAAGTTGTTTTAAACCTTGTGTCAGCATCTGTTTAGCAGTGGAAGCTGCTAATCTCCCGAAGTTTTTAGGCGTGATTTTTTCTTCAATTATGTCGCCTACTTTAGCGTTTTTCTTGACTTCTCTAGCTTGTGCTAAAGTGATCTGTGTGCCAGGTTCAGCTTCAGGGTCGATTTGAGCGACTACCAAAGATTTGGCAACTAAATTAATTTCGGATTTTTCTTCACTGAAAACAACTTCAGCATTGACTTTGCCGTTGTATGCTTTTTTGTAGGCATTGATTAAACCTCTGCCAAAAACTTCTAAAATCTTCTCTTTTGGAATGTCTCTTTCTTCTGATAAAACTTCCAAAGCTTTAAAAAACTCTTTACTAGTCATTTTTCTCTCCTAAAACTTGATTGCTAATCTGATTAGATTAACATCAATATAATTAACTTTAATATCTTTATTTTTTATCGATAGAGTTAAATATTCTCCATCAAAGTTCGTTAGTTTTCCTTCAAGTTTTTGTTCATAGGTTTCCAAGTAAATATATCTTCCTTCAGCGTTTTTTACTTGTTCTTTGCTTTTTAATTGTTTTTCCGCTCCGGGTGAACTAACTTCTAACAAATACTCACTTTCTATCGGATCCAGTTCATCAATGAAAGGATCTAATAATCTAGTCGCCGCGACACAATCATCAAGGGTAATTCCTTTCAAAGAATCGATATAGATTGTTAGAATTGTCTCTTTTTTTGATGACTTAATCTCGACGTCATATAGTTCATATGGGGTTTTCTCTAGAAAGTTTTTTAGTTCTTCTTTAAGTTTATCTAGATTCATATCCGTTTCCTTTCATTAAAAAGAGAGGGTCCGACCCTCTCACCTAAATCTTATGTAAAATTATTATACCATAGGGAAAGAATCATTTCAAGAAAAATCTCTATTTCTTGGTCTTGACATTGATGACAATATCTTGATACTCCTCATGTTTCTTAAACCAACTAATTGCATATGGACATTTAGCAACTATCAGTAAATTTTTGGCTTTAAGATAGTTATATGCTTCTAACATTAAGTTCTGGGCAACTCCTTGTCCCCTCAGACTTTCATCAACATAGACGTGGTTGATGTCAACCCTTAAATCGTCACGATAAGGAAAGGTTACTTCGGCTAATAATAAACCGTCTTGATCTTTGGCATAGATGCGATTCTCTTCATAGATTAAATCCATCATTTTTCACTCCTTTTTGCTATTTCATATAAAATAATACTACCAGCAACACCAACATTTAAAGATTCCATTCTATCCATTTTTAACTTAAAACTTGACTGAGCTTTCGCAATTACTTCGCTTCTAACTCCATTACCTTCATTACCTAAGATTATTGCTATCGAATCACTATTAAAGTTCATGTCATCAATCTCATTTTGGCTTTTCAAGTCAGTGACATAAAATGCAATCTGTGGGTTAGTTTCGATGAAATCAAGCAGGTTACATGAGATTAGATTGATTTTGAAAATTGCTCCTTGAGAACTTCTTATGACTTTATCATTATAAAAATCAACAGAACTATCAGCAACAATATCAGTGAAACCAAAGGCAACTGCTGAGCGGATTAAAGTGCCGATATTTCCCGGGTCTTGGAGATTATCAAGAAGTAATAATCTTTTTCCAACTGGATTTGGTTCTTTGATTCTGCAGATCGCAACAATTCCTTGGTTGGAAGAGACATCACTTAGAAGAGTAATTACTTCTTCACTAACTTTTATTGTTTCAATGTTCTTTAAATCAGTTTCATCGACAGAAAAAACAGTCTTTAATACACCGGCTGCTTCAGCCTCTTTTACAAGATGATGTCCTTCAACTAAAAACAATCCTTCTCTTAAACGATATTTTTTTTGTTTTAATTTTATCGTATTCTTGATTAACAAGTTTTGCCTTGATGTCAAAATTTTGTCATCCATAAACTTATCACCTTTATTCTTTCAATTAATATTTTACCTTATTTTTGACAAATGTTAAACTTAAAGCATTAAAAAAATCACATTAGATTTCTCCAATGCGATTTTTAGTAATTAGATTATTTTGAGCATTAATGATTTAGTCTACCCTTTCAGTTCCAATCGGGCTTTCTTCAGTAGGATAGTCAACATAATAGTATTGGTAGAAAACTAGACTATCAATAAACTGGAAATCTTTATTCATATCAAAAACCTGGATTTGTGAGTATGACATCGTATAAATATAGTTTTCAATAATAACTGCTTTTTCAATTGTATCATAGTAAGTTCTTTGTGTATCCATATGTTCGATCTGAGCAACTAATTCAAGTTCTCCTGAATGATGGACTTTGAAAACCAACATTTGTGTAGAGTATCTCGAATAGTCTTGGTAGTAAATAGAAACTGGAATAACAATATATGTGAAATCTTCATCTTCAGGAGTAAAATAAACAAATGCTTTATGATCATATGTCACTCTACTATAAGAATACTGACCTTCAACAAAATATGTGTCTAGATTAATTGGGGTATCTCCACTTGTGTCATATAAAGCTATTTTGACTCCTGTGAAGAATGTCCATCCATCTTCGTTTGTTTCGGCTTGACGGCCAACACCAACCATTAATGTGTCAGTTATCATGTGAAGATAGTCACTTACGCCATCCTCATAATGTTCTCCGAGAATTACTGGATTTTCAACATCTGACAAATCGATTTTATAAAGGGGATCGGTATTAACAAATGTTACCACATAAGCAATATCTTCAGTAAATCTAACTGCATAAATTCTTTCTCCAGGCTTTCCTAATCCGGTTAACTTGGATATTTCTTCCATTTTCAAATCTCTTTGAGCATCTAACAAATATAAAGTGTTAGTAATAATAGTTTGATTTCCATCATATTCATAATCTGTCACAGCAATCCTAAACACGCCATCATATTCATCCATTGAGAATTGATTTAGAGGTGAACCTTTTACAACGCCATAGGCTTGATATACTAGCTCATTGCTCATAATCTCAAAACGAATAATATAAGTTTTATTGTCATATCTTTGTGTTGCTTGGTCGAAACTAAAACGATAAACTGTAACATATAGATTGTTTAGACTCATGAATACTTGATATGCACTACCCAAATAAGCTCTGATTTTAACTTCTTCTTGTGTATCGACTTTAACTGAAGCTAATAATAAGTAATTAAATGACTCACCATCATTTGGCATATAATAGATACGATTAGCAGGTAATTGCACAAACTCATCACTGATACTTGAGTCTTTATATCTAGGCACAAAGTCGTTTTCTTCAAAATAATAACTTATAGAATAGTTATTCATGACTAAATAAAGATAGCCATTAATCATTCTTGTGTTAGCTATATAAGTCGATTCAAAATCTAATTCTCTGAAAACTTCAATATTATCCATATCACTAGTATCAAAAACAATCACTTTTGAACCATACTGATAGTTGTAGAACCAATAACCAGGTCGATATACCTCTGTACTAACTGTAGTATCATCATCGCCATCAAACTCATCTTTTATACCTGGGTCTTGGTAAATGCTATAAATGTAATAACTACCAATGACAACAACTTTGTCTTCATATACATATAAGCCACTAAACCAGATGCTTGATTCTTGATAGTCAAAGACTATTTCTAAACTTTCAGCATCCACGATAAAGAAGCGGTCTCCAGAAACAATGTAAATGAAGAAGCCATCGGTTATAATTGTGTCAGATTCTTCAACACCGTCAACTTGATTGTTGGTTTTAGAATGATCTCTTTTGTCCCCATCACCAAATGAAATTCCATCATCAGTTGATTCTAAAACTGGAGATCCAGGAGCTAGCATATCGAAATTTCGAGAATTGTAATACATCGAACCAGTTTTTTGATAAAACTGTTCAAGATATTCAGATAACTCTTGATAAGACGAAAAAGCTCCAACATTCTCATCAACTAACTGATCAGTGTTGTTCTGTGTCGTAGTTTTTGTTGTTAGAGTAAGTCTTGCACAAGCAAGAGAACTAAAAGATGCAAATAAGATAATCATAAACGCTAATAGTTTTTTCATAAATCAACCTCCTATTACCTTTTCACTAGTATAAACAATCTAGAAGTAGATTTGATTGGAATTATTTTGTGATTTCCAAAAATAATTCAATATCTTCTTTCAACATCTCTAACGAATTCAACCAAAATTCTTTCTTTGTTACATCTATATTCATCAGTTTAGCTACTTCTTCAACTTTCATTTTCCCTGTGGCTGCAAGAAGTTTGTCATAGTTAGCAATGAATAAATCGTTATCTTTTACATAAAGTGAATAAAGACCTTTGGCAAATAATAATCCAAATGTATATGGGAAATTGTAGTAACTTAATCCACCTGAATAATAATGCGGCTTACAAACCCACATATATGGATGCAAACAATCTTTGTCTAACCCCTCTCCGTAAGTTTCAAGTTGGGCATTTACCATAATATTATTAAGTTCTTCGACATCGAAGACAGTCGATTCACGTCCTTCAAACACTGCTTTTTCAAAGATAAATCTTGACATAATGTCAATTACCACAGCTGTATAACCTTGAATTGATGATTCTAGTAAAAAGATTCTTTCTTCATTTGATTTAGCATCTTTTAAAGCTGCTTTATTAACAATTGTTTCGCAAAAAGTTGACGCTGTTTCAGCCACAGGCATTGTATAAGAACTATTTAAACTACTTTCTTTAAAAATAACATCACCATGATAAGCATGGCCCAACTCATGAGCTAAAGTAATCATATCACCAAAGGCACCAGTAAAATTAGTCATAATTCTACTTTCTTTGATTGAATGAATATTTGAACAGAAAGCGCCGCCTCTTTTTCCTTTTCTTGGTGTATAGTCAATCCAATCTTCAACAAACGCCTTTTTGGCAAGGTTGAATAAAGATGGACTGAACGTTTTGAAATTCTTCAAGATATAATCATTAGCTTCCTCAGGAGTGAATCTTGTATTCACCGAACCCATTGGTGCATATAAATCATAAAATGGCAAACCGTTTTTATGGCCTAAAAGTTCAGCTTTTCTTCTTAAGTATTTCCTGAATATTGGATAAAATTCTTTGACGGCCTCTTGCATTGCAAAGAGAGTTTCTTCAGTAAGACGACTATTAGATAGCGCTTGATCTAAAGGGCTATTATACCCTCTAGCTTTGGCTATGGTATTCACTTCACCTTTTATAGCATTTAAAGCAGCAGCGATTGATTTATCAATCTTCTTGTAAGCTTTTAACTCAGCTTCATATGCGTTTTTTCTAACTTCTTGCGAAGGATCTTCAGCCAAGTTTCTCACTTCTGATAAAGTGATGATTTCATTATTGTATTCAACCTCAAGAGTTGAAGTCAAGAGCGATTGTAGAGTTCCCCAAGCACTTGAGCCAGTTTGTCTTAGTTTTGCTATCATTAACTCCAAATCATTACTTAACATATGACTTGCGTTTTCTTTGATCTCGTTAAGATAAAAATCATGTTCTTTAAGAAATGGATTTTGCAAGATATCAGCATCTAGATTTGGATAACTTGCCAACCATTTTGTAAATATTGTATTAACTTTTGTAAGTTCCGTTGCCTTTCTTCTGATTGAATTACTCATTTTTGTTGCTTGTTGGTTAGTACTTTCGACAGATTCGGTTAACGAAGCAAAGCGATAAAGTTTACCAATAACCTCATCAAGAATGATTTGCTTTTGCATAAAATTCACTAGTTTGTTGCACTTATCATCATAGTTTTCAAAGTTACTGGCTAATGAGTTAAACTCGATGATAAGTTGATCCATTGTTTTTAAATCATTTTGATATTTTTCATCATCAAAACTTAAATATAGTTTATCTAGATTCCATGTTTTCATCTTTTTCCTCCAAAAAGTCTTGTTTTGTCATTACATATAGTTTGCTGGTTTTTATTCCAAAATCACGGCTGTTATACTCAATATTGCGTAAAAACTTAAAAGGGAATTTTTGGATTAATCGACTTGATTTAGTGTTTTCAAGAAAGTGTGCAACTAAAACTTTTTCTAGTTTTAAATCGAGAAAGATAAAGTCCAATACAGCTTTAATTGCTTCAGTCATTAATCCTTGTTTTTCATATGGTGTTGATAAAACGTAGCCTATTTCATAATTTGATTCTTGCTTGTCATCAGCTTTTTTGTGTAAACCAACTGACCCGATAACTTTTCTATCAGTTTTATGATAAATTGCCCAAACTTCATCTCCATTTATAAAACTTTTTAGGATTTCTTTGGAGAAGTCTATGTTTTGGTGAGGAGTCCATCCCGCATTAGGGCCGACAGTTTCCATTCTTGCATACTCATAAAAGTCTTGTAAATCTTCCTCTTGAAACTTTCTGAGGATTAGTCTTTCAGTTTCTAGTGATTTCATTGAACACTTCCTCAACTGTAAAACCTTTATCGACGATATTAAGTGGTTTTCTTTCATTAATTTCAATTGTTCTTGTATTCTTCACTGCTTGTCTTAAATACTTTTGATAATCAAAAGCTTTTTCGATTGTTTCGGCTCTTTCTGTTGTCGGTTTTATCACTGGTCGCTTTGGAACATATAATGTACAACAATCAGAGAATGCTCGACTAGAAATAGTATAGGTTTTAATCTTTTTAGCTATTTTGATTATTTCACTTTTTTCTACAGTTGACAAAGGTCGAATAATTAAAGACTCGACAACTGATTGAACGGTGATAAGACTTTCTAGGGTTTGTGATGCAACCTGACCAATGGAATCACCCGAAACAATTGCTTTACAATTATTTTTCTTGGCGATGATTTCCGCAATACGATACATCATTCTTCTCATAATAGTAATTATATATGTTTCAGGAACTTCTTTTAAGATTTGCTCATGAATATCTCTAAAAGGTACAAGATGCAGTTTAACTTTGGAACTAGGTGCGTACTTTGATAAAACTGAAACCAAGTCTATAACTTTTTGAACTGATTCAATTGGGGTTAATGGTGACGATTCGAAATGAACACATTCAATCTCAAGTCCAGTGTTCATTGTCAGGTATCCAGCAACAGGAGAATCAATTCCTCCGGAAATTAAAAGCATAACTCTACCACCGGTGGATGTTGGAAAACCGCCTAATCCCGGTATTTTATCAGTATAGATGTAAGTAGCGTCAGTTCTAGTTTCGATGTTTAGAATTTTTTCAGGACTCTTAACATCGACAATTAAATTCTCTACTTCTTTTAAAACCTTTTTACTGACAAGATTAGAAATTTCAAATGATTTTAAAGTAATTGATTTATCAGCTCTCTTTGTTTCTATCTTGAACCTAGTTTTTTTAGTTATTTCATGTTTTAATAAAGCAATTGATTTTTCCGCAATCTTATCTAAGCTATATTCACATTTAACAGTTTTACTATAGGAACTTAGGCCAGAAATGAAATTGAGTCGATCAATAACTTCTTTTGGTTCAACATCGTTTAATTTAATAAATACTAAATCATGTTGAAACTCCAACTCGATGTTCAACCCATACATTTTATGTGCTATTTGATTGTTAATGTTGTGACGAAAAATATGTTGATTCTTGCCTTTCAAAATTAAATCTCCATATCTTACCATGATATATTCATACATACGCGCATTACCATCACTTTCATATTTATTTTATCATAAAACTTGTCTTTTGCTGAGACATATTTTATAATTATTAAAGATATAAGGAGAGATAAATATGGAGAAGAATTACTTGTTTACACACGCTGAGTTGTTTATTGATAAAAAATTAAATTTAGTCACTAATCTTGCAAATCTATCTGCGATAATTATGGAGAACATAGATGACTTAAACTGGGTTGGCTTCTATCTATTTGATGGTGAAAAATTGTATTTGGGTCCGTTCCAAGGAAAAGCTGCTGTAACAATCATTGATATGGGAAAAGGCGTTTGTGGTAAAAGCGCCTTATCTAGAGAAGTTATCGTCGTCGATAATGTCCACGATTTTGCAGGGCATATTCCTTGCGATTGTAATAGTAACTCAGAAATAGTCATTCCAATTATTAAAGATAACCAACTATTTGGTGTGTTAGATATTGATAGTCCAATCTTCAACCGTTTTGATCAAAAACTAAGAGAAGACTTGGAAAAACTGGTAAAGCTTTTAGTTGACATTTTATAGTCCATGAGTTATAATACTTTGTGCGCATGTAATAAAAAGCAGTTGTTTTATAGTTATTTATCGCTTGATTATTCCACATTTTAGGGTTGTTAGTACTGTTAACTGCTTAACAAGAAACCATCAAAATAATCAAAGTAAGTCGCTGTAGAGCTCCTCAATAATTACTACGTAATAATTTATAAGGAGGAAAATATATGTCAAGATTCACTGGGTCAACATGGAAACAAAGTCGTCGTTTATCTTATTCTGTTTCTGAAACAGGAAAAGAGTTAAACAAACGCCCATATGCACCAGGCCAACATGGTCAGAAACGTAAGAAGGTATCTGAGTACGGTGGTCAGTTACAAGAAAAGCAAAAAGTTCGATTTACTTATGGTGTAAATGAAAAACAATTCCGCAAGACTTTCAATGAAGCTAAAAAGATGCAAGGTAAACAAGGTGAAAACTTTTTATTCTTACTTGAATCAAGATTAGATAATTTAGTTTATCGTTCTGGTTTCGCAAAAACTAGACAACAAGCTAGACAATTAGTTAATCATGGTCATATTCTTTTAGATGGAAATAAGGCAACTATTCCATCAATGAGAGTAAAACCAGGTCAAGTAATCTCTGTCAAGGAAAAATCTAAAGATTTACTAATCATCAAAGAAGCTTTAGAAGCTGCAGTAGCTCGTCAAGACTACATTGATTTCAATGAAGATAAAGTTACGGCTACTTACACACGCTTACCTGAAAGAAATGAAATCTTACCGGAAATCAAAGAAAACCTAATCGTTGAATTATACAACAAGTAATAATTAAAAAGCCATTATCGATGATATGGCTTTTTTTAATCAAAAGACTGAAGCAATTAAACTTCAGTCTTTATTAGTTTATATTCTTATTGGCGCGTTTGCCATAAAGACAAATGCATCTGGATCTAAAGAAGCTCCACCAATTAATGCGCCATCGATGTTTGGTTTTGAAACCAATTCCTCAATGTTCTCTGGTTTCACTGAACCCCCATACTGAATTCTTACTTCTTCAGCGACTACTTTACCATAAAGATCATTAATCAGTTTTCTGATATATCCACAAGCTTCATCAGCCATGTCTGCGGTTGCTGTCTTACCAGTGCCAATTGCCCAAATCGGTTCATAGGCAATAACGATACTCTTCATATCCAGAGCACTTATTCCTGCAAATGCTGCTTTTACTTGTTTTGCAAGAACTTCATTTGTTTGATTGCTTTCTCTTTCATGAAGATGCTCCCCAACACAAACAATTGCTTTCAGTTGATTTCTTAGAGCCGCTTTAATCTTTTTGTTTACAGTTTCATCAGTTTCACAGAAATAAGCTCTTCTTTCGCTATGACCAATCAAAACATACTCTACTTTATATGATTTTAACATTGGCCCTGAGATTTCTCCGGTGAAAGCACCTTCATCTTCATAATGTAGATTTTGCGCTCCGATTCTTAAATTAGCTCCTTGTCTTTTAATCAAACATCTCATTAAAGGTGCTTGAGCAAAAACAACAGTTTCTACGTCTTTAATATTGGGCATTTGTTCAGAAACTTGCAAGATGAAATACAAAGCTTCATCTCTAGTTTTAAACATTTTCCAATTGCCAGCGATGATTGGTTTACGTAAACTATCATCTCTTCTTTTTGGCATATTAACAATCACAGCCATCACCGCAATGACAGTCTTCTGCGTCATCTAATGATGTTACTCCCGGCAGCTCTTTTCCTTCTAAGTATTCTAAAGATGCACCACCACCAGTTGAAATGTGAGTAAAATCATCCTTATATCCCATTTGGATTGCAGCAGCAGCTGAATCACCGCCACCGATAATTGTTCTTGCTTGTTTCATATTAGCTAACAACTCACAGATTGCCTTAGTTCCTTTAGCAAAAGCTTCAAATTCAAAAACGCCTAACGGTCCATTCCAAACAACGGTCTTAGCGCCTTTTAGTTCTTTTTCAAAAAGTTTAATGGTTTTTGGTCCGATGTCTAATCCCATCTCATCATCTTGAACATCTTTATAAGTAGTCACTCTTGACTTTGCATCAGGAGCAAATTCTTTTGTTACTACTAAGTCAACCGGAAGAATTAATTTCCCATTTGCTTTTTCCAATAATGATTTAGCTAAATCAAGTTTATCTTCTTCGACAATTGATGTACCAATCTTAAAACCTAAAGACTTCATGAATGTATAGGCCATTCCTCCACCAATTAAAATCTTATCAGCTTTTTTTAAGAGATTTTCAATAACACCGATTTTATCTGAAACTTTCGCTCCACCTAAAATTGCCACAAATGGTCTTTCTGGGTTTTCAACTGTATCACCGATATAACGAAGTTCTTTCTCCATCAAAAATCCAGCAGCAGCTTCTTTCAAACTGGCAATTCCAACGTTTGAAGCATGTGCGCGATGTGCTGTACCAAAAGCATCATTTACAAAAACATCTCCTAATCCAGCCCAATAAGCACCTAACTCTGGATCATTCTTAGACTCTTTCTTTCCTTCTAGATCTTCAAAACGGGTATTTTCAAACATAACGACTTCGCCATTATTCATAGAATTTATAGCCGCTTCTAAAGCTTCGCCTCTTGTTTGAGGAATAAAAGTCACTGGGATTCCAAGCAACTCTTGTAATCTATTAGCTACTACTCTTAAAGAATTCTTTTTCAAATCTTCTTCCGACTTTACTCTTCCTAAATGAGAAAATAATATAACTTTTGCATTTTCTTCGAGTAAATATTGAATTGTAGGTAATGCTTGAACGATTCGATTGTCATCGGTTATCACTCCGTCTTTAATAGGAACGTTAAAGTCAACTCGGACTAAAACCTTCTTGCCGCTAACATGTAAATCTTCTAATGTTTTTTTACTCATAAAAATTCCTCCTATTTTAAATCTTTTATGACATGTTTATTATACTAAAAAACCGAAAGATTTTCCATAACATTTTTGATATGCTGGTTTATATTTTTATCTTTTCTAAGATGGTTCTACACTTGATTATTTGTTTACCAAATGCGTAAGTATTAGCAATCCTTAAACAATGAGCGTTGTAGAAATAAACATTAATCGCATCTTTGCTTATCTCATATTTTGAAATTGCAAAATAATTGATATAAAGACTGGAACTTAAACGTAAGCTGCCAATACACATCAACAAAGTTTCCTCATCGATATATAGAGGAATTTTACTCTTGAATCCAAAAACTTTTCTTGTTACTTTTTCTAGTGCTTCAACATTTGATAACCGATATATAAGTCTTTGATTAATAAATTTTTGTATTGTCATATCATACGCAAAATACTGATTATTTTCTGAAACATAGATCTTATTATCGTCTTTTTTAACAATGTAATCCAACATCATAAACACCCAGTTTCAATATAACATAGAAACATCTAATTTCTATATGAAAAATACCACTGATTTTCAGTGGTATTTGGTAAAATTTATTGAGATTTTTATAAATTATTTAACGATTCTTTCTTCAGTTTCAATATCGAAGAAATGTGATTTTTCCATATTAATTGCTAGTTCAACCTTCGATCCGATTGCTAAATCACTTCGAGCATCAACTTTTGCTATAATATTATTCGACCCGATTGAGATATGAATATTGGTTTCTGCACCAAGTAACTCAGATACATCAACAGTAAAGTTAGAACGTGAATCTTTATATTTTTCTAACATCTCTTTGGAATCGTGAATGTCTTCAGGTCTAAAGCCAAGGACTACTTCTTTTCCAAGATAGTTTTTATCAGTAAGTAATTTTAAATGTTTAGGATCAATTTTAACTTTCAAATCTTCACAAGTGAAGAAACCGGTTTCATCAACTTTACCTGGCAAGAAGTTCATTGCCGGTGTACCGATAAAACCACCAACAAACATATTGTTAGGATTATCGTAAATTTCTTTTGGCGCGCCTATTTGTTGAACTCGACCATCTTTCATAACGACTATTCTTGTTGCCATTGTCATCGCTTCAATTTGGTCATGAGTAACATAAATAGTTGTTGTTTCTAAACGTTCATGTAATTTGATTAGTTCTGCTCTCATCGCAACTCTTAACTTTGCATCAAGATTAGATAGGGGTTCATCCATAAGGAAAACCTTGGCATCCCTTACAATAGCTCTTCCTAAAGCGACTCTTTGTCTTTGGCCACCAGATAATGCTTTTGGTTTACGATCAAGATAACTAGTCAAGCCAAGAATTTCTGCTGCGTTATTCACTCTCTTTTCGATTTCAACTTTAGGCATTTTTCTTAGTTTTAAACCAAACGCCATATTATCATAAACTGACATATGTGGATATAAAGCGTAAGATTGGAATACCATTGCGATGTTTCTGTCTTTAGGTGCTATATCATTAACTAATAAATCATCGATAAATAGCTCTCCTGAAGAAATCTCCTCTAATCCAGCTACCATTCTTAAAGTAGTTGATTTCCCGCAACCAGATGGACCAACAAAAACAATAAACTCTTTATCTCTAACTTCGAGATTGAAATCAAATACTGCTTGTACACCGTTGTCATAAACCTTATTAATACCTTTAAAACTTAAAGTTGACATAATATTCCTCCTAATTAATTATTTCAAGGCTATTATATAAAAAAAAGGAAGATAATGATATATGCATGATGCACAATTATCTTCTAAATAATAAATATAAAGCTAAACCAGTCGTGAAACTTCTAACATCCATTTCTGACTTGCTAACGAATAAGTCTAAGCGATAGTTTAATGTGTTCCGATGTAGGTAAAGTTTTTTTGCTGTTAAACTGGCATTAAAACTGAATTCGATAAAACTTAAAACTGTATTTAGGTTCTCATGGCCGATAAGGTTGTAGTAATAACTCTTAAGTCGTTTTTTTAAACTCAAATCATTTTCCAAGCAAACTTCAATAATTAAATCTTCAATTCGGTAAATTCCATAACTGATTTTTTTAAAAACTAATTTCAAATCGTTTTTGCTGATATCAAAAGCATAAGGAACAATAAACCCGACAAAATCAATGAACAATTCTTCCATGATCAACTCTCTTAACTTGCAGAAATCATCATAAGAATATTCATCATCAGTTATCAGTTCGAGCAAATCATTTTCTTTAGAAACTAGAAGTAATCTGCTGTCCATCTTTAAAAAAGTAATAAATTCATCGTAATTATGGTCTTTTGCATAAAGATATAATGTTCTTTTTTTCATAAAGATTATCCTCAATATTAAAAAGAACTGATTTCTCAGTTCTTTACTAAGCTTTTATAAACTGCTCAACATCCATCACAAAGATTGTCGCACCACCAACTTGAACTTCAACTGGCATTGATGAAAAAATCCCAAACTCACTGGAAATTGCGTTAGGCACTAGTTTGGTTCTACTCTTTGATGTTTCAGAAATGACATTGACACATTTTTCAAGCAGATCATCTTGAACACCAACAATTATGGTAGTATTTCCACTCATTAAGAAACCACCTGTAGTAGCTAATTTTGTTACAAAAAAGTTTGTTTTAATTAGGTTTTTTATTACCTTACTAGCGTCTTCATTTGATACAATAGCCATAACTAGTTTCATAAACAACACCACCTTTGATTCATTTTAACATAAACAGATTCGAAATAAAATACTTAACCATAAAAATAGTTCTTTATAGTTGCCGCGAATCAACCAATTGACCCTGTCATTTCCAGTTTGATCAACTGGTTTAGTTCAACAGCATATTCCATTGGTAGTTCTCTTGCAAAAGGTTCGATAAATCCCATAATAATCATTTCTTTAGCTTCATCTTCATTTAAACCTCTACTCATTAGGTAGAATAACTCATCATCACTGACTTTAGAAACTGTTGCCTCATGTTCAATCTGACCTTTGAAATTCTTAACTATATTTGTTGGTATTGTATCAGAAGCAGACTCACGATCAACCAAAATTGTATCACACTCGATTTTAGCCCGAGCTCCGTGAGCATTCTTTCCTTGTGTTACGAGTCCTCGATAATTAACCTTGCCACCTTTAACAGCAATTGATTTAGAGACAATTTTTGAGGTTGTGTTTTTACCAAGATGGATCATTTTTGCTCCGGTGTCCTGATACTGATTGAATCCAGCAAAAGCGATTGTAATGGTTGTACCTTTTGCATAATCGCCTTTTAATATACAACTAGGATACTTCATATTTAGTCCTGAACCAATGTTTCCATCAATCCATTCCATATGCCCATATGCTTCAACCACTGCGCGTTTAGTTACTAGATTAATTATATTGGTTGACCAGTTCTGAATTGTAGAATATCTACATTTGGCCTTTTCCCCGACGTAGATTTCAACAACAGCTGCGTGCAAAGAGTTGTTTGAATAAATCGGGGCTGTACAACCTTCAACATAATTCAAATCCGCTTCATCATCAACAATTATCAAGGTTCTTTCAAATTGTCCCATTCTTTCCGAGTTAATTCTAAAGTAAGATTGCAATGGTTTATCAATTTTCACACCCTTTGGTACGTAGATAAAAGACCCACCACTCCATACAGCGGTATTTAATGCAGCATATTTGTTATCAAGATAACTAACAGCTTTTGTAAAATACTTCTTAAAAATTTCTGGGTGTTCTTTCAAAGCACTGTCAGTATCTAAAAATATCACGCCTAAATCAGTTAATTCTTGAATGGTACTGTGATAAACAGCTTCGGATTCAAACTGGGTTGTAACACCAGATAAGTACTTTTGCTCAGCTTCCGGGATTCCCAGTTTAGCAAAAGTATCTTTAATTTCTTGAGGGACATTTTCCCAATCACGTTCAACCCTGTCAGATGGTTTAATATAGTAAATAATATCGTTAAAATCAATATCAGATAAATCAGGGCCCCAACTTGGATTATCGATTTCATTAAAAGCTTTATATGCATTTAACCTAGTTTCCAACATCCAAGAAGGCTCATTCTTTATCATCGAAATCTCTCTCACTACCGCTTCCGAAAGTCCTCTTTTTGTTTCCTTGATCGATTTAGAATCGGTCTTAAAACCGTATTTATAATCGCTATTAAAGTCTAGTTTTTCATCTTTACTCATCATCTCCACCTCCGATTGTGTCCTTAAAAGCTACCCAAGCTATAGAAGCGCATTTGATTCGAGCTGGAAACTGCTTTACGCCACTGAAAACTTCAGCTTCTTCAAAATCAAGGTCATGGTTAAATTCTTTATTAGAAACCATGTTTAAAAAATTATTAGCTAAGTCCAAAGCCTCAGGAATAGTTTTGCCAATCATGATTTCCGATAAAACCGATGCAGAAGCAACGGAAATTGAACATCCAGTAGCCTCTTGCCGGCAGTCTTTAATAATGTTATCGACAACTAAAGTCTGCACGGTAATATCATCGCCGCAAGAAGGGTTTTTGATTCTAATCTTGATATATTCATCATTTTCAATTAACCCTTTGTTACGAGGGTTTTTGTAGTGTTCCATGATTATTTCCCGGTAAAGACTGTCTAAACTACTCATTTTAATCTCCTTTGAAAATCAAAAGCCTAAGCTTTGGAAGTATTCAACCGCAGCCTTTGTAAACTTAATGAACTTATTGATTTCCTCAATACTATTGTAAATATACACTGATACTCTTAATGATGAATTGATTTTTAAAAAATCGTGAATAAGTTTTGCACAGTGCTGACCGCTTCTAAGAGCTATGTTTTGCTCTGCATAGAAACTTATTGCGTCATGAGAAGGCACATTATCTAAGTTAAAAGTAATGATTCCTACTTCGGACCCTTTGTTATATATGGTCACTCCACTTACTTTATCCAGTTCGGAAATAAAGTAATCATAGAGTTTTTTTGTGTAATAATCAATATTATCTAAACCTATCTCATTAATATAATCAACTGCTTTTCCTAATCCGATAACTTCAGCTATTGGCATTGTTCCAGCTTCGAATTTATACGGTGGTTTTTTCCATGTAGAATGATTTTTCTCAACATCGTCATTCATATCACCACCAAACTCAAAAGGCTCTAAAACGTTTAATATATGCGATTTTCCGTATAGAACACCTACACCTGTTGGCCCTAACATTTTATGTCCACTAAAAGCAAAAAAATCAGCATCTAATTTTTTAACATCGACCTTAAGATGTTGAACTGCTTGAGCCCCATCAATAACAACCACAGCTCCTACTTCATGAGCTAAGGCAATTATTTCTTTGATTGGATTAAGATAACCTAAAACATTTGAAACATAGCTAATCGCAACAACTTTGGTTTTTGAAGTAAGAACCTTCTTAAAAGCTGAGATTGTTATTCGACCGGTTGTATCTAATTCAATGAATCTTAGTTTTGCTCCAGTTTTATGAGCAACATTTTGCCAAGGCAAAAACATTGAGTGATGTTCTTGTTCAGAAATGATAATTTCAGAATCTTTGTCTAATCTAGTTAACCCATATACTTGCGCAACAAGATTAAGGCTTGAGGTTGTCCCTCTAGTAAAAATCACTTCTTCAGGTTTCGCATTAATAAACTGAGCAACTTTAACTCTTGTTTCTTCGTATGCTCTAGTAGCTTCAATGCTCTGCTGATACATACCTCTGTTAATATTTGCACTCAACTTACTATTATAATCATTGACAGCGTTGATAACTGGCCAAGGTTTTAGACTTGTGGCTGCCGTATCAAAGTACACAAAATCTTTATTCAACTGTGGAAAATCCTTAAAGACTTTATCGTTCATTTAAATCATTCTCCTTTAATCAACCTCTGAGTCAATTTCATTAGATAATCAGCAATCATTTGGTTTTCAATCATTTTGATAAAAGGGACAGTATATCCACTGATTATCAGTGATTTAGCTTCTTTTTCAGTTAATCCGCGACTTAATAAATAATATAACTGAAGTTCATCGATCTGGCCGATGGCAGCTCCATGACTAGCCTCAACGTTATACTCATCAATCAATAAAGTGGGTTCAACTTGAATCTCACTATTATCAGATAGCATAATCCCTTTATTGCTTTGTGTACATTTCGAGAACTCATGGCCTTTTTCGATTTTTCCAATCACAACATAATTCATTTTTGAGTTATCCTTGGTAATTAGCCAATTGGTTATATTTGATGTTGTGTTTTTATTCTGATGAGTCATCTTCTGTTTGACTATAAAATTAGAATCAGATGTGCCAATATTTAAGACATCAATTTTGGCTTCAGCATTCTTTCCAAGAAGATTGATAGTTTGACTCATTTTAAACTTGCCATTGAAGACAATAGCTTCAACGAGTTTTAATTGCGAGTCTTCTTCCAAAGAAAAACTCATTTGCAAATCTAGACTAGTTTTTCTACTTGCGGAAAAATTAGAAAAAACACTCAGTTTAGCTCCTGATTGAATCTTATAATTAAAACTATAAATCTGTTTTCTTGTTTGAAAACTAAGCAGATATAGTTTTATGTCTTGATTAGCTGAAATCTCAAAATCAAAGTCAAGAAACAAGTCAAAATTATCAAAAACAAGCAAAAACTCACCGCCATTTTTAAGAAGAAAGTGATTATTTTCAATAATTGCTTCTGTAGAATTTATAATCTGATTATTATTTAAAACGATTAAGTTATCGCCCTTATCAATTAATCTTTGTAGCTTCATATTAGTTTTTAGCTGGGCATGTTCCTAAAGAAAACGGTTTAACATCTTCGTCATCAATTCCCATTTCCTTTTTTACCCAGTCATATCCTTCTTGATCAATCCGCTTAATAAGTTCGTCTTTACCGGTTTTCACGATTTTGCCGTTTATCATAATATGAACATAGTCAGGTGTAATATAATCTAATAATCTTTGATAATGAGTAATCAAAACTAAACCAAGATTTTCTGACTTAAGTTGTGTAACATTCTCCCCGACAATCTTCAATGCATCCACATCAAGACCTGAGTCAATCTCATCCAAAAAAGCAATGCTTGGATTCAACATTTTCATTTGTAAGATTTCGTTGCGTTTCTTTTCTCCGCCAGAAAAACCTTGATTTAAGAAACGGTGTGCTAAACCTTGTCCCATCTTCAAATCTTGAGCTGCTTTTTCAAACTTTAGGATGAACTTGCCAATTCTTAAATGTTCGTCTTTACTCAATCTTTTTTGCATTGCTGCTTTTACAAAATCGAAATTCGTAACTCCCGGAACTTCAATTGGGTTCTGCATTGCTAAAAAAATACCCATTCTGCTTCTTTCATCCACAGACTTATCAAGGATACTTTCTCCATTTAGTAAGATATCGCCAGAATCTACTCTATAACTAGGATGCCCCATGCAAATTTGTGCTAAGGTTGATTTACCGGTTCCATTTGGCCCCATAATCGCATGAGTCTCTCCACCATTAACTGTTAAGTTTAATCCTTTAAGAATTTGATTATCTTCGATTGAGACATACAAATCTTTTATTTCCAAAGTCATATTTATACCTCCAAAATACCATTAATAGTTTACCCTATTTAGCGTCTTTTTGCAAAATATATGTATGAATTATTATTTTTTTTATAAAGATAAAAAGAAAAGAGATTCTTTGGTAGAATCTCTTAATCATCATCAACTGATTGTGAACCAATAATTTCTGGACTTGCTTGATGCCCTAATGATGTTCCACTTAATATTTTTCTAAACAAAGTTAGGAAAATAAATGAAAATACAGCAATCACAGCACCGATAATATATGCGCCCATTCCGAAGGTCAAGCCAATCATCGCTGCCAACCATAGTGTTGCGGCAGTTGTTAACCCATAGATTCCATTTCTAGTTTTCAAAATGGTCCCAGCGCCTAAGAAACCAACACCAGTAACAACTTGAGCAATAACACGCTGACGTTGAATTTGCATATCTATCATTATTCCCAACTCGTGGAACTCCATTGCTTTTGCTAAAGAATCATAATATAGAGCATCCTGTAAGATTGCGATTCCAGCAGCGCCAAAAGCGACCATTAAATGGGTAGTAATTCCGGCAATCTTATGACGTTTTTGTCTTTCAAGACCGATGATTCCCACAAAAAAAGCAGTAAGAACCATTCTTAAAATGATTTCAAGTATTCCTGGACCAGAGTCTAAAAAATTAGTAATAGATGATAAAAACATAATAACCACTCCTTCTTAAGGCAAGCGTTTTCTTATAGGTAATTAGATATTATAACACTCTAGACTAGTTAATTCAACTCGATTTTTACTTTTTCGAAGGATTAACATGAATCATACAATGAATTACATCAGCTAAACTATCTTCTATTTCATCATGAATTACTTCAGCGATTTTATGGGCTTCAAAAAGGGATAGATTCTTATCAAGAGAAATTTCTAAATCAACGTAATATTTCACCCCAAATAATCTCGTCTTAATCTCATCGATGGAAATGACTTGCGAATTTGAAAGTACGATTTTTCTTATTTGGCTAACTTGTTCATCATCAGCGGCCTCATCGACAACCTGGGAAACACCTGTCTTTATAATTTTAAAAGCTAATCGTAGAATAAAGAAACAAATAAAAAGTGATGCTATTGGATCTAAGAATCCCCAGCCAAAAATAGCTCCTAAAATCCCGACTAAGGCACCGAAGCTAGTAAGGGTATCTGATCGATGATCCCATGCTTGTGCCATCAAAGCTTGAGAAGCAGCTTTTTTTGCATCTACTTTTGTTTTACGATACAAAATCTCTTTCACAACAAACGTAATCATTACAATTATTATTGTGAATAATGCTGGTGATTCAATAAGAAGATCATTGAAAATAATGTTATATAGTTTGCTGATTGCCCCTTTACCAATTTCAAATACAGTAATAATAAGGGCAACTCCCAAGAATATTGAAACCATACTATCAAACTTATCATGTCCATAAGGATGGCTTTTGTCTTTTTCTTTTTTGGAAAAAATAGCAGAGACATAAACAACTAGATTGGTTGCTATATCACTTATAGAGTTAACTGCATCCGTAATTAAAACACTTGAGTTACCAATTATACCCCCAACCAACTTAATCACAGCTAAAAAAGTATTAGCAATAATTGTCAACAGAGTATTCTTCTTAATAATTTTTTCTTCTTTTGCTTTCATTATTTTCCTCTTTAAACAAAAGTGCGAGAATTCTCGCACTTATTAATTATCTTACATCAACTTCCATAAAAACTTGGCGGAGATAAATCTCACTTATTCTAGTAAGTTGTGTTTCTAAATCTGTTGTTGTAAATGAATAATAGCTAGAATGAGCATTAACAAAGTCACCAGTATTCAACTCATCAATTATACCAATGTTTAAGAAGCCAACAACATAGATTGCGTCATGGATTTTTTCTGCAAATGTTTTCATCGCATTACTAACTGAAGTTGGAATCGATGGTCTTTCAAAACCAAAAGTATCTTTTGGGCTTAGTGAACCAAAAATTATTTGTGTGAAACGATATTGTGTATATATTTTTAGTTGATCGAAACTGATATAAATCTGATCATTTTCAACACCAATAGTAAAATTTGGGTCATTGTCATCATTGTAAGTCATTTCAAAGACTGCACTTGGCATCTCAAAACCGGTGCCTTTTGCTCCTCTAATTAGATGTAACCCAAACGATGTTTCAACTAAGTTTTCTTTGTAAAGGAATGCTTTATCAAGATTCTCTGCTTGACGATAAACTTGATACAACTCAATTAAAGCGTCGACAAAGTTATCTTCATATTTATTGATTGTATTTGCGTAAGTCAATGGCTCTTGTGGTGAAAGATTCTCAGTCAACAAGAAGAAACCATATCTCTTGAATTGACCCCATGTTTCATGATTTCTACTAGCGGATTTATATTCTGTAACTAACGAAGCAAAGGTATTGTTTTCGTTTTGCAAGTAGTTTCTAATCGCCAACTCAAATGCTTCTAAGATTTGGTCGAACTCTTCAGGGTTTTCCAAATCATTATAGAATTCTTCAAAATTGTCAGGAGTTCCATCTTCATTCCGATCAAGATAAATCAATAGATGAGTAGTTACTAAACTGAAATAATTGTCATAATAAGGTTGAATCATATCTAACAAATCATTTAGAATTTCATAATTATTTTCATAAATATAGTCAAAGATATAAACTGGTTGCAAAGTAGCTTTGATGTAGTAATTATGAAGCATGTCTTCCATATTCTTAACGCCATATGCTAAGTATAAATACTCATCAAACGTATAATATGTAGCATACATGCTTTGATCAAACTGTGTTTTCATTTGGTTAAACTCATTTTTATGTTGCAACATTTTTGCTGATTCATTATCTGTGTAATCATAGATGCAAGTTTGTGTATTCCAGCAATAGACACTTTCATAATGTTTTGCAATAACTGCCTTAACTTGAGATGCGTAGATTAAATACATTGCTGCATTTTGATTTAAAGCATAAGTAAATAAATCATCTGCAGTAATAACTTTGTCATTATAAGTAGCTATTTTTGATAAATCACCGGTGTTAGTTGCTGTATATTGAGAATCAACTGCTTTATAGTCAACAGTCATATAATAATCATAGATAACAAACTCATTTGCTCTTCTTAAACTAGCAAGTCTACGAGACAAAAAAGTTTGAGAACTCATATTAATATCGATTAATTCTTGTTCGAATCTTAGATAGATATCTTCACCAATTAACTCAATCAAATCATCTCTTGTTCCTTCAAAATCCTTTACATCAGCTTTATCAGGACCAGTTAGGTTTAATACCATATAGTAAGCAGTATCTCTCCCTGAAAAGTATTTTTCTGGTCGGTATGTATAATATGGTTTTGTGGATTCTCCAGAAAGATAGTCCTCAAGATTCCCTAAGGTGAAGTATATAAATCTTGCTAAGCCTGAGTTAAATGTCATTAGTTCATCGTATACCAAGTTCAAGTCTTCAAGCGCTACAAGTTCTTCGGGTGTCAAATCTTGACTAATCTCTGAACGATAATCTCCATAAACAAGATTGTACATATCAATAAACACTGCTTTTACTTCTTCATCAGTTAAAGTTCTAGTATTACTGTCATTAAAATCAAAAGAAGGCACTTCGGCTATCGGTCTTGTACCTGTATATAGCATTAATTGACCATTTCTTGTGATTAGATTAAACTCACGCATTACATTTCTCGCATCAGCTTCTGAGTTAAACTTTATCTTTATTGATTGAATGTCGTTTTCAAAAGCTTGATCATAATAAACAGCAATTTTTTCTGGTCCAACATGCCATGTTTCATTTTTTGTTTCTTCACTTGTCATTAACTCGATAACATAATTCTCTCTTGCTAAAACTAAGCGAACATACTCTTCGTAATTATCGTTTGAAAAGCCCATTAAAAATAAAGTGTCAGTAAAGTTCTGTAACATATACTCTATTTGATCTTCTGGCATCTTCGCTATTTCATCTTCATCATCAGTACCGAATTTCAACTTTAAGACTTTTTTGTCAATTTGACTTTGAGTAACTGCAGCAAGATAATCACTTAACAAGTCTGTATCAACCATAGCTAACAATTGGTTTAAACCATCGTTGATTTTAACACTATTATATAAATCGCCATAAGTAATATCAAAGTTTTCTGTGCTATAAAAAATAGCTTCAGGGTTAGATATTTTTGGGATTAAATTTTGGCTTGGTGAGGTCGTTGTTGTGCCGCCACAAGCAATAAAGGTTAATCCTAAAATTAAGGTCATAGTTAATGATGTAAATCTCTTTGTAAATAATCGCATTTTATTAACTCCTTTTAAATCAAGTATCTAATATATTATATAACAGTTTAACGAATATTTGAAATCTTTTTTAGTCGAAATCATAAAAACCTCAAGATTGGCGATAAATAGAAAAGAAAAGCACTCCAGTTGGAGTGCTTTGTTGGAAGAATAAAACAAATTATTCAATAACTGTTGAGTAGTCAGCTGCAGCCATTCTTTGGTACATTGCCCATCTGCGTTTTGCATCAACAATATTATTATGTAATAATTTCTGTGCAGCATCTGGATTTGTCTTAACTAATTGTTGATAACGATTTTCGCTTAACAAGAAGTCATGATATTTATCCCAAAGTGGTTCTTTTGAATCAATTTGTAGTGGGTTCTTACCTTCAGCAATTCTTCTTGGGTCATATCTGAATGTTGGCCAATAACCGCATTCAGTTGCAAGTTTTGCTTGTTGGTGAGAATTACCTAATCCACCACTTATACCGTGAGCGATACATGGTGAATATGCAATAATTAATGATGGTCCTGGATAGCTTTCAGCTTCTTTCATTGCTTTAAGCACTTGAGTTGCGTTAGCTCCATGACTAATTGAAGCAACATATACACTTTCATAAGTCATAGCTAAAGCTGCTAAATCTTTTTTCTTTCCTGGTTTTCCTGCTGCAGTAAATTTAGCAATTGATCCAGATCTAGCGGATTTTGAAGATTGACCACCAGTGTTTGAATAAACTTCAGTGTCTAATACTAAAATATTTACATCTTCACTATTAGCGATAACATGGTCCAAACCGCCGTAGCCGATGTCATAAGCCCAACCATCTCCACCAATAATCCATTGTGATTGACGAACGAAATGTTCTTTTACTTCAAGTAGTTCAGCCGCCGCTTTTGCTTTGCATTTTTCTAATAAAGGTAAGATCTTTTTATATAGTTCAAGCGTTTTGTCACCATCTTCTCTGTTTTCAATCCATTGGTTCAATAATTCTTGAAGTTCAGGATTAAAATCTTTAAGATTATCATGGATGATAGTTTGCATTCTATCTCTGATTGTATCTTGAGCAATCTTCATTCCAAAGCCATACTCTGCATTATCTTCGAATAGCGAGTTAGCCCAAGCTGGACCTCTACCTTCTGAATTCTTAGTATAAGGAGAAGCTGGGAAAGATGCACCATAGATTGATGAACAACCAGTTGCATTAGCAATAACCATTCTTTCGCCAAATAATTGAGTTACAAAACGAACATAAGGAGTTTCACCACAACCAGCACAAGCTCCTGAGAACTCAAATAATGGTTGATTGAAAACGGTGTTTTTGTAAGTATTTCTACCAACTAGTTCACCTTTGTAAGGGACCTCATTGTATAAATAATCTGCTAGAATATGTTCTTTAGCTTCAATACGATCTTGAATTGGATTCATCTCTAAAGCTTTGGTTGGAGCTGGACATGTGTTAACACAAACCATACATCCAGTACAGTCTAAAACTGAAACTTCGATACGGTATTTTAAACCTTCTAATCCTTTTCCTTTTGCTTCTAACCACGGAGCATCTACAGGAGCATTCTTAACTTCTTCATCGGTAGCCAATATCGCTCTTATACAAGCATGTGGACAAGCATATGCACATTGATTACATTGAATACAATTTTCACTTAACCAAGTAGACACTTCTTCAGCGATTCCACGTTTTTCATAACGAGAAGTACTGTTTGGAATTTGACCATCTTCAATGCCTAAGAAAGCTGAAGTTGGTAAATCATAACCATTGATTGCATTAACAACATCAGCGATGTTCTTAACGAAAGCTGGACGATTTTCGTCTAAAGCAACTTCTGTTTGTAAATCTTTCCATTCCGGTTTAACTTCGATTTCTACTAAACCATCAGCGCCTAAATCAACAGCTTTGAAGTTCATGTCAACGATAGTTTTACCTTTTGATCCGAATGTTTTTTCAACGAAAGATTTCATAGCTTCTTGAGATTTTTTGTAAGCCATAATTTGTTCATTCAGTTTAAAGAAAGCTGATTGCATAATTGTTGAAACTAATTTTACTTCACCGATTTCTTTAGCTAAGCTATAAGCATCGATAATAAATAGTCTAGCTTCTTTTTTAGCAAGAATCTTCTTAACCTTGTCTGGTAAATATCCTTCAATCTCATCTTTATTTCTAGTTGTTGATAATAAGAAAGTCCCACCTTTTCTAATGCCTTTGATTAAATCAAATCTGGTTAAATAACTTTCTTGTGAACAAGAGACAAAATGAGGGTGATTAACTAAGTAAGTTGAGCGAATTGGGTTTTTACCAAAACGTAAGTGCATTCTGGTAACACCACCACTTTTCTTTGAATCATAAGATGCATAAGCTTGACCGTAAAGATCAGTGTAATCACCAATGATTTTTGAAATATTTTTAACTGCACCAACTGTACCATCTGATCCTAAACCAAAGAACAATAATTCAGTAGTATCTGGGTCAGTAACATCTGGAGATTCAATTTCATCTAAACTTGAATGTAAAACGTCATCAACGATACCGATAGTGAAGTTGTTTTTCATTGTTGTTTTTAAATTTGCGAAAACAGCAAATATTTGTGCTGGAGTAGTATCTTTTGATGATAATCCATATCTACCACCAATAATTTGTGGTTGAATTTCTCTACCATAGAAAACTGATTTAACATCAACAAATAATGGTTCACCAGCTGAACCTGGTTCTTTTGTTCTATCTAATACAGCGATTCTTTCAACTGATTGAGGAAGAACATCAAAGAAATATTTGGTTGAGAAAGGACGATATAGATGAACTGATAATAAACCAACTTTTTCGCCTTGAGCAACAAGATTATCGATTACTTCTTTAATAGTTTCAGTTACTGAACCCATCGCAATAATAACGTATTTTGCATCTTTAGCGCCGTAATAATTGAAAGGTTTGTATTCTCTACCAGTTTCTTTAGAGATTTCTTTCATGTAGTCATTTACAATATCAGGAATTGGTGTATAGAATTGTTCTTGAACTTCTTTTGCTTGGAAATAAACATCATCATTTTGAGCTGTACCCATTGTTTTTGGATTAGCTGAATTAAGTGCTCTATTTCTAAATTTTTTCAAAGCTTCTCTGTCTAATAAACGATCGAATACTTCATAAGGCATTACTTCAATTTTGTTGACTTCGTGTGATGTTCTGAAGCCATCAAAGAAATGCATGAAAGGAATGCTAGATTTAATAGCAGCTAAGTGAGCTACACCAGCTAAATCCATAGTTTCTTGAACACTACCTGAAGCAAGCATTGCAAAACCTGTCATTCTTGCTGCATAAATATCTTGATGATCTCCGAAAATTGATAATGCGTGTGCAGCAATTGCACGAGCAGCAACATGAATAACACCTGGTAATAGTTCACCAGCGATTTTATACATGTTAGGGATCTTTAATAACAATCCTTGTGATGCTGTATATGTTGTCGTCAAAGCACCAGCCATTAACGAACCATGAACAGTAGCTGCAGCACCAGCTTCTGATTGCATTTCTACAACCTTAACCGGCATTCCGAATAGATTTTTTTTACCTTCTGCGGCCCATTGATCAACATGTTCTGGAATTGGTGATGACGGGGTGATTGGATAAATACCAGCAACTTCAGTGAAAGCATATGATGCATATGCCGCTGCTTGGTTTCCATCCATTGACTCAAAAACTTTTTTTATTGCCATAATAACCTCCTATATTTTTTGCTAATTTTTCATGTTAGCACATAATCCACATCTTATTATAACTTAAAAGCAGATTAAAGACAATTGTAATTTTACCCTATTTAAATAAGAAAAAATCATTCAATTATGATTTCCTCACTTGAATGATTTTGTTTAGCTGCAATTAGTTTGTAACTACTAATATTTACCCCTTGATCAGTGAAAATTCTTCTATGAGTATCTAGTGCCAGTTCTTCTAGATTGCATTCTTGAGAGAGATGAGCCAAGATGATATATTCCGTATTATCATCCACAAGATTGAGTAACAAATTCGCACTATCCTCATTTGATAAATGACCTTGATCATCTAATATTCTTCTTTTCAATTGCCATGGTCTTGAACTTTCCAATAACATTTCGACTTCATGATTGCTCTCAATGATATAGGCACTAGCTGCTCGCAAGTAATCATATTGCTTGATTGGGAAATAACCAGTATCAGTTATATAGACAAGCGATTTCTCAGCCTCAATGAAACGATATCCAAAAGGCTCTAAGGCATCATGGTAAGTATTAAAAGGCAAAACTTTAAAACTATTAAAATCCAAAGTTTCTAAGTGATTTACAATTTGAAACAATTCTTTATCGATGTCTCCAGTAAATCTTTTATTAAGCCCTTTTAGAGTCCCTTGACTTAAAACAATCCTCATTTTGTGTTTCTTTGCAAGCATGCTAAGACCCATCACATGATCAGCGTGCTCATGAGTCACAAACACGGCAGTCAATCCTTCAAGGGTTTTTCCTTTTTCTTTCAATCTATAGACTAATTGACGATAACTTAAACCACAGTCAATCAATATTTTAGCCTCTCCAATTTCTAAATACGTAGCATTTGCTGATGAGCCACTTGCAAGTACAATTATCCTCATAAATCATCCTTCATTTCTTCTTTTATCTTTGCTTTTGCTTCCTCAATCATCTTTTGCTTTTTTTCTTCAAACTCTAAAGCTTTCTTTTGTGACAATAGCTTAATGATATTTCTAAATTCAATAACACCTATCAGTAAAAATACGATAGTAATTAAAGCGAATAAAACATTCAAACTATTAACAAATAAAACTTCATATACTGAACCCAATAAAGCCGACTTACCAACATACTTACCGATAACAAAATCTTCAGAAAAGTTTATCTCCCAACTCTCAGAATAAGCATTATTATCACCTTTAGTCGTAATTAAACCGTTGATATTTGAAATTACACGATGTGTAATTATAACCGACGGTTGATCAGGTTTATAAAAACTAATGATATCATCTTCATTATAATCTTTATCGGAGACATTAACAAAAATCAAGTCTCCAGCCATAATTGTGTCTTCCATAGATTGCGTCTTAACATAAAGAATTGCACGATTAAAAAGATTAGGTACGTCATTATTTTTTAAAGAAATACCTAAATGAATCATCATTATCATTGCTAAACCAATAAATAAGAAAGGAAGAAAAAAGAATACTCTATTTAAAATCTTTTTCATGCAAATCTCCTTGAAAAAACGAAGTTATCAACTTCGTCTTTTTACATTGTAGTTGTAAACTCCATTGTTGATATTGGATCCCACAGTCCTTCTTGTTGCGTTGTCACTTCGATTATTATTTTGATGTCTAGAGTTTTTTGCTGGTACTCATTTCCCACTTTAAAACCGCTATATTTTAATGAAGTTAAAAGAATATGTGTAATAGTATTATTCTGAATCAACTCATCATAGTACCAATATCCATCTTCATCATAAAAAAAATTACTATTTAACCCTACCTCAATATGGGAAGACTCGTTATCGTCTGTAAATATTTCTTGATATGGAGAAGAGAAAACATATTCCTCATCAACATAATCCCAATCGACTTTTGTATATGTAATTTTGATTCTCAAAAATAGTGTATCTGGTGCAAAGTTTCTTATTGAGACATCCTCACTGATTAACTCTAGTTCAGGATAAATAACACTGTTTACTACAAAATCGCCACCTAAATCATATACTATTCCACTCACATTTCCAGGAATATTATCTATCGGAATTAAAAATCTAAGCGTAAACCAAGCAAAAGAGGTAACAACAAACAAAAATGCTGAAGCTATCAGTGCCGTCAGCGATAGCGTAAAGCGTTTTTTCATTTTTATCACCTCTTTATTTTATTATTGTTTGTTTTGCATCTTCCGTGCTCGCTCAGCTCTTTCAAGCAACTCCTTAGCACGATCGATTTTTTTCTTCTTAGCCAATCTCTCTTGAGCGATAGCTTTCTTTCTTTGAAGTTCTAATCGCCTTTCTTCAGCTTTCTTAGCTTCAACTTCAGCCTTTTGACGATCTATACGACTCTTCATCTCATCACGATAAGAGTTAAGTTGAAAGAGAGCTAAAGCTTTCTCTGTTTCTAACATTTTTAAGTTTTCTCGCTTAATTTTTTCAATGTCACGATAGACTTGTAGAATCTCGTTTTGAACTTCGATTTTCTTTTTTAAATCCTTTTCATCTTCAGGATTATAAGTATAATTCAAGAAATCCTGGAATGCACCATCAGCGATTTCTAGTAGTTTTTGATGAATTATTTCAATGCTTTTATCTTTAGGTATACCAGCTTCAAGCAAAGTGTTATATCTAGAAATATTGTCTTTTTTGATTTGATCTAAAAAGTATTGATTCAACGAATCATCACGGAATAAATATTCGGCCGATTCTAAGTACTCATCCTCATTTACTTTAGTTAAAATCTTCGGTGTCTTAACTTTGCGATAGACAAAAGGTTTTTCATGAGAAAGTGCAAACTCTTCAATCTGATTATTAGCAACCGTCGCATATAGAACCATCATTGTATTTTCAATTTGACGAATATATTCTTCATCAAACTGAACATCGCGTTCTAAGATATCAACCTCATAACCGACTCTATCAACACTATCAAGAAACAACCATAAATCATAACATTGAGTGAACTCAAGGTTCTTCAAGATGATATTGGTTTTCATGATTGGCGGTCTTACTGGTGGGTAGCCTGACATTGCCCTCATAAAACTGGAGTTTCGATAATTGTTGATTGAATCTCTTAAATCTTTCATTCGCTCGAACAACTCTTGATTTTTCTTACAAACAGCATCTTGTTCCATATTGCGTTTAATTTTAAGTGTTATATCAAAATCAATATTAGCACTTTGATATTCGATGCTTGAGTTAACTTTCAAAAAATTGACGTACTCTGTATTCATCTTGTGGTTAATTAAACGATATCTGACTTCTAAAAAAGTATAGATTTTCTCAATCAATGACATCAAGAAACGATTTTCATAAGTTCCGATTTCTGTTTCTGAGTAATTCGTCAATAATTTGGTTGGTTGGATTTCGCCTCTTCTATTTGTTTGTTTAATAAGTTGTGTATTAGCCGCTAAATGGCGAATTGTTCCTGAGTCAATCTTCTTTGCTCTTTCAACCGGAACAACCTCAGACACCTTTTTCAAAGTTTCCTTAGGAGCACGTGTTAATTTGTCAATGATGGGGATGATACCTTCAATATTTTTCAGCCAAGAATCATCAAAAATCCTTCTTTCTCGGCGTTCTTTTTGGTAAAGTTCAAGTTTCGAACTCTCCAATAAGTTTAAATATTGCTTGGCAAAATCATCAAGTCGATTGACACCTTCAAATGTTGTATTAATCTTCTTGTAATATCGTTTAGCAGTTCCTTCTTCCATAAAAGACCTCCTAAACTAACTTTTGTAGGTTTTTAATGAAAGCAATAGATTCCTCAAATGCGTTTTTTCCAAAAAGCTTTTTAATTTGAACAATCAATTCATTAAGCTCGTTCTGGAGAAAAGCTAGATTCAAACTTTCAAATTTACGTAAAACCTTATAAGCAAAAATATAATCTAATCCATCAAGTTCAGTTCCTCCGCATGCAACATATACTGGGACAAACTTGTAAACTTGAGTCATAATTCTATTACCAAAAGCGATTCTAAAATGCGCTTGAATATACTTGTCTAATATTTTGAAATTATTAAGTGTTTCTTCACTGATTGGAAACTTATAAAAAGCTTCATCAAATAGTTCTTGAAGATAAGCACTTGACATTTTTATCGAACTTGTTTCTGGTGCTTGGAAATACTCACCCTTACTATCAAACTCTAAAGAGATAGCACGGTCATAAACCTTATCAGTAATGGTAAATGTGGAGTCATCCTTGTTGGCAGTACCGACAAACCAGATGTTTAATGGGACTGTGATCTTTCCATTAATTACTTTTAACGGATCTGATGGTTTTGAATCAGGGACTAAGTCAATTTTCCATTCGTTTGGATCAGGCATTTCCATGATTGACAAGAACTCAGCAAAATAGTACTCAATTCTCGCAAGGTTCAACTCATCCAACACAATTAAATTAACATCTTTACGATAAATTGCTTCATAAAGTGCTTTTAGAAAGTCAGTTTCGTTAAATCTTTTTGTAAACTCATTAAGATATCCTAGGATTTCAGCCCGATCACGCCAAGCTGGTTGAACAGAAATCATGGCAGCTGGATTGTCAAAAAACTTACCTAGAGCATAAGGTAAAGAGGTTTTCCCTGTTCCTGAAATCCCTTCAAGAATCATGATTTTTGAAGCAGCCATCCCAGCAAAGAAATAAGAAATCATTCTAGGGGTATAATATAGTTTTAACTGCGAGGCAGCGAAATTTACAAAACGGGTAACTAACTCAGGAAGAGTAACATAATCACTATCTTCCATATATATGTGTGTATCTTTGCCTGCATACTCTTTATCAACTTGAATCAATTTGACAAAGCGTGATGGTCCAACTGGTCCAGATGGTGCAGGTCCATCTGAAGAACCTACTGAAACCATTCCCGAAGTTGAACTGCCACTTCCTGCAGATGAATATGCTGGGGCTAAAGCTCCAGATTTTGAGTAATAAACATCTCCAGTATCTCCAGTTCTGGCATTAATACCTAACTGTGAAACTTTCATAGCTAAAATTTGATTCTTCTCATCAATCAAATCAATTACTTTTTCATTTAACAATGCAATTTCTTCAATAAGTTCATTTTTTTCAATTTCTATTCTTCTAAATGACATGTATTTCTTAATCCACAAATAAATACGTAAAATTAAAAAAATGACAAGGGTTAAATTGAGCACTGCAGCCACAACAACCATAATCCATGAAAGTGTTGTAAATTCATACAAAACAGAATCTTCAATTAAAAGATTCCAATAAGCATTTAAGTTTTCAACGAAACGAACTAATATATTTTTCCAAATAGCTTCCCTAAAAAAGAAAACTATATCACTCCATATTTCAACAAAAAGGTCAACGTAAAACGCTGAAAATTCTTTCATAGATTAATCCCTCCAAAAAGCGGTAAAAGGGGCGAAAAGAATTTATTCTTGTTGATTTGTATCCTTCTTTTCCACCTCGGATTTTGCTTCTGCCTCAATTTGTTCACGTGCAATTCTAATCGCTTCTTCTTGAAGACTTACACGATCGGCAGTATGCTTTTGCACATTATATTCAGCATAAACTTTCATAAACTTAATCACTTCGTATACTAACAAAGCCAAACATGGAAGAACAATAAATAGGAAAAAGCCAAGACTAGATTTTAAGAAATCAGTGAAGTTATCAGCAAACTTACCAAAACCAGCCCAAGATCTTTCATTCCAAACACCAAAGATTTCGTTCTCCAAAAGAATTCTTGGGTCATTAGATGAGTTATTATCGCCTCTAGTTGTAAATCGCCAAACTGTACCAGATTTATCAATATCGACAATTCTATGTGTATTGTAATAAGTTACTAATCCCTGACTAGTTTGTTTAAAGTCTATATAAGTAATAACATCGCCTTCATTCAACTCTCTTGTATCAAAATCTGTTGAGATAAAGATCAAATCTCCCTCTTTAAATGCAGGAAGCATTGAATCAGATTGAACTGACATTGAAGTAATACCTAAAAATGATATTGAATTATTCTCCTTCTTTGAGAATAAACCAAACATCGCGTAAATAAACACAATGGCTAAAACTACATAAAAAACGATGTTCAGCACTTTCTTTAATGTAGTCTTATTTTCCAAAATTGTCCCCATAAAATTTCACTCCTCGATAGAAAAAAGATATACTCTCAACTATTATATAGCAAAAAGTATTTTTTTTCACCATCATTTTGAGAAATGACCTAAAATATTCACTTTTCTCGACAACCATTACAACATAACTTAGGGCACAAACCCTAAGTTATGTCTTATCAATGGATAAAAATTTATTATTCAGCGTATTTGAATCCGAAGCTGACATTGAAAGCCGCAAGGATGATTTCATTAGAAGCATCTGCATCCCAACCTTCAATAAAGATATAAACAGTTACCAATGTCGGAATGTTAAAGTTAACAGTGTATAAATCTCCAGCAGCTGATGCAGTAGAATAAACAGTAAAATCTTCATAGTTAGTCGGTCTAATATTGTTTGCAGGAGTTGCAGAATAACCAGTATCACCCTCTAAGAACTCAAAATCATAATCTGGATCATTTCCAAATAAGAATAAGTCTCCAGGACCTGCTGCACCTGTACCACCCCACATAGCGTCATCTAAAACAACGCCGATTCTAACAGCGTTCATTACTTGTTGTTGACTACCGGTGTTTCCAAGACCACCCGCTAATGCATCAATTACAAAAGAGCTCAATTGGATTTCTTGTGGGTCTTCAGATTGTGATAACAACCAGAACTGAAGCATGATATATTGACCATTATTGTCATTCACCATTGCTGGGGCATAGTTTCTGTTGGTAATGTTTGGTAAATATTGTAGAACTGCTCCACCTTCATGATCACCTAAAACTGTACTTGGTTGTAAACGGTGTGGAACCAATCTTGTTACAGGATCATCATATAAATAGCCAGCAGCTACCAACTCATCAATGTCAATATATGTTGAATAGTTTTCTGCGTTTTGTAAATATATAAGAGTTTCTTCTGCTCCCCCAGTACGCGCTCTTAATAATAAGTTGTCGGCTGCAGTAACATTTAACTGAATTGTTTCGATTTCAGTTGAAGACGATACTGTAAACCATGCATAAGTTGAACCAATTGTTGCGATAAACGCAAACATTAATACGATTCCTGAAAGAATCACTTTGTTTCTTAAACTTTTCATAAATTTTCTCCTTTTATATATGTATTTATAATAAAATTTTTAGCAATTAAAAATTAACGCCCTTCTTCATAAATATTGATAACTGTAAATTTCATATCTAGCTTGACTCCACCATCCCAGATATCATTTGTATGGTCTCTATCTTCGCCCTCATACCAAACAACAATTGTTACTTTAATAAAATCTCCTGGTTCCATTTCCAGAAACTCTTGATACATGACTTTATCGATACTGTAAAAGCCTGTAGTCATCGGTTCCGGTTCTCCTGGTGAGACTCCTTTTTCCGATTGCACTTTTGCATAGGTTGTTCCTTCACCATTAATTATCACTCTAACTCTTAAAGCTTCTTCAGCGCCTCTTAAAGCTGACAAAATATTAATAGTTGCACTCATATCAAGTTTTATCTCACCGGCATTTTCTACGTAAAATGTGTGAGCGATATACGACTTACCATTATTTGGTCCATCGACACTTGTGAGTTCTTCATCAGAAGGAATACAAACTTCCCAACCCATTGAACCATCATAATACTCAGTTCCACAAAGGCCGGTCATGCCTTGATTATCATTTACTACATCAGATACTACTTTTGTTTTATAATCTTTTAGATCTGCAAATTCATACATGCTGATACCAGCTCGTCTGGCAGTTCCATCTACACTGAAAGTAAAATTACCAACTATTGTACCATAATATGACACTGCAAAGATGAGGAAAACTAATACGGCACTGACTACTATTCCTAAGCGGCTAGCCTTAGCAATCTTACCAGCTTTAGAGGCGTTTACGAGATGAACAGCTAAACTACTTTTTCGTCCCATACCTGTTAATTAGATCCCCTCCATTTCTTTTTTTTAATGACTTTCTTTTTATAAAAAAAGCCATTACTTTATGAGTATACATTTTTTTTCGTTTAGGGTCAATAACCCTAAGAAATAAAAAATGCCCTCATCACTAAAGATAACGGCAACTGGCTACCATCTCTCGAAGGCCCTATAGCTTTGCGTCACTAACTTTCGTTAGTTTTGCTATTTACGTCTTGATTATATTATAGTCAATAATTTTTGTCAAGTGTTATATACTTTTTTTATATAAAAATCTTTCCTTTATCGAGAGTGCTTTCTTCGCTAGTTTTAAATGAAAGCACCCTCATAGAGAAAGGAAAAGTTAAGAGAAAATCTATCTGATAAAATCCATAATTGCTTTAGTCAATTCATCTGGTTTATCAACCAAAGGTGAATGACCACATTGATCAAATTTTATATATACTGATTGTGACTCCAATGCTTTAAAATTATCCATAACCATCGATTCTAAAACGACGATATCATGACTTCCCCAAAAATGTAATACAGGTGCTTTAATATTACTTATTGTTCCTTCACCATTTGTGTAGAAATTTAAATCATTCCCCATATTCAAAGTCGCAAGAGCATAGTCAACATCAACTATATTGCGTTGTTTTAAGGACTCATTAATATAGACATTGTTGTCTTCTTCATTAGGTTTTGAGAAAGTGTAAATAGTTAAATCATAAATATATTTAATAAAATCAAAATTCTTGTTTTCCAAAGCAATTTTCAAAGGTAACACTTGTACTGGATCATTTGCCATCTCTGCTTTTGAAGCGTAAACTTCGCCAAATTTGATTTGGTTGTTTATGTCTTTTTTAAAGACGGGATAACCTTTATGAGTAGTTGAGTTGATTAAAATCAAGTTGGTAACTATGTCTTGATACTTAGCAGAGAACTCCATAACGACACCGCCACCCAATGACCAACCGACTAAATCACATTTGCTAATTTTCAATTCATCAAGAAAAAGAAATAAATCATCAGCAAAATCTTTAAGAGTGTCAATTGGCTTAAGATAAGATGAATCACCAAAACCTCTTAAATCAACAGCAACCACATGAATATCATCCGGAAGTCTTTCAATCAGAGGTTTATAATATAAGCTAGATGAAAAGTTACCATGAACTAAAACTAAATGTTTGTTGCCATGCCCCTTTTCTAGATAAGCGTATGTTTCATCATTAGGTAGTTTGATATACTTTTTTTCCATAATCAATTCTCCTTTAATCAAATATTGAATTTTGTGTCTTTAATAAGAAAAAAACCTGTAATCAAAGAAGTAAATAAGACTGGATTTTCATACATCGAAGCATGTCCAACCTCAGGGATAATTACCCATTTAGCATCTTTGATATTATTATAAAGGTACTCCTGATCTTTTTTCGGTGTCAAGAAATCTTCTTCAGCAGTGACTATCAGTACTGGAAGGTTCAAGTTTTTTAAGTCATTTCGGATATCAAAACTTTCAGCACTTCTTGTTAATCTTTCCATGGCATCCAAGAAAACTGGATTAGAAAAAATTGGCACCAGCAACTTCTGTCGATTATTCATCCATTCGATTTTTTCTTCATAATACTTAGCAGAATAAATAACAGGAATTGTTGTTTTATAATATAATTCACCATTTCTGGTTTCTCCAGCTTTTATCCAAGCATCGCCAATATCTTTTAACCAAGGATTAGTATAGGCAGAGGAGTTAAAAAGGATTAAACGATTAACATATTTTTGATAGATAACCGCAAAATATAAAGCAACTTCGCCGCCATAAGAAATACCCGCAATGTTGACTTTATCAATCTTCAAGTAATCCAATAAAGCTTTAATCAAATCGATTTGTATTCTTTGTGTATAAGGTTTGTCTAGTTTAGCAGACATTCCTTGATCAAAGAAATCTAGTCTTACTACTTGAAAATGTTCTTTGAAAGTATCGATGAAAGGCGCCCATGATTTAGTTGACATCATGATGCCATTTAGAATTAAAAGTTTTGGCAAACGCTCTTCACCATCGATTTCAAAGAAAATCTCATGATTCTGATAATTAAAAATGCTCATGGATAAACCCCGCTTTAATCGCTTCTTTATATAACTCATCTCTAAATTTTGGATGAGCGATACTAATCAACAGTTTTGCTCTTTCTCTAATATTAGTTCCTCTTAAGTTAACTATACCATATTCAGTTACAACATAATCAACATCATTTCTTGATAAAGAAACTGCTGCTCCAGGTTTTAAAGTAGCGACAATTTTAGAAACTTCTTCTCTTTGGCCTGTTTCTGGATTCATAACCATTGCTGTTGAATACAAAGAAATGAAGGATCTACCGTTTTTCGCATTTTGTGCCCCCACTGCAGTATCAGTTTGGCCACCAGTACCGCTAAAATGGGTTGTTCCTATTGATTCTGATGCACATTGGCCAGTCAAATCAACTTCTAAAGTGGAATTGATTGAAACTTGGTTGTCATTTAAACCGATAATTGCTGGATCATTCACATAGGAGCCTCTTAATACTAATACCGCAGGATTATGATCAAGGTAATCATATAGTTTTTTATTTCCTAAGGCAAAACAACACACATGTTTGCCTTTATGCAATGTTTTCTTTTTACCGTTAACAGCGCCTGATTCGATTAAATCAATCATGCCGCTGGTAAACATTTCCGTATGAATGCCTAAATCTTTTTTATTGACCAAGGCTTTGGCCACAGCGTTAGGGATTCCGCCGATACCTAGTTGAATTGTATCGCCATCATTAATTTTCTCTGCGATTAGATTGCCGATAACTGTATCCTTTTCATTAGGTTCTACATCGGGTAGTATTGGTGGTAGGTAATTGGTCTTTACCAAATAATCAACGTCAGAAATATGAACTTCCGTATCCCCATAGGTTCTTGGAAAGTTTTCATTGACTTCAAGAACGACGATGTCAGCTTGTTCAAGAATTTCTTTTTCATAGATGTTGGATAATGATAAAGAAACGTAACCATGCTTATCAGGCATAGTCGCAGCGCTAATAAAAATATTAGCTTTTCTATGATGTAATCGTTTTGTTCCTGCAAAATGAAGATTATTTGGAACGAACGAGATATTTCCATGTTTATGCATCTTTCTTAAGACGCCAGTATAAAACCAACCATCCAAGAAGAATGAATCACGCCATTTTTCATCAATAAAAAACTCTGAATCAGCAAATGGCAAGCAGTTTGTAACTGTAACATTTTTAACTCTAGGTCCACATTTGTGGAGATTCTTCATAAACTCTTGTGGTTCAGCCGCTGCTGATCCAACAATAATTTGATAGCCATCATTAACTAAATCGATAACTTGATCGATTTCTACATATTTAGGATTTCTCATGATATTTCCTCTCTTTAGAAAATATATTAAATGTTGGGAGATAAGGGAGAGACAAGCCTCTCCCTGTTTTCCCAAAGAACAAATAAATTATTTAGCTTCGATTTCTTCGATCGTTTCAATTGGACGTACTTGTAAGAAAGTTTCCCAATCAGTTTCAACTTCGACAGTTGCAGGGTTGTCACCTACATAGTATTTCAATAATGCCATTGATGCGATACCCCAACGTTTTCCACCAGAGAAATCAACTACACCACCCATTGGAATGTCAATTGGACCTTCTTCCATAGCTTTGATATAGTTTTCCCAAGTTAAGACGTCGCCATTATCTTCAACACGGTATAAACCTTCGATGAAAACTGTAGCTGCGATATAACCAGCAATTGCAAATGAGTTAGTTAGATAAGCAGTTTTAGTAGCTTCATCTAAGAATGATGCTGAAAGGATAGTTGCAGCAAAAACAGCTACTGCAGCTTGACCTTCTTCTGAGAAGACATCAACCCAAGCATTAGTAAAGATTGGACGATTAACTGAATATTGAGCAGCATCTACATAAGTTGGGTCAGCATTAACATATGAAGTAAATACTGGAACATTCAAGTTTTGATCAGCCATTTGATCTAAAGCAACTGCAAACGGAGCTTGGTTCATCGCTAAGATTAACACGTCAACATTAGCAAACATTGCATCTGTAATAGCTGAAGCCATAGTTTCGATTGAAGCCGAAATGTAATTAATTCTTGATGATGGAATGCCAAGAATTTCTAATTCTGTTTCCACCCCAGCTTTAATTGAGTTTCCAACGTCATCATTAGTGTATAATACACCAACTCGACCTGCTGATGGGAACGCTTGATCGCCATTAACACCATAAACTGCTTCTTTGATAGCACGTGCAGCCATGATTCTACCATCTGTTAAATAGATTGGTTGAACTGCCATAACTGGGTTCATTGGTGATTCTTGGAAATATAATGCGTTGATACCAGTAGCAGCATAAACCATTGGAACACCTTGAGCTTGAATGTAACCGATAGTCGCTCCGACAGTTGGAGTTCCGAAATGCCCTACTAAAGCAAATACTTTGTCTTGCTCAACTAGAGTTTCTGTGAAAGTTACACCTTTTGTAGGGTCAAACTCATCATTATAAGTAATGAAGTTGATTGTTCTGCCGCCAATACCGCCAGCATTGTTTACCGCTTCAAAAACTGCTTTAATAGCGTCATTGAAAGGTACACCTACTCCAGCAAAAACACCAGTAGTCGCCGCTGTATTACCAACAGTGATTGTTGTCGCTGTTACACCTTGTGCAGGAACTTCTTCAGCAGAAGTTTGGTCTGTTGAAGGTGCTTGAGTGGTTGGAGCTTGTGTAGTTGGAGCTGCTGTTGTTGGTGCTGCTGTTGTTGGTGCAGCTGTTGTTGGTGCAGCCGTTGTTGGAGCTGCCGTTGTTGGAGCTGCCGTTGTTGTTCCAT
>OBJA01000148.1_pt1 | contig 69409 bp, 70 predicted proteins | sample 1519751 | NCBI WGS metagenome assembly OBJA01 (sample SAMEA3881238, study PRJEB22517) | soil metagenome | biome: lake sediment; feature: soda lake sediment; material: sediment, water from around vicinity | place: India | collected 2013-12-23 | depth 3 m | reverse complement strand
CATCGGCGACTCGAACGCCGGACACCCTGATTAAAAGTCAGGTGCTCTGCCGACTGAGCTAATGACCCAGAAAAGAATCAGCTTTTATATCTTACAATATTTTAAGGGCCTTGTCAACGGAAATGCATGGCAGAATGCACAATGATGAATTATCAATCGCAAAATGACAAATTACGAAATGCTTCGTATCCTTTATATAACAATACAAACGTAAAAGTCCCTCAGAATGGACGTTGCGTTTCTCCCTCTGGGAGAAAGAACGAATGAGGGCTCCAACAAGGGCCCTCTTTTTCTTCCCCTACCCCCAGATCGGCTTCCGAATCACCGTCTCATCCCGCCGCCAACCCACGGAGACCATATCCACCGGAGCGCCCGCCAACTCGGCGACTTTTTCCAGGTACGCCTGGGCTGCCTTGGGTAGATCCTCATAGCTTCTGGCGCCGGTGGTATCGCAGTTCCAGCCCGGCAGCTCTTCGTAGACGGGTTCGCACTCCGCGAGTACCCTCAGACTACTAGGAAACTCCCGCAGCAGTTCGCCCCGGTAACGGTAGGCGGTGCAGACCTTGATGGTCTCAAAGTTATCCAAGACGTCCAGCTTCATCACGACCAGCGACGTCACGCCATTGACCCGAATCGAATAACGGGCGATGACCCCGTCAAACCAGCCGCAACGACGGGCGCGTCCCGTAGTCACCCCGTACTCCCGGCCCCGGCCATCCCTCAATTTGCTGACCTCATCATCGGGCAACTCGGTGGGGAAGGGGCCCTCGCCCACTCGGGTCGAATATGCCTTGAGCACCCCCAAGACCTTGCTGATCTTCGTCGGGCCCACGCCGGTTCCGGCGGAGACGCCGGCCGAGCCGGGGTTCGAGGAGCTGACGAAGGGGAACGTGCCGTGGTCCACATCGAGGAGACTCCCTTGAGCCCCTTCGAAGAGCACCTTGTCGCCACGATCGATCGCTTCGTTGACCAAGAGCGAAGCATCCACCACCCGCTCCCGTAACCGATCGGCGTAACCTTGGTATTCCTTAAGGATCGCTTCATAATTCAAGCCTTCATGGCCATAGAAATCCTTTAGCAGCCGGTTCTTACGCTCTAAAACCTCTTGGAGACGTTCGGCGAAGACTTCGGGTTGGATCAGATCAACCATGCGAATGGCGTCATAACGATTGTATTTATCGACATAGGCCGGGCCAATGCCCCGACCGGTCGTTCCGATCTTACCGACGGTGCGGGAGTCCTCCTCCAACCGGTCGATGATGGGATGATAGGGCATGATCACATGCGCCCGGTCGCTGATGCGGATTCCAGAGACATCGATCCCCCGTGCTGTTAAGCCATCCATCTCCTCCAAGAGAACCTTGGGATTAATGACAACGCCATTGCCTAAGACGCACAAGGTGCCGGGATAGAGAATGCCCGACGGGATAAGATGCAGCTTAAACTCCTGGTCACCCACGACCACCGTATGGCCGGCATTGTTGCCGCCTTGATACCGAACGACCACATGGGCATCGGCCGTCAAGAGATCGGTAATCTTTCCCTTACCCTCATCTCCCCATTGGAGACCTACCACCACAACGGTTTGCATCAAAACACACCTCCATACTGCCTTTAACCATCTACGCTCCGTTGTTTTCAACATATTGGCAAAAGCCCAACGAAACAGTTTTATCCTACCACGAATCATGGTATAATTCAAATGAATGGTATTTATTGATATTATAAATAGCATTTATAGGAGGAACCCCATGGAACTCTCTCATCTACGCAGTTTTGTCACCATCGTGGGAACCGGCAATTTCTCCCGAGCCGCTGTTACGCTGCACCTAAGCCAACCCGCCCTCACCCATCAGATCCGCAGCCTCGAAGAGGAACTCGACGCCCAATTGTTGGAACGCGGCCCGAGGCAAGTGCGGTTGACGCCCCAAGGAACCCTCTTTCTCACCTATGCGCAGCGTATTCTCGCTTTGACCGAGGAAGGCTTCCACGCCGTTCGCGAGTTGTCCGGCGGCGGCGGACGGCTGGCCCTTGCTGCCGGAACCACCGATATCGTCTTTCGCCTCCCCCACTGGCTACAGAAACTCCGGACGCGTCTTCCCCAACTTGAAATCTCCCTCCACGCAGGCTCGAGCCTGGAAGTTACGGAGGCTGTCTTGGAAGACCGCGTCGATCTCGGACTCGTCACCTCACCGGTCACCGACCGACGCCTGACCCGGTTTGCCCTGTTTCAAGACGAAATCTTACTCATCGCCGGTCAAACTCTCTCTGCTGGACAGACTCTGAACTGGTCTGAACTAAACAGCCAATCCTTCTTACTATTCCCCAAGGGGTCGGGTTTTCGCAAATTCCTTGACGATCTCTTTCGCCGAGTCGGCATCGAGCCTCGGATAACGATGGAGCTTGACGACATCGAAGGGCTCAAACAGATGGCCGGCGCAGGCATGGGCTTTACATTCCTGCCCCGGATTGCCGTCCAAGCCGAGTTGGATCAAGGGACACTCATACAAATAAAACCCGAGCCGCTCCAGGAGTTAATGCGAACAACCTCATTGATCCTAAGAAAAGAGAAGGCGAAAACCCCAGCAATTATCGAGTTCTTTAAGTTGCTATCCCAAGAATACCCCTCATCCGAGCTCGAAGACTCTTTTAAAATTTGATGAATATACAATTTGCTCTAAGACTATACTATGATCAGGAGGTCGGTAGGGGTTAGTTGCGGCAGGGAGTTTTTGGATTCCCCGGTTAACCCGCTTCGAGAGAAGAATGGTTTGACTGCTTGCCCTCGGGGCGGGAGCCCTTCGATGAATCTACCGACCTCTGCGATAGGTCCCATGGAAACAGGCCCTCTTGGGGCCTGTTTCGCGTTCTATAACTTTAACGTCTTACGCCTTTCCATTAGGAATTCGCCATGGTAAAATGGAGAAGTTTAGAGTAAATATCCTGGTGCTCAGTCCGAATGCTAACTCGTTACTCGTAACCCATTACTCGTACCCAAGAAAGCAGGCGTAAATCATGTTCCACCTCAAAAAATGGCAAGCCGATTTGTTACTGCTCATCACAGCCCTCATCTGGGGCGGTACCTTTGTCGTCGTCAAAGAGGCTGTTCAAGAGCTCCCTGCCGAGTTCATCGTCGCCGTCCGCTTTACCATCGCCTTTCTCTTTCTCCTGATCGGATCGGGCTATTCCATCCGTTCCACATGGCGACAGTCCCTCCGCCCAGGGGTAATGCTGGGAATCGTTCTCGGAGTCGCCTTCTGGGCTCAAACCGCAGGACTCAAGACCACTTCTCCATCGACCTCGGCTTTCATCACCGGCCTCAACATCGTTTTTGTCGCCATCATCGATACCCTTCTCGTGATGCGTTTTCCTAAAGCCAAGGTCTGGCTCGGTGTCGCTGCGGCCACCATCGGGCTCTTAGCCCTGACCTGGACCGGATCCTTCCAGACACGTCCTGGCGATCTCTTGACGCTCCTCTGCGCCATCCTCTTCGGACTTCATATCGTATTAACAGCCCGCTGGGTTCCAGGACGCGATCCGCGGGCCATCGCCCTGATTCAATTCGCCGTCGTCAGTCTGCTGGCCTGGTGCACCCTGGGCTTTACGGCAGCTCCCATTCCCTTGCTTTCCAGCCGGCATCTCTGGATTTTGGCCCTGTTAGGGCTCTTCCCCACCGCCATCGCCTTCCTATTTCAAACCATGGCGCAACGGGTGGCTCCACCGATCCATACCGCCATTATCCTCTCGGCGGAACCCGTCTTTGCTGCCATCTTCTCGTTGCTCCTTGGTATGGAACACTTCACCCTCCAACTCGCCATCGGCGGCGGCCTCATCTTCCTGGGCACTCAATTGACCATGGTCGAAGAATCCCCCGCCGAATTACAAAGCCGGGCGGCCTAACCCACACAAAGAAAAAGAGACTGTCCACCGACAGTCTCTTTCTTTACAATGAGTGGACCCTACTGCGCCTTCCTAAACCGCTCCAACCCCACAAACTTACTGCATTCCTTCTGGAAGAAAAACTCCACGCTACCGATGGGGCCGTTACGGTGTTTGGCGATGATCAGCTCCGCGATGCCTTTCTTCTCCGAGTCTGGGTTATAGTACTCGTCCCGGTAGAGAAAGCAGACGATATCCGCATCCTGCTCCAACGAGCCCGATTCACGCAAGTCCGCCAGACCCGGCACTTTACTGGTTCGTTGTTCCACCGCCCGGGAGAGCTGGGAGAGGGCGATCACCGGTACGCTCAACTCACGCGCCAAAGCCTTTAAAGAGCGGGAGATCTCGGAGACCTCCTGCTGGCGGCTTTCGGACTTCCCTCGGTTCTGCATCAATTGCAAGTAGTCAATGACGATCAAACCCAATCCGCCCTCGGCTTTAATCCGCCTTGCCTTAGCCCGTACCTCCATCACCGAGACACCGGGCGTATCATCGATATACATCTTGGCTTCCCCAAGACGCCCCAAGGCTCGGGAGAGCTTCGGCCAGTCCGACTCCACCAAGCTGCCGGTCCGAAGCCGCTGATTATCTACGCCAGCTTCGGAACAGAGCATCTTCATCGCCAACTGCTCCTTCGCCATCTCCAGCGAAAAGACGATAACCGGAACTTGCAGCTCAATCGCGGCATACTCCGCAATATTCAGAGCAAAGGTCGTCTTTCCCATACTGGGCCGTGCTGCCAAAATGATCAGATCGGAGGGTTGCAAGCCCGCAGTCAACCGGTCTAAATCCGCAAAACCCGTGGGAATGCCGGTAACCCCGCCCTTCGTCTCGAAGAGCTTTTCAATCCGTTCAAAGGCTTCGTTCAGAATATCCTTGAGAAAAACATAGCCCCGGGATGACCTTCGTTGGGTCACATTAAAGATGGCCTGTTCAGCCTGGTCCAATATCTTTTCGATCTCGTCGGCTCCTTCATATCCTTGGCTGACTACGGTAGAAGCCGCATGGATCAACGAACGGAGAAGCGCCTTCTCCTCAACGATCCGGGCGTAATACTCGATATTGGCGGCCGTTGGAACCGCATTGACCAGGCCCGTCAAATAGGGAACGCCACCCACGGAGTCCAACTGGTTCTTCTGGCGCAATTCCTCAGTCACGGTAACCAGGTCCACAGGCTCATTACGATTGGTCAACTCCACCACGGTTTGGTAGATAATCCGATGAGCCTCCTTATAAAAATCCTCAGGTTTTAGGAGTTCCACCGCACGGAAGATAGCCTCCTTCTCCAGCAGCATAGATCCTAAGGTGGAACGCTCAGCCTCGATATTCTGTGGAGGGATTCTATCAATAAATGTGGAGCTCATCGGGGATTCCTCCTTATATTGAAAACCTTTTGGTAAGTAGTCGACAATGTCAGCATCCGCTGACGCACGTGGGCGGCATGATGGCTGTGAGGAGTCGTGCCGACTCCGGGATGAAAATGGGGGAGACCTTTCTTGCTCTCCCCGACACGGAGGTATCGTGTTTAGTGGTTATATCGGCGCCATCCTGGCCACGATACCTTAAACCGTCGTGGTTTTGGAGTAACCTAAGCCTTTGGTGGTAAGGGTTTGGATCGATATGTTGGAGTAGGAATATAAAGCATTTTGTAAGTACTCGGCCACCCCAGCAGGCTGGGGCACGTGAAATGATGAAAAATGGGGATAACCTCTCTCTCGCTCTCTCCGACACGGAGAGAGTAACCTAAAGCCTTTGAAGATAGGGGTTTGCGCCAATTATGTGGTAGGAATTTGAGGTATTTTCTAAGTAGTCGGCCACGTCAACAACCGTTGACGCAAGCGAAGCAATGAAAATTCTATGTTGACGTGGACGACAAGGGGCATTTTCTAAGTAGATTTCCTCAAAACGTCCCCGTCTTCCTGCCAACAGAATCTTCTTTTGCAAAAAAGTCGGCCTCCGCTTTCACAGAGGCCAACGATTTAATCCGGGATTATAAGTCCATCCCCTTCCCGTTTTTTTTGTTCTCACGGGTTCTGGGGTAGACATCGCCACCACAGCGCGGACAGAATACTTGCCACGAACGAAGTTGATGTTTGCAATCTACACAGTGCATCCTAAACCATCCCAACCTTTCCTTATTTCATCCCCTGGGTAAGCTGGCATCTCATAACGATCACCGACCCAGATTAATTCAACGAGGTTATTCTATGAAAGGATGGTTGGATAAAGAACCCTGCAAAAGGCATTTCTTTGTTACGCTTTTGTTTCCTCCGGCGTGGCGGTCTCCAGTAATACGTAGGGAATAAGTTCCTGAATCGATGATACAGGGATGACTTCAATTCCCATCAGATCCGGCGGGACGTCCTTGACGTTTTCCTGGGGAATAAAGACGCGCTGAACGCCGGCTTGTTTTGCGCCATAGACCTTCTCAAAGACGCCGCCCACCGCCTTAATCTTGCCTTGGATCGAGATCTCGCCCGTTACTGCGATATTCTGCCGTATGGGCTGGTTTTGAATACAGCTGATTAGCGCCAACGTAATGGCTACACCAGCGGATGGGCCATCGATTCGACCTCCGCCGATCACATTAACATGGGCATCAAAGTCGGACAAGTCAAGCCCGGTCACCAGACGAACCACGGAAGCGGCATTGAAGACGGAGTCCTTCGTCATGGTGCCCGCCGTCTCATTGAAACGAAGCCTGCCTTTGCCCTTCTCCGCCGGGAAACACCCGGCCTCCAGCTCAATAACGGAACCAACGTAACCGCTAACGCCAAGGCCGAAGATCTTACCGACCTCCGCTGTCTCAGACGCTTTCACCGGCGTATGAGGTGTCAATCGACTTACCCGGATGACCTCCAACAGATCCTCCGTCACAATGCAGGGAGGCTCCGCGCTGTTTTGACGGTATAACGAGATACCGTAGGCATCGGCTAAAAGTCCGACAGCTTTCCGCCCTTCAACCGTGTAGCGGCTGATCTCATCGGCGATCTCCAAAGTGATATTCGCATTGAGACGTTTAGCTGCATCGGTAACGATAATTCGGATGGAATCTTCAGTCAATGGCTCAAAAAACACCTCGGCGCAACGGGATCGAAGCGCTGGGTTTATCTCCGAGGGATCCCGGGTGGTTGCAGCAATTAGAACAAAATCCGCCGGAGCTCCATCTTCGAAGAGCTTACGAATATACTTCGGCACATTGGCATCCTGAGGATCATAATAGGCCGAATCAAATTGAACCCGTTTGTCCTCTAGAACTTTTAAGAGTTTATTCATGAGCATCGGATCGAGCTCACCGATCTCGTCCATAAATAAAACGCCGCCGTGGGCCTCGGTCACCAGGCCCAATTTGGGTTCGGGGATACCGCTCTCCGCCAGATCACGGCGAGCGCCTTGGTAAATGGGATCATGAACCGAACCCAGAAGCGGATTGGTCACTTCCCGGGGATCCCAGCGCAGTGTCGTTCCGTCCACCTCAACAAACTTTGCTTCATTAGCAAAGGGGGTGTACGTCAACGTCTTAGCAACCTCCAGGACCAACCGAGCAACGGTGGTCTTACCGACGCCGGGAGGGCCATAGAGGATCACATGCTGCGGATAGGGCGAAGCAATCTTGGAGAGCAGCGCTTTGACTGCGCGCTCTTGACCCACGACTTCTTCAAGCGACGACGGTTTGAGCGTCTCCAACATGGATCGGGATAAAGAGATAGACTCCAACTTCTCAAGTTCTGCAAATTTCTTCAACGTATTGGGATTGTCCGCGCCCGTCGTCTCTTTTAAGACCTGCATCTTAATTTCTTTAACATACTCTTCGTGGCGCTGCTGCATCTTCTCGGCGATCTTCTTCTCGATCTTATCCTCCACAGTCCGCCGGGCAATAAGATCCGCGATCTCCTCCTCGATCTCATTGAGCACCCGCGAGAGATCCTCCCAAGCCGGCGGCTCTTCCAATGTTGGATCCTCAAAGACCAACCTTTGCAAAGCCAGGACTCGATCCTCCACCGCCTCGGAGCGCATCAGCTTTAAGGCCTCGAGTTTGCCCGCTTTTAAAATGAGCTTATCGGTGCCATAGATATTGGAAAGCAACGCATAGAGCGCGGCTACTTGTCGTCGAATCAAATCCTCATCAGGAATCGGGTCGATTACTTCGACGTCCTTTTCATCAAGTTTTCCCATAATACCTTTCACAGTCATCCCCCTTGTCATGGAGCCTAACTAAACCGAAATTTGCTTAACGCATATTGTTGCTTCAAAATCGGAGCGTCGATAAAAGGTGTTCTACCCCAGCAACCCGAGGGCTTTAACGCAGCTTTTCAGACAGCTTTATTTATAATTATATTCGCAACTCGTAATGCGTAATTCACTTTTACTCAGCGATGACACGAATGCTTACCTTAGCCACCACACCGGGATAGAGTTTAATACCCACAGGATGCTGGCCTAGGGTTTTAATGACCTCATCGAGTTCGATCTGCTTTTTGTCCACGCCAATACCGCTCACCCGTTTGATCTCCTCAGCGATCTCTTTACCCGTGATCGAACCAAACAAGCGGCCACCCTCGCCCACCTTGACCTTGAAGGTAACCTCGACTTTGTTTAAACGTTCGGCCAATTCCCGGGCTTTCGCCTCTTCGACTTCCTTCCGATGCTTTGCTGTTTGTTTCTCCTGATCAAGATTCTTCATGTTGCCAGTCGACGCTTCCACAGCCAATGATCGGGGAAACAAATAATTCCGGGCGTATCCGTCCGCCACTTCCTTAACATCGCCCTTCTTTCCCAAGGCCTTGACATCTTTCATAAGAATAACTTTCATATTAAAACCCGCCTCCTAACGCGTGGTTTTTTCTTCCATATAATGCTGAAGCACGGATAGATCTCCATACCAATTTTCCAGCTCATGTCCTGACTCGATCTCTGCATTCAATGTATGTAGCATACTCTCGTCCACTCGGTTGAAGCCCACTCCCAGTCGGCGCGCTAAGATATAACAACTCATGATGATCGTCGCCAACGCATCGGCGATCGCATCTTCACTGTTTTTGATCAAGGCCTTAAACAGTGTAGCAACTCCCTCAATGATCTGCGCTTTAACCCATTCGATGGCACGAATATTACGGGCGATATCGATCTCCGGATTTGGCATCTCAAACGACCTCCCATCAACCGTGTCGAATTGGAAAGAATAGTTGTGGTTGTAAATAACAAGTTGTTTAGGAGTTCTAGAGGATCTCTAAACCTATTTCAACAAACGACTTTTGTTTCCTCCCCCAAGAACCCTGCAATTGATGGAACCGCTGGAAAAATGCAAAGGGAGGCTTAAGCCTCCCGTCAACATCCACTATTTCTGGGTCATTGCTTGCACAGATCGTATTACTCCGTGGTATACGGCAACAATGCAATCTGACGTGACCGCTTGATGGCAACCGTCAATTGACGTTGATGGTTAGCACAATTCCCGGAGATCCGTCGGGGAAGAATCTTTCCGCGCTCCGTGACGTAACGGCGCAAGCGGGAAACATCCTTATAATCGACGGATTCAATCTTATCCACACAGAAGGCGCATACGCGGCGCTTCTTTTTACCCTTTTCCCGACGCAATGGGTTCACCTCCACTTTTTAAGCGTGGCGCGTTAAAACGGTAGGTCGTCCAGGTTGACCTCAAAATCGTCGTTCCCCCCAGCTGATGCCCGACCGCTTGCGTTCGGTGACGAATCGTTGTCCTCTTTAGCCCGATCTAAAAACTGAACGGTATTGGCAACGATCTCGGCCACACGGCGCTTCTGTCCGTCTTGCCCATCGTAGCTGCGAATTTGCAGACGGCCTTCTACGCCCACCAAACGGCCTTTCCGCAAATGGTTGGCGCAGTTTTCTGCAAGTTTCTGCCAGACCACTACGGGAATAAAGTCCGCTTCGCGCTCGCCTTTAGCGCTGTTAAACGGGCGATCCACCGCAACGGTAAAGTTAGCGACGGCTACGCCGTTCGGGGTATATCGAAGTTCAGGATCCCGGGTTAACCTTCCGATGATGACGATGTGATTCATCACCTACACCACCCTCGTTAATTTTTTCTCACGATAAGATGGCGAATGGCGTCATCCGAAATCCGCAGAATTCGATCGAGTTCTTTGGAGATCTCGGACGGCCCTTGATACTCAATGAATTGATACTGTCCTTCCAGTAAGTCATTGATCTCATAAGCCAGTCGACGCTTGCCCCACCGGTCGGATTTAACAATCTCGCCGGCGCCGTTTTTAATGATATCTTCAACCTTTGTCACGGCGGCTGCTAAGGCCTCATCCTCCAGTTTGGGGTTGAAAATGATCACAGCTTCGTAGCTGTTCACCCCGTTCACCTCCTCCCTTTGGACTAAACGGCTCCACCATAGAGGTGGAGCAGGGAAGTCATACTTGGATATTATAACATTTTTGTCTTGAGAAGACAATAATTTTTCCTTGAGTCTTTATTCGTGCCCTATTGTCTCCGGCATGACGCTCTGGATCACCGACTTGACCCCTTTTTCAAATTTGACTCGAGGAATAAGAATGACACGACCGCATTTTAGACACTTTAATCGAAAATCCATCCCCACTCTCAAGATCTCCCAATCCGTGCTTCCGCAGGGGTGGGTCTTGCGCATCCTCACTGTATCGCCCACGTAAAACTTCATTGATCATCCAACCCCTTTGAATGCTTAACCCATATCCTGCGGGAACAGGGCAATTCAATCCCCTGTTCGTCAAAGGCAAGCCTTATTCTCCGGCGAAGCTCGCGTTCAGCCTCCCATTGTTTTAGTGCTTCCGTACGAGCCAGAATCCGTAGAACCATGCCGTAATCCGTCAATGACTCCACTCCTAAGAGTCTCGGCCCCTCAACCACCGAAGGAAAATCCCGTCGAAAATCTTGAAAGACCCTTTCCAGCACATCTTCGACGATATGTAGATCCGCTTCGTATGCTACAGGGACATCCACCAGCGCCCGCATACTTGGGCCCATATGGTTTGTCACACGATCAATCTTGCCGTTGGGGATGATATGAAGCTGTCCACCGACATCCCGAACTTTGGTTACACGAAGTGTCATCTCTTCGACGATTCCCGTTACATCCGCCACGGTCACTTGGTCGCCGACGGCAAACTGATCCTCAAAGAGCAAAAAGAAACCGGTTATTACATCACGAACCAAGTTTTGCGCTCCAAAAGCCAACGCAATACCGCCGATTCCAGCTGCGGTCAAAAACGAGGCCACAGGCAAACCAAATTTATCGATGATTGTTAGGATTGCAATGAAGTAAATGACGTACCGAACAACACTTTGGAGGATTGTAGCGAGGGTATTGATTCGACGTTCGTCTAAGAAAACGCCTTTGGGTTGGCGGTGGGATAATATCTTCTTGATAAAACTTCGAATGACTCGGAGTAAGATCTTGGCAACAAGAAGAATTACAACAGCCCATAAAAGATTTGCTAATAGTGCCCATTGCGCTTTTGTAAGCGTTCGAATCGTCTCCAAGACAGAGCCCATCCAATGCCCCACTTAAGTATCCTCCTATTTATCCAGCAGTTTCTTGTATTGTGCCGCGCTCAACAAACTCTTGAGCTCCGAATCTTCATCCAGCTCGATTAGGGCAATCCAACCCTTTCCATAAGGATCTTGATTGATCCACTCCGGATTATGCTGGAGATCGTCATTGACCTCTGTGACCTCGCCGCTGAATGGAGAACTTATATCAGAAACTGCGTTAATGGATTCAATGGTCAATGCCGCGACGCCGACTAAGACCTTCTGGCCCACAGCCGGAAGATCGACATAGACTACATCACCCAACTGTTCCTGGGCGAAATCGGTAATGCCGATACGCACGCGGTTTCCTTCCCGCTTAATCCACTGATGATCTTTGCTATATAAAAGATTGGCAGGTACCAACGGGTACACCTCCAGTTAATCAATCCGCCTGCACGAAACCTTGCCGTGCCGACACAGTCCTTTGTCATTGATCATATACTGAATCGATGCTTTTTGTAAAGTCTTCACCTCGGGTTTATTAAACCTCACGAGAAAGGAGGAGTCGTATGTTTCGGCTTCTTGAGACCATACTCAATCCCATCCTGAAACGCCAGGGCAAAACCATGATTCTTATCGTGCGGAGGAATCGCTAAGGCCAAACCCACCCCCTTCCCATAATGGGAAGGGGGCAAAGTCTTCTTCAGCGCACGATACAATTTACCCGATCATTCGCGCCAGACCATGTCTTCATGGTCTTTTCTATTTATTGGTTAAAGGTTTCGATACGATGCAGTTTCCATATTATGCCCCATTATCCATAGAAAAAGAGGCCAACTTCGATGTTAGATTAAGAAAAAGGAAGGATTCGCATAAAAAATTTCGAAATATACATTAACGTATTGAGACGTATTCAAAACCGCATCAATATATAATGATATGAAATACCATGCATTTCAGCTTAAAGAGGTTTATGATTAGGGGGAGCCGTCTTGCCTTACCCTGTAACACGTAACGTCTACAAGGCGATGGAGAGCTTCGGCCGTTGGCTTTTAAAGCCTTTATCCGTTTGCGGCGAGGCATCTTTACTTATTATTAAGAGTATTCGCTCCATCCTTCGCTCCACCATTTTTTGGAGAAACGCATTGCAGGAAATGAACTTTATCGGTGTGAACTCCACACCCCTGGTGGTAATCATCTCTACATTTACCGGAATGGTCATCTCACTGCAAGTGAGCCGGATCTTTGCCGATTTTGGCGCAAGTTCCCAGTTGGGCCAGGTACTGGCTGTAGCATTTGGCAGAGAATTGGCGCCCGTACTTACAGGTGTTGTCGTGGCTGGACGGGTCGGATCGGCGATCGCGGCCGAAATTGGCTCGATGAATGTCACCGAGCAGATCGAAGCCCTCCATACGCTTTCCGCCGATCCCATCGACTATCTGGTGGCTCCCAAGATTTTGGCTGCCTTTCTCACGTTGCCCCTCCTGACGATCGTATCGAACATCGTGGGGCTAGCTGGTGGATACATGGTGGCGATCTCTTATGGCGTCGTCACGCCCGTAGCCTTCTTTGACAGCATCGCGACCTACATTACACCTTGGAACTTCATCGGCGGACTGATCAAAGCCTTTGTTTTTGGCGCAGTTATCGCGGGGGTGGGCTGTTATAAAGGTCTCAAAACGCAAAATGGCGCAATCGGCGTTGGATGGTCCACCACCCAATCCGTAGTCTCCGGCACCATCATCATCTTCATACTCAATTATCTCCTATCCATTCTACTATTTAACCTTTAACAACCACTATCAAGAGGAGTGATTCGGTTGATCGAATTATATAACTTAGGCTATGACATCGATGGCCGGACCATTCTCAACGATCTCAATCTTCAAGTCGCAACGGGCGAAACCTTCGTCATTATGGGCCCCAGCGGCTGCGGAAAGAGCACTTTGCTACGCTTGGTCTGTGGACTGATCGAACCCACCCGGGGACTCATCAGCATCCATGGACACAATGCCGAAACCCTCTCCCCTAGTGATCGCGAATCCATTGGGATGGTCTTTCAATCCGCCGCTCTCTTTGACTCATTAACGGTCTTTGAGAATGTGGCCTTTGGTCTACGCCGAAAGAAGTCATTTACTAACGAAGAGATCGAAGCCCGCGTGCGTCAAGAGCTGGCTCGAGTCGGACTTCCCGAAGAAGACCTGCTCCAAAAGATGCCTTCGGATCTCTCGGGAGGCATGAAAAAGCGGGTGGCCATCGCACGGACCCTGGTGACGCATCCCCAAATTATCCTCTACGATGAACCCACCAACGGTCTGGATCCGATCATGTCCGGAATCATCAATCGTCTTATTCGGCAATTTCAGAAGGATTTAAATGTAACCTCTCTCGTTGTTACTCACGATCTAACCACAGCACGTCATGTGGGAGACCGCATCGGCATGTTATTCGACGGCGAACTGGTGGAAGTAGGACCGATTGAGCGAATTGCCCAATCCCACCATCCCATGGTTCGAGAATTTCTCAACGGTTCAATTGCCGTCCGTTAACCGGAAGGAGTTGTTACTCGGTGCGTACAATGAATATCGAAACCCGTGTCGGGTTTTTTGCCATCATGACCATAGCCATGTTTTCCTTTGGCGTCTTTTGGCTTAATGGCGGCCGCTTTATGGAACGGGGTAATCGTGTGGAGATCCTCTTCAACCGGGTCGACGGTCTACGTCCCGGCGCGCCGGTCAAACTATCCGGCGTGGATGTGGGACGCATTAAAAAGATCTATTTCAACGAAAGTCAACAAGTCATTGTCGTTGCCCTATTAAAACCCGAGTTTAAGGTCTTGGAAGGTTCAAAGGCAACCATCGCTACGGCAGGTGTTATCGGTGAAAAACACCTTGAGATCCAACCCGGATCTTCCCACACACTGCTGAAGGGCAATCAACTTCGAGGCACCGACCCCATCGACACCGAGGATTTCTATAAGAATGTCGCTAAAATCCTCGACGATTTACAGGAAGTCACTTCATCGCTAAAGGTATTGATGACAGATTCAGAGATGGTAAACTCGCTGAAGAACAGTCTGAAGCAGCTCGACTCCTTCACGGCAAATATAGATAACTTCAGCCAACGCATCCAGGGCATTCCCTTAGAATCCATGGTCGGAAAACTCGACCAAACCCTAACACACCTTGAAACGTTGACGCGAACTGCCGGACCGGGTATTGAACGGATTATTAGCCAAATCACTACCGCCTCCGACCAGCTAACCCATGTGTTGGTCAAAGCAAATCGTTTTATGGACGAAGTAAACGGCGATGGTAAAGCCGCCCAGGACATCCGAGAAATTCTTGATTTGGCGGCCAAAGCCATGCGTGATATCGAGGCATTAACCTCAACGTTGGTTAAAGAGAAGGACCATATCGGTCCAATCCTAGAAGATGCCGAAAAAGCAGCCCATTCCATTGCATCGGCAGCAGATAGCCTCAATCAAATGCTGGACGGGATGAACTCTGACGGCCCATCCTCAGCTTCTCTTGGTGATACCTTGAAGAAAACATCGGATATGGTAAACAAAGCCCACCGTATGGTGGCTAACTTAGAGCGCATCGAACATCGAGTCGATCTCTCAACCGTCGACGAATCTTGGCATTTGAACTATCGTATGGATATACCTTGGGGAGACAGAGCATCACTGATCTTTGATTGGCAAGATATCGGAGATGGCAACTCCCTTTCCCTGCAAGCAGGCTATTCCTTTGATAAGCTACGTTTTCGTGGAGGATATATTCATGAAGCCTTCGGTGTTGGCGTGGATTGGACTCCGACGCAACGATTGGAGTTGGCTTTGGATGTTTGGAATAACGATGAAATCCAAACCGATCTTTATATTCGCTACTTTTTAAACCGCCATTGGTTTACTGGCGTTTCAGCCTACAGTCTCTTTGATGACCCAATCTATGGGTGGCAGTTGGGATACTGGTTTTAAGCCTCGGGTTGTGTGTAGCCAATCTAAAGCAAGCCCGGCCAAAAGGCCGGGCTTTAAAATTTCTTCTCCTGTCGAATATCTATGTCAACCAAAAGGATGCAAGGAGTTGGTTGCCTTGAAACGTTGGCTCTTGTCGTTTGTGATACTCATCTTTACCGTAGCGGGTTTTGCCTCCACTCCCTCTTGGCCCACCCGACAATGGGAATATTCCACTCCGGAGCAACAAGGGATGGATTCGGCAATCCTCCACAAAGGGCTTAACTTTATTAGTTCGCAGATCTCCATCGAGGGCGTTATGGTTGTCCGCCACGGCAAAGTCGTCATGGAAGCCTACTACCCACCCTATCAGCGCAACGAACCGCATATCGTCTACTCCTGCACGAAAAGCGTGATCTCAACCCTTATCGGCATCGCCATTCATGAAGGAGCGATTAAAGACGTTCACCAGAAAGTCTCAGACCTTCTCCCTGAATATGCCATAACTGACGCTCGGTTAAAGAAGCTAACGCTGGAGAACCTTTTAACGATGACCTCCGGTTTAACATGGGATGATGGCTCCCAATATGGTCAGATGATCCGCAGCAACGATTGGGTCCGTTTTGTGCTCGAGCGCCCCGTTGCAACCGAACCTGGAACCGAGTTCAACTATAACAGCGGTGTCTCCCATATCCTTTCCGCCATTCTGCAAAAAGCGACGGGAAAGACCGCCGAAACGTATGCCGAGGAGAAACTCTTTAAGCCCTTAGGTATTTCAAACGCCGTCTGGGGAACCGATCCCCAAGGACGCACCTTTGGCGGCAGCGACCTCCAACTGACCATTCCCGATATGGCAAAGATCGGCTACCTCTTCCTTCGCAAGGGAAAATGGAATGGTTCGACCATTGTGCCAGCTGCCTGGGTGGAGACGTCCACCCGAAAGCATATCTCCGCCGGCAATGAACCCTTGGGAGCCGTCGACTATGGATATCAGTGGTGGACCAATTCCTTCGGCGGATACTCCGCCCGCGGTTATGGCGGCCAATATATCTTTGTCATGCCCGAGCAGGATTTGGTGGCGGTCTTCTTCAGTGATCAGCTCATGCAGCGGATGTATACCCCCCAATTTGCCATGAAAAACTTTATCCTCCCAGCGATTCGTTCCGACAAACCGCTGCCTCCAAACCCCAAAGCAGCGAAGGCGCTGGACGATGCCATCAAAAAGTTGGCCCAGTGACAGTTCCACGCAGGGTATATTGGTAAACCATAAATTTCACTCTTGAAACGGAGGTCCACCTCCGTTTCGTTTTATTTTACATGAACGGAGAGACAGTGTTTCTTTTTCCCCTTCTCCCAAGGTGTTGGGAGAAGGGCATGGGCTGAGGGTTTGACTCCGTTTTCTTAGCCGACTGCTTAATTATACCGTACCGCCGTTTTAGCTAAATAACGGGCAGGCGTCGGAATGCTAACGAAATTAGATGATCGATATCTTGCCAAATTTCAACTTCCCGACCTGCAGGACGCTGCCGTCTTCAATGGAAAGCTCACCGATGGCGTCTACCTTAATCCCATCGATCCTGACTGCGCCCTGCTGAACCAATCGACGGGCTTCACTCTTCGACGAAGCAAAATCAGCTTTAACGACGAGATCCACGATGTTTATTTGCCCACCGACCATATCAGAGGTTAGTATAGAAATTCTGCCTATATCTTGGGGTACGCCTTTATTTTGAAATACGGTTCGAAAATGATGCTCTGCGCGATCGGCTAATTCCTTCCCATAATACAAACGAGCAATCTCTTTGGCCAAATCCATCTTGAAATCCCTCGGATTGGCCCCTGCCGCCATTTCCCTGCGCATACCGTCAATGAGATCGGGATGAATATCCGTTGCCAGCTCGTAATATTTGAGGATCAACCCATCCGGTATGGACATGACCTTTCCATAAATATCGTTGGGTTCTTCGTAAATGCCGATATAATTTCCCAGGCTCTTACTCATCTTCTCGACCCCGTCCGTTCCTTCCAATAAAGGCATAAATAAGGCCACCTGGCTTTCCTGACCATATTCTCTCTGCAATCCTCTTCCCATCAGAATATTGAAACGCTGATCCATCCCGCCCAACTCAATATCAGCTCGAATGGCCACAGAATCATAGGCCTGCATCAAAGGGTAAAAGAACTCATGGATCCCAATCTCCTGATGAGACGCAAACCGTTTCTTAAAATCGTCCCGTTCAAGCATCCGGGCCACAGTGCACCGGGACGCCAACGAAATAGCATCTTTGAAACAGAGTTTAGAGAGCCAATCGCCATTAAATACAACCTCGGTTTTTTCCCGGTCCAAAATTCTGAAGATCTGCTCATCATAGGTTTTGGCGTTTGCCAAGACCTCTTCCCGGCTCAATTGATTCCGAGTCTTTGATTTTCCAGTCGGATCACCGATCATTCCCGTAAAATCCCCGATAATGATGACGGCTTTATGCCCCAGATCCTGAATCTGCTTGAGCTTTCTTAATACAACAACATGACCCAGATGAATGTCGGGGGCTGAAGGATCAAGGCCCAACTTGGCGATAAGCGGGCGTTTTTCTACACGGGCTCTCCGAATCTTCTCTTCTAAAGCGCCATAATCGATGACCTCCGCAGCGCCCTTTGCGATGATACGAATCTCCTCTTCCATTCCAATCATCGTTCCACCTCCTAATCAAATGGGCAATAAAAAAACCCCCGCCTCTAGCCAGACCAGAGGACGAGAGTCAAATCCCGTGTTACCACCCCAATTTATCGATGCTTTACAGCACCAACCTCTTCGAGTACGATGCGACCGCATTTATACTCTAGCACGTTAACGGGTGCAGGGTTCCGGAGACAGCCTACTTCCTTAGCGGTATTTCTCATAAGGGTTTGGCGCTCAGCTCAGAGACGTATTCAAAATACGATTCCCCATCCCCTCTCAGCATCTGAGGACTCTCTGTGGGAGAATACTTGTATTTCTACTCTTTCTCTTCGTAGCTTTTATTGATTAATTTCCCTTAATATACCTTCATTCCAATGGTTTGTCAAGCCATGAAAATCACAAGAAAATCATACCCCAATTTCGTTTTTCCCTTTACTCTTTTCACTTTTCTCTTTTTCTTCTCCCCTACGACACCATATGTCATACCCCGTGCGCTATGATGAACCCATCACGAAAAGGAGGATATCATGATGCACAAGATATCTGAAGTTCACGAGAGTATAATCTCCGAACGCGATGTTATTGAAGGTGTCCCCGTCATTACTTATCGGCCCGCTTCGGGCCAGCGTCTCCCCGTCGTATTCTTTCTTCATGGGTTTGGGGGATCGAAAGATGATGGACGAGCCATCGGCGCCTTACTGGCTCAAGCGGGTATACGCGCGGTATGCGTAGACCTTTATATGCATGGCGATCACCGTGATCCCGTACCTTTCCCGGGAATGTTTCCCATCGTTCAACATACCGTCGACGATCTCCGGCGACTCATCGCGCGTTTTCGCGAAGACGCGCAAGACCGGATCGGCGTCGTCGGCGTATCCATGGGCGCGCTCGTCACATTCTACCTCGCTGCGAACGAACCCGCGGTTCAAACCGCCGTCTCCCTCATCGGCAACCCGGACTTCGAAGCCAACTTCCAACACCTAACCGAAATCGACAAGGATCTGAAATGGATATCACTTAATAATAAACCCCTCTGGGACGCCATGATCGCCATGGGCAAAGCGATGAATCCCAAGGAACGCCTGGACGCATTCCACCCTCGCCCGCTGCTGATGATCAACGGCCGTCATGATCCCTTCGTCGATCCAAAGCATTCATTGGAACTTTATGAGCGACTCCGACCGCTCTATGTTGATCACCCCGAACGTCTTCAGTCCATGGTCTTCGACGTCGCCCATGAAGTCACGCCGGAGATGAATGAAACCGTCGTACACTGGTTTAGCCACCACCTCAAGGTGACTACAGAGGAGGAATGATTCATGGATCATACACAACAATTAGGCAACGAACGTATCGGTAAGTTATTGCTGAAGTTCTCTATCCCGTCGATTATTGGAATGATCGTTACCGCCCTATATAATATCGTGGATCGGATCTTTGTGGGGCAAGGTGTGGGTTCGTTGGCCATCGCCGGAATTACTGTCAGCTTTCCCCTGATGAACTTCATGATGGCCTGTGGAATGCTGATCGCATTTGGCGCGACGGCCCTGATCGCCATCCGGTTGGGCGAGGGGAAAAAGGAAGATGCAGAGATCATTCTCGGGCAAACGCTAGCCCTGCTTATTCTGGCCTACACAGGGCTGTCCATCCTCGGCTTAATCTTTATCGATCCGATCCTCCGAGGATTTGGCGCCAGCGCTGCGGTTCTACCCTACGCCCGCGAATACCTTCGCATCATTCTATGGGGCGGGCTCTTCCACGGCATCAGCTTCGGGTTGATCCACCTCATTCGCGTGGAAGGGAACCCCGCATTTTCCATGGGCATCATGGTTTTAGGCGCAGTTCTCAATACGATCCTCGATCCCATCTTCATCTTTGTCTTCAAATGGGGTATCGCCGGCGCCGCTTGGGCCACCATCCTATCCCAAACCGTATCCGCCGCGTTGGCCCTCGGTTATTATTTGAGCGGGCTCAGCACACTCAAGTTACATTCCAGAAACTTTCGGCTACAGAGACCTCTGGTCGGCCACATCCTATTGCTTGGCGCGCCGATTGCGCTCATCGAAGCCATTACGTGTATCGAATCGGTCATCTTCAATAAAAGCTTAGGCGCTTTCAGCGGAGATTTGGCCATCTCCGGCATGGGGATCATCAGCAGTATCAGCATGTTGATTCTGATGCCGATCTTCGGCATCAATCTCGGCGCTCAACCCATCATCGGGTTTAACTTTGGCGCAAGAAACTTTGCCCGCGTCAAGCAGACGTTGAAGCTTACTATTTCAGCCGCCTCCGCTGTCGTCATTGCAGGATTTATCGTCTGCCAGTTTTTTGCCGAAGGATTGATTGGCTTCTTCAATCCGAACGATACAGAATTGATTCGTCTGGGCGCATACATGCTCCGGGTCTTCATGGCCATGTTACCCGTCGTCGGTTTTCTGATCGCCTGCGGTGGGTACTTCCAAGCCGTCGGAAAACCCAAAGAATCCATGTGCCTCACACTGATCCGGCAGGTTCTGCTCCTGATCCCAGCACTGCTTATCCTGCCTCGCTTCTTTGGTCTGGAAGGCATTCTCTGGGCAAGTCCTCTCTCCACAGCCATTGCATTCGTAATCACTCTGATGTGGATCTCTCGGGAGCTTCGTTTACTCAATAATGGTTCCTCCATGAAAGAGTTGGAGAATCTATCCTCCGCAGAAGGAGAATATGCTTCGTAGACTTAATATTTACCTTCAGAACAAACTGTTCCCCTCGCCCGATGTATCGGGAGAGGGGTTAGGGGTGAGGGTACTCCAGGGGCATTTTCTAAGTAGTCGGCCACGTCAACATCAGATCTCTTTATGACTCGCGACTCGGAACTGTATCTAAGTAATATAACAAGCACTCAAGAATGGAGGAACACAATGAAACAAGCGATTTGGGTTCTTTTCGCCCTTCTTTGCCTGATCACCGCACCCATAAACGTTGTAACGCATGGTAATGAATCAACGATAATCGCTCTGACCAATGGTTCGCTGATCGACGGTACCGGAGCGCCGGTTATCCACGATGCGGTCGTCATCATCAAGGGCGAGCGCCTCCTCGCCGTGGGCAACCCATCAGAAATATCGATTCCTGCAGAGGCGCAGATCGTTGATCTCCAAGGGGGCACCATCCTCCCCGGTTTCATCAACGCCCACGTTCACCAAGGTTTCATTGAAAACAACCTCCGTGCCTGGGCTTTTGATGGCGTGACCACCGTACGCGATTTAGGCGGTCCCAGAGCCTTCGGTCTTCGGGATAGCCTCTCCGCGGATCCCAGGAATGCTCGTTTGATTGCGGCGGGGCCAATGGTTACAGTCCTCGATGGTTACCCCGATATCTTCTGGGGAGGAGGCGGCCTCATCGTGGATTCTCCCGAAGACGCGCGAAATAAGGTTGGGCAATTGCTGGACGATGGAGCCGACATCATCAAGGTCTCTCTGGAAACCGGCGGCATCTTTGGCATGGTCGGCCTCAACAGCTGGCCGATCCTCTCCCCGGCCCAACTAAATGCTGTGGTCGAAACGGCTCATCGCCGGGGCACTCGCGTCAGCGCCCATGTAACCAATTGGCCGCAGTTAAAACTGGCTTTAGACGCAGGAGTCAACGATATCGCGCACATCGTCACCACCGAAGTCTCTGACGCTCTCATCCGACGGATGGTTGACAACAGGGTCTACTGGGTTCCAACCTTCGAATTAATGGCCGGTATGCGCCCTCCCAATGCCCAGCGTGTGCTCTTTGACAATCTCCGACGTTTTGTAGCTGCCGGAGGCAATGTCGCTTTAGGGACAGATTTTGCCGGGGCGAATATGACGTTTCAATTAGGCATGCCTACCCGCGAGATGGAGTATATGCAAGCCGCTGGAATGACACCGATGCAGATCATTGTCGCTGCGACGAAGAATGCAGCCTACGTCTGCAATCGGGAGAAGGACCTCGGCACGCTGGAGAAGGGCAAGATCGCCGATATTATCGTTGTGAAGGGAGACCCCTTACAGGATATTCACTCCCTAACCCATATCCAATATGTCTTTCACAGCGGCGTTCAAATCCGCGCCCCGGAATGAGATAACCACCGAGTGGCCTTCCTCAAGGAAGGCCGCCTTCTTTATAAACCTCCGATTTTAGTAGGACATGATATGTCATACCCTATGGTTTATAGTGGAATAAAGCATAATAAAGGAGGATTATCATGTCAAAAATTGATCTTCGTAAAAAACATCCTCATCTGTATAACCCATCGGCCAAGCTGGCAACGACGGTCGAGGTTCCGCCCATGAATTTTTTGATGGTCGACGGATTCGGTGATCCCAATACAACCCCGCAGTTTCAATCAGCAATGGAAGCTCTCTTCAGTCTCTCGTATACCCTAAAGTTTATGATCAAAAAGAATACGGGCGAGGATTACGCCGTAATGCCCGCTGAGGGATTATGGTGGATCGAGGATATGCGCCTCTTTGATTTGGAACGCAAAGATCTTTGGAAATGGACCATCATGATCATGCAACCCGAGTCGATCACCGAGACCTTGGTGGAAGAGGCCCGCGTGGAGGTTCAACGAAAAAAGAAAGATCTTCCATCGCTGGAGACTGTCCGTTTCGAATTATTCGGCGAAGGCTTATCCGTTCAGATCATGCATAACGGTCCTTTTGCTGCAGAAGGCCCTACGGTAGCTAAACTCCACGATCTCATGGCTCAAGAGGGTTATGAGGCCAATGGAAAGCATCACGAGATCTATCTGAGCGACTTTCGAAGAACCGCGCCCGAACGTTTAAAGACCATCATCCGCCAACCCGTTCGATCGAAGACGATCACCATAAGAAATAAATAATCCAGTCTAATCAGATTTATTGTCCATAGGCAATACATCTTCAGAAAAAGAAACTCTGGCTCTCCGCTCCTCCATTTAAGAAAAACGCCTTGCGGCGTCCTTTCGAAAACAGAATAAGGCTTTGATTATTTAGCCACGAAGAGCACGAAGTACACGAAGAAACCAGATTAATTTAGTTAAATGAGTTAGAAGTCGGAATTCAGGAGTCAGAACGGTTGAGAAGGCCTTTGGGGAAGGGAAACGGTTCTCTCGCAAAGGCGCAAAGGGTGAAAGTGGATTATTAAGATTACTCAGGAGTCAGTAATCAGGTTAGAAGTCGGAATTCAGAATTCAGAATTCAGGAGTCAGAAGTTGGAACGGTTGAGAAGGCCTTTGCGGGGAGAATAAAGGCATTCTTGAATCCACGCATAACTGTGCCGGAGCATTCTGACTTCTGACTCCTATCTTGCTGAATCAACTTTATAATCATAAATTCTTATATATAATTAACGCCCGCCAAAAAGCGGGCTTTTTTAGCTATCCAATGAAATTTATGGAAGGAAATATGAAGAGTACGTTTAATATCCAAATATATCCTCCACGATGAACTTTAAACAAATGGAGGTTCCTGCCGATGCATCGATACAAATGGATTCGTTACGCAGCCTTTGGATTGCTAATGCTAGCCGTCAACCTCTCCGGATTGGCAGCAAACCCTGATCTGGAATTAATAATTCTTCACACCAACGATACCCACGGACATCCTGTAAAATTCTTCGATTATCCTGCCGATGGGGTGGGTGGACTCGCGGCCCGGGCCACGTTGGTCGCTGAATTCCGAAAGGAATACCCCCATGTCCTTCTCTTAGACGCTGGCGACCTCAATACGGGTCGACCTGAATCAACATTCTTCCATGCAGAACCCGATATCCTGGGATACAATGCATTAGGGTATGACGCCATGGTCCTTGGGAATCATGAGTTCGACAATACGTTAGCCATATTGCAGCGTCAGATGGAGATCGCCTCATTTCCTTTTCTCTCCGCTAATGTTCGTTATAAGGATGGCCGCGCCTTGGCTCCAGCCTATATCATTAAAGAATTCTCCGGATTCCGTGTGGCTATCCTCGGATTAACAACCCATGAGACGGCAACCGTTGGAAATCCCCAAGTGACTCGAGACCTCATCTTCGAAGATGAAGTTGCAGTGGCCCGCCGCTGGGTCCCTATGCTTCGCCAGCGGGCCGATTTGATTATTGCCTTGACGCATCTCGGAATCTCCCCGGACGCTACTTCTGGCTCAAGACGGTTAGCGAAGGAGGTTCCGGGTATCGATCTCATCGTCGATGGCCACTCCCATACCCGGCTTGAGGCTCCAATCTACGAGGGCAAAACTCCGATCGTTCAGGCCTGGCAATGGGGGCTGTACGTTGGCAAAGGGGTCTTTACGATTCGAAATGGCACAATTGCCTCATTTCAATGGGAAGCGATTCCAATCAACCTAAAAAAAGTCGAAACCACTGCTGAAGGAACGAAAGTTCTTCGCCATATCGGTGAAGAACTCCCGGAGGATCCCATGGTACTGCAGTTGTTATCCCCGTATCTGGACAAAGTAGAGACGCTCTTAAAAGAAAAAGTAGGTGAAACCTCAGAGGCTTTCCCCCACGATAAAGCGCGACTTGAAGAGACGGCTTTGGGTAATCTAACGGCGGATGCACTCAAATGGTCCACCCGAAATCTCAAACCCGACTTTGCCCTCATCAATGGCGGGAGTCTGAGGGCTACGTTACCAATGGGTATAATCACCCGCGGCAACATCTATGAATCTCTCCCCTTCGATAATACGGTGGTCGTTTTAGATCTCCAAGGAGACGATTTTCTGGAACTCTGTCAGTTTATCGCAACGACCCCCGGCAAAGGAGCTTTTCCCCAAGTTTCATCCGGCATCAAGCTGGTTCTCGATTCCTCCCGTGAACAATGCGTCCAAGTCCGTGTCGGAGGAAAACCCATCGATCCAAAACGGATCTATCGTATAGCAACCCTTTCCTATCTGGCAGCCGGCGGCGACGGCTATCAAGGGTTCTTAAAGGCAAAACGTTCCTATGACACATCCGTTTTCTGCCGTGATGCTGTGATTGAATATCTCAACCATCACAAAGACCAAATAACTCCCGTGATTCATGGACGAATTAAACTCGACATAGAGTTTGAGAGCCTAGCGTCATAATCATGCAAGCCAAAGGAGCATCCATATGATTAAAGCAGTCATCTTTGATTTTGATGGGTTAATTCTCGAGACTGAAGGTCCCTGTTATCAATCATGGAATGAAATCTACCGTCTCCACGGCAATGAACTTGATCTGGAGACCTACATTGGTACCATCGGCAGTTCAGCAGATCACTTCGACCCATACGAACATTTGGAACGTACCCTGGGATACCCCGTCGACCGCCATGCGGTCCGGATCCATCGGCGAAAACGCCATCTCGAACTCTCTGAAGCAGAAGCAATGCTTCCGGGAGTCATGGAGACCATCTTAGACGCTAAAAAACTTGGATTAAAGATCGGGCTTGCTTCAAGCTCTTCTCAGGAATGGGTGGAGGGGCATCTACGCCGCCTTGACCTGCTCCCCTACTTTGACACTGTTCAAACCGCTGACAACGTGGATCGAACCAAACCCGAACCCGATCTCTACCTTGCCGCCGTCAAAGCCCTGGAGATCTCCCCCTGCGAAGGGTTGGCGTTGGAAGACTCCCCCAACGGCGTGTTGGCGGCCAAGCGCGCTGGGCTCTACTGTATAGCAGTCCCCGGTCCGCTCACATGCCACTTGGATTTTGGATTAGCCGATCGTAAGGTTGAATTCCTAACCGATATTTCGCTTGCGGAAGCGCTAAAGAGTTTAGCTGGAGATAATTAACTCTAATGTGGGATACTATGAGCAGGAATTCCGGTTATTTCAGGATAAGGAGTTTTAATTCATGACTAATCCCACAAAAAAGACCGCCGTTTTTCTCGGTCTTACCTTTGGAATCAGTTGGCTCTTGGCTGTAATTTATTATGCTTTGGGTGGACGGCTTAACCAACCTTCGGCCATGATCATGCTGATCATTTATATGTTCGTTCCAATGCTGGTCGCTTTTGTCTTACAACGTTATATCAACGGTGGCTCTCTCCGGGATATTGGGGTAATCTTTCGTCCCAATCGATGGTACCTCTTGGCATGGCTTCTACCTCCTATATTGGCCTTTAGCGCTCTGGGTGTTAGCCTTCTTCTGCCGGGGGTAAGCTATTCTCCTGAATTGGCTGGCTTTTTCGAAAAGTATCAGACACTTCTAACACCGGAACAGCTTCAACATCTAAAAGATCAGCTCGCTTCATTACCGATTAACCCCATCTGGCTAATTCTCTTCCAGGGTCTGCTAGCAGGTGCTACGATCAACGCTGTAGCAGGCTTTGGAGAGGAGTTGGGATGGCGCGGTTATCTGCAAGAGACTCTCCAACCGTTAGGATTCTGGCGTTCATCGTACCTGATCGGAATAGTTTGGGGTTTCTGGCACGCCCCCATCATTATCCAAGGTTACAACTACCCTCAGAATCCCATTTTCGGCGTCTTGATGATGATGGCCATCTGTACCCTGCTGGGTCCCATCTTCAGTTACCTCCGAATTAAGTCCGGCTCTGTTCTAACTGCAGCTTTAGCCCATGGCAGTTTTAATGGAACCGTGGGTCTATCCACCTTATTATTACAAGGAGGAACCGATCTTACCGTCGGAATGATGGGTTTAGCTGGTCTGATCGTGCTTACTGCCAGTAATATTATTATCTTCGTTTTGAATCGGCGCACCACGATAACGAAGGAGTAAACTTAATCAGGAGGCTTTTCATGCATCTCTACGATACGATTCGGGAACGCGTTGAACGCGAACTATCTTGCTCTGCCCACGATCTCGAGCACATAAGACGTGTCGAGGCTCTTGCGCTCCATCTAGCCGAAGACCACCCTGAGATTGATCATCGAATCCTAAGATTATCCGTCTTGCTCCATGATATAGCCCGTGTCAAAGAGGACCTCGATTCCACCGGGCAAATTGATCATGCGATTCTCGGTGCGGAGATGGCTGAATCTATCCTCAACGAATTAGAGCTGGACGAAGAAGAGATAGAACCCATTAAACACTGCATACTAGCCCATCGTTATCGTGGAACCACAACCCCCGAAACGATGGAAGCCAAGATCTTATTTGACGCCGACAAATTGGACGTCATTGGCGCCATTGGGATCGTACGTTCCTACATGATCACCGGGCAATACGGGGAACCCATCTACTCCGATATTCCTCTGGAAAAATATATCGCGGAGAATCTCACCGGCGGTCAACCCAACGGGCGAGTCATTGACATTCACAAACACACAGCAAACCTGGAATTCCAACTCAAACTCCGTCATATCCCGCAACGGCTCTATACTTCGAAAGCAAAACAGATGGCAGTCGACAGAGTCCAATTTATGACCTCCTTTTTTGAGGAACTAAAGTTAGAACTCAAAGGCGAGGCATAAAGCCTCGCCCCAGTAATTGCTCAATATTCGATTACAAAATCAGGGGGTATTTCAATGAACTTAAATAAAAAACGATACGGCTTTCTCTTAACATTCATCCTCGCCGTCATGCTATTGCTTCTCCAGATTATGTTCGCTATCCCTGTCGCCATATTTGAATTTTTGATCAAGTATCCGCTGACGAAGCATCTGGGTGTCGTTGGGCTAATTAACACGCTAAGTTTTGGCATTATAGTTTTTATCGCGATGCTAATTATAAAGAAACCCGCAAAACATCTTATGCCGCTTAAAAGGTGTTCAGCAAAGTACATCTTTCCCTCGACGTTATGCATCATCGGTTTACATATTCTCGTTTCCGAGTTAGATAACATAATTCATCAAGTTATACCCTTCCCACGGAATACCTTTCTATTGGAAGGAATTCAGCTGAGCTTTTGGGGGGCTTTAATCGGGTTAGTCGTTATCGCTCCATTAACCGAAGAGCTGTTCTTTCGGGGCATTCTGTCCCGGGGCGCTTTAATAGCCTTCGGCAAGCACTGGACGATTTTCATTGCCTCGCTCGTCTTTGCAATTGTTCATCTAAATCTAGATCAAATTCCCGGCGCATTTCTAATCGGTTTGTTCCTAGGCTGGTTGGCGTGGCAAACCGATTCCCTGCTCCCATCGATCTATACCCATGCGCTAGCCAATGCCCTTAGCTTAGCAGCGGTCTTTCTCCCCTTCGCCATCCCGGGTTACAATGTAACGTCAGGCTTTCCCAATCAGCCATTGTGGTTTAATCTCATGGGACTATTCCTACTGGCTTCAGGGATCTTTTGGCTTACAAAGACCAAGTCTGCGCAGGAGATCGCTAAAGATATTGAACAACCTCATATCGAAGCTTCTGAAACGCTCTAACCCAAAGAGTCGATGCCCATCCAAAGACATCGTTTCATATCGATGGTTCCGTCGGAACGAAAGACGACACCTTCCCCTTCCAATATCTCTCTTTGGCGCACGGCCCCACCAAAGATCTCGCCGGGCGCCATCGTTCCAGAAGCGTTGACCACCCGATGGCACGGTAATTGCCGCTCCATCGGAGAGTTCCTCATGGCCCATCCCACAGCCCGCGCTCCTCGGGATCTACCGCACATCGCTGCCAATTGCCCATAGGTAGCAACATGCCCCGGAGGAATCTGAGCCACCAAATCGTAAACTTCTTGATAAAAATTCCCCCGCTTATTCTGCATGATTAAAGACCTCATCCGCGGAGCATAACCCAACAAACCAATCGCCTAAGATCTGATTATGATGACGAATGATCTGGGAGGCTGTCAAGTATCGCGAATTGAGCGTGCTATGCCCATCTCTGACCAATCGCGTATTATAACCTAGGGTAAAAGACCGTCGACAAGTGGTATCGATACAGTACTCGGTCTGTAATCCACCGATGATCAGCTCGGTTATCCCCTGGGTTGATAACGTTTGCTGTAAACAGGTTTCATGAAAAGCATCGGGAGTCCTTTTTTCAATAACAACCTCTCCTTCCTGTGGGGAAACCATGGGATGAATATTCCATTCCGGCGTTCCCGGCAGAAGAAACTTTTCTCCACAATGTTGAACATGGATGATGGGAAGACTCTTCCCACGGGCTGTTTGCATCAAACCGGCAAGATTGGCCAAGAGTGTATCGGCTTCATGAATCGGTTCTCCGGGAATCTGGAAAAGCCCCAACTGCAAATCGATGAATAACAATGCCGTCTTCAATACGCTCACCTCTGAACATCTTTTCTTCAAAGATAGCAAAACAAAGGTGACAACCCTATGTCACCTTTGTTTGCAGGAATATATCCCATAGATCTTTTCTGCTTTTGCCCGAATAATCTCCCTTAGATGTAAAGGCTTCAAAACCTCCACCGCATCTCCATAGCTTAAAATGGTCCCGTAAACCCACTCGTCCTCTGGATAATCTACACTTACTTGCAACATGCCATCGGACTCATAAGTGATCTCATCCTCATCGTAAAGATCTTCAACGCGGGCTCGAACCCTTGGGTGAAAACGGAGGACTAAATGGATGTGATTATCTGGGTCCGATCGACTCATTGCTTTAAAAACATCTTCCGGTATCGTCCTTGGGCAAAAATGATCCGTCTCCACCTCTAACGCCCGCATCCGAGAGAGCTTAAAGATGCGAAAATCTTCACGAACACAGCAAAACCCCATGAGGTACCAAGCTCTATCCTTAAACTGAACCATCAGCGGTTCGACTGTGCGCTCTTGCTGTTCACCATTGCCATTGGTATAGCAAAACCCGATTCTTTGATTCCCGGCTATAGCCCTACGAACTTTGTTGAGATACGCTTTTTCGGTCCGACGCAACCCCCACGGACTAAAATCCATCATCAAAGGTTCCGTTACACCTTGCCCTTCAGGCAACTTGATGCCCTTTAATTTTTCGATGATATTTTGTATTGTTCGATCATCCATAGCGGCGTTGGCTCCGTAGAGTGCCGTAATTATTGTATGTATTTCTTGAGGAGAGAGCATCTGGCGGTCCATCTTAAAGCTTTCTAAGATGGCGTAACCTCCGCCCGATCCGGGGAAAGCGACGATGGGAACACCGGCGCGACTGATGGCATCCAGATCGCGATAGACCGTTCGGACCGATACCTCAAACCGCTCCGCCAACTCTGTAGCACTGATTCGTCCCCGGTTAAGCAGAAGAATAATGATGGCCAGTAAACGCTCGGTCTTCATAAATTATCACCACACCGCTGATTTGTTCCATTATACCATTGATTCAAAGGCAAAACAAAGACGGTCAGTCACATCGCATCAGCTAATGCACATAAAACCATGGAAATTTCAACTTGATGACGAGGGGTATTTTCTACGCCGAGGAAGGGAAAAATGGCGTCAGGATTGCTTTGTATAATAATCGAAGGGGACTTCAAGCCATGAGCATCTCAGAAAAAGGACAGGTAGTTCACGCGATCTTCACCCGTATCGCCCGGAATTACGATTGGACCAATGCCTTCCTTAGTTTGTGGCAGGATAAACGCTGGCGACGTTCTGCTGTTTTCCACTGCCGACCACGGCCCGGCGAAAGCGGTCTGGACCTCGGCTGCGGAACGGGGAAGATCACCTTTGAACTAGCGAGATCTCTTCGAGGTAAGGGACGAGTGATTGGTTTGGATTTCAACGAAGCCATGCTAAAGATCGCTGAAGAACGCTTATCCAAGGCTTCATACCCTCAATCCATCCGTTTCCTGCTAGGCAATGCCATGGCACTCCCTTTCCCGGATGCAACCTTTGATTATGCCACCGCCGGTTTTCTCCTTCGTAATGTGACAAATTTGGAGAAGGCCCTCAATGAAATGGTTCGTGTGGTAAAGCCGGGTGGTCGGATCGTCATCCTCGAACTATCCCAACCGAAACTCCCATTGTTTCGGCAGATCTACAGTCTCTACTTTCACCACATCCTACCATGGATAGGCAAAACCATCTGCGGTTCCGCCGTACCCTACTGTTACTTGCCTGCATCCGTCCTTTCCTTCCCGGAACCCGATGAGTTTCAGCGGATCATGCGATGCCATGGTTTAAAGAATATCGCTTATCACCCATTAAGCGCTGGAATTGCCACGCTCTATATCGGCTGCGTAGCGTATTAGGGGCGACTCGCACGTAGGGGCGACTCGCGAGTCGCCCCTACGTGCTACGATGGTCACAATTCCGGCAATCCCCTGCTCAAGGCAGGACGGATGAAACCCACCACGAATGCTTTGGCCAGATCTCCAAGCATAAACGGAACCATCGAAGCAGCCAACAGGCCAAAGGGAATTGCATTGCCCAATAATGCGCGTACGACATGGAGATAAGGCAAACCGATGAGATATACACCGATCATCCCTGCCAATGCTGCTAAGATTGACCGAGGTATTACAGGTAGCTTCAGACATAACCGATCAACCCAGCCCGCCAAGAAAGCGCCGGGAAGAAAACCTAGGACAAAACCGAAGGTTGGCCTTACAATATAACCGATCCCAGCGCCACCTTGGGCAAAAACAGGAATTCCCGCCAATCCTAGGGCAATATAGACCGCCTGGCACAATAAGCCTCGCCGCGGCCCAAGAACCAATCCGGAAAGGATCACAAAAAGCGTCTGCAATGTCATGGGGATATCCGGCAAAATAAGCAATCGAATATATGCTCCTACCCATGTCAATGCCGCAAATAGTCCAATATAGACCCAATCTTTTACAACATTTTTTCCCATTACCAATATCCCTTCCTCATCTTCAATACTTAGTCTTAATTCTCACTCTATTTTTTGATCGTTGTATCCCCTGAATAGACCATCACCCGTTCCCCGGAAGGAAGTAACAATCTCAGCCCACCGTTGTCTTCAATCTCCTCTGCAACCCCCATCAACCTTCGATTTCCATCGGAAACGATGACATTGGCGCCCAACGTTGCGGAGTACCTTCGACAATCCTCCAGAACTCCCTGGAAGCCTGCATCTGAGACCTTAAGATACTCCTTCTCTAACTGATCAAGGATGCCTTGAAGCAGCACTCGGCGTCGGATCTTCCTTCCCAGAGCAATTCGGAGGGAGGTTCCGATGCTCCGAAGCTCCTCCGGGAAATCTTCCTCCACCTGATTAACATTGAGTCCGATACCGATAATTAGATGGGTTAGACGATCCGCTTCTCCACTTAACTCCGCCAGAATGCCGCAGATCTTCCTCCCGTTTTGCAACAGATCGTTGGGCCATTTGATGAGCGCTTCCACCCCAGTGACTTGCATGATTGCCTTTCGCAGAGCCACAGCTGCCATCATCGTAAGCTTAGGAATGTCCGCCACAGGAAGTGTCGGTTTTAAAATCAATGTCATCCACAAGCCGCCGGTTACCGGGGAGAACCAAGCCCGACCCAGACGGCCGCGACCTGCTGACTGTGTCTCCGCTAATACAAGGGTTCCATCGGGCGGGGCTTTTTTCAAAACCTCTTTTGCCTGGTTATTGGTGGAATCGGTCTGATCAAAGTAGATAATGTTATGACCAACAAACCGCGTTGTCAATCCCTCCTGAATCTCCCAAGGATACAGCTTATCCGGAGACTCTTCCAAACGATATCCGCAGCGTGGCTTTGCTTCAATCCGGTACCCCAAGCCCCTCAACAATTCAACCTCTTTCCAGATCGCCGCCCGCGATAACCCCATCCCTCTAGCAATTTCTTCACCCGAGATATATTCATCGGCTTTACGCTTTAGCAATGCAAGGAGTTTTGGTTCTTCCATCATAATCCCCCTGTCCGTGAATCGCCAATACCGCCATGTCGGCATCGACTATTTCCTGATTTTAAACCTCTTTATTCCTATTGTCAACAAATAATCGATAAATTGGTTTACATTAATCGGACCAAAAACCCCTTCACATGCGAGCAACGCATATAGAAGGGGTCAAACTGTTCTATCCCTACTGTACATTAACGCTCCACAGGGCTGGGCGAACTTGACGGTACGAAAAGAAGACGATGGCGTCCCCTTTAGGTGTCCAAACGGGTGGAGCACAGTTTAATCCGGCACGATCGCTGATAAGCCGAAGGCTCTTGTCTTTCATGTCCATAATCCAGAGCGCGCCACGATCGTAAATGCGGCCAGAGACAGCCCGGTTGCCCTGGGTTGAAACGAAGGCCAAATAACGACCATTTGGCGAAAGCGACGGCGAGCGGTTATCCTCCATGTTTTGCAGTACCGTTTCAACCTTTACATTCTCTGGGTGAATCCTTTCAATGCTTCCTTTAGCCGTTCCGCGATCTTCGTATTGCTTCCCTGCAACATCGATGGTTCTCTTTTGATATAAATAACGCGTATAGTATATCCATCCGTCGCTTCCCCAGAAAGGATCGGATACTTTGCCATTATCGATAGAGAGCAACACCTTTTGCTGTTGACCCAAACGATCCATGATCATTAAAGATTCGCCAAACAAACCGTCCCCTCTTACGAAGACAACCGATTGACCATCAGGAGACCATGCTGGCTCCCGATCATCCGTTCCTGTTGTTAACTGATGCCCTTGTCCACTGGGAAATGCTTTCCACCAAATGGATGAGGCAATCCCCATTCCGTTCTCTTCGGTATTCAATTTTGAACAGCGAACCATCACAACACCATCGCCCGTCGGAGACCAACGAGGTGATCCATCCATCAACCCCTCAGTATTGGTCCACATAACCGGAGTGCCGCCCGAAAGGTTCATTAACCATACGCGCATCTTCATCGAATCTTCGCCTTTCGGTTTACCTGAAAAAACCACGCGCTGACCGTCGGGGGAAATGTCGCCGCTCCATGCATCGTAATCCTCATGTATCAGGCGGATTTCGCTATTTTCCAATCTCGGAGAGTTGTTACCAAATCCCGTCGATGTCATGAATAGAGCAATAGCAAGTAGAATGATGAAGAACTTTCCGTACAAGGCTAATCCCTCCATATTAGAGATGATTCGCCCCGCTGTCCCTTACTTCCTGCCCGATATGATCAGGGAATTCGTGGTTCTTCTCCGACGACTCGGACTTCCGGTTCGAGCCAGACCCCTGCATGCTCATATACCCGTTGCCGTACCTCTTCAATCAGCTGCAAAACATCATTTGCCGTGGCTCCCCCCGTATTTACAATAAAGTTGGCATGTTTCACCGATACCTGGGCTCCTCCCACCCGCAATCCCTTTAAGCCCGCGGACTCAATGAGTGTCCCTGCATAATTTCCCGGGGGACGTTTAAACACGCTTCCGGCGCTCGGCATCTCTAAAGGCTGTTTTGTTCGTCTGCGTTCCGTAAAATCAGCAACTTTTTGACGGATCATATCCTCATTGCCGGGTTGAAGCTGCAAGAGGACCGAGAGCGCCAACCTATGACCTGCATGAAAACAGCTTTGACGATAGCCAAAGCATAGATCCTCTGGACGATAGGTGACAAAACCCTTCGCTGGAAGATATGCCTCCACCGACTGGACCACCATCGCCATCTCCCCATCATACGCGCCGGCATTCATAAAGATCGCACCGCCCAGACTCCCAGGAATCCCCACTGCAAACTCCATTCCAGACAACCCGGCAGCTCCGGCTTGTCGAGCCAAGGCAGAGAGGCTCATGGCAGCTCCAGCCCAAACCGTGTGGTCCGATCGAATCTCCAGTGAAGCAAAGGATTTTCCCAGCCGAATTGCGACGCCTCGTATGCCTCCATCACGAACCAACAGATTGGATCCCAACCCCAAAACCATCCACGGAACTTCGTATGCCTCTAAGAACTCAACCACCCGGGCCACCTCGTCCGTACTCTCGGGCTGAACCAATGCGTCCAATGGACCCCCGATCCGAAACGTGGTCAGCTCAGCCATGGGAACATCCCAAGCTATCCGCTCTCCAGGAAGAATCTTTGCCAACTCCTCCCGCCACTCACTCTTCCTCAAAACCATCCCTCCAACATAACCACCAAGTCCGATCCCAATGTTTATTATCTCCATAAGAATACGCACTTTACGGGCAGACTAAACCTAAGAAAACTTGAGAGGAATTTGATCATGAAACTATTCTATCCAACCCGTGTCTTCTTTGAACCAGAAGCTCTGGAATATCCTTTGGGTATGTCGTTGCATAAGCAGTTTAGTCAAGAAGGCATTCCCATTCAAATGACAGCGAGTCATAACCGAGTAACTGGAATACCCGGCAAAACTCCCCAGGAAGCATACCGCGAGGCGAAAAAGACGTTGGTGGTGGGTGTTAAAAAAAGCATGAAACTCGACGTCTGCAAACCTTCTGCCGACTTTGAATTTGCCATGGGCACAAGTTGTCCCGGAGGATGCCAGTACTGTTATCTCCAGACAACTTTAGGCAAAAAGCCCTATGTCCGAATCTATGTCAACATCGATGAAATTCTAGAAAACTTGGAGAAGACCATCGCCGAACGATCTCCGTCGATTACGACCTTTGAGGCCGCCAGCACCTCTGATCCGGTAGCGGTTGAACATTTGACAGGTTCGCTCCGTCGTGCCATCGAATTCTTTGGCAGACAAAAATATGGACGAATGCGGGTTGTTACCAAATTTCCATCCCCCGACTCGCTACTCAATATCGAGCACCACCAGCATACCCGCTTCCGTTTCAGCGTGAACTCCCGCTATGTCATCAAGAACTTTGAGGCGAATACAGCCTCATTTGATGAGCGAATCGAAGCCGCCGGCAGGATAGCCCATGCCGGGTATCCCCTGGGTTTTATTGTAGCGCCGTTGATGCTCTATGAAGGTTGGAGGGAAGAGTATCGAGACCTCTTCGATCGTTTGGCCGCCACCCTCGATACTCCAAGTCATGCAGGTTTAACTTTTGAACTGATCTCCCATCGGTATACCACCCGTGCCAAAAACGTTATCCTTGAGCGTTTTCCCAACACAAAGTTGGAGATGGACGATGAAAAAAGACGTTGGAAATGGGGCCCCTATGGCTATGGCAAGTTTATCTATCCAGCGGAGGAGTATGAGAACCTTAAATCCTTCATTACCCAGTCGATAACCGAAAGATTCCCGAATGCCACGATTGAATACTTTACATAGTGCCGAATCCCTCTGACCGACTTATTCATATCGCTTTTCAATGACAACATCAGACCCATAGTAATGGCGGAGAATCTCATGATAACCTTTACCCATTTGAGCCAAACCCTGACTCCCCCATTGACTTAAACCCACGCCGTGTCCAAAGCCTCTCCCGGAGATGAGAATCGCTTCATTGGCGTTCAATGTCACCGGGGAATCGATCACTTCCCCTTCGATCTCTACATCCACTTGGAGGGTAAGCTGGATCGTCTCCCCATTTGGAGTACTTCGCACAATCCGAACCGGCCCGCTATTTAAGTTCTTTAGCGCTTGTTGCACCTGATCGGCGGGTACTCGACGAATCTGAAAACGTGGACTTAAAAGCCCAAGTCTCCACCGAATAGTCTCTCTGGAAAACTGTTCCGATTGAAGTCCCCCATAGCGCCGAAAAACATAGTCGGTAATAACCTGGGTCTTTTCATTGCGAATCGGCCGTATTTCACAAGAGTCCCATTGAGAAAGACCCAATCGATTCAGCAACTCTTTGACAGTGATCAAACCTGGCATCTGCCAACGATATTTGTCGCTTGCATCATCGTAATCCGCCACAGAGCGCAGGTATGGTAGGGGTTCTCCCCCCCAGATATCATCATTGTTCTCCGTCATTCCACCGCTGCTGGAGTGATAAAAGGCATTGATCAACTTTCCCTTATAAAGCAAAACCTCACCCCGGGTGGACGCAACAGCATCCATGATGCTTTGGAAGTTTGAACGCCCACGATAACGTTGACAATGGGTCTGGTCACAATAATCATAGGTTTTATGTCGGCCGATCTGATTAAGTGCATATGTTCGAGAAGCAACAGCCTGAGCTTTAAGGGCTTCCATATTCCAACTCGGTATGGTTTCGCCATAGAGCACACCAGCAATGTATTCTTCAAGGCCGACTTCATTAAAGACCTCAATCTTATTGGACAAAGGAATTAGTTGAATATTTCCTCCATATTCATGGCCCAAAAGGATAATGCTACCCTCAGAGACGATCGGTCTCAATTGCAAGGAATGGGATGAAGTTAACCGATCCCCAACAGGGGTTGTTAATTGTAATTTGCCTGTTCCTGACTGGAGGGAGGCCGTCCAGGTTTGCCCGGGTGTCATACGAACATTTTCCACCAAAGCCCATCGATTTTGGGATGTTCGGTAATAGACCTCGGTTTCCATGGAGACTGTAAATGTAACATCGCCTTCAGAAACCAATCGGACACGAACCTTCATCTCAGGTTCTGCACCCCATACGCTACTAAGCAGAGTCAATGCCATTAGCACAAATCCTATGCAAAATACAGAACGTAAGTTAAATCGGTTCAACCCCATGCACCTCCTATGCTTTTGATGAGCCCACTTATAATCACATAAAGAGAAAAGCCCGCCTTTCAATTTGAAAGACGGGCGACATCTCAAGGAAACCTACCCCGTTGTCAGACCGATGCGCTGCTTCCCTACGGTTAGTTCCACCGTCTCCGTTAGTAGATCAGCGTAACTGTAGGAGACACGCCGTTCAATCTGACGCTCATGGAATCGGACGACGAAAACCTTGGGATAAAGCTGTTCCAGAACCCCATCCACCTCAAGAATTCGCTTACGTCCTTTATTGGCGCGCAAGCTGATCTCTTGTCCAACAAATCCCCCAAGACTCTCACGAATCCGCTCCAAGATATGGAGGTTCTGCATCTACTTCACCTGCCTTGAAGTCACATTATATCATACTTTAGTATTATCGTCAAGAAATAGATTATTATAGCAGATGAAGTATCCTGTGTCAAGCCCCGTCTTTTGTATTTCCCCACTATAAGTTCGGATTCCATCGTTACTTACTTCGTATATTTATCGGCGACCTTTGACGCCCCGTACGAATCCGGTTTTATCCTCGCATCAAATCCGCTGCCCGTCACCATTCCCACGACTTCACGGATAATATCCCGCGTTTGGCCCTCCTCCCCAACATCCAGATGGATCTCTACATTCAATTCCGACAGTCCACTGTCAGTCAGTTGATCAGCCAGCTGAGAGGCTAAACTCAAACTTCGAGAGGTCTCTAAAAAGATTCGCTGTTTGAGGGCGATTCGACCTCGTTCAAACTCCTTCATATAATAATAGCGACCGCCCTTCCCCTCTCGGAGTATGATGATGGCGGTTACATAACAAATTTCCTCCCTAATATGGGAATCTGTTCCGACAATCAGCCTGTAACGCGCATCGGGTTGTTCACGCACAAATCCCTGAATGTCCAGAAAAACTTGCTCAATGGTTAAACGGCCCTTTGTTGGACTCGTAAAGACCATGGTCCGTTAACTCCTTCGTGCAGCCAAATACGTGGCAACTGCTTCAAATTCTTGAACCGATAGACTTTCGCCTCTTCGACCCGGATCAAGGTTCAGATTATGCCAAACCCCCTCGATCTCCGAGGGCGGTATGATCTCGGTTGCCAAACGTGACCAAGCGTTTCCCAGTGTTTTTCTGCGGAAACGAAAGGCCGTTTCCACCAGGGCGCGAAATATTTTTTCCCAATCCTCATCATACGGTCTTTCCTTGGGTTCCAGTACAAGGATGGCCGATTCGACTTTTGGCGGAGGAATAAAGACCGTCGGTGGAACCATCCCGCCAATTCTAACATTACATCGATGCTGTAAAGCTACGGATAACGCTCCATATACCTTGTTGCCCGGAGGAGCGGCCGCTCGTTGCGCCACTTCTTTCTGGACCAGAAAGACCATCCGTTCGATAAGCTCTGAGTGATCGAGAATGCGAAAGAGAATAGGGGTCGTGATGTAATATGGTAAATTAGCAACGACCTTCCATTTCTTACTATCGCCCAACAATTCAGGCAGCGACATCTTTAGAAAATCCCCAAAGACCACACTGACATTGTCCAGACCCTCAAGGGTCTCCTGGAGCACCGGCATCAAGCCTCGATCGATCTCAACAGAGAGAACCCGGGCGGCTCGGGCTGCCAGCTCCTGAGTGAGACTACCCAAACCGGGACCGATCTCAAGAACCGGCTCTCCCCCTTGAATATCTGCGGCATCAGCGATTCGGCGCAGTGTGTTTCCATCCGTCAAAAAGTTCTGCCCCAGGCTTTTCCTCGCCCCCAACCCATGCCGTGTCAACAGATCCCGTACTATCCGCGGGGAGGCGAGCTTCATTCCTGCCCCTCCTTCTGATGAGCATCCACCACCATTGTTTATCCCTTGTTTATTATGCCTCATCGACGCGATGGGCAGTCCTTTCATCGTCATTACGACGCCGATCAAAGACAAAATTGCTTCCCGGCATATTCCGAGCGTATCTCAATAGTTCGTCACCGATCAATTCCGTCTCCAAAGGATGCCCAAAGGAGCGAAATTCATTGGAAACTTGTGCAACAGCCACGGTCATGATTGGATATTGTTCTAAGATCCCCTGCCGGTTCTTTACCACAATACCGCCTCGATTACGGTCGTGCTCTAAATAGTACTGGGGAATTCTCTGATCAAAGCGGGCGATAATCTCTTTACCCACGCGTTCCCCATATCCTACAGGCAGAATCATGCGGAAATTATCGCCCCCGGTATGAGCTAAAAATACATCGGCGGTATCCAAGCCGTCCACCACTTCGTTTAACAGATCGCCAACGGCCTTAATAATCTCATCGCCTTGCTCAAAACCATAATATTTATTATACACAGTAAACCCTTCGACATCGATGAAGAGTAGATTAAAGAAAGCTCCTAATTCCAGACGATCTTTAACCTCCATATCAAATTGTTGTTTCCCAGGAAGTCCTGTTAACGTATTGACGCCCATTAAAGAACGTTTCTGTGCTAATAACAAATGGGCCTTCATCAATGCATCTTTGGGAGGAAATGGTTTAATCAATTTATCCTCAAATTTAACACCGATTCCGGCTAGATCATTTAGATCACGGTCTTCGTCAAGAACGGCAATGATAGGAATTCTTCGAGTCTGAGGCGTCTGTCGCAGCTCATAACAGATCTCAAACCCGTCTTTAACCGGAAGATTAATCGTGAGGATAATCAGATCAGGCTGAAGCGAAAGAGCTTTCTCAAGCACCTCATCGCCTTGACTGGCCGAATGAACATGATAGCCTGCATTAGATAGTTTAATGACCAGAACCTCTCGGGCTCTGGGATCTGATTCAGCGATTAATATCTTCTCCGTAATCATACCCCTGCCTCCTGTCTGACAATACCTCATTTTGCATTAGAAGAATTTCGACAAGCTTTATAAATTCTCCTTCCAAAATATGCAGGCTTTGAGTTTGCCATTTGCTTCATGGTTAAGCCCAAGGGTTTTCTACGATAACGAAAAAACGACAGAGAAAAAAGAAAACCTCCGAATGGCAGAATAGGGTAATCTACCACAGAGGTTTTTCCACATCTTTCGCTTGTTTCTTACGGAACGATGAAATATACCTTCACCTTTTTCCTGCCAAACATCTTTGCTTCGCGGTAAGTATCGAAACAGAGATCAATTTTGTTCCCTTTAATCGCCGATCCTACATCGGCGGCCTCCGCAATACCATAACCCTCAATATACAGCATTGTACCCAGTGGAATGACACGCCGATCTACGGCAACCACTCCATATCCAGCCCGTCTACCGGTGGCCGTATAACCATCGGCATATTTGCCGCAACTTTCCGGTCCAGGGTAATAGGCTGTGGCATTCATCTCCTTCATGCCCGTGTAGCGAATTGCTCGCCCGCGTGAGGTTGTCATGGTATAAATAACCGGTTTGGTTCCCATAGCGACGATCTGTTTAACCGCAGGGGTTAAAACCGAATAATTCATGGTCTTGCGCCCAGACTCTCGCCCATCTTCATAGGTTACACGAATCGTTCGGCGAGCACGTCCATCTTTACCCTCTTGAACTACCTTTTTCGTCCCTTGATCCATGTTCTTATCTTTAACATAGGACAGAGGAGCCTTTAAGATTACATCCTCGGTAATCATGCGCGAGGTTACCCGAATCACTTTAATCTCCTGATCTTTTTCAACCACCGTCTCCTTCGAAGGCGACACCTTATCGTCGCTCTCCAAAGGAATCCCAGCGCGAGTCAATACCTCGCTCACCGGCGCAGGCACCGTCATAAAGGTATTGACTTCGCCATCCACGTGGATATGTACCGGTATCGCTCGAACAACCTGTATTTCCATGCCATTGCGCACCGACGAACGCAAACCCGGCTCGACCTCATCTCCGGGACCCAACTGAATATCGATTTCTTTTAAAACTTGTTCCACGGTGACCGCTAAGGTCTTGTGCGTCAAACTATCTCCGTCTGCCTCCACCGTAACCTTATCCAGCGCAAAGAAGTAAATGATTGTACCCGCGACTGCCAATAAAAGAACCACCGCTATACTAAGCCGGAAACCATCCCAACGAATCCGCTTCCCTCCAAAGTTCAGGTAGGATATACACCGCAAACGAGAGTCCCCTCCTTCCAAAAGCCGTGTTCATTGAATAAATAGTCGACACGTCAACGCCCGTTAGCGTACGTGTAAGCGTTTTTCAAGGGGTTCTAGACCGAACACTCGGCTTTTGAAACGTATTATGGGTCCATAGCAAAACCAGTGAGACGATGCTCACTGTGAATTAGTATATTCGTTCCTCGGTTAGTGAATTCCTGCCAAATTAGGACGAAAAGACCTGGAAAAAGATGCATAACAATAATTACCATTTATCATTATAATTGATACTCTCGGACTCGAAATTCTGCACCGATCTCTTCCGCCAAGCGCTGACATGCTGGGATGTCCACTCCTGGCCACCGTACAACCGACAACAGGACTCGTGGTATATAGACAACGCTACGCTTAGCAAACTCCAACACCGCTGAAAAGGCTTCATGTCCAAGGGAAGATTGGCAAATCTCCTGATACTTAATGGGATCTTGGGCGTTCAGGCTAATAGAGATTACATCGATCAACCCTTGAAGTTCCGGCAGGATCGATCGATTCATCATCTTCTCAGCTAAACCGTTGGTATTGATCCGAATTTCTATGGTCCAATGGGATTTTATATAACTCGCCACATCTTTAACCACATCCGGCCTGAGCAAAGGTTCGCCATAACCGCAAAAGACGATCTCTCGATAGGCCGATAGATCTCCGAGTTGTGCAATGATCGCTTCTGCCGTCGGCTCCTTCTCCAACCACAAAGAATACCCCACACCGTTTTCGTTCTCGCGAATACAAAAAGAGCACCGATTGGGACATCGGTTGGTAACATTTAAATAGAGCCCACCATGAAGAGGGTAGGCATAAATATCGCCCATCGCCATCACCCCGATTATAAGATATCAAACCATGCTGTAGGTGCGACTCGAGAGTCGCCCCTCTTTGGCATTACGATCATACCATCATTTATTAACGTTAATGTTCCATCCCAAACCTAAACAGCCGTTCCGCATTGTCCCACGTCCGCCTCGCCAGTTCCTCCTCTCCCATCTCCAAAAGTCGGGCGACCTCCCGCCCAATTAGAGGAAGGTTAGCCGGCTCATTCCGCTTTCCCCGAAGAGGATGCGGGCTTAAATAGGGGCAATCCGTCTCAACTAGAAGACGATCCAACGGCGTCTCTCGGACTACCTCCGGCAGCCGCCGCGCATTGGAAAAGGTGATCGGACCCGCAATGGAGATCATCAGATTGAGACGCAAAGCCTCCCGAGCCGTCTCAGGGCTCCCGGAAAAGCAATGCATAACCCCGCCGATTGCTTCGATGCTCTCTTCGCTTAAGATCCGCATGGTCTCCTCCGTAGCTTCTCGGGTATGAATGACAACAGGCTTTCCAACCTTCTTAGCCAGCTGAATTTGCTTGCGAAAGACCACCTGCTGGACCGAACGGGGGGAATGATCATAATGAAAGTCTAGGCCGATCTCCCCAACAGCAACCACCTTTTCCTGTTGAAGTAGCTGTTCGATCTCTGCCTCGGTTTTGTCATTATAGTCTTTACTATCGTGGGGGTGAACCCCCACAACAGCATAGAGCGCTTCGAACTCTTGAGCCATCTTAACTGCAGCCTTCGATGAAGCCAAGTCATAACCGACTACAATCGCTCGATGAACACCCGCCTCCAGCATCCGTTGGATCGTTTCGTTGCGATCCCTATCGAAATCAGGATCATTAAGATGCGAATGGGTGTCGATCCATGGACTCATCGAACCTTAGCTCCATCCAAAACCTCTATCTCAGGCCGAAGCAGTGCCAGCTTTTCTCCATCGGAGGCAGCCAAGAGCATACCTTGGGAGAGAACACCCCGGAGTTTGGCGGGCTTAAGGTTAGCCACCACAACGATCTCGGTCCCTACCAAATCTTCGGGTTTGTAATGTTGGGCAATTCCCGCCACCAGTTGACGCTCTTCGCTACCCACACGAATTTGTAACTTTAGTAGTTTATCTGAATTTTCAATCCGCTCTGCTGCCAAAACCCTTGCTACGCGCAGATCAATTCGGGCAAAATCGTCAATAGTAATCTCTGGGGCAAAAGACGGTTGCTCTGTTTTCCCGTCCGTTCTTGCAGGTTCGGGGGCAGGCGACGCGGCCTCAGAGACCGGTTCTTCTTTTTCCATCTCGATCCGGGGAAAGATCGGCTCTCCCTTTTTAACCGTAACTCCAGCCGGTAAACCTCCCCAGCGAATTGCCTCCTCCCAAACTCCATCCTCAATCCGGCCGTTTAGGCCCAACTGTTCCCAGATTCGTTGAGGCGTATCGATGAGATATGGTCGGAGCAAAGCCGCGGTAACACGCAATACTTCCGCCATAACATAGAGGACTGTCTCCAACCGCTCTCTGTTTCCGGCTTTGTTCAACGCCCAGGGGGCCACTTCATCAATGTACTTGTTGGCGCGGCCCACCAACTCCATAATAACCATGACCGCATCATTGATCTCAAGTTGATCCATATGTCGAATGACCGCTTCTCCACAGTTCTCAGCCATCCCAATGATCTCCCGATCAATCTCCTCAAATACGGTAGGTGCCGGAACAATTCCTTGATTAAACTTTTCGATCATCGATAGACTTCGATGGAGCAAATTCCCTAGATCGTTGGCGAGATCCGTATTGGTCCGCAAAACCAGAGCCTCTTCCGAATATACGCCGTCCTGACCAAAGGGAACTTCTCGCAAAAGATAATAACGAATAGCGTCCAAACCGTATTTACCAACAAGGACTCGGGGATCGACCACGTTCCCCTTGGATTTTGACATCTTGCCACCCTCAAGAATGAGCCATCCATGGCCAAAGACCTTTTTGGGCAGGGGGAGATCCAAAGCCATAAGCATAATCGGCCATATAATCGTGTGGAATCGCACGATCTCTTTGGCCATGATATGGACATCCGCCGGCCAGTAACGCTCCATTAATGTGGAATCCTCGGGATAACCCAGGGCTGTAATATAATTGGAGAGGGCATCCAGCCAAACATAGATAACATGCTTGGGATCGAAAGAAACATTAATCCCCCAGCTGAAAGTCGTCCGAGAGACGCACAGATCCTCAAGACCGGGCTTGAGAAAATTATTGATCATCTCATTTTTTCGTGAAATAGGCTGAATAAAGTCGGGATTTTCTTCGATGTGCTTAAGCAACCGATCCGCATATTTAGAGAGCTTAAAGAAGTAACTCTCTTCACGAACGGTCTCGACTTCCCGTCCGCAATCCGGACATTTGCCATCGGTTAACTGCCGTTCCATCCAGAACGTTTCACAGGGTGTACAGTACCAACCTTCATACTCGCTTTTATAGATGTCTCCTTGTTCGTAAAGGCGGTTGAAGATCGCTTGAACCCGTTTCTCATGTCGCTCTTCCGAAGTACGAATAAAGTCATCGTAGGATATATGAAGCAATGCCCAGAGGTCTTTAATCCCAGCGACGATCTCATCCACGAATTCCTGAGGCGATTTTCCGACAGCCTCTGCCCGTCTCTGAATCTTCTGCCCATGTTCATCGGTTCCTGTCAAGAAATAGGTGTCATCCCCGCGCAAACGATGATAACGAGCCAATACATCGGTAACAACCGTGGAGTATGCATGCCCAATATGCAGATTGTCGCTGGGATAGTAGATCGGTGTGGTAATATAGAATTTCCCCATGTCCATTCCTCCATCATCATTTTTTCGTTGGCTCATGTTTAAAGTAGCCTTACTAAATCTAGCACTAATAAAAAAACCCCCATCTCCAAAGCAATAACGCTTTGGGGACGAGAGGTTACTCCCGTGGTACCACCCCATTTTCCACCGATGGCGGACACTCGTCGAGCACGCTGATCACATCATAAATGCCCTGCCGCTTTAACGGGCGGACCCGTCCGAACCTACTCGAATTCAATCCGGAGGCTCCGAGGCCATGTTCAAGGAACCTTCCCCACCGGCTTTCACCAATCCCGGCTCGCTTTGGAGTATCTTTCCCCTAATCTTCCTCTTCCTCGCCATTAATTGGTTAGATTTTACTCGCTTTTTTCCCATATGTCAATATGACGCTCAATAGAAGTTTATCCATAACATCAATTCTGCCCTCCAACGCAGCAACGCCCTTCGTTAAAAAATTGAACGATTAGTTTTTTTCTCCAGGGTTGACTTAGGTTGGAAAATTATGTACAATTATCTTGTAGTTCGATGTCGAATCTTGACGAAAGGAGGAGGATGACGGTGATGAAATCGACGGGTATTGTAAGGAAAGTGGACGAGCTCGGACGCGTGGTTATCCCCATTGAGCTTCGTCGGACTCTCCAAATCGAGGAGAAAGACGCGCTTGAAATATATGTCGACGGCGAAAAGATTATCCTAAAGAAGTATGAACCGGCTTGCATCTTCTGTGGTAATGCCGATGGTATTCGAAGCTTTAAAGATAAAAACATCTGCAAAGAATGCTTCGAATCGATGAAAACCGTATCGTGATTGATTTTTAGTGGGTTTAATTCCCACTATTTTTATTAGCTTTTTCCTCTTCCCAAGAAATATATGCTTGGTAAAGTTCTCTTCGGGAGACACCTGTCGATTTTGCAATTCGACGAATAGCTTCTGAAGCGGGCAATCCATCCTCAACTGCCTCCTCCACACCTCCTAAAAGATCCTCAATCTTTATCGTCTCTTCTTCAAGCGGCGCACCATGAATCACCAACGTCAACTCACCTTTGACAGAGCGCTGTGCAAAACAGTCTTCCGCCTCCTCGAGACTACCTCGCCAAAACTCCTCATAAACCTTGGTCAACTCTCGGGCAATCGTGATAGAACGTTCGTTTCCCAATGCCTTCTTGAGCTGGCCTAATGTATCTACCAAACGATGAGGCGATTCATATAGAACGATGGTTCGTTCCTCTCCAGCCAAAGCCCTTAACCGCTCTTGCCGAATTTTACCTGTACGAGGTAGGAATCCTTCAAAGACAAACCTCTCAGTCGGCTGTCCCGAAGCGCATAAGGCAGTAATTACTGCTGAAGGTCCTGGAATAGGAATAACCGGTATACCTTCTCGGATTGCCGCTTCAACCAATCGAGTCCCCGGGTCGGAGATACCGGGCATCCCTGCATCGCTGACCAACGCGATACACTTTCCATTCCTAAGATGTTCCAAAAGCTCCTCTTCCCGCTGGTTTTGGTTATGTTCAAAATAACTGATCAAAGGTTTCGTCAGACCGAACCGGGTTAAAAGCTGGCGCGTGTGTCGAGTATCCTCTGCGGCAATCAGATCTGCCTCACCAAGAATCCTGAGTGCCCGTGCCGTTATATCCTCCATATTGCCAATGGGTGTTCCCACTAAACAAAGTATTCCTTGGCCGGAACCGGCCCTCTCCGACTCCGATTTAGGCGGCAATCTATCCATCTTAACCCTCCATGCCCCAGTTCTTGACGTTCATCAATGGGCAACCCATTCGATAACCCAAAGGAAGCATCCCCATTCTCTCCCAAAAACCTCGACCTTCCGGGTTGGAAGCATAGACATGAAGCTCTACCCGGCAAAGTCCACGGTCGGAAAAAGCAGCCATCATCGACCGGACCAAAGCCTTTCCCAAACCTTTACCCCTTGCCTCCGGTTTGACATAGAGATAACTGATATACCCATAAGGCTCCGGTTGAAACGGCGGATGAGGAGTCATCACCTGACCTTGGATAAACCCGTCAATTCCCTGTGTTTCAGCTAGGTACATAATCGAAGCTCCGGTTAGTATACCTGTCCCCGACAGATTACGAAAGAAAACCCCTGCATCTGGCAGCAGCGGCGTCTCCATTCCGGGTGCCTCTGTTTCCATCCACTCGTCCCATAATTGACCTAAAATCTCCACGTCATCGAAGGATGCTTTACGAATACGGTACTTCATAACTCCTCCAACTATAGAAAAGTATTATTTCTGTCGATAATACGAATGGACAAACTTCTTCGTCCTTCATTATACATCAAATTACTCTAAAAGGAGTTATCGAAATGGAATACGGACATGTCTTCAGCTTGAAAAATCCGGATCGACAAGACTTGCCCGAATATGCTTCGTGGCTCCTGGATTCGGATTTTGGAAGATTAAACTTTTCCACCATGGAACAAACAATTAATCTTCTCCAACCTGGGATAGATAATGGAGATATCACCTGTGTCCAAAACAAGCACGGAGAAAGCATAGGTTTTGCCTGGTCGTCCCGGTATGGAGCCTTTGGTCGCTTTCCCTTCCTGCATATGATCGCCATCAAACCATCCTATCGTTCGATCGGGGCAGGCAGTTTTCTCCTGGAACATGTGGAAGAATCTTCCTTCGAAGTGGCCGCCGCCGTCTTTACCCTGACAAATGGAGCATCGCCACGACTTCTTCGTTTCTTTCAGAGAAGAGACTACCGAAATATCGGGAAAATACCCAAACATATCCTATCCGGCTTCGACGAGACCATCTTGATGAAGGTTAGAGACTAATCCCATAAATGATTACATAAAAAACCTCCGGGTCATCCGGAGGTTTCTCGATCATTGCCGGAAATCTCAACATCTGTTTGCGTTCGACCTATAATCGGCAGAATACGAACCGCCCATAGGTACCTTTGATGATAATATCCTTCGTTTAACGGACTCATCGTCACATATCCACGGCCTGACGACGCATGAATGAAGTAACCTTGGCCGGAATAAATTCCGACATGATTCACACCGGGTCCGCCCCGGGTATGAAAGAAGACGAGATCGCCGGGGAGCAATTCATCACGGCTTACCCTCTCACCAATACGCGATTGCTCCACCGAAGTCCTGGGCAATATGTACCCTGCCGATCGAAATACATGGCGTGTAAATCCGGAACAATCAAAATAACTGGGTCCATCTGCCCCATAGCGATACGGTGTGCCCAACCATCTTTTGGCGTAACCCAGAAGTTCACTCCGGAGTTCTCCAAAACCGCGGGAAACCTCAACGGATCGCTGCCGCTCCAGATAGCTTGCCGAGACCCAGCCCACACCCAACCGGACACTTCGAACCTTAAACCACTCTACACCTTCCTGAATCAATTCGACTCCTTCGCCTTTGGTCAAATAACCCAAGGAAGGCGCATCTAATCCAGCGTCCGCCCGTAATCGCACATAATTGGCGGTCACCCAAACTTTCACCGTTTGTGCCGTCTCTTCGGCGAAGACTGTATTCCAACCGACGGCAGCTCCTAGGATGAGCGCGAATGCGAAAGCGATCCGTTGACGCATAGGTTACCCCCTTGTCTTTACCATGACATTCTAATAAGCGCGACCCTGTTTAATATCGTCTTAAGAATTGGCAATCGTTAATTCAATTTTAACAAATCATCCATCTCATGGCAAGCTTTTCCAGTTGGGTTTCTCATTTCATTTTTCATGAACGCCCTCTGTTATCCTCCGATACCGGATAACTGATCATCCTTACCGCCTCTCCATTGGAGGTTATAGCCTTGGCATGTTCATCGGTATAATAGACCCTGGCATATACGCGCTGACCCGTTGGATCGACAGTCATCCAATGCTCTTCCCAATGACCATCCGATCCCAAATCATGCTCCACCTCAGCCATCACCTCGGCGATATGGGGGTTATCACGAAACTTCTCTGCCTCTAACCTATTCAACCGTTGGATATCTTCCTCTTCCAATTCGACAAACTCCCGATTTTCGATGATGCAAGGTTTCGCCTCTTTCATCCCAACACCTCCGGGTATAGTCTGTCCCCTCGCAAGCAGCTGTACCCTAGATTAAGAGGTTTTCTTTATATTGAACTCCATCCACTCAAGCAACGCACGGAAATGGATTTCATCTTGTTTCCCAATGTTTTCCTTCGTAAGTTTCAGAGCTTTCTCCACCTGTCCCTGCACAAAATAGGCTCTTGCCAAAGTATCCAGATGTCCGACATCTTCATACTTCGTTAATTCGCACGCCTTCTCCCCATATTCAACAGCCCGCTCCGGATCGAGCAAGTTTAAGTTTGTATAACCGGTATAGAGCATCGCCAGGTTATTATAGGCTATATGGCAATCCGGAAATTTCGATATTATCTTCTCATATTCCTCAGCGGCTCTTCGTTGATCGGAAAAGTCATAGATGCTTGCTTTAATCAACCATGTTTCAGGAACCTCCGGATTTTCAGCAATCACCTTATCAGCCTCGCTTAACGCGTCCTTATTATTGTAGATAAAGTTAACGGCCCAATGTTCCCCATCGAGACTGAATATCATATACGAACCTTTATTCACTTTAACTTTCTCCCATCCCCCCTTCGCTTTGGCGCGTAGGTTGGAAACAACAAATAGACTAGAGGATTCGCCGTTGCTAAATGGTAGAAAGAATAATTCCACACCCTTTAGTTTTTCCACTTTGGGCAGGAGAATCTTAACACCGAGTCCGGTTCCGTTAAAGCGGATGACCTGATCGATCAATTCTCGCCGTTCATTAGGGTTCATCCCTTTCCAGAAGATATCATTGACATAGATCCAATTATAGAGTGCTTGTTCCAATGAGCTTCGTGATGCGATAACAGCTTGCGTTGGTATGCCTTCCCACTGATCCACAACCGTCAATTCATAGCGGGTCGTTTCAGCGTGGGCACTCGCCAAACTCAAGCACAACACAACTAAAAGTCCAACCATGACCAAGCGATACCTCAATAATCATCCCTCCAACAAAATCATTACTACTCAAAATCATAAGGTTGCCATCGATACCACCGATCCTGCAGATAGATTAGGGCAAAGAAGAGAAAATAAAATAATGTGGCGCTCAATGAATTCCAGTGGTGATATCGGATTAAACCCCATTCAACAAAGACCCGTTCCCCCACGGAATTTGCTACAATCCAAAATCCCCAGTTGATCACCCGCCGCTTTGGAAAATGATGATGAAGATAGACGGCCAAAGCACCGGATGGAGGTGCAATACCCAGATCTGACCATAGACTCAAGCCCCCGACCGTCGGACCGACATACTCCCACTGCAGATAAACTACACCTAATAGGTCACAGATTACTGCAAGTAGTGCTGTAAAAAGCAGCGGCGGGTAGTATTCTCTCCACTTGGTTCTCGGAACGATAAGCAGAAATGCAAACCATAAACCAAGTCCAACAATGCGATAAAGCAAAAACATTACCTCCGTTTAATAGGATATTTAAATTATATCCTTCCCTTAAACGGCTGTTTGTTACCAAACCATCCTTCCATCAACTGCTAGGTTTGAAACAGATACAGGCGAATTACCACATGCGGATCACATCATGAGTTATTAAGAAATCCTCTTTTGCCGATTCTTCATTGCGTAAATAAGATTCAAAGCTGTTGACAGGAATCTTCTTCTCGAGGCGAAAACCCTCATTTTGCCAGAGAAAACTGTAGACCGTCCCATGGGTTCTTCGCGCACTTTGAGCCAAAAAACCGCTTAACCGAAGATTTCCAGGGTTTCCGTGCAATCGTAGATCATCATACCAGATTTCCCGAGCGTGCATTCGCATCCACTGGTTATTGATGAACCCTAATACTTCAAGGTTAATCCCCCGTCGTAAAGTCTCCGGATTCGTTCCGCGGCGAATCATAATTATCTCTCTTTGTCGATCCCCATCAATATCCACGAGATATACCCCGGATTCAGGCTTTTCATCGCCGGGTTGAAAAGGCGGCCCCAAAGGAACAATCTCCAATTGATCTCCATATGGACGCAGATAGCCTGCGCGATAATAGGGCGGCCACGCGCTGGCTTCTGTCCTTATCAGTACGACTGCCTCCAAGATACCATCATTATTAAAATCCTCCACCCAAAAACTTCGAAGCTTTAGCCCCGTCGCAAAACGACTCAGATACTCTTCGGGTTTCGTACGGTAATTCTGGGAATCAGGGAGCAGCCCCATGAATGCAGGAATCTCACGATGATTCGTCTTCAATATAGGGGCATCATATCCACCGCTGATCCATTCCGTCTTTTCAAAGAAAGGATAAGCTCGGCGAAACTCTCTAACAGTCATCACCATACTTTTTTCTAAACTAAAGGGTTGGCATATCCCTTCGATATCGATGGAATTTGATTGCTTAACCTCAATATGGATCCGACCATCTTTACCCAAGTTTCCTAGAATCGCCTGGAGGTAAATGCCTTCACTCGAAGCACGTTCCTTCAATTGAAGACTGTAATTGGCCTGAAATGCGTCGATGAGCTTATATTCGGTGTCTTCATTGGCAAAGATCATCGCATGTATCAAGGGTTTATCCGGTTGGGCGTTTCCAACGATGACAGGGTGCGATAACCCATTACAATTCAAAAGATAAATGGGCTGGTAGACATTGCCTTCTGCTGAGCGAGCCAGTCCATAGAAGGATTCTTCTAATGGTATTAAATTATACCGTTTCTCCTCAGAGGACCAGTCGGCCACTGCAGCATGCAGCCGTACTTTTCGTTCATCCTCCGAATCAGGCATGAGGTATGCTAACAGATATTCGGTATCCACATCATCATCCAGCGCTTGATCGGCAATATAATCCAATAGATAAGCCTTTTCTGGTAAAAGTTTTGTCAGAGCCGATCTCCCATGGGGCGTCTCTCGTCCCGTCAAAAGCGTACGACACCAACGAAGTCTTAGTTTGCCCTCTGGATTTCTACCGCTAAAAAGTTGCGGGCGTAAACGATAATGGGAAAAATAACTATACTCATCCATCGAGAGTTGAAATCCTTCGTTTTCCGGGACAAATTGCTCCAACTCTCGAATCCAGACAAAACTATGTAAACGTAAGCTCTCCAAATCATATTCTTTATCAATGCTGTGAATAACCCATTCTCCCTCATAGTTAACGAACTGAATATCATAATCCGCACTAACTTCCGCCACGTTGCGGTAAGTACCGTTAGAAGAGATATAGATACGTAGCTCGCTTCGGTAATATTCCGGCGAGAAAAAACCTACCCAAAAATCCATCAACCCGTCGCCGTTAATATCTCCTATCGCAAGAGGCGCCAGCATCTCCCCAACCCGCTCTTTCCGCAGATAATCTGCGGGTCCAAGACTTGTTTGAAATAGAATCTGATATCCATTGGATGAAACATCGATCAAAAAAACACTCCAATAACCATACTCCTCCACCAGCACCAACAGCTCGTTGGAGGCGTCCGTATCAAAAGCCGCATGGGTGAGAACTTGCAGAATCGTCGCTCCGGGAGGCAAGCATTCAGCGAGATCATATTTTGCGCTGGCACTTGTCCAATAAAGGCTCACTCCAATACAAAGGCATAAAATGAATCCTAGAAATCGCTTGGCCAGAGTGTATCCCCCCCATGGAAATAGTTCAGCGCAGGAGGCTATATTCCTCTCTTGTATACGATAAATTCAATACATTTCTGGGACTGGTTATCCCAGCTATACATCCTCTTCAGAACGTGATGTGATGGAATAAAGATCGGCACGCCGATGGCGAAGTACAGGAAGCTCATCGCGGACCTTCTCCAAGAGTTCGAAGTCGAGCTCAACAATATGGATCGCAGGCTCCTTCCCCGCATCCAACAATACATTCCCCCATGGATCCACCGCCATGCTGTGCCCATAAGCCTGATAGGAGAGGCCGGCCACCGGGGCAGGAGAGACCCCCACCACAAATGCTTGATTATCCACGGCTCTAGCTCGAAGAAGCAGTTCCCAGTGGGCGGGACCAGTAACGGGATTAAACGCGCCGGGAAAAATGAGAATCTCCGCCCCGTCCAATGTCAGCAGTCGAGAATACTCAGGAAATCGAAGATCGTAACAGATGCCGATCCCTGCTTTAACTCTTCCCATCTGTATTGTGGTCAAGGCATTCCCTGCAGAAAGCACAGCAGACTCTTGAAAGAATACACCCTGTGAAAGCTCAACATCGAAGAGGTGAACTTTTCGATGGTTGGCGACGATGCGCCCATGGGGATCCACGACAAGACACGTATTATAAAGACGCCCATCCATGGCTCTTTCGGGAAAGGAGCCTCCCACCAAATAGAACGCGCCCGTCCTTGCCCAAGCGCATAAAAGCTGAGCAATCTCCCCATCTACCGTCTCAGCATATTCAGGAAAACGCTCTTGTTGATATGGACAGGCAAACATCTCTGGCAAAACCACGAGATCAACTTCTTTATGCTTTGCCTCCCATATCATCGCCTCCGCCGCCCTTAAATTTCCCCGGCGCTCCGGACCCACCGGCAATTGACAAAGGGCGATTCGGAATCTATTCATGCTTTGTCTCCAAAATGGTTCTTGGCAAACCCATAGGTTCCTATGGGTTGATCCAGAGAAAGGTACTTTCCGTTACCATAAGCTACACCTTGGGTCAAGAAATCAAGGTTTTCTTCGGAAGACCGATGAACACGAAGAATCTCAGCGATAAAAAGATCATGGGATCCCAATGAAATACTTTGACGAACGCGGCACTCCATATTGACGGGACACTCCGCAATCAATGGCGATTTAACTAGTTCGGCGGAGATCGGCGTCAAACCGGTCGTCGTAAACTTATCCACGTCCCGTCCGCTGACAACCCCGCAATAATCCATTGCCTCCAATTGTGTGCGTAAGGGAAGGTTTATGACAAAATCGCCCGTTTCATCGATCAAACCGTGGGAGTAACGGGAGGGCCTGATGGAGATTCCGACCATCGGTGGATCCGAACAAACCGTTCCGACCCAGGCCAATGTAATAATATTCGGTTTTCCTGATAAACCGGCGCATGAAACCATTACTGCTGGAACGGGGGACAATACAGTACCCGGCGATTGACTTACCTTTGAACTCATACTTCCATCTCCTTTTCAACATTATCCTGATTCAGCGACATGCCTATTCCCTCATCGACAACCTTTTGAATGTCCATCAACAACTGCCCCAAAGCGTACTCTGTGGCTAAGAATTCTCGGATATAGGTGTTCAATGAAACGATCTCCATAAGCTTCTGAAGCTCATTTTGATCCGCTTCAGTAATCTCCTCTCCCCGAAGATGCTTCTCATAAAGAGTCCTTTGCTTCGCTCGAAAATCATCTAGCATAACCTTAGCAGCTGCGTGCTCGTCCACTCTTGTCTTAGCCGCACGGTAAGCCTTACTCTCTTCCGAATCTTGAACGGATTGAACCAATGCTTTTGCCAACTCAATGGGCTTCATAGTTATCCTCCTTATTTAAAGATCAATATGCCCCCAAGCGCTCAGATGCCTCTTGGATTCGGTGAATTTGGATCCGTCTTTGGTAGCCTCTAAGCATAACAGGTCGTTCACGGACAATACGTACCGGGTGAAGTCGAATGAGTTTAAGCCCGCTGGGATCAAAGAGCGCATCCAAGATTAGTCCATCTTTGCACTCCGGATTCTTTTGATCAAAGATAAAGTTTCCCAGGCTATATGCCACAGTTTGCTGACCAATAGCGATTCCCTGAGTCACATGGGGGTGATGGCCGATGATCAGATCTGCGCCTGCCGCCTTCAGGCGTTCCCCCATTCGTCTTTGAAAACCATCGGGCTCTTCCTGATATTCAGTCCCCCAATGCACAGAGACGATTACAACGCATCCACGACGTTTTGCCCGGAGTATCTCCGAAAGATCCGTGTCTGCTGATAAAGGATTGACGCCGGGGCGATGGGGACCCGCTTTCCAATTCAAGGGAACCCTTGAATAGGTAAACCCCGGTCGAACTTCAGTAAATGCTAAAAAAGCTAAAGGAACCCCATTTACCATCTGTATTGAACTTTGACCAGCTTCTTGCAGATTATGACCTACTCCCAAAGCTGTTATCCCCTGCTGGTGCAAGTTACTTAGAGTGTCTGTAAAGGCTCCGATCCCATAATCGAGAATATGGTTATTGGCCAGAGACAATAGATCAAATCCAGCTTTGCGCAGAGCATCCGCTGCGGCAGGCTCGCCACGAAACATATTGATTTGCTGCCCACGATCGCTTAATGGACATTCAAGATTTCCCAACGTCAAATCGGCGCTGAGCAAATGCTCTGCAGTCTTTTCAAAGAGATACGCATAGCCCTGGCTCTTATCGCTTACTGTCTTTGAGACACCACGGTCAAAGAGCATATCCCCCGTTGCAGTTAACGTAGCCCGCTCTTCCCCAAACAGCCAACACCTCGCCGAGAATTGACGGTTGATCTTGGTCAAAAGCCTCTGCTGGCGCCATCCCGAAATAAGAGGCATCCTCCGCGAACTGTGCGGCAGTGTCAAAACGACCCATCCCCAGTACGGATATCCGGAATTCTCCCATTGCCACAAAGGATTAACTCCATCAATCGACAACACCTTCACGCCGGGATGGAGTTGAGACCAATCCAACCAAGCAAATCCATCCCGTTGAGAAGCCAACCCTCGGCCAAGAGTCTCTGGCATCCCCTGTATCTTTACGATCTGTCTTTCTCTTCCTCCTAATGAAGACCAATGAGTAATGTTGCCTTGGGTCATTTGTTTCAATTCATCACGAGTAATATTTTCCACCGGATTCCATAGATTAACCGCAGGAAACAACGGAATCCTTCCCAAGATTACTGAACCCAAATCATTCGGCGCCTTTCTCCGGATCGTAAGGGTATATACTCCAGATGACGCCATGGTTTGCGGCAGCCAAGAAACCGCCATTCCAGTATCTCGATGCAATCGGTGCATCACACTGACCAAACGGTCCTCCCCAGAAAATATATAAGGTTCGTTCACAAGCATAAGGGTTGCCCAGAAAAAACCTCCAAAGATAGCTAGAAAAGACAGATAGTGTAGATATCTAAAGATATTTTGGAAACGGATAAATCGCCGACCATCACTTGGCTTTAGACTAGAATTCTCCATTTCCCATCAATCTCCTTGTACTCACTTCCTGAATCAACAGTTTCTTCTATGCATACCAGGGAAAGATATTCTTACCATTATTGCTATACTATCATATCAAGGAGGTTCTCATTTCATGAGTCAAAAACCGCTGCCAATACCTTTTGGTGGGTTCTTCCAGCATGTTTCAGTTGGCCAACACCAGTATCACCCACCGCAAACATCTTTTGGCTTTCTTTATGCATGGGTCAGCAACCCTGGATAGTTCAGCAAAAGAGGCTGCCCCAAAAGGAATAACCTTGGGAACAGCCCTCTAATATTTGATATAAGTTAATTTAATTTCTTCCGGTAACATCAGTGAAATCTGAAGAGATTTGCAGATAGAATTCCTATTCTTTAAATAGGTCTTCTAAATGGGAAGCCCAGGGACGCTCATCCATTCTTTAAAGGACGAAAGTAATCCGATAAGTGTTCCCGGCGTTAGATTTAGGGAACTCATCAACGAAGCGATTCCCGGAACAGAAGGGGCTTTTTCTTTAGGCTTGCTCTTTTTCTCATCACACAACCCAAACGTCTTAGCCAGCATCGATAGCATTTCACGGGGCTCCATTTTTTTATTCCCTTCATTGACCAGCTGCGGGATGAACCTCAAAAGCGTCATAAAATAATTTCGTTTTTTGCTCTCCAGAGCCGCCCGCTGCTGTTCCCCTTCTTTAAGATTTAAGGTTTTTTGGAGATCCAAATAACCTTTACCTTGCAAATCCGCTTGATATCCCCGATCCTCTGCATTTTTTAGTAAGATGGATTTGACTTCAAACGGTTTCAATCTGGGGTTTTGTTGAAGCATCAATGCCACAGCGCCACTGACCATGGGAGTGGCCATTGATGTACCGGTATGGCTTACGTAACCTCCCCCGGATTTTAGAGAAACAATATTTGTGCCCGGAGCTAAGATATCTGGCTTCTCCAATTGATCCAACGTTGGCCCACGGCTTGAAGAGTCATCCAATTGATCATCATGGCGAGATGCCGTATTTCGGTCATCCATATTGCCTACGGTGATAACAGAAGGAGCAATGCCTGGCGTATTGATGGTTACAAAATCGGGTCCGTTGTTACCTGCGGCAGCGCATACCACCAAGCCACGCTTCCACGCTTCTTCCACAACGTGGCTCATGGGATCATCCATGTAGCCTTTTTCCGTGGCGCCGCCCAGTGATAGGTTGATGATATTAACTCTAAATCGATGTCGGTTTCGAACTACCCAATCCACGCCGGATATAACCTGAGAAACACTGCCGCCGCCATCTTTGTCCAGAACTTTCACACCCACCAGCCGCGCTTCGGGCGCTACTCCAGTATACTTGAGACCGGATTGAGCGCCATTCCCGGCAATAATTCCAGCTACATGAGTGCCATGGCCGTTATCATCGTATGGCGTCAGTTTGTCATTAACAAAGTCCTTCCATCCCACGATTCGATTCGTCGGTGTCGTTAAATCCGCATGCTGATCGATTCCCGTATCGATCACCGCGACCGTCACCCCCCGACCCGTCCATCCGCTCTGGTGGGCAAGATCCGCATGGATGGCAGGAACAGCCACGTTTAAACAAGGCTTGACCTTAGAATCGTTCCAAACTCTCTTCACATTGCCCGGTAAAATGCCCTGGAGCCCGGATACCGGAATCTCTACGGCTACAGCGTTAATCAATGGTAATTCCCGTTTAATCGTTCCGCCGTATCTTCGGATCGCTTGCTGAATGTGGGAGTGCCGAAGATCCCTCATGGAATCGTACTCGAAAATAAGTTCGACTTTTTCTTCGGGTTTATTATTCGTCTTCAGGAGCTCTTGCACCCCGGGAGCCAAGCGATCTGATAATGCCTCAATCCAATCATTCCTAAGTCCCATTTTTCGTCCCCCCCGGTCATTACCTTCATTATTCATATGAAGCGAGAGGGTACATCGGCGACCAATAGCAGGTGTTTTTATGCAAATAACATAGAAAAACGGGCCATAAAACCGCCCGTTTCTCACTCCAGTAATTACCTGAAACGAAACAACCTATATTACTTCAATCTTTCCGACGGACAAATCCAAGTCCATTTCTTCCTTCCTTTCCTTTACACTGTTACCAAACCCTGTTCCAATGTATGATGGAATGGACACTCTAATGAATATCGATTATCGGAGTTAACACCAAGTACAATTCCTACTCTTTGTTGATCGAAGCGTAATAAAATTCGATGAGGGTTTGACTGTAATTTCTCTTCGTTCTAAAATAAGACTATACAAACCAGCTAAATAAGGAGGACAGTTGGTCCTATGCCTCGTTTATTAGCTGGCAAAAGGAGTATGTAAATGCAGCGTTTGTTTAAAAACCCATTTATACTCATGGTTTTTACTCTTGCAGTCTGGTGCAACGGACTCGCCCTTGCATCCATCCCCAACGATGTGTCATTAGCCAAAGCTGTAGACCTCTATTATCAAGGATCCTTCGAAGCAAGTCTGGCCATGCTCAACGAAGTTGTGGCCCGTGATCCCGAGGATCATTTGTCTCGAGCAAACCTTGTCCGACTTTTGCGTGAAGCGGGATTTATGGATGAAGCCATGCTTCATCTGCATCTACTCTCCTCGGACTTCCCTGGAGACCATCGACACCAATTGGCCTTACAGTCTGCGGCCTACCTCGCCGCCAAGCCCGACGCCTCCCTTTCCTTAGCCCATGCTTTGGAGGCTCCAGAGGCTAATTACTGGCGCGGACTCGCCCTATTGGATCTAGGGCAAACCCAAGAAGCCCGTGAAGCTTTAGAGCGTCTCGTCGCTTCCGTCAACTTTTTTCCCCTGGCCTATGCAACGCTGGGTGAGATCGCACTAAGCCAAGGGGATTATTTCTCCTCAGAAGCATACTTATTGAAGGCCTTGGCTCAGGAACCAAATCTAACCTCATGCTTCCTTCCATTGGCAAAAGCATCGATGGCTTTGGACAAACCCCAAAGTGCCATTGGATATCTAAATCGAGCCAAAAACATCACCCCATGGGATCCTGTTATTCCATCACTCATTCAAGAGATCATCACAGCCTACCCGGAGGTCATTCCATCACCTAAGCCTTCTGAGAGAGATACTTTTTCAAAGGACTTCACTGTACCCTCTGTAAACCACTGGCCTTCCAATCGGGACAAGGCCCCCGAAGTCCGTATAGGTTTGGTGGAAGGAACTCGTCAAGTTTTGGTAAAAACAGGTGACGACTACCGCTTAATGAAGGGTAATCGCCAGAGACTATCGGGAGAAGGCCAAACTATACTTCGTATCCGTTGGAATAACGGCTTGATCGAAGTCTATGACGAACACGATATATTAAAGTATAAATCCACGGCTCCACTAAAAATAGTCTATAAAGATCCCGGAGCCACCACCGCCCTCTTCGATGTGGAATACGGAAAGGGCTCTTTCTGGGCAGGAAAAGAAAACCGCTCCTATCGAGGAGTTATAGAATTTCTCCCGACGACAAATGGCATAACCATCGTGAATAACCTTAACATGGAGGAGTATCTTTACTCGGTCGTCCCCTCCGAGGTTTCGGCCAGATGGCCTCAGGCTGTATTGGAGGCTCAAGCCATTGCTGCTCGAACCTATGCCTTTGCCCGACTGGGAAAGAACCCCAAACGAGGCTTTGATCTGCACGGTTCTGTAGCATCTCAAGCATACAACGGAATCCGTACAGAGAGCGCAGCCACCAATGACGCTGTCGATGCCACTCAAGGCATCATCCTTACCTATAACAATCGCCCGATCAGCGCATTCTACTCCGCCAATTCCGGCGGCTATTCAGAGGTCAGCCAAAACGTTTGGGGAATGGAGCTTCCTTACTTAAAAACGGTTCCCGATCCCCAGTTGTCCCTAGGCGCCGATCTGCTCTCCCCCGATACATTGACCGCCTGGTTAAGTCAAAGACCTCAAACCTTCAGCAATCATTCGCAATACTCCGCACGCAGCGCCTATCGTTGGACGCTTTGGTTAACTCGGGATACTCTGGAAAGACGTCTTGCCGATGAAAAACTGGGTCGAATCATCTCCATTGTCACCTTGGGCCGGAGTCAAAGCGGTCGAGTCAAACAAGTTCGTTTCCGCGGCGAAGACCGGGAGATCGTCCTCCCTGGAACCGTCGTCCGAACCAAATTGGGTCTACGAAGCACGCTCTTTACCATCGAACCAAAACTTGGATCCGATGGGCTTCCCGAGGCTTTCCTGTTGACAGGTGCAGGTTGGGGCCATGGCGTTGGAATGTGTCAAAGCGGTGCAGCGGGAATGGCAGCGGCCGGATATACTTTCCAGGAGATCTTAGGTCATTACTACCCCGACACCGTCCTGACCTCAAAGTACTGAAGATTTTCCCTTAACTCATACGAAGTTTGAGGCTGTCACATAGTTCACACATCAGACTATGGGACAGCCTCATTTTTTAATTTACCGGTGAATTTTACTCTTTTCCAAAACAATCCGTTTTCTTAAGTTAAATTCCGAAGACGGGGAAAAATTGGCCAAATGGAGACCATATGGGTCTGGACAACCAATATATTGCGTAGTAATATATTTTTGGTACTATATATTGTATCACACAAGGAGGGGACCTGATCGTGCGTTTATCCGAGAATGCCCGAACCGTCCTGGAGCGGCGCTATCTTCAAAAAGACGGCAAACTTTTGGTTGAAACCCCCGAAGATATGTTACGTCGTGTCGCCAAGAACATCGCTGAAGTTGAAGGAAAGTTCTACGGAAAAACCATCGACGAGGTTAAAGGGATCGAAGAGGAATTTTACCGACTCATGGATGAACTAAAATTCATGCCCAACTCACCGACATTAATGAATGCCGGTCGGGATCTGCAGCAATTGGCCGCTTGTTTTGTGTTGCCCATCGAAGACTCGATGGAATCGATCTTTGAGACTCTAAAGACTGCTGCGTTGATCCATAAAAGCGGTGGCGGGACCGGTTTCAGCTTCTCACGGCTTCGTCCAAAGAATGATAGCGTCGGTAGCACCGGCGGTGTAGCCAGTGGACCCATCTCGTTTCTCAAGGTGTATAACGCAAGCACCGAAGCTGTTAAACAAGGCGGAACCCGTCGCGGAGCAAATATGGGCATTCTCCGTATCGACCATCCTGATATCCTGGAATTCATCGAAGCAAAGAAAGGAACTGGAGAGATCACCAACTTCAATCTCTCCGTTGCACTAACCGACGCCTTTATGGAAGCAGTCATCAAGGGCGAAGAGTATCTCCTAATCAATCCCCATAACGGCAGTCCAACCGGGCGGCTCAACGCTCGAGAAGTCTTCTCCCGCATCATACATTCCGCATGGTCTTCGGGTGAACCCGGTATCATCTTTATCGATCGGATGAATGAAGCCAATCCCACGCCCCAACTCGGATCCATCGAAAGCACGAATCCCTGCGGAGAGCAGCCGCTTCTTCCCTATGAAGCCTGCAATCTCGGATCCATCAATCTCTCATTGATGGTCAAAGACGGTCAGGTGGACTGGGATGAGCTTCGCCGTGTGGTGCATCTTTCCGTTCGTTTCCTCGATGATGTGATCGACGCCACCCGCTATCCCGTGGCTAAGATCGACGCTGTTGTCAAAGGCAACCGCAAGATTGGCCTTGGTATTATGGGCTGGGCTGAAATGCTAATTCTCATGGCCATACCTTATAATAGCGAAACAGCTGTAAACCTCGCCCGCGAAGTCATGGCCTTTATCAATACGGAATCAAAGGCTGCTTCAGCCTGGTTGGCGGAAGAACGCGGTTCATTTCCAAACTTCAAGGGGAGCATATACGATCGCCCTGGCCAACTCCCCCTCCGCAACGCCACCACAACAACTGTAGCGCCCACGGGTACCATCAGTATTATATCGGATACCAGCGGCGGCATTGAACCCCTTTTTAGTATCGCTTTTACCCGCCAGATCCTTGACAACGACCGCCTCATCGAAGTAAACCCCATCTTTGAACGCATGGCTAAAGAGCGTGGCTTCTATTCGAAGGAACTAATTACAGCCATTGCGGATCAGGGTTCCTTAGAGAATATTGATGGGATTCCGGAGGATCTTCGTCAGATCTTCATCACTGCACACCAGGTAAGTCCTGAATGGCACCTGCGAATGCAAGCCGCCTTCCAGGAACAAACCGATAATGCCGTCTCAAAAACGGTCAATTTTCCGAGAGAGGCATCACCTGCAGAGGTTGAAGAAGTCTATCATTTAGCATTTAAGCTTGGTTGTAAAGGCGTAACAGTCTATCGAGACGGTTCCATCGAGAATCAACCCATGCAAAAGGGTCTGGAGAAAAAGGGAGCATCCGAAGAAAAGACAGAAGACTCCGTCCTGCATCTATCCGGGGAAGCCCATTCTGTGGGTGAATGGGGACGCATTCGACCCATTCACCGTCCAGCTCGACTAACTGGATTGACCGATGGCAAGACAACACCCGAAGGAAATCTATATCTTACCCTCAATCTCCACCAGGGGCATCCGTTTGAACTCTTTGCCCAGATTGGGAAAGCCGGCAGCGATGTGTCCGCATTCACGGAGGCTATTGCACGATTGATCTCATTGACTTTCCGCTGCGGAATCGATCCGGAAGCTGTAGCCGAGGAATTAATCGGCATTGGCGGCAGTCGTTCTGTGGGCTTTGGACCCCATCGAGTTCGTTCGGTTCCAGATGCCATTGGACAATTTATCTTTCAGTATCTTAATAACCCTGTTCATATTGGAACTCACGACTCTGCCGCCACCCAGGAACATCTGGAATTAGGCGAGCAGTCTCCCGAACTCGACGAGGTTTCCACGCAAACCTCCCCTGCGGAATCGGAGTTTCGCAACGGAAAAAGCGGCAAAGTTCGATTCAATCTTTGCCCCGTCTGTGGCATGTATACTTTTGGAAATTTCGAAGGTTGCGCCAAGTGCTTGGCCTGTGGCCATTCGGAGTGCTAGCATAACAAACGTGCTCATACCGGATAGTAATTAAGGCCAAGCCTGCAACAGGCTTGGCCTTTGTATAGAAACCCGCGTAATAAGCGGGTTATTATTTTCTTTATGAAATATTAATTCGAAGGAGAATCGTCTTTTTAGGCTGCTTTTACATTTTGTTTACTTTTTATCAAAAAGTAAACAAAATTCATCTCCACACTCCCGCTCTATACACCAAACTTCACTCTATATATTATATCTTGAATTAATCTATTCTATAATGGCGGCGGCTCCAAAACGATCCTCCGACAGAAAAAATAGATCGTCGCCTGTATCAAACTTCCCATCCGGTCCAGCAGATACCAACTGGTATGAGAGGGCATTATCAGAAGTCCCTGGCGACTTATCATAGATCAAAATATAAGGAACTCCCCATGGGTCATTCAATGCCTCTTTAACGATGAGCGATCTCCATTCTCCACGGTACTCCTCTGGGCCATAAAGCAAGTGTTCTAACAACATCGGATAGGAAACAGTCAATCCATAATACTCTTGAATGGCAGTATCCAATTCACCCATCTGTTCAGCAGCTTTTGTCATTTTATCTTCAGCCAAACTCCCTTGGAATATTCCAAAAAAAGCGGTCCATGCAATTACAGCAACGATGTTAAGCCATTTATAGCTGAATGTCAAATTATTCCCCCCTCCCACACCCAACTCACAGATCGTTCTTCCCCATAGATTCTTAAAGCCATTCCTTTGATAACCTTTATTAATCAAGAACTTATATCAACAATAATAAAATCCATATCATTTGGCCTTCTAGCATATATTGCTATATAACCTGTTTGACAAGGAGGAGCACGATGTCTGAATCCATCATCCATATTCGCGGGCTCGGCATGAAATATCATTCGATTAATGGCGAGATCGTCGCCCTCGAAAGCATTGACTTAGCGGTGGAGAAAGGAGAGTTCATCTGTATTGTTGGTCCCAGTGGGTGCGGAAAATCGACCCTGCTTTCACTGATCTCCGGACTTCTTGCGCCCACTTCTGGAGAGGTTTTGATCGATAACCAAGTGGTAACCGGAACCTCAGAAAAAGTCGGCTATATGCTGCAAAAAGACTATCTATTTGAATGGCGTACGATCTATGAGAACATTTTGTTGGGTTTAGAGATCCGAAGATCTTTGACTCGGGATCACAGAAACTATGCTCAACGCTTATTAGCCACCTATGGCCTGAAAGACTTTAAAGACAAATACCCGCGCCAGCTCTCCGGCGGAATGCGCCAACGCGCTGCACTAATCCGAACACTGGCTACGCAGCCCGAGATCCTACTCCTCGATGAGGCTTTTTCCGGATTGGATTATCAGACTCGTCTAGCTGTTACAGAAGATATTTACGGCATTATTAAACAAGAGAACAAAACCGCTGTTCTCGTGACTCACGATATTGCCGAAAGCATCAGTATGGCCGACCGTGTCATCGTCCTCTCCCGTAGACCGGCGACCATCAAGGCAATTTACAACATAAAACTATCATGTCCAAAGCGGACGCCCCTTTGCTCCCGTGATGCCACGGAATTTCGGTATTACTTCAACAACATCTGGAAGGAGCTGGACGTCCATGTCTGAATCGCAAACTGTTATGTCGCCAGAGCATCTAGCCTATCGTCGGCGTATACGCACTCGTAAAATTGCCATTGTCACAACACAAATTGCCATCTTTATTGTCTTCTTTGCCCTCTGGGAACTCCTTGCCCACCTGAAGATTATTGATGCTTTTATCACCAGTCAACCCACACGAATCTTTCGCACCCTAATAAACTTATACAAAGAGGGCCAGCTCTTTCACCATATCTACATCACCTGCTTGGAAACGATCATCGGTTTCATCCTCGGCACCGTCTTCGGAATCTTTTTGGCAGTCATTCTGTGGTGGTCCAGTTTTCTATCCAAAGTGGTCGAACCCTATCTGGTTATCCTAAATAGTTTACCCAAGATCGCATTAGGCCCGATCTTCATCGTCTGGATCGGCGCTGGTCCCTCAGCCATCATTGCCATCGCATTAGCAATCTCATTGATCGTTACGGTTCTTGAGGTATTAAATGGATTTCTCGCCGTGGACCAGGATCTTATTAAACTAGTCAAGACATTTGGCGCCAATCGTCTTCAAATTCTAACCAAGGTTGTTCTACCTTCCACTTTACCCAATATGATAAATGCGCTCAAAGTCAATGTCGGTCTTTCCTGGGTCGGTGTCATCGTGGGAGAGTTTCTTGTCTCCAAAGCGGGGCTTGGCTACTTGATCGTCTATGGCGGTCAAGTCTTTCAGCTAGATCTGGTCATGGCCAATGTACTCCTTCTAGCCGTCGCAGCAGCCCTCATGTATCAAGGAGTTTTGTGGCTCGAAAAGATCTTTGTGCGTTCATGACGAAACTATCTTTCTTTGATAATGTTCTCTAATGCAATGAAATAATTTATCGAACCTGCGTTCCAAAACTATTTTATAATTTTCCATTTGTTCTACCGCTCGTAACTCGCAACTCATTAACCATTTACTTTCACCCCCCTTCTGCTTTTGGCATAGGCTATCCAAGCCAAAACTTTATTGAAGGGGGAATTTTTTTGAAGAGATTTCTACCCATATTTCTCATCCTACTCTTCATCTTTGTCCCTGTTGGGCTCGGCGATCCATTGGTCAAAGTCCGCTTGAGCGAGGTTACCCATTCCATCTTTTACGCTCCGCAATATGTCGCTCTAAATCTTGGGTTCTTCGAAGAGGAAGGTCTCTCCATTGAACTCTATAACGGACAAGGCGCTGACAAAGTAATGACGGCTGTATTAGCAGGTCAGGTTGACATTGGGTTTGCCGGACCTGAAGCTGCCATCTATGTGTACAATCAAGGTAAAGTTGATCATGCTGTGATCTTTGCCCAACTCACAAAACGGGATGGGTCTTTTCTCGTCGGCCGCAAGCCAGAACCGGACTTCAAATGGAGCAATCTCCGCGGCAAAGAGATCATCGGCGGTCGAAAAGGTGGGGTACCGGTGATGACCCTTGAGTATGTGCTTAAGAAGAACGGCCTTACTCCTGGGAAAGATGTTACCGTCGATACAAGCATTCAATTTGCGCTTATGGGCGGAGCCTTTATTGGCGGTAAAGGCGATTATGTAACTCTCTTCGAACCTGTTGCTTCCCTCCTTGAGCGGGAAGGACGCGGTTACATCGTCGCATCCGTTGGTCAAGAAAGCGGCGAGATCCCTTATACTGCATACTTCGCCAAAAAAACTTATATCAAGAAAAATTCCTCGATTATCCAAAAGTTCACCAACGCCATTTACAAAGGTCAACTCTGGGTGGATCGTCATTCCCCCGAGGAAATTGCCACAGTATTGCGTCCTTCATTTCCGGACACCGATGAAGAACTGCTTGCCATCGTTGCCAAACGCTATAAGAATCAAGATGCCTGGAAGAAGGATCCCATTCTTAACCGAGCCGATCTTAACCGGCTGCAAAACGTCATGAAAATGGCTAACGAGTTGAAAGAAAACGCTCCCTACAATCGGATTGTAAACACTTCTTACGCCAAGAAAGCCATCAACTCCGTCAAGTAAATGTTAACTTAAATGAATTAATAGAAAGCAAACCCCTCAATAATTGAGGGGTTTGCTAATTTATTGAAAACCCTTGGATTGAGCTCGATTCTGGGGTTATCGTTTCAACCATATTTCTTTCGCACAAGGTAAACCCTCGTTTTCACACCGTGAAATTAACTTACATTTACCTAACATTATCTTTACAAATACCTTGCTTTAGTTTTATATTTAGTACAAAGCTTACAAAATATTCGCTTTTACTATGGAAGGAGTGATTCAGATGTCGAAAGAGTCTATCGTTCTTCAAGAAACTCTCGATACTACCTTTGGATGCAACGTCTTTAACGACGCTGTCATGCGAGCCCGACTCCCAAAAAATATCTACAAATCGCTGAAAAAAACCACCGACGAGGCTTTACCCCTGGATCCCGCCGTAGCCGATGTCGTCGCCAACGCTATGAAAGATTGGGCCATCGAAAAAGGTTGCACTCATTTTACCCATTGGTTCCAACCCATGACGGGGATAACCGCCGAGAAGCACGATGCGTTTATCTCACCAACCTCCGATGGACGGATCATCATGGAGTTCTCCGGCAAGGAGCTCATCAAAGGCGAACCCGATGCTTCTTCGTTCCCCTCGGGCGGTCTACGCGCCACCTTTGAAGCACGGGGCTACACCGCGTGGGATTGCACTTCGCCAGCTTTTATCAAAGATAAAACCCTATGTATTCCCACGGCATTTTGTTCCTATACCGGCGAAGCGCTGGACAAAAAGACACCATTGCTCCGTTCGATGGAAGCCGTGTCCAAACAAGCCATTCGTGTTTTGCGGGCACTTGGTAATTCCACGGCGACTCAAGTAACATCGACTGTCGGTCCTGAACAGGAGTACTTTATCATCGATAAAACCAAATACGACCTCCGCAAAGATCTTATCCTCACGGGCCGCACCCTTTTCGGAGCCAAACCCCCAAAAGGACAAGAACTGGAGGATCATTACTTCGGATGCTTGAAGGAACGGATATCCGGATTTATGCAGGAAGTCGACCAAGAACTTTGGAAACTTGGTGTTCTGGCCAAAACTAAGCACAACGAGGTCGCCCCTGCCCAGCACGAATTGGCTCCGATCTTTAGCACCACCAATGTCGCCACCGATCATAACCAACTGGTCATGGAGACCATGAAGAAAGTCGCCCTCCGCCATGGGTTGGTCTGCTTGCTTCATGAGAAACCCTTTGCCGGCGTCAACGGTTCCGGAAAACACAACAACTGGTCTTTGAGCACCAACGACGGCCAAAATTTGTTGGATCCCGGCACAACGCCTCATGAGAACGAGCAATTCCTGCTCTTCCTTAGCGCAGTCATTCAGGCTGTTGACGAGTATGCCGATTTGCTGCGGATGTCCGCCGCCAATCCCGGCAACGATCATCGCTTAGGCGCCAACGAAGCGCCTCCTGCGATTATCTCCGTCTTCCTCGGCGATCAATTGACAGAGATCCTCGAGCAGATCGAGAACGGTGGAGCCAAGAGCTCCAAATCCATCGGCGAATTGAAGTTCGGCGTATCGACCCTTCCGACATTGCCGAAGGATGCGACGGATCGAAATCGGACATCTCCCTTCGCTTTCACCGGCAATAAATTTGAATTTCGTATGGTTCCATCCTCTGCTTCCATCGCCGGTCCGAACACTGTGCTAAATACCATTGTGGCCGAAACGCTCTCACGGATGGCCGATCGTCTGGAAAAAGCCGGCAATGTAGACGCTGAAGCGCAATCCATTGTCAAGGAGATCGTAAAGAATCACAAGCGCATTATCTTCAACGGCAATAACTACTCCGACGAGTGGGTTGTCGAAGCCGAAAAACGCGGCTTGCCGAATATCCGATCGACTGTAGGCGCTATTCAAGCGCTGATCTCCGATAAGAACGTAAAGGTCCTTGGTAAACACGACGTTCTATCCCAAGTCGAGTGTCACTCCCGTTATGAAATCAATCTTGAAAACTACATCAAAAACATCAACATCGAAGCATTGACCATGCTCGATATGGCCAAACGGCAGATTCTACCGGCCATCATTCGCTTCACCGGCGAGGTAGCCTCCGCCATCAATAACGTCAAAGCAGCTTCAGACAAAGCCGAAACATCGGCTCAGGAAGAATTGTTGGTGGAAGTATCGGCTCTGTTGAAGTCCCTCAAAGCCAATATTGCAGTTCTGGAAGGCGCTTTGAGCGGTGTGGAGATAGTGGGAGATGACGTCTTGAAAGTGGCCGAACACTACCGAGATGTTGTATTCACCGCCATGGGAACACTACGGACCGATGCCGATAAACTAGAGACCCTGGTGGATTCCAAGACTTGGCCTTTCCCAACCTATGCGGAACTTTTGTTTAATGTGTAATCTATAATAACTGCTCTATACAAACAAGGAAGCCATGCTTTGCATGGCTTCCTTGTACAGACTGTAGACAAAGCCCGCCGAAAGGCGGGCAATTTTCATATAAAGGATCCAA